>Ga0182735_1000213_pt1 | contig 61088 bp, 58 predicted proteins | sample eDN5th30CKraftMG_FD_128524 | JGI IMG/M metagenome (GOLD analysis project Ga0182735, IMG submission 128524) | Enriched Miracle-Growth compost microbial communities from Emeryville, California, USA - eDNA 5th pass 30_C Kraft MG (version 2) (version 2) ... | reverse complement strand
GGGCGGCGATTTTTTTAAGGAGGATTTGGGCTTCATCTTCGTTCCTTCGTCACTACGACGAAGCCCAAATCCTCCTTAAATCACAACCTCAAATCTGTGCCATTGGCGCTGACGGCGGACAATGAGGGCTGAGGACCTGTTCCGGAAAAAGAACTGTCGATTAATTTAAGGCCGCTCCCCGCTATCCTTCACCTCAAACCGTGGCAGCTTGTTTATTTCAGCATCAAGCACCACCGGAGGCCAGTCCCCATAGCCTTCCCTCGCATCTATCGGCCCGCTCCCCATCATGAAGTCCCGCGCCTCCTTGTCCATACCGCAAAGGCGGCTCCTCGTCGTGAACAGGTGGCGGAAAGCATGGAGCGGACGACCTAGAGGCCCAGGCATCTTGAGGTCATCCCTGATCCACTTGCCGACCCGATTAGCCGTGTCCAAGGCCCGATGCTTGCCCTTGAGTTTCATGAGGTCCGTCCCGGCAGGATACGGCTCATAGAATAGCGGCCCGTTGCCGCGCTCCCGGATGAACTCCAGGAAGCCAAGCTCTATCAGGTGCTTGTGGACTCCCACAGCCCACGCCTTGCCGCTCTTGGTGCTTCCATCGGCAGGGGAGATGAGGAGGTAGGGGATGCCATCCTCCTCCCGCAGGTGTCGCCCTTGGAATTGAGCCGCCTCGACTGCCCGAAGTCCCGTATAGGCCAGCATCCATGGGAGCCAGAAGATTGCCCTCTTGTGCGGCTCAGAGAGCGCCTTGGAGGAGCCGCCGAATGTCGCCTTTAGTATCTGGACCGCCTCATCCTCAGTCCAGCCCTTTGACCTCTTAGGGGCCTCCGCCTCCCGCCCATCGACAATGCCGGACGCCACATTGAGTGGGAGATGGAACTCCTTCACCCCATGAGACAACACGGCGCGGACTGCCGAGAGATACTTGTCGGAGATTGTCTTGGGGGAGAGGCCGGTCTCCATCAGGCTATCCCGCCACCGCCGCACATCATCCTTTGTGACCCTGTGTGGATCATCATGGCCGATGAATGCGATGAACTTCTTGAGGTAGGCCCGATTGTCGGAGACCGTCTTGGGTTTGATGCTTGTGGTGCGGGCCTTGTGGTCTAGGAGGCCTTCAAGCGTTCTTCCATCATCAGCCAGCTTTGACTCAGGGGAGGCCGCTGGAGCGATGAAGGGGGGAGCCCCCTCCAGTTCCTTCACCGGGCTATAGTCGCCGCCACGCCTCGCCTCTAGGCCGCGATGAGCGGCTCCCATGAGGCCAGCCATCTCAAGGTTGACCAGCCGCCGCGTGGCAGCATCGACGTGGAGCCTATGGGCAGCAAGCGCCGCGTCAGTTTCAGCGCCGTGCATCTTCTCCAGCCCCGCCGCGAGGTCAGGCCCGAGGACAGCCTTGAGGGCGGGGTGCTTGGTGATGAGGCGGAATGCAAGAGACCGTTTGCGAGCGGATGAGGCCCGGAGATATTCCTTGAGGTCCGCCTCCAGCGCGATACGCTCAGCCTCCGTCAGTTGTGGCACTATCGACTTCCACGCGACAAGCCCATGGTCACCGGGCTCAGGGATAGACGGCACGTTGGGGGCCTCAAAGGGCTCATCCTCATGCTGGGCTAGGAAGGCTTTAGCATGGTCTCCCGCGAGAGCAATTTGTTGCTTGTGAGTTAGAGCTTGGGGGCCTGAGTCTAGGAGCGCCTGCCACGCCTCCAGCTTGGCATCCCAGGCTACGAGCATCGTCCGATAGGCTTCACCGGCTTCATCCCGATTTTGCTTTCCGGTTGAGCGCCCGAACTCTTGAGATTTGCCCAAGTCTTTGACGCCCAGAGCAGTGAGTCGGTCCCGCTCCCGCCACAGCCGCTCAGGGACGCGGAACTTGCCCTGCCAAACTTCCGAGCCTTTGCGCTTGAAAAGCCCCCGCATTCGCCATCGCCTGCCAGCCATTTCGTAGCACAATCCCATAGCAGTCCGCATTGACGGAAGCCATGGAAAACGCTAACCTTTTGTCTCTGCTATGGGAAATAATGGTGCTGCGAGAGAGGATTGAACTCTCGACCTCTCCCTTACCAAGGGAGTGCTCTACCACTGAGCTACCGCAGCGCGCCGGAGGTGGCCGGGCTTCTGCCACAACATCCGACATAGTGCAAGCTTGCAGCATCGCCTAGCGCCATACATATGCCGTGAAACTGCGGACGTGTTGCGCGGCGGGTGGAAGGTGGTTGTCGGCGCTTGTCCGGAGGGTGTTTTGGGGGCTAGTTCTGCGGGGCAATCATGGGATTGAGTGGCGCGGCACAGGCATGAATACGAAACAGGACGATCGCGAACGTGTGCGCAAGGCGCGGCTGGCCGCGCAGTTGCGCGCCAATCTGCAGCGCCGCAAGGCACAGCTCCGGTCCCGCCGCGAGGGCGATGCCGACCAGCGGCCGGAGGGAATCGACCCGTCCGCCGCCGCCGCGCGGACCGAGCGCGAATCCTGAGTCCATCCACAACCGGGCCATTTCACGGTTTCCGTGAAACAGAAAAATGGTCTAGAGCAGGTCAAACCCATTTGCCGGCTGGCCCGGCCTGAAAGCGATAATTCATGGACCGCATCCGCATCGTCGGCGGCAACAAGCTGACTGGCACCATCCCCATCTCCGGCGCAAAGAACGCCGCATTGCCGCTGATGATCGCCTCGCTGCTGACCCGCGAGACGCTGACGCTCGACAATGTGCCACACCTGGCCGACGTGGAGCAGCTCATCCGCATCCTCGGCAATCACGGCGTCGATTATTCGGTCAATGGCCGCCGGCCGGGCGAGGCCGAGACCTATTCGCGGACCATCCATTTCACCGCCGGCGACATCGTCTCCACCACCGCGCCCTATGAGCTCGTGTCGAAGATGCGGGCGAGCTTCTGGGTCATCGGGCCGCTTCTTGCGCGCATGGGCGAAGCCAGGGTGTCGCTGCCGGGCGGATGCGCCATCGGTACGCGTCCGGTCGATCTGTTCATCGACGGCCTGCGCGCATTGGGCGCGCAGATCGAGATCGAAAACGGCTATGTGCTGGCCAAGGCGCCCAGGGGGCTGATCGGCAACCGCTTCGTCTTTCCGAAAGTCTCTGTCGGCGCGACCCATGTGCTGATGATGGCCGCCACGCTCGCCCGCGGCGAGACGGTGCTGGAAAACGCCGCCCGCGAGCCCGAGATCGTCAATCTCGCCGACTGCCTCAATGCCATGGGCGCGCGCATTTCGGGCGCCGGCACGGCGCGCATCGTCATCGAGGGTGTCGATTCGCTGTCGGGCGCCACCCATGCCGTCATTCCCGACCGCATCGAGACCGGCACCTATGCGATGGCCGTGGCGATGACCGGCGGCGACGTGATTCTGGAACATGCGCGCGCCGATCTGCTCGACGATGCGCTGGAAGTACTGCGGCGCACCGGCGCGAGTATCACCACGGTGAATTCGGGCATCCGCGTGCAGCGCAATGGCGGCGGCATCCAGCCGGTCGACATCACCACTGAACCCTTTCCCGGCTTCCCCACCGACCTGCAGGCCCAATTCATGGGCTTGATGACGATGGCCGAGGGCAAGTCGCGCATCACCGAGACCATCTTCGAGAACCGGTTCATGCATGTGCAGGAACTGGCGCGCCTCGGCGCGAAGATCTCGCTCGCCGGCCAGACCGCGATCGTGGAAGGCGTGGCGCGGCTCAAGGGCGCACCGGTCATGGCGACCGACCTGCGCGCCTCCGTCTCGCTGGTGATTGCCGGCCTCGCCGCCGAAGGCGAGACCGTCGTCAACCGCGTCTACCATCTCGATCGCGGTTTCGAGCGGCTGGAAGCGAAGCTGTCGGGCTGCGGCGCGACGGTCGAGCGACTTTCGGAGTAGACCCGGCCGGTTGCGTGTCCGCGCCAGAATGCCTAACAGGAAGGCTGCGCAACCCGACCCCCAAATGAGGCGTTCCGGCCCCATGCAAGCTCTCCGTCTCCTGGCACTCGACGAACAGGATCTCGGCATCGTTTCCGCGCATGTGCAGGACGGTGTGCTGAAGACCGGCGATATCGAATGGCTGCCGGGCGAAAAGCGCCTCATCCTGCCGATGAACCGCTTCGTCTGGGAAAAGAAACGCGGCTGGTTCGCCAATGAACATGAGCGCCGGCGCGCCGTCCTCTCCTTCGATCGCGTGCTCTCGGTGACCAGCGCGGCGCTCGACAGGAGCAAGGCCGACGACGTGCTCTCGCTGCTCGCCTTGCGCTTCCTGCCCGGCGATGCACCGGCCGGCACGATCGAGCTCGACTTCGCCGGCGGCGCGACGATGCGGCTCGGGGTGGAATGTATCGAGGCGCGGCTTGCCGATATTGGCGGCGCATGGCGCGCCGGCTCCATGCCGAGGCACGACTGATGGCCATCTGGATCGATCGTTCGGCGGCGGATTTCGAAGACCGTTTCGCCACTTTTCTCACCACCAAGCGTGAAGCGTCGGAAGACGTCGACGCCGCCGTGCGCGATATCATCGCCCGTGTCCGCGCCGAGGGGGACGCCGCGCTCATCGACTATTCGCGCCGCTTCGACGGCATCGACCTCGAAAAGACCGGCATCCGCGTCGATGCCGAGACCATCGCCCGCGCCGCCGAGAGTGTCGATGCGAAGACGATGGACGCATTGCGGCTCGCACATGAGCGCATCACCCGCCACCATGAGAAGCAGCGGCCGAAGGACGAGCGCTATACGGATGCGCTGGGCGTGGAACTGGGCTGGCGCTGGAGCGCCGTGGAGGCTGCCGGCCTCTACGTGCCGGGCGGCACGGCGAGCTATCCGAGCTCGGTGCTGATGAATGCGGTGCCGGCGAAGGTGGCGGGCGTGGAGCGCATCGTCATCACCGTGCCGGCGATGAAGGGCGCGATCAATCCGCTGGTGCTCGCTGCCGCGCATCTGGCCGGCGTCACCGAGATCCACCGCGTCGGCGGGGCGCAGGCCATCGCAGCACTTGCCTATGGCACCGAGACCATCCGGCCGGTGGCCAAGATTGTCGGGCCGGGCAATGCCTATGTGGCAGCCGCCAAGCGGCGCGTCTTCGGCACCGTCGGCATCGACATGGTGGCCGGCCCGTCCGAAGTGCTCGTCATCGCCGACCGCGACAACGATCCCGACTGGATCGCCGCCGATCTTCTGGCGCAGGCCGAGCACGACACGGCGGCGCAGTCGATCCTGATCACCGACGACCTCGCTTTCGGCCAGGCTGTGGAGGCCGCTGTGGCGCGGCAGATTCCGCGCCTTCCCCGCGCCGACACCGCCGCCGCGAGCTGGCGCGATTTCGGCGCGATCATCCTTGTGCCGGACCTGGAGGCCGCACTGCCGCTCGCCGAGCGCATCGCCGCGGAACATCTGGAGATCGCCTGCGCCGATGCCGAGGCGCTGGCCGCGCGGGTGCGCAATGCCGGCGCGATCTTCATCGGCCGCTACACGCCCGAGGTGATCGGCGACTATGTGGGCGGGTCGAACCACGTCCTGCCCACGGCCCGCTCGGCGCGCTTCTCCTCCGGCCTGTCCGTGCTCGATTTCATGAAGCGCACCTCGCTGCTGAAGCTCGGCGCCGACCAGTTGCGCGCGCTGGCCCCGGCGGCGATCACGCTGGCCGAGGCCGAGGGCCTCGACGCACATGCGCGCTCCGTGGCGCTGCGGCTGAACATCTAGGCGGGCGGCTGGTGAGGCGCGGCATCTTTCCATGGACTGCCGGTGCATTTCCCGCGGGGCAGGGCGGCAGATGACGGCAGCTTCCCGAGCCCGGCTGGTGGACGTGGCGCTCGACGAATCCATCGGGCGCTCCACGCCGGATGTCGAGCATGAGCGCGCGGTGGCGATCTTCGACCTGATCGAGGAGAACAGCTTCCGGCCGGTCGGCGACGCGGGCGGTCCCTATCGGCTGAAGCTTTCGCTGGCCGATGCCAAGCTGATCTTCGCCGTGTCGCGCGAGGACGGCGAGACCGTCGTGACGCATATTCTTTCGCTCACGCCGTTCCGCCGCATCGTGAAGGATTACTACCTCATCTGCGAAAGCTATTACGAGGCCATCCGCAGCGCCACGCCCAGCCATATCGAGGCCATCGACATGGGCCGGCGCGGGCTTCACAATGAAGGTTCACAGACGCTGCTCGACCGCCTCTCCGGCAAGATCGACATCGATTTCGATACTGCCCGGCGGTTGTTCACGCTGGTCTGCGTCCTGCATTGGCGCGGGTAATGGCGGTGGCCGCCGATGGGAGCAGCGTGGTTCCGCCGGGCAAGCCTTCCCGCGAGGTGCCGGCTTCGGTGCTCTTCCTGTGCGGCATGAATGCGGTGCGCTCTCCCATGGCGGAGCAGCTCGCACGGCAGATGTTGCCGCAGGACATCTTCGTCGCCTCGGCCGGCGTACGCGCCGGCGAGCGCGATCCCTTCGTGGATGCGGTTCTGGCGGAGAAGGGGCTTTCGCTCGGCACGCGCGAGCCGCATCTGTTCGACCAGCTGGAAGATGCCTATTTCGACCTGATCGTGACGCTGGCGCCCGAAGCCCACCATGCCGCGCTGGAGCTGACCCGCTCGCTCTCGGTCGATGTGGAATACTGGCCGACCGCCGATCCGACCAGCGCCAGCGGCACGCGGGAGCAGATTCTGGCCGCCTATCGCGATGTGCGCGACCGGCTGGAAGCGCGCATCCGCCAGCGCTTCACCAATGCGGAAATACGGCCAGCCCGCAAATAGCTTGTTCCAGCGCGACCATTCATATAGGTTCCGCGCGCGATCCGGCCGCCTGCGCCGGACAGTTCCCCAACGAAGGTATCGGATGCCGAAAGAAGAAGTACTGGAGTTTCCAGGCGTGGTGACGGAATTGCTGCCCAATGCGATGTTCCGCGTCAAGCTGGAAAACGAACACGAGATCATCGCCCACACCGCCGGCCGCATGCGCAAGAACCGCATCCGCGTGCTCACCGGCGACAAGGTGCTGGTCGAGATGACGCCATACGACCTGACCAAGGGTCGCATCACCTACCGCTTCAAGTAAGCGACGGCACGACCGGCGCGCCGGCAGGATTGCGATGAGCCTCTCCCAGAAACTGGTACTGGCCTCGGGGTCGCCGCGACGGATCGAACTGTTGCAGCAGGCCGGTCTGGAGCCCGACCGCCTCATTCCCGCCGATCTCGACGAAACGCCGCTCAAGGCCGAGCATCCCGGCTCTCTGGCCAAGCGGCTGTCGCGCGCCAAGGCCGAGCGCGCGCTGGAGATATTCCGCAAGGATCCCGACGAGGGCGAGCCCTATATCATTGCCGCCGATACGGTGGTGGCCGTGGGGCGCCGCATCCTGCCCAAGGCAGAGCTTGCCGACGAAGCCTTCAAGTGCCTGCAACTCCTCTCGGGGCGCGCCCACCGTGTCTATACCGGTGTCTGCCTGATCCCGCCGTCGGGCAGGATGCGGCAGAAACTCGTCGAAACGCGCCTGCGCTTCAAGCGCCTGTCGCGCAGCGAACTGGACGTCTATCTCGCTTCGGGCGAATGGCGCGGCAAGGCCGGCGGCTATGCGATCCAGGGGCTGGCAGGCAGCTTCGTGGTCAAGCTCGTCGGCTCCTATACCAATGTGGTCGGCCTGCCGCTGCACGAGACGGTCAACCTGCTCACCGCGGACGGCTACAAGGTGCATTCCCGCTGGCAACCGGCGCGGGCGGGGGCGTGAGATGGCAAGCGTGAACGAGAAGGTAACGCCGCTGCGGCCGCGCCGCCCTTGCCCCGAATGCGGCAAGCCCTCGACGCGCGAAAACTATCCCTTCTGCTCGACCCGCTGCAAGGATCTGGACCTGAACCGCTGGCTTTCCGGTCGCTATGTGCTGCCCGGAGCAGAAGATGATGCGGGCGAGGATTCCGCTGCCGAATCCGGCATTTCCACAGAGCGCGAAGAATAGTCAAAAACTCGTCATGCTGCGCTGGACAGGCGAAGTTCCCATGCTATAACCCACGCGCTTTCGCGGCGGTGAACCAACCCCGCAGCGATGTCCGGCTCAGCCGGGCGAGCGTGCCCAGGTAGCTCAGTTGGTAGAGCATGCGACTGAAAATCGCAGTGTCGGTGGTTCGATTCCGCCCCTGGGCACCATTCCATTGGAAATAGTATAATAAAATCAGTATCTTGCGGGAAATAGGGTGGAGCTAGTCCACCCTGTGGCCCACCTTCATCACTTCGATGGAACCCCATCGATCCACGCCGCCGCCTTCGCCTTCACTGCCGCGCCTTCCGCCGACTTGGCCGACAGGGACATGATCCGGGCAGCTATCGCATCCGGCACCGCGCTCGCCTCCTGAACTTCCTGATCCTCGACCGTCACAGCCACGCCGTCAGGTATCGCCTCGATCCGCGTCCGCGCGATCCCCACGGCCTCGTCCAGCAGCGGCCCAAGCGCTGTCAGTTCTTCGTCGTCGGTCATAATGCCCCCATCAGATCAACAAGACCGGCAGGAGCCTACAGCAGCGCGGCGCGCATGTGGACAAAATCACAACGACGATGCGCCGGGCCGCAACATTTGACCGCGCCCCATCGCTGGCATAATCTCGGCCATGTCTTGGCGGCGACTTTATCGGGATTGGACCCGTGACAAGATCGCCCGTGCTGTCTGGTTGTGATGTTCCGTCATCGCGACTGCCACCGGCAACAGATGGTGCGGTTTCGCCGCCAAGGCTGACAGAGCACGCCACAATCAGGCTGTGCGGCTCAGCCGATAGCCCATCGAGTAGATCGCGCTCTCGATCCCGTACCCGGTGCCGCGCAGCTTCCTGCGCAGGTAATGCAACGTGACCTTGAAACAGGTCGCCGGATCATCGGGCAGATCGCCATCGCTATACATGGCCGTGATGATCGCGGCGGTAGAAACCGGCTCGCCCTTTCCGCGCCAAACCGCTTCCAACAGGCGGCGCTGCAATGGCGCGGCACCGATGGCAAGCGCGACTGCATCGGCGTCAGGGTCATGCGCAGGTCGATGACAGCAGGCGCAGACGATCACCGCCCGCCTCCTTGGAGGTCAAGCCGCCAACCGTGCACCCGGCCATCGTGAAGCAACGCGACACCGAAGCGCCGCAGCCGCTCATTCGATGCGGCGACTGCCTCACGAAGCTCTCGATACATGCGACTAGTCGAAGGCCCGCCGTCAGGATCGTCGGCATAGATCGCATCGAATAGAGCCGTCGCCGTCACCGGCAGACCGCGCGCCGCCCATGCCGTGCGCAGCACCGCAGCACCGTGCCCGACGATACCGGATTGCTCCAGCAGATCATCCAGCGGCGGAACAGCAATCGGCTGCTTGCAGCAGGGACATGCGGTCAGGGGATCGGCCATGCAGCTACCGTGAGGGTCGCGAGGGCAAGAGCGAACAAGGCAATCTCAGCGATAGCCACGACGCTTTGCCTCGGATATGGCTTTGCGGATTAACCTTGGGTCGTTCCCCGCGCCAGTCGCTTCAAGCGACTGGATCGTGCCGGGAGCAATCATTTCGAGATCGCTAATGAACGCCCGCGCTGCATTCAAATCGGCGTCGGTAACACCCTCGTCAGCCAGAACGGCCATGGTGGAGGTGTAGGCCGCCTCCAGCTTTTCGGCTGAAACTGGCCCTGCGACCGTGTTGCCCTGATGCTCGCGCACGATGTCCAGCGCCTCGCGCACGTCATCGGATGACGCGCCAGCCGCCCGAAAATCAGCCACCAGCGCCTCGCCTGCCGCCTCCAATTCATGCGCGCGCTCTATGTCTCCGTCTGCGATTGCCGATTGAGCGAGACGCCGCGCGTTACGCGCATCTCGCGCAAGGTGCTGATTGGCGCCGGGGTTGTCGCCGGTATCGGCATTGGCGGCGCGCTGATCTATGCGCTTCAGGGCGTCGATCGCGGCAGCCAGCCCGAGGAACGGATCTCAACCGATCGCCGCCAGACCGCGGACGGCTTGCAGGGTCTGCCCGGCAGCTACGGCGATGTGCCTGTCCTTGGGCCGCCGCTGCCGGGCGATCTCGGCGGGCCGGTGCTGCGGGCGCGCGAGGAAGGGCGGCCGATCCCTGCGACCCCCATGCCGGTTCCTGCCCCAGACCCCGAGGAACAGCGCCGGCTTGCCGAACTGGAGGCGGCCCGGACAAGCGAAATCTTCTTCCAGACCAGGGCAGGTCAGACCGCCGGCTCGCCTTCGATCCCATCCGTTCCGGGTCTGAGAGACTCGTCCCATCCGCCGCCTGCGCTGCGCCATCTATACCCGCAAGTCGAGCGAGGAAGGCCTCGACATGGAGTTCAACTCGCTCGACGCCCAGCGCGAATCCTGCGAGGCCTATATCGCCAGTCAACGTTCGGAAGGGTTTGCTGCCATTCGTGAACGCTATGACGATGGCGGTCACTCCGGCGGCACGCTGGAGCGACCTGCATTACAGCGACTGCTGGCCGATGTCGAAGCCGGACTGATCGATGTCATCGTCGTCTACAAGATCGACCGGCTGTCGCGCTCGCTGATGGATTTCGCCAAGCTGGTGGAAATCTTCGATCGGAATCAGGTCACCTTCGTGTCGGTGACGCAGTCGTTCAACACCACCACCTCGATGGGGCGGCTGACGCTCAACATCCTGCTCTCCTTCGCTCAATTCGAGCGCGAGGTGATCGGAGAGCGCATCCGCGACAAGATTGCCGCCTCGCGTAAGCGCGGCATGTGGATGGGCGGTTTCGTGCCACTCGGCTATCGTGTCGAAAATCGCAAGCTGCTGATCGAGGAGGAGGAAGCCGCTACTGTCCGGATGATCTTCGAGCGGTTCGTTGCTGTCGGCTCGGCCACCGTGCTGGCGAAAGCGCTCGCGGCCGAAGGCGTTCTGAACAAGCGCGGCAAGCCGATCGACAAGGGCTTCCTCTACAAACTGATCAACAACCGGGTCTACCTCGGTGAAGCCGTGCACAAGGGCACGGCCTATCCCGGCGAGCACCAGGCCATCATCGATCAGACCCTCTGGGACAAGGTGCATAGCATCCTGCAGGAGAGCCCGCGCCTGCGGGCGAAGAACACCCGCCGCCAGACGCCGGCCCTGCTGAAGGGGATCATCTTCACCGAGACAGGCACGGCGATGACGCCGACCGCGACGAAGAAGGGCACGCGCCTCTACCGCTACTACGCGTCGATGGACCTAATCCGAAACCGCCCGACCGGAGACGCCTCAGGGCCGCTGCGCTTGCCCGCCGGCATGGTCGAGGATGCCGTCGTCGGCGAAATCCGCCGCATGATCCACGCACCCGAAGTCGCGGCGCGGACCATAAAGGCCCTTCGCGACGAGAACTCGACCGTCGATGAGAAGGCGGTCGTCCAGGCGCTCGGCGAGTTCGACCAAATCTGGGCGGCGCTCTATCCGGCGGAGCAGACCCGCATCGTCCAGCTTCTGGTCGAGCGAGTGACCGTCGGCGAAGACGGCATCGCCGTCGATCTGCGCCATGAGGGGCTGGGCTCGGTCCTGCGGGACATGATGGCCCCCCGCCAGCCGGAGGCCTGCGCATGACCGGCCCGAACGATACCATCCGCGTCGTCATCCCCCTGACGATCCGCAAACGTAATGGCCGGCCGAAGATCCTGCCGCCCGACGAGGTAACCTTACGGGATGGGCGGACGCAGGACGCGCATGTGCTGCGCGCCATCGCTCGCGCCTGGAACTGGCGGCGCAGACTGGAGCGCGGCGAGGCTTCGACCATTGCCGATATTGCCAACGCCGAAAACCTCTCCGATCGTTACGTCAGTCGGATGGTGCGGCTGGCCTATCTCGCACCGGCGGTACTCGAGAAATTAGTTCTGGAGCGCTCTCCGTCGCCGATGTCGATCAAGGACTTGGCTGTCGCAGCGGAGCTGGCCTGGGTAGAGCAGGAATCGGTCGTGTTTGGCTGAGCGATGTGATCGGCCGATACGGGCGCGCAACCAACTTAACGTAGGTTACATTTTGGTCGAAGATGGCGCAAACATGTGGTTCGGGTGGATCGCGAGGACCAGCGGAGCCGAGAAATTCAGCTAAAGTCATTACCGAGACTTGACAGCTGCGAGTGGCGGCCACATTCTCCCGGCTACATCAAGAGAGCGGTCATCCGGCCGTCGCCAACCTGCCTTCCCGGGCAAGGTGGCTCCCGAAAGGGGATGTGGCCGACCGGCAAATGTACGGGTTATTCAGGTCACATCTGTTCGCGGTTCTCGCTGATGCGAAGGAGGACTGCGTATGACCCGGGTATCAGTAGGCTGCCTCGCCCCCGTTGAGGGACTGTTTACGTCTGAGAGCGTGGCTGACGGCCATCCGGACAAGATCGCCGATCAGCTGTCAGATGCAGTGCTTGATGCTGCGCTCAGACAGGACTCTCAGGCCCGCGTAGCCGTCGAGGCAGCAATCAAGGGATCGTCCGTCTGGTTGTTCGGCGAGCTGACTGGTCGCAACCTGTCGCTGGACTTCACGGAGATCGTCAGGGATGTTCTTTCTAGGATTGGCCACAGCGACAACCAATGGGGGCTCGATCTCGCTGAGCTGGATGTCAGGACCACCATCAGCCTGCAGTCGGCCGAGATCCGCAAGGGGGTTGACGGCGGGGAAGACACCGGAGCCGGAGACCAGGGCATGATGTTCGGGTTTGCCAGCCTGGAAACAACCGAGCGCCTCCCAACGCCTATTGCCCTCGCTCACCGTTTGATGCGGCGCCAGAGAGAGGTGCGTGACCGAATAGGGATATTGGGGCCCGACGCTAAGGCGCAGGTCAGCGTCCGCTACGAAGCGGGTCGGCCTGCCGGGCTGCATTCGATCGTCCTGTCTAGCCAGCACTCCCCAGAGGCATCTCTGTCTGATGTGAAGGACCTGCTGCGCGAAGAAGTCATCCGGCCCGTCCTGGGGGCAGAGGCCGACGTCGCCGAACTGCTACTGAACCCGGCCGGCACCTTTATTGAAGGTGGTCCTGTCGCCGACGCGGGCCTGACCGGAAGAAAGATCATCGCCGACACCTACGGCGGCTTCGCCCGCCACGGGGGTGGAGCCTTCTCCGGCAAGGACGGCACCAAGGTCGATCGCTCCGCCGCCTATGCCGCCCGGCAGTTGGCTCTGACGGTCGTAGCCGCAGGGCTCGCGACCGCCTGCGAGGTCCGTCTCGCCTATGCCATTGGGGTTGCTGAGCCGGTGGCGGTGCACCTGGACCTCGAGGGCGACGGAACCATCTCTCTCGATCCAGGCGCCGCTGCCAGGCTGCTGGAGGCCTTGCGACCGCGCGCCCTTATCGATCGGCTGGGGCTGACCGAGCCCGGGTTCCTGCCGACTGCTGCCTTCGGACATTTTGGTCGGCCGCAGTTCTCATGGGAGCAGCCGGCGGTCGATACGCTCCTAGGTGACCAGAGCTCGTCACATAAATTGACGTTGGGCGTCGAAGTCCAACCGGCTGGGGCTCACGTTCTATGACCCCGCAGGTCCTGCCGCAGTTTTGCTCCCGACCCGAAGCTGGTGAATTCCTTATCGCGGCTTTGATCCTCTACCACCGCAGCGGTTGGGCCGCGCCGGGGGGATTCAAAGAAGGGAGAGCCGCCCATCTGTCCGAACGCGTGCACGCCTACCTTGACTGGTACAGGGAGACGCACGGCGCATGGCCCTCAGTCACTCATCTATCAGCAGCCACGGATCTCATGATCGAGTTCGTACCCATGGACGGACGTGAGAAGAAATCGGCGAGCCCTTGGGTTCTGGACAGCGATTTCCCGATGTTGTGCGGTCAGGTGCAGGCTTGCGTTGCCGGACTTCAGGGGGGATCGCATGATCAGCTTTGATCGTCGTGCGGTCCTTGGTGCTGCGTTGGGCGTCGGGGTTTCCGCGAGCCCGGTACGGGCCGCACCATCACGGGCAGAGCTTGTGCCTGAGTTTGGATCGAGGCAGGCAGCGATCGACCTGGCGGAACGCGCCGCTGCCGAGAAATACCGTCAATGGGAGAACGGTCGCGGCATGGGGCGAGCTGCCCATAAGTTGGCCCGTGGCCGAGCCCTTCATTCTCGACTTCTCGCCTATATCGAAGTTCACGATGCTGTTTTCCATGGTCCACCGACGCCTGCTCACGCCGTAGCCGTCACCCAGCTGAATTCTCGTCGGACCGAGTTCGCGGAGCTTTGGGATTGTCAGGCACCTTTCGACGCTTGCGGGTGTTCCCGATGCTTCCCGAGGCTTTGGCGCAAAGCCAGGCGGACCGAACTCGAGCAACCGAACGAGATTTCCGCCGCCATGCAGCGATCAAGGGCTGCCGAATTGATGCTCAAAACCTGGATTTATCCCTTGGCTGGCGCGCAGCACGCCTACTGCAAGTTCGAGGAGCCGGTCCAACGACCCGCCGGGACCACCACGCGCTACTACACCCGCGCTTTTGCTGCCAGGCAGGCTCCTGACTCGCCAATGGAGCGATCCAACGTTCGTGACCGTTCCGAACGCGATGCATCCGGGCATGCAGTGCGGTTCGGACGCGGAGGCCTCTAAGGATGAACGCGGCAAACCAGATGAGGTGGCTACAGGAGTTTCTCGACGAGGCGGCTGCCGAGGGGCTCTGTGTCGCTCGCAACTGCACGACTTGTGGAAGCCGTGCGTTCAGCCTGAAACTCCTGCGGGCAATTCGATCGGCCTCTGGCATTGATCGGACGGCGCGCGGGTGGACCAGCGGGACACTGCGCTATCTCGCCGGAGCACTGGCCCGACTGCCAGCGATATCGCGACGGGATGAACCTGCGGTTCGAACGATTATTATGCGGTTGTACGACTTCAACGGTGATGGCGCATTCGAGGACGATTTCGCACCGGGTTTCCATGCGGGCCCTGCCGGGGAAATTCTGCGTTCGATGCGTGAGCATTTTGCAGCGCGCCAAACTGCCAAGCAGGACCACCGGGAGCGCAATGATCCTAAGGCCGTTGAAGCCCGACGTGCTGAAAAGCGGACCGCCGGAATGCTTCGACAAGGGCAGCGGCGCACAAATTACGCCCAGGTTTTCGCATCCGCACGGCCGGCAGAGAACGGGGAGAACACCAAGATGACCAGCTCTGAAGAGGTTCAAATCGACCAAGGCTACAGACCAGCCCGCTATTTTGGACCGGCTGACCTTGAGTCTCACCTGCGCAGCACCATCAAAGGTTCGGAGAGACGGGACTTGGTCGCGTCGATATTGCGCGATGGCGACGTTCCATTGCCCGTCGGCCTGGCTGAGCCAGGTCTTTCGGAAGACGCTCGCGTGTCGTGGGGGGCTGTTCATCCTTCGATGATGGGCGGCGAATATCTTCCCGATCGTCGAGGACGCGAGCTTGAGATCGCTCGGATCACAATCCAGTCCACCACCCAGGATGTGACCTGCGTTTATGCTTTTCAGGGTCAAGGCCGCCTCCGCTACCGCGTTGTCGACGAGTACGACGGCGATTGCCTGCAGGGGCGCGTCCAGCGCACCTCATCACTGCCTTTGACGCTTGGTGAGCTCACGGACTTCCTATTGGGGGCTTGGGATTTATTCCAGGTCTTGGAAATGAACTTCAGCCGGGGAGATAGCTCGCTCGACGACGCCCTTGCATTCTTTCGCGGGGACTCGGCCTTCTACCCGGACTTTGATGCCCTGCTGCGATCGCGGGTGAAGGCTTGGTGGACGGAGACTCGACGCAAGCAATCCAAGGCCGATGGCCGGCATGCTCAATGATGGAGGTCACCATCCCCGCGGATCTGATCCGTGCATACCAAGCCACTGATTACTGGGTAGAAGCTCCTGCCGGCAAAGTGGTCCTGAAAATCGGCCAGCCATTCGTTGGTATCGATGAAATTCCCGGGCTCAACCGGCTGGCCATTGTTACGGCCTACAATCCGTTCAGTCGGACCTTTGGGGCCGCCCAGAATGCTGAAAGGCAAGCTCAGCTTGTCGATGCGGTTGAGTGTGCAGGTTTGGAGTGGCTCCATGCCTGCGGTGCGGACGTCAAGGGGGAATGGCCGCCCGAACCGAGCCTGGCGATACTCGACCCTACCGACCCGCAGCTCGATCGCTGGATGGAGGTTTTCGGGCAGAATGGCGTCGTAGTCGCCGAGTGCGGCGGGATAGCCGCTTTACGCCTCCATCCCCGTCACATCGAAAATCGAGCTTCAGAAACCGGCAGATGAAGCGTTGCGGGAATTGAAACTAGTCGAATAAAGTCCGCTATTGAGCTGGCCGCCCATAACCAGACTGTCCACTCGGCCCAACCACAGTCTGTTGATTTCCGCCGAGAACTGACCCGGGATTGGGCGGTTTTTCCATTGAGAAGTGACCCATGTTTGAACCCACCCCTGCTTGATGAGCGCAGGGGACATTGGAGTGATAGACATGGCGTTACTGAGCGTTATCCGGCGCTGGCATCTGCGGGATGGACATTCGATCCGGGAGATTGCGCGGCGCACGGGACTGTCGCGGAACACGATCCGCAAATACCTGCGATCTGACGAGGTCGAGCCCCGCTTTCGGGTGCCGGAGCGGCCGAGCAAGCTAGATGACTATGCCGAGCGGCTGTCGGCCTGGCTAAGGACGGAAGCGAACAGGCCGCGCAAGCAGAAGCGCACGATCAAGCAGTTGCACGCCGACCTGATGAGTCTCGGCTACGAGGGTTCGTATGGCCGTGTCGCCGCCTTTGCGCGTGCCTGGAAAGAAGAGCGTCAGCGCCAGATGCAAACGAGCGGGCGCGGCACCTTCGTGCCGTTGGCGTTCGAACCAGGGGAAGCCTTCCAGTTCGACTGGTCGGAGGACTGGGCGGTTCTCTGCGGCGAGCGCACCAAGCTGCAGGTTGCGCACTTCAAGTTGAGCTACAGCCGTGCCTTCATCGTGCGGGCCTATCCGCTGCAAACGCACGAGATGCTGTTCGACGCCCACAACCACGCCTTCCGGGTTCTGGGCGGCGTTCCCCGGCGCGGGATCTATGACAATATGCGCACGGCGGTGGACAGGATCGGCCGCGGCAAGGAACGACAGGTCAATGCCCGCTTCTCGGCCATGGCCAGCCACTATCTCTTCGAGGCCGAGTTCTGCAATCCGGCCGCGGGCTGGGAGAAGGGGCAGGTCGAGAAGAACGTCCAGGATTCCCGCCACCGGCTATGGCAACCCATGCCGCGCTTTCCATCGCTGGAGGCGCTGAACGACTGGCTGGAGCAGCGTTGCCGGGAGCTGTGGCAACAGATTCCCCATGGCCTCAGACCCGGAACGATCGAGGACATCCGGGCCGAGGAGGTCCGGTTCCTGATGCCGATGCCTCGGCGATTCGATGGCTTCGTCGAATACACCAAGCGGGTCTCTCCAACCTGCCTGGTCCATCTGGAGCGCAACCGCTACAGCGTGCCGGCATCCTTCGCCAACCGGCCGGTCAGCCTCAGGGTCTATCCGGAACGGATCGTGATTGCCGCCGAAGGGCAGCTCATCTGCGAGCACCGCCGCATCATCGAGCGGTCGCACGACCGTCTTGGCCAGACCATCTACGATTGGCGGCATTATCTGGCGGTCATCCAGCGCAAGCCGGGAGCCTTGCGCAACGGCGCGCCCTTCACCGAACTGCCCGAAGCATTCAAACGGCTGCAGCAGCACCTGCTCAGGAAGCCCGGCGGCGATCGGGAGATGGTCGAGATCCTGTCACTCGTCTTGCAGCATGACGAGCAGGCCGTGCTGACGGCAGTGGAGATGGCATTGCAGGACGGCGTTCCGACCAAGACGCACATCCTCAATCTGCTGCACAGGCTGATCGACGGCAAGCCGCTCACACCGCCAGTCATCGATGCACCGCAGGCGCTGGGCCTGGCCAAGGAGCCACAGGCCAATGTCGAGCGCTATGATGCGCTCCGCCAGGTTCGGGAGGTGCGCCATGCGTCATGATCCCGCCAGCGGCGCCATCGTCATCATGCTCAGAAGTCTGAAGATGCACGGCATGGCGCAGGCCGTCGCCGAGCTCACCGAACAGGCCGCTCCCGCCTTCGAGGCCGCCATCCCGATCCTGTCGCAACTGCTGAAGGCCGAGATGGCAGAACGGGAGGTCAGATCCACCGCCTATCAGCTCAAGGCAGCCCGCTTCCCCGTCTATCGTGACCTGGCCGGCTTCGACTTCGCCAGCAGCGAGATCAACGAAGCCCTCGTGCGCCAGCTCCATCGAGGCGAGTTCATGACGGATGCCAACAACGTCGTGCTAGTCGGTGGTCCAGGCACCGGAAAGACCCACATCGCCACAGCTCTCGGCGTGCAGGCGGTCGAGCATCATCGCAAGCGTGTCCGCTTCTTCTCCACCGTCGAACTCGTCAACGCGCTCGAACAGGAGAAGGCTCAGGGTAAGGCCGGCCAGATCGCCAATCGGCTCACCCATTCCGATCTCGTCATCCTCGATGAACTCGGATACCTACCCTTCAGCGCATCGGGCGGGGCGCTGCTGTTCCATCTGCTGAGCACGCTCTACGAGCGCACCAGCGTCGTCATCACCACCAATCTCAGCTTCAGCGAGTGGGCTACCGTCTTCGGCGACGCCAAGATGACGACAGCGCTGCTCGATCGCCTGACCCATCACTGCCACATCCTGGAGACCGGAAACGACAGCTTCCGCTTCAAAAACAGTTCTGCCCAGGTCACTGAGACAAAGAAGGAGAAAGCCCCACCCTTGACCAAATCCTGAGACCCAAACCATACAGGAAGGCGGGTCACTTCTCGGCGAAAATCCCGGGTCAGCTCTCAGCGGAAATCAACAGACATTCGGGCTTATGCTTCTTCTGGGGCATTCCAACGTCCTCTCCAATGGCTCAATAGCCTACTTCAGGGAGGACCACTTTTCAGGGGGCAGACCAGGCGATCTACGGCAATGCCGGCAGCGGTAATATCCGTCTCTATCTCGACAATGTCTCGGCCACCAACAGCAATGTCGGCGTGGTCATGGCCGGCGCAAATGCGCTTGCCTGGATGACGCAATCGAAGATCGCAGGCAATGCCACCGGCATCCAGCAGGCTGCCGGTGCGAAGATCTATTCCTACAAGGACAACCAGATCTTCAACAACAGCACCGACGGCACGCCGCTGCCCGCCTCGCCATCACCGGTCCAGTCCATGCCCGGCAACGAAATCGCCAGTGCGCTGAAGTAGTGAAGGCGGTCGGTGATCCTGCCCGGTAGCAGGGGCCGGGCGGCTCGAGCCTTGTGCGGGACCGGGCGATCGCGCAAATGCGATCCTTCCCGTCCAGCTTTCGTTAACCGCGAATGCAATTTCCTGCCGCGCGGCAACGAAGTGCTAATCTGCTATCCCTACATATGTATTACAGTGTATGAGTATCGCTCACTCTGCGCGAATGGGTGCCATTCGCGTTGATGCTGATGGGACAGGCGAGCGAGGGGGGCAAAGTGAACGGCAGGCACTTTGAGGTCGATCTGTTCGACAATCTCGACCGCAAGGTGGTCCAGGCGGTCATGGAAGATTCCGCCGACGGCTTTGCCCTGACGCCGTTCCAGCGCCGTGGTTTCGTGGATGCCTTCTACCGGCATGCCGCGCAGTCGCACCGGCCCCTTCTCGTGCGGGTTCGCGCGCGAGGCGAGGGGCGCACGGCGATGCTACTTCCACTTCTGCTGCGCAATGGCGCATTGCGCAGCATCGAGGCGACCGATCTCGGCCTTTCCGATTACGTCGCGCCGGTCATGGCGGACTGGTTCGATCCGCGCCCGGCCGAGATGCAGCGCATCTGGAAGAAGATCCTGCACGCCCTGCCGCCGGCCGATGTGGTGTCGCTGAAGAAGATGCCCGAGCTGATCGGGCAGGGACGCCCGAATCCGCTGCTGATGCTGCCGCATGTGTCCGACATGAGCATCGGCACCAAGACGCTCGACCTGCGTCATCCCGAAGCGCCGACGCATTACCGCCGCAGCGGCCTCTACAAGGATGGCATGCGCCAGTTGCGCAAGCTGCGCGAGATCGGCGAGGTCGAATTCAGGATCGCCGCCACCCGCGACGAGGCGCTCGACCGGTTCGACGATCTGGTGGCGCAGCGCATGGAGCGCTTTCGCGCACTCGGCCGGCCGGACGCGCTGACGCGCCCGGAGGTCCAGGCCTTCTACAGCGAGATCATCGCAGACGGCGTCAGCAACGGTTCCGTCATGTTCGGCGGTCTCTATCTCGATGGAAAATGCATCGCGACCGATCTGGGCCTGATCGAGAACGACACGCATCACGGCATATTCACCTCGATGTGCGAGGGGGACCTGCGCCGCTATTCACCCGGCACCATTGCCTTCATGCTGATCCTGGACGAGACCGTGGCGCGCGGCATCGGCTATTACGACATCGGCGTGGGCGAGTTTCCATACAAGGACCGCCTCGAAGGGTCGCGGATGCGCCTTTTCGAGCATCATCAGGCGCTCAGCCTGCGGGGCCATGCGGCGCTTGCCGAGGCGGCTGTCCGCCGTGCGGTCCGTTCCGGCCTTGCGCGCTATCCCGCATTGCGCCCTTCCGCCGAGAGGTTGCGCCAGCGGTTGCGCAGGTTCAGGAACTGGTCGCCTGTCGCGGCCGCCGGCGTTCTCGAATGGCCGGGCCTGGCGCAACTCGCCCATGTCGTGGGCAGCGCATAGACGGCTTCCCTTATCGTTATCGGCTGAAGCTCAGGCGGCCGCCTTGCGGCGCTTGGCCAGGCGCAGGATCGAGGCGTCGAGCCCAGTCGTGGCCTTGGTGGCCCGCCGCATGGCGCCTGCCGCCAGGATGAACGAGCCGGCCGAGGCGCAGACCGCACCCATCACCCCGAACAAGGGTGTGAGCACGAAAAGCGCCACAACGCGCAGCGCCACCGAGCCCGCGATGATCCGCAGATATCGCCCTTCATTGCCGGTCAGCATCAGGATCGAGCCGCAGGGCCGGGCGATCGCCAGCGCCGCCGTGCCGAAGCACAGCACCAGCAGTTCGGGGAAATAGTCCGTATAGGCCGGGTTGATGAACCAGAGCGCGAAATAGCCGCCGCCGAGGATGCCGACCGCACCGGTCACGATGAAGGCGATGGTGATCCAGGCGACGCTGTCCAGCAGGGCGTCGAGCGCCTTCTGGTCCTTGCGGTAGTAGAGGCCGGAGAAATGGCGCGTCGCGAACAGGTTGATGGAATCCGCCGCCGCCGCGAACAGGTTGGCAAGCCGCACGGTGACGAAATAGGCGCCGGCAACGGCCGGGCTCATCAGATAGCCGATGATGAGCACGTCGATATACTGGTTCGTCGCCTCCAATGCAGTGGAGATCCACAACCGGAATGAGCGGCCGAACCATTCTTTTCGATGCGTGATGGCGCGGACGCTGCCGATATCGGGGAACAAACGCCACACCAGACGCCACATCAGCCCGACATGGATGGCGAAGCCGGTGAATGCGCCGAGCGCCAGGAAGACGAAGACGCCCGCGACGGTCGTCTCTGTGCCGGTCAGGAGGCATGTCGCCAGATAGACGATCGCCGGCAGCACCTGCATGACGCTGCCCAGCCCGTCGCCGATGGCCACCCCCATCGCGGCGCGCATCAGATGCGCGGTTACCTGAAGCACCGCGCTGCAGACGAGGAAACAGGTGACTGCAAGCGCGATTGCAGCGCCGAACGAAGCCGCCGCCCAAGGGTAGAAGATCGCCACGATCAGCGCGCTCGCGGCCGTGCACATGGTGACGGTGAAGCCGAACACGCCCTTCATGCGCGCCGCGTCATGTTCGGCCGTGAATTCGCTCCAGGCGCGGATGACGAAGAGTTCCTGGCCGGCCGCGGCCACGATGAGCAGCAGTCCCGCGGCCGAAAAGAGGATCGAATAATAGCCGAATCCGACCGTATCGAGGGTGCGGGCGGCAAGCGCGATCAATGTAAAGTTGAGCGCGACCATCGTGGCCTTGATGACGGCGACGGTCGCGATTCCGCGAACCTCCGGGCGACGCAGCAGCTGGCCGAGACCGCCGCGCGCGACGTTCGCAGGCATGCTATCTGACATCGGTGGCAAGGCCTCGCAGAAGATTCTTCAGCGGCTTGATGCGATGATAGATCAGCGACACCGCCGCGCCGGCCGGTGTCAGCGACAGCGTATGGTTGCGCATCTCCAGCAGCGTCGGCCGGAAATGGTCCTTGTATCCGGGATTGCCCGGCCCGAGATCGAGACGGTCATGGCCTTCCGCCATCTGCATCAGGCCGATGCGATAGATAAGCTGGATTCCGGGGCTGATCCGCTCGAACTCGTCCCGGTCCGAGCCGATCAGCATGGCATGGAAGATGCCGTCGCCGGCCAGCCCGAACAGGGCGGCCACGATCTTGCCGGCGATGCGGCTGACATAGGTCCGCGACTCGCCGCTTGCCGCGCTCTCGATCGCGTAGTCGCGATAGAACGAGAAGTAGCTATCCTTGCCCAGGAACGTGTTCGTCCTGAGCGCACACTGGGCTTCGCGCAGATAGTCGAAGGCTTCCGCGATCTCGACCGCATCGGTGGCGATGCGGTGCTCGTAGGACCCATGCTCACGCTCGGTTTGTCGCTGCAGGCGACCCAGTTCCTTGGTGAACTTGCGCCGCAATATATTGAGCCGCCAGACATCCGGATCGAGGCCGATCTCGCAAATATGGCTGACATTCTCACCCGTGCTGGACTGCGTGCCGAGCAGCAAAGCGGGGTCGAATTCATCGATGCGAGCCTTGCGGAACATCACGATATCGGCGCCGGCCATGGTCCGGCGCAGCGCGGCCTTCACCTCGCCATTGGCGCTGAGCTGGATGAGGCGCAACGGATCGCCGACGACGCTGTTATAATCGCAGATACCGAAATCGGCGGGCTGGATGATGGTGACGCCGCGCGAGCGCTGCACCACCATGGGCAGGACGGCGATCAGATCGCGCGACAGCGCATCGCGGACGGTGATCGTGTGCTGGCGCGCGACGAGTGCCGGTCCCAGTCGTCGGTGCAGATGGTCGAGCCATAGCGGCGCCTGGAAGGCCGTGCCGCGCCCCGGCGAAAACAGCGTCCGATATTCGGCGGACAGGAAGTCGAATGTCGGCTCGACGCCGATGGTGACGTTCAAGGATGTATCCCGCTCGCGCACCTGGATCCTGGGCGCGGCCCCGCCTGTATATCCCATGGGCGAGGGGGCTTCGTACAGGCGATGCAGGGTCGCACCATGATCGGCGCTCTTCATCTCAGATCGCCACGCGCCCGTTGGGCGAGGTCGCGTCGATGCGGAAGTCGCGGCGCTTCACCACGTCGCCCTGCAACTGCCGGCCCATCTTCTTCCAGGCGAATGCGGAAGCCGCCTTCGGATAGACATGCAGGCCGCGCGGTTCGGTCGACAGATTGCCGAGCCCCAGCGTCCGGCGCAGCACGCCATTGCCGTAGTGGACCGCATAGGAATTCCAGATATCGCGGTTCCAGTGCTCCATCGTGATGGAGATGTTGAGGCAGTCGTGATTGTGCACGCGATGCGGCGCATAGAGCGGCCAGGTGATCATCTCGTCCGGCTTGAGGTCGATCACCGTCGCATATTCGTCGAACCAGGGCTGGTAGCGCATGGTCTCGTCGGTCTCCCGCAGCAGGATCTTCTCGATCTGCGGCCCGTCCATGAAAGCGCTGGAGCGGGGATAGAGATAGACGCGCTTGGTGCCCTCGATCTGCCAGAGCGACTGGCCCTGAATGTCGGCGTGATAGAATACGTTGGCGTCGGGAGACGAGACGAGAATGCCCATATTGCGCTTATAGGTCTTGAAGTCGGGCATGCGCCGCTCGAACTCGGCGAAGATGTCGTCCAGCAGCGTCTTGTATTCGGGCGCCCATGCCATGACGCGCCGGATATTGGCCCAGATGCGCCCCTTCTCGATGGCGTCGATCACCTGCATGCCGCTAGCCTCGCCGCGAATGCCGTAGAGACGGTGCGGATTGTTCGTATCCTCATTCATCGATTCGAGGCCGAGTTCTTCCGCCGGGCACCGCTCGATCAGCCGGCCCACCGCCTCGCGGGAGAAGAGCCCGGTGTCGCGCAGCCGGTGGTTCAGCCGCACGATTTCGTGGCCGAAGAGCCGCTCGTGCTTTGGCTCCCAGTTGCTGATGATGTCGCTGCTCTTGGCTATCGCGTTCATGATGCGCCCCCGGTTGCGGTGCATTCCCTATGCTGCCCGCTCCAATCCCTTCCACGGCCAAAATATCGCAGCAGGACTGGCAAACGGTAAACGATGCCCGGATCTCTCCGTATTCGGTTAACGCAAGGTCACTGTTTTTTGCGGCCTTGGAAAGACCCTTTTGCGCAGGTGTCGGCGTGTGGCCGGATTCAGCCGGCGCGCCGTCGCAGAAGGGTCCCGCCGCGCGGCGCGTCGCCATGGGCGACGAGGCGGTTTTCCCGCTCGATCCGGTCCCTTTCGCGCAGAGCAAGCAGGCTTCCGCGCAGCCGGCTCTGCCGGGCAGGCTCGGGGGCCTGCACCTGCGCCGTTCCCGGCGGCGGATCCTCCGGCCAGTCGTCCCCTTCGGCGACCGGTTCCAGCGGAGCCGTCGGGTCGATGGTGCGACGCGGCTTGCGCCGCAGGTTGCGAAGGCTTCCGGCAATCGTCAGCGCACTCGCGGCCGCGAAGCTCAGGAAGCCGATGACGGGGACCAGCAGCGCCAGCGACGGGCGCGTGGATCTCAATGGCGGGACGGCCGACGAGACGACCCTGACATTGTTGGTCGGCAGCATTGCCAGCTGGTCCGTCGCCCGGTTGCGCGAAAGAAGCTGCTGATACTGGTCACGATTGGCCGCCGCTTCGCGCTCCAGCGCCTCGAGCTCGACATTGTGCGTATCCGTCTGCGTCACGTTCGAGCTGAGTTCGGCGATCTTGCTTTCGATCTGCGCCTGCTTGGCGAGTGCGACGTCGAGCTCCGCCTTCAATTGCTGGCCCTGCAGACGCTCTTCCTGCGCGATCTGGCGCTGGATGCCGGCAATCGCCTCATTGGTCTGCGCCAGGCGCGGATGGCGCGGCCCGTAGACCTGTGCCTGCTGGTCGCGCTGCTGGATGAGCTGCGCCTGCTGCTGGCGCAGGAAGGAGAGCTGCCCGCGCTCCCTTTCGTTCGGGCCCTGGGTCAGCGCGCCGCCGCTATTGCGTTCCTCGTAGCGGGCGCGCGCTTCCTCGGTGGCATTGCGCACCAGCGCAAGCTGCTGGTTGAGCTCGGCGAGCTGGCGCATCTGCACCGTGTTGCGTTCGTCGACATAGACGATGCCGTTTGCCGCCTTGAATTGCGCAACCGCTTCCTCCGACGCATTGAGGCGCGCGCGCGCCTCCACCAGCTGCTGCGAGAGCGCACGCGTCGCGGCGGTGGTCGCATCGTTGCGCAGGCCGTTCTGGCTGTCGGCAAACGCCGCGGCGATTCCGTTCGCCACGCGTGCCGCCTCAGCCGGATTGTCGGCGCGGTAAGTGACGTCGACCAGATAGGTCGCGCCCTTGCGGTCGACGGTGATGTCCTTGCGGAATTTCGCCAGCTGCTTCAGCTCTTCTTCCTGACTGGCAGGCGTCTCGCCGAAGACCTTGAGGTCGCGCATCGCCTGGAGCAGGAAACCGTCCGAACGGACGATCTGCACCATGCTCTCCAGCACCGCCGCATCGGTGCCGATGGAGGGAAGCACCTCTTCCTGCAGCGTGATGCGCTGTTCGCGCGGATCGGCAAGCACGACGGCGGTGGCGCTGTAGGGGAAATTCAGCATCAACACGGCGCCGACGCCGATTATAGTTAGCACGATGGTGATCAGCGCGATCCTGAGCGCATTGCCCATCGCCCAGCCGAGCACGGCCAGCGGATCGAACAGGCCGTTATTCCAGCCGTTCGCGGACTTCACGGGAGCATCACGCCGCGTCGATGCAGCAGCGGATTTGCCGGGATTGTCCCAATCCGATCCCAACGAGACCCCTCCGGAAATAAATCGGGGCGGATACCCGCCCTTGCCATGGCCTATATCGAAAACCTGAAATTCAGGTTAACCCATCGGAGAGGCTAGGCCTCTATATTCACCAGATTAAGGCCGTTTTCTGCATATCCAGTCGGACCAATGAGCGTATCGATCGACACCGCGCCAGTTGCCCCTACGGCTACCGCCATGCCAGCTTTCGACCGCTGGCTGAGGTCGTTTGCCGAATTGACGGTGACGATCGCCATTGCGGCCATGGTCACCATCGTGCCGGTTGCAGCACATGGCATCCATGCCGGCCTCGGCATGATCACGGCGCTGCTGCTGGCCGCGGCCGTGGCCTGGCGCCTGCCCCAGGTAGCGCTGGTGGCAATCCTGTTTTCATTCCTGTTCCAGAACCTCTTCGTGTCGCTGATGTCCGGCTTCGTCCGATCCGAAACCGATTTCGACATCATCCGCGCCTATAATTTCCTCATCCTGTGCGTGACATGGCTGGTCGTGGTGGTTCGCTTCCTGGCGAACTGGAACATGCGCGTCCGCGCGATCGATCCCTATGTGAGGGTTTCGGTCGCCTTGATGGTGGCGATCGGCGTCTACTTCCTTGTCGGCTTCGTCTTCAACGGCATGACGGCCGTCATCTACCTGCGCAACATCGTCACGCCGCTATTGCTGTTCCAGATCTGTCTGGCGCTGTTCTCGTCCTATGAGATGAGGATCAGTTCGGCCATTGCCGCATTGGGCGTGCTGGGAGCCGTATGCGGTCTGTTCGAATTTGCCGCCCGCGATGCCTGGCTCGCCTGGACCAACGGCTATGGCTATTGGGAACTCGCCGCCGGCGGCCCCAACTGGGCGACGCTCGAATGGGACAAGGCCACGCGCGAGACGGGCCGCGTCATCGTCGGCCTCACCGACACCTTCACCATCGATTTCTTCAACTCGCCGCTTCTGGCCGATATCGGCATCCGCATGATGCGTCTGTTCGGGCCGAACATGCATGCGATCAGCTTTTCCTATGCGCTGTCCTTTTTCACCATCTTCGCGCTGTTTCGCGGCCGCTTCATCCAGGCGGCCGTCCTCCTGTTCCTCGTCTTCCTGTGCAATGCCAAGGGGCCGATGATCCTGATCGCGCTGACAGGGGTCGGCTGGGTGCTTTTCCGTCTCTTCGGCGCCGGCTTCGCCTTTCTGGTCCACGCGGTCGCGCTCTGCTGCTACGCGGTGATCGGCGTGATCGTCGGCCTGCGGATCGGTGATTTCCATGTGCTCGGCCTGATGGCCGCACTGCATGAGTTCCCGCTCAACCCCATCGGTTACGGCATCGGCACGGCGGGCAACCTGTCGCCGCAATTCACCACCATCGACTGGTACGAGGCGCAGGCGATCGGCCGCACGCCGTTCCCGGTCGAAAGCTCGATCGGCGTGCTCATGCACCAGATGGGCGTGTTCGCCCTCGCCATCGTCGCCGCCTATGTCTGGCTCGGCTGGCGGGTGATGCGGATCGCGCGCGAGACCGGCAATGCGCTCCATGCCGCCGCGGCCCTTGCCTTGCTCGCCGTGGTGGCCAACGGCCTGTTCCAGGAGGAAGCGTTTTTCGCGCCACTGGCGCTGGCGCTCTATCTGGGGCTTGCCGGCATGATCATCGGCGCAGCCGCCCGCACGGGGCTCGAGGAGCGCATTCACGGCTGAGCCGGGGCTTAGCCCCGGATCGCGATGATCGACTTGTTCAGCCCCATGAACTTCTCATGCAGCACGTTCGCATCGGGGAAGAGCGCCCGCATCTGGCGGGTGCTGATGAGGTGATGGTGGCGGATGATGTCACGGGCGTCGTCGGCATTCTGGATGCGCGGGAAGAAGCCCAGCGAAACGCGCTGGATCAGCGCCGCCCGCGCTGCGCGCGGCAGATACTGGAAGCCGGCGGTGCGGAAATGCGGCTCGAAGGGGAACCAGTAGTTCGGCGTCTGCACGTAATAACGCTTGCCGAGACGGCGCGTATTCTCCGCGAAGCGCTGCATGTCGGGCCATTCGCCGACATGCTCGACCACCGAATTGGAGTGGACCAGGTCGAACCGGCGATCCCCCATCAGCGCCGGGTCGGTCGCGTCGCCGGTCAGCGTCTCGAACAGTTCGTGGTCCTCGACCGGGTCTTTTTCGAGATTGACCAGCGTGATGCGCAGGCGCTCGCGATTGGCTTCGATGAAATCAGCCCCGATCTGCCAATAGGTTTCGCGCCCGCCCAGATCGAGGATGGTCGCCTCGCCCTTCTCGGCCAGGATCGCTTCGATGAGCGCCTGGATGTGCGCGAAGCGGCGGCTGCGGAACTTGAATTCCATGCTGTTGCGATCCTTGTAGGGATCGGGCCGGACGTGCTCGGTATAGCTTGCGATCGACTCGGCTGTGTTCACCGGCTGCATGGCGCCACTCCTGCTGGTTCGTTGCGGCCTGTAGTTAGTACGCAATTGCGGACGCAAAACCGCTAGGCACTTTTGCTGGAATTGCTCTAGCAGTGTGCCCTTAGTGTCCCCTTAAGCGAAAGGGTAAACAGACCTTACCGCCGGACCCGCGCGGCAGGGACCTGCCGCAACGGATTCTTGACCTTTCAGGGGCTTTTATCCCGCCATGCGTTCGAACACAAAAAAAACCGGCAGTGAAGGCGGTCGCCGGCCGATCAGGTTGCTTTTCGTCCAAACGCAGTCGATCGCTGCCGGCGCGCAGGAAATATCCCGCATCCTGGCGGAGGAACTGGCGCATTACAGGCGCGCCGGCGCGCCGGAATTCGAGATCCATCACCTCTTCTTCTACCGTATCACTGACGCCTTCGATCATCTCGACAATGTCCATTTCTGCCTCGACCACTCGCCGCGTGACCCGGTCACCTTCGCGCGGTTCCTGTGGCGGATGCTGCGCACCGTGCGCGCGATCAGGCCGGACGTGGTCCTGACCTTCCAGCATTACGGCAATATTCTCGGCGCGCCGGCGGGCCGCCTGTCGGGGGCGCGGCGGATCATCGCCAATCACGTCTCCGCGCCGGCCACGATCGGCCGCGCCGCGCGCGAGATCGACCGCATTCTCGGCACGCTCGGCTTCTACGACGTCATCACCGTCAATTCGCGCGAGACGCTGCGCGACTACCAGTCCTATGCACAGGCCTATGCCGGGCGGCTGGTCTATGTGCCGCATGGCTTCGAGGACAAGAACGTCGATATCGGCAAGGATTCGGCGCGGGCGGAACTCGGCCTGCCGGCCGGCGTGCCGATGATCGGATCGGTGGCCCGCCTCCACCCGCTCAAGCAACTCGATGCGGCGGTGGCGACGCTTCCCGGCCTGCCGGGCGTGCATCTGGCGCTGGTCGGCATCGGTCCCGACGAGCAGCGGTTGCGCGACATGGCTGAGGCCGCCGGCGTCGCGGACCGGCTTCATTTTGTCGGCGAACTCGCCCCGCGCCGCGTCGGCCATTTCCTCGCCTGCCTCGACGCCTTCGTCTTTCCCTCGCAGGCCGAGACCTTCGGCCTCGCGCCGGTGGAAGCGGGGCAGGCCGGCGTGCCGGTGATCTCCAACGATCTTCCTGTGCTGCGCGAGGTCCTGCAGGTCGATGGCGAGCCCTGCGCGGTCTTCGTCGACGTCACCGATACGCCGGCCTTCACACAGGCGATCGCGAATGTGCTGGCCGACCGCGAACTGGCCGGCCGCCTCTCCGCCTGCGGCCGCCGCCTGTCGAGCCTCTATTCCGTCGGGGCGATGGCGGACGCCTATCGCGGCCTGATCCTCGGCGGAGAGGATGGCAAGCTGCCCGCCCCACTGTCGGCCACTACATGACATCGCCTGCGGTGCCGAGGAATATCCGTGTCGTCGCCGATGCGGCGAGCCTGTCGGCCTGGCTGTCGGCGCTGTGCAAACGGCTCGCGGCAGACGGCGCGGCGGTTTCACTCGATCTTCGCGAAGGCGGCAGCCGCCTATCCGCCCTCGATACGCTCCTGTCGCTGGAAGCCATGCTCCTGCGGCGCGGCCGGCCCTGCTGGTGCGACCGGATCGGCATGGCCGATGTCGCGCGATGGACGGCTGGCAGCCACGCCTCCGAGGACCTGACCATCGACCTGACGGCGGCAGGAATTATCGCCGCAACACCGATCCTGCGCCCGCTGTTCGACGGCGCTAAGGGCGAGGAGGCGCTGGCCTCGGCGCTGTTCTTCCGCGGCACGCCGCGCATCGACATCCTCTTCATCATGCCGTCGGGCGAGGCGGACATCGTCGCATCCGGAACCGCGGCTCTGGAAGTGTCCGGCGGCATCGGCGGCGCGATGGAGGCGGTCTGGTCGCGGACGATCCTGCTGTTGCAAAAAGCCATTGCCGATCCTCGGCAGAAGACGGCAGGCGATCCGACCGAACCGCCGCCGATCATCCGCAGAGCCGATGTGCTGCGCTACGGTGCGAAGGCGGTCGCGTCCGCCGCCGCGCGCGCTGCCTACCGCCTGTGCTGCCACGCGCCGCATTGGCGCATCGGCTGGCGCTTCGTCGACGACGGCCATGACGTGTGGTCGCGGCGCGATCTCGGCGGTACGCGCTGGAGCGTGCTGGCCGATCCGGTCGACCATTTCTATGCCGATCCGGTGCCGTGGCGCCATCAGGGGCGGGACTATCTGCTGTTCGAGGATCTCGACCACCGCACGAACAAGGGCATCATTTCCGCCGTCGCTTTCGATGAAGCCGGCCGGCCGGGTCCGGCGGTGCCGGTGCTCGAAGAGCCGTGGCATATGTCCTATCCGTTCCTCATCGAGGCCGAGGGCGCGGTCTGGATGATCCCCGAAGCATCGCTCAGCGGCGCGATCGCCATCTATCGCGCCGTCGATTTTCCCTGGCGCTGGGAGCGGCATGCCACGCTCGTCTCCGGCGTCGAGGCGGCGGATGCGACGGTCGTCGCCCATGAAGGCCGCTTCTACATGTTCGCGGTCGTGCGCGACGGCATCGGCGGCTATTCCGACACGCTCGCCATCTGGCACGCGCCAAACCTGTTCGGTCCGTGGCAGCCGCATGCTGGCAATCCGGTCATGGTGGACGACCGTGCAGCGCGCCCGGCCGGCAATTTTGTCGAGATGGACGGGGCGCTCTGGCGGCCGGTGCAGGATTGCCGGGGCGGCTATGGCGCTGCGCTCGGCCTTGCGCGCATCGACCGGCTCGACCCCGAAAATTTCGCCCAGACGGTGGAAAAGACCCTGCATCCCGGCGGCGAGGTGTGGCCCGGCCGGCGGCTGCACACGCTCAATCGCGCCGGCCGGCTGGAGGTCATCGACGGCTCGATCATCCGCCCGCGCTGGAAGCCGCTGGCGGACATGGTGGATCAGAAATATCGGCCCGGTTAGGCCAAGGGGCTGATCGGTTACCTGTCCGGCATCAGCGCGTCGATGATCTCGGGATCGGGCAGGCCGGTTTCCGGATCGGTGAGGCCGAACCCGTCTTGGAAATCCCAATGCGTCCAGCCGATGCAACGCGCCTCGGCAAGATGCGTGTTGAGCGCCAGCCAGCCCAGCCGCGACTGGCGCGGCGCGACGAAGTTCAGCACGCCGAACTCGTTGACGATGACTGGCCGGTCATGGCGCAGCGCCCAGTCTTCCATCGTATCATAGGCCTTGGTGAGGAGGGCCACATCCCATCCGCCCGCGACGGAACGTTGCAGTGCGGAGGCGGCGTCCTTCGCCCCGATGCTTCTCAGCTTCTCTATGTTCGCCGCCACCGCCGGGTCGCCGGCCGGCGCCGGGAAGGGCAGGTTCTGGTAGAGGCGCAGCGGGTCGTCCGCCGCACCCCAGTTTGCGCCCTGATGGGTGAAGGCGAACGGGTCGTAATAGTGGACCGCATAGACGATGTTGCGGTCTGCCAGCGGTTCCATCCCGCTCAGCATCTCGTGCCGTTGCGGACCTGACGGGCCGAGCACGATCGTGTGGTCGGGCAGCACCTGCCGCAATTCACGCACCAGCCGTTCGGCCATGCCCATCCAGTCGTCCTGGCCGAACTCCGGTTCGTTCAGGAGTTCCACTGCGACGCGTTCCGGCGGCAGCCGGCGCGCCACGCGCGCCAGTTGCTGCCAGATGCTGGACACCAGATCGGATGCCCCGGCGACATTGCCGGCGAACTCACGGCCGATCTCGCCACCCGCATGAAGGTCGATGGACACCGAGAAATCGAGGCTGAGCAGCAGGATGACCTGCTCGTAGAGCGCGTCGAGATAGGTATCCGCGCCGCCGTTGCGGAAGGGCTCGTCATTGACGAGAAGCCTTATATGCGTCAGCCCGGCATCGCGCACGGCGCGGAGCTGCGCCAGCGTCGGCCGTCGCGATATGTCCTCATTGTCCCAGCCGGGAAGGTTCACGCCGCGGCGCATGTCGGCCAGCAGTTCCGTATTGGGAAAGGCGGCCGGCGCATGACATTGCGGCGCGCCCTGCGCCTGCGCTCCGGTCGTCAGGAGGGCGAGGAGCAGGCCGGCGAAGAGGGCGCGAAACAGCACGGCGCGGTCAGCCTGCGGAATGCCGGAACAGCGCATGCAGCGCCACCGGATTGCTGGCAAGGTAGCGCCAGCCGAGCCGGCGCGGCTCCAGATACATGCGGTAAGCCCATTCCAGCCCGACCGCCTGCATCCAGCCTGGCGCGCGCTTGTTGCGGCCGGAAAGGAAATCGAACAGGCCGCCCGAGGTCTTGATGACGCCGACGCCGCGAAGTCTGTCGATATTGCGGCTGACGAATGCCTGCTCAAGCGGCACGCCGAGGCCGATCCAGAGAATGTCGGTCTGGCTGGCCAGGATGTCAGCCACGATCGCGTCTTCGTCCTCGCGTTTGAAATAGCCGTTGCGGCGGCCGGCGAAGACGAGGCCCGGATGCAGTTCCTTCATCCGCTCCACCGCCCGCGCGTTTACCTCCTCGCTGGCGCCGAGGAAATAGAAGCGCACGCCTGCTTCCACCGCGCGCTCGGCCACCGCATGGACGAGGTCGGTCGTGGCGACGCGCTCCGTCACCGGATGTTTGCTGAACATCTTCGAATAGCGGACCATCGGCATGCCGTCGGCATGGATCTGGTCGGCCTGGTCCATCAGTTCGCGGAAGGCGCCGTCCTGTCCGTAGAGCGCGATGACCTGCCCGTTGGCCGAGGTGGAATAGAACGGACGCTCATTCTTCCCGCGTGCCGCCAGCGCGGTGCGGATGAAGCCTTCGGCGCTGTCGTCCATGCCAGCCCGCACGATCGGCAGGCGTCCGAGCACCGTGCTGGGCCAGTCCCGCATCGGCATATCGACCAGATTTCGACCCTTCTCCACCGCAACCTCCGCGTCGAGAATCCTGCATGTTCGGTTTGGATACTCGGATAGAGCGTGGTGATTGACAATTCCACAACCCGCCAGACCGGATGCCGCCCTTTGCCGGCCGCCGGGGAACGATTCGCCGACAGCGTCAATTCGCCGTGAGCGCGGTGCCTCGCATTTTAACGAACGGGTAACCGATACTGCGACGAGCCGTGGTTGACAATGTTGCCACGGGCTCTCTACCTGCTGGCGACCGGAGGTTTTTGCATGACGAATGTAGCGCTGACGGGCCTTGCGCGTGATCTCGTGCGCCGGGCCGATGAAGGTAGGCCCGTGCGGATCGGGCTCATCGGCTGCGGCGAGATGGGCACCGACATCGTCACCCAGGTGGCGCTGATGCGCGGCATCGAGGTCGCAGCCATCGCCGACACGCGGCCCGGCCGCGCGCTGGAGGCAGTGCGCATCGCCGGCCGCGACGAAGGCAGCGCCGCCACCGCCGACAGCGCTGCATCATTGCTCTCCACCATCGAGAGTGGCCGCACCGCCATCACCGGCGACCCGTCGCTGATCGCCGCCTGCGATCTGGTGGATGTGGTGATCGACGCCACCGGCAAGCCGGCGGTTGGCGCCGAGATCGGCCTGTCGGCCATGGAAAACGGCAAGCATCTCGTCATGATGAATGTCGAGGCCGACGTCACCATCGGCGCCTATCTCAAGCGCGAGGCGGCGCGGCGGGGCGTCGTCTATTCGCTGGGCGCGGGCGACGAACCGTCCTCCTGCATGGAACTGATCGAGTTCGTCTCGGCCATGGGCCACCGCATCGTCGCCGCCGGCAAGGGCAAGAACAACCCGCTCAACCACGACGCCACGCCGGACGAATACCGGGCCGAGGCCGAGCGCCGCAACATGAACCCGCGCATGCTGGTGGAGTTCGTCGACGGCTCCAAGACCATGGTCGAGATGGCGGCGATCGCCAACGCGACCGGCCTCGTGCCCGACAAGGCCGGCATGCATGGCCCCGCTGCCACGCGCGATCAATTGAGCGAAGTCTTCCGCCCCGTGGCCGAGGGCGGTGTGCTGTCGCGCAAGGGCGTGGTGGATTTCTCTGTCGGCAAGGGTGTCGCGCCCGGCGTCTTCGTGGTCGCCGAAATGGCGCATCCGCGCCTGCGCGAGCGCATGAACGACCTCAAGCTGGGCGAGGGCCCCTACTACACATTCTTCCGCCCCTATCACCTGACCAGCCTCGAAGTGCCGCTCACCTGCGCCCGTTCGGTGCTCTACGGCAAGGCCGACATGGTGCCGCTGGACACGCCGGTGGCCGAGGTCTGCGCCGTCGCCAAGAAGGATCTCCAGCCCGGCGAGCGGCTGGATGCCATCGGCGAATATACCTACCGCTCCTGGATCATGACGGTTCCCGAAGCGCGCGCAGCTGGCGCAATCCCCTGCGGCCTGCTTGAAGGCGGCAAGGCGACCGCGCCCATCCGCAAGGGCGAACTCATCACCTATGCCAATGCCGCGCCGGATGCGGGTTCGCGCCTCGTGGAACTGCGCCGCCGACAGGACGAACTGGTCGCCAGCTGATTCCGTAGCCGACAGGAACCGTCTGACGTTGCATGGGTGCGGCGTCATACGGGGTCTATGCTGCCTGTGCGAAAGCTGCCTATGATGGTTCGGATAATCCGCCGCCTGCGGTGATTTGCGCCTTGTGGTGGCGGATATTTGAACATAAATCGATTGAAATTCGATCAGGAGCGACAGGCCGCACCGTGGACCGACCGCAGATGACCAGCCAGACCATTCCCGTCGACCCCTTCGACTTCATCGTCTTCGGCGGCACGGGCGACCTTGCCGAGCGCAAGCTGATCCCGGCGCTCTACCAGCGGCAGCTGGCGGGGCAGTTTTCCGAGCCGACGCGCATCATCTCCGCTTCCCGCTCGCGCATGAGCGACAAGGAATATCAGGCCTTCGCCAAGGCCGCGCTGGAACAGTTCGTGCCGGCGGAGGACCGCGACACCGCGCAGATCGAAGCCTTCCTCAAGCGCCTCACCTATGTGCAGGTCGATGCCGTTTCCGGGCAGGGTTTCGAGCAGTTGAAGAAGCTGATCGTCACCAGCCGGGCGATCCGGGTCTTCTATCTGGCGGTCGCACCGGCGCTGTTCGACGACATCGCCACCAATCTCGCCGCCCACAAGCTGGTGACGCCGAGTGCGCGCATCGTGGTCGAAAAGCCCATCGGGCGCGACCTTTCCTCGGCGCGCGAGCTCAATGATGCGGTCGGCAAGGTGTTCTCCGAGCACCAGATTTTCCGCATCGACCACTATCTCGGCAAGGAGACGGTGCAGAACCTGATGGCGCTGCGCTTCGGCAATGTGCTCTACGAGCCGCTCTGGAACGCCTCGCTCGTGGACCATGTCCAGATCACCGTCGCCGAGACGGTCGGGCTGGAGGACCGCGTCAGCTATTACGACAAGGCCGGCGCACTGCGCGACATGGTGCAGAACCACATGCTCCAGCTCTTTTGCCTTGTGGCGATGGAACCGCCCGCTTCGCTCGATGCCGACGCCGTGCGCGACGAGAAGCTGAAGGTGCTGCGCTCGCTCCGCCGCATCGACGGTGCGGACGTGGCGCGGCTCACCGTACGAGGGCAGTACAAGGCCGGCGCCTCGTCCGGCGGCGCGGTGAAGGGCTATCTGGAAGAGCTCGATGGCGAGGCGAGCGACACCGAGACATTCGTCGCCATCAAGGCCGAGATCGACAACTGGCGCTGGGCGGGCGTGCCCTTCTACCTGCGCACCGGCAAGCGGTTGGCCGAACGCGTCTCGGAGATCGTCATCCAGTTCAAGCCGATCCCGCATTCGATCTTCGGCGATCAGGCCGGCACCATAAATGCCAACCAGCTCGTCATCCGCCTCCAGCCCGACGAGGGCGTCAAGCAGTGGATCATGATCAAGGATCCGGGGCCGGGCGGCATGCGGCTGCGCCATGTCTCGCTCGACATGACCTTCGCGGAGTCCTTCGGGGCGCGGAACCCGGATGCCTATGAGCGGCTGATCATGGATGTGGTGCGCGGCAACCAGACATTGTTCATGCGCCGCGACGAGGTCGAAGCGGCCTGGATGTGGGTAGATCCGATCATCTCGGCCTGGGAAGAGAACCGGCAGCAGGTGCAGGGCTATACGGCCGGCACCTGGGGCCCATCGTCCTCTATCGCGCTGATCGAGCGCGACGGGCGCACCTGGCACGAAAGCATGTGATGGAAATGCAGGACGCCGCCCGCCATTTCGACCGGCACCGATGGATGGAATATCCGTCGGCGGACGTGCTGGCGGAGACGCTGGCGCAGCGGATAGCGGGCGCCTTGCAGGGCGCGGTCGAGGCGAACGGCCGCGCATCGCTCGCCGTCTCCGGCGGCTCCACCCCGAAGCGCCTCTTCGCCGAACTGGCGCGGCAGGAGATCGACTGGACGAAGGTGACCGTGACGCTGGTGGACGAGCGCTTCGTGCCGCCCACCGATGCACGCTCCAACCAGAAGCTCGTGGCCGAGGGTCTGTTGCGGGGACCGGCGGCGTCGGCGCGCTTCCTGCCGCTCTGGTCGGACGAAGGCAATGTGGACGAGGCCGCGCGGGTCGCGGCGCGGCGACTGGCGCACCTGCCGCTGCCGCTCGACGTCTGCGTGCTGGGCATGGGTGGCGATGGCCATACGGCCTCCTTCTTCGGCGATGCGCCCAACCTGCCGGAGCTTATGGAAAATCCGGCGGGCGACCTCGTCCTGCCGGTGCTTGCGCCCAGCGCCGGCGAGCCGCGCCTGACGCTGTCGATGCAGGCCATCTGTGCCGCGCGTCTCCTCGCGCTCCACATAGAGGGTGCGTCGAAGCGGCCGGTTCTCGCCGCTGCGCTGGAACTGCCCATTGCCGAAGCGCCACCGATCCGCGCCGTCTTCGAGCGTTCCGGCGAGCCGGTCCACGTTTTCTGGGCACCCTGAAAGGTCAGCACGATGAGCGTACGCCGCGCATTGCAAGCCATCACTGATCGGATTAGCGAGCGTTCCCGCGCCACACGCGCAGCCTATCTGGCACGCGTCGATGCAGCGGCGGGCGAGGCGGTGAACCGGGCGGCGCTGGCCTGCGGCAACCTCGCCCACGGCTTCGCCGCCTGCGCGCCGGACGACAAGGCGCAGCTGGCAGAAAACCGCGTGCCCAACCTCGGCATCGTCACCTCCTATAACGACATGCTGTCGGCGCATCAGCCCTTCGAGACCTTTCCGGCGCTCATCAAGCAGGCCGCGCGGGACGCGGGCGGGGTGGCGCAGGTGGCGGGCGGCGTGCCGGCAATGTGCGACGGTGTCACGCAAGGGCAGACCGGCATGGAATTGTCGCTGTTCTCGCGCGATGTGATCGCCATGGCGGCGGCGATCGGCCTGTCGCACAACATGTTCGACGCGGCGGTCTATCTCGGCGTCTGCGACAAGATCGTGCCCGGCCTCACCATCGCAGCACTCACCTTCGGCCATCTTCCCGCGATCTTCATCCCGGCTGGGCCGATGACGACCGGCCTGCCCAACGACGAGAAGGCGCGCATCCGGCAGCTTTATGCGGAGGGCAAGGTTGGCCGCGGCGAGCTGCTGGAGGCGGAATCGAAGAGCTATCACGGCCCCGGCACCTGCACCTTCTACGGCACCGCCAACTCCAACCAGATGCTGATGGAGATCATGGGCCTGCACATGCCGGGCGCTTCCTTCGTCAATCCCGGCACGCCGCTGCGCGATGCCCTGACGAAGGAAGCCGCCCAGCGAGCCCTCGCCATCACTGCGCTGGGCAATGCCTATACGCCGGTCGGCCGCATGATCGATGAGCGCTCGGTGGTCAATGGCATCGTCGGCCTTAATGCCACCGGCGGCTCGACCAACCACACGATCCACCTCATCGCCATGGCGGCTGCTGCCGGCATCCGCATCACCTGGCAGGATATTTCCGACATTTCCGACATCGTGCCGCTGCTCGCCCGCGTCTATCCGAACGGGCTCGCCGACGTGAACCATTTCCAGGCGGCGGGCGGCATGGGCTTCCTCATCCGCGAACTGCTCGATGCCGGCCTGCTGCATGAGGACGTGCAGACCGTCTGGGGCGAGGGGCTGCGGCCCTATGCGGTCGAGGCGAAGCTCGGCGCGGACGGCTCGGTGCTGCGCGAGCCGGCTCCTACTGTCAGCGGCGACGAGAAGGTGCTGGCGCCCTTCGCCAAGGCGTTCCAGCCCGATGGCGGGCTGAAACTGCTCAAGGGCAATCTCGGCAGCGCCATCATCAAGGTATCGGCGGTCAAGCCGGAGCGGCGCGTGGTGGAGGCCCCGGCGCTGATCTTCCACACGCAGGAAGCTTTGCAGGCGGCCTTCAAGGCCGGGCTGCTCGACCGCGATTTCGTCGCCGTCATCCGCTTCCAGGGGCCGAAAGCCAACGGCATGCCGGAATTGCATAAGCTCACCCCGGCGCTCGGCGTGCTGCAGGATCGCGGCTTCAAGGTCGCTCTGGTGACGGATGGGCGCATGTCGGGCGCGTCGGGCAAGGTGCCGGCGGCGATTCACGTCACGCCGGAAGCGCTCGACGGCGGCATGATCGCGCGGATCGCGGATGGCGACATGGTGCGGCTCGACGCCGAGGCCGGCACGCTGGAAGTGCTGGTGGATGCGGCGATCCTCGCCGCCCGGCCGGCGGTCCGGCCCGACCTCTCCGCCAATGAATTCGGCATGGGCCGCGAGCTTTTCGCCGGTTTCCGCTGCCTCGTCGGTGCCGCCGATCAGGGCGCGATGGCATTCGGCTGACGTCGCGAAACGTTATCCTGCGCCTGTTGCCGCCGCGCAACAGTCAGGACGCATGGTCGCCGCAATCCGGAACGAAGCTATTTCCAAACGGTTAACTGGCGCGGGTTTTACCGCGTGTGAAAGGGTAACATATGAATTCGGATAGCGAGGAAACGATCAGCTCCCGCATTCGCCGCAAGGGCGAAGCGAGCTCGATCGTGATCGTGATCGGCGCTTTCCTGCTGGTTGCCGGCCTCTTCTTCTTCGGCGGCATCGGCACCGGAAGCCAGCCCAATATCGAGTCCAGCGCCGCGACGGCGGTGCCCGCGCAATAGCCTCATTCGCCTCATCTCGCGAAGAAGGCGGCGCTGACACAGCGCCGCCTTCTTTCCGTTCCGGCCTGCCGGATATCAGAAGCGCGGCGGCGTCTTGCCGGCGGCGCGATGGGCAGAGATGCAGGCGGCCGCCATGAGCATGGCGATTGTCATCGGGCCGACGCCGCCCGGCACGGGCGTGATCGCGCCGGCGACCTTCGCGGCTTCCTCATAGGCCACGTCGCCGACGAGGCGCGACTTGCCCTCGCCCTTCTCCGGCGCGGGAATGCGGTTGATGCCGACATCGATCACCGTCGCGCCCGGCTTCACCCAGTCGCCCTTGATCATTTCGGGACGGCCGACGGCGGCCACCAGGATGTCGGCTTCGCGGCAGACGGCTGGCAGGTCCTTGGTGCGGCTGTGCGCGATGGTCACCGTGCAGTTGGCCGAAAGCAGCAGGTTCGCCATCGGCTTGCCGACGATGTTGGAGCGGCCGACCACCACGGCCGTGAGGCCCGAAAGGTCGCGGCCGCGCACCCGCTCGATCAGCAGCATGGAGCCCGCCGGCGTGCAGGGCACGAAGGCGGTGTCGAGTTCGCCCGTTCCCAGCTTGCCGACATTGATGAAATGGAAGCCGTCGACGTCCTTTTCCGGCGCGATCGCCTGGATCACGCGGCCCGAATCGATATGTGAGGGCAGCGGAAGCTGGACGAGGATGCCATGGATCGTGTCGTCGCCGTTGAGCTGGTCGATGACCTTGAGCAGTTCCTCTTCGGTCGTCTTCTCGTCCAATGTATGCTGGACCGACTTGAAGCCGCATTCCTTGGCCTTACGGCCCTTCGACGAAACATAGACCTGGCTGGCGGGGTCTTCTCCCACGATGACGACCGCCAGGCCCGGCGTCACGCCGGTCGATGCAACGAGATCGGCGGTTGCCGCCTTCACCTGAGCAACCACGCTCTCGGCGACTTCCTTACCGTCGATAATCTGCGTCATGTATACAATCCTCCGTTTGCGCAACGGCATATTGCCGAAGACGGCTTGAGGCAAGCCATTCGATCGGGCATTGAACATTTCCTTGCGCCGGCGGCGTGAATCGACAGCAGCGGAGGAGTGACAAATGCGGCTCGTGCTCGTTGGATGCGGCAATATGGGCCACGCCATGCTGAAAGGCTGGCTGGCTGCGGGCATCGTCGCACCGGCCGACATTCTCGTGGTCGAACCGGGCGAGGCGCTGCGCGAGCGCGCAGCCGGTCTCGGCGTCGCGACCGCTGCCGATCCGGCGCCTGTTGCTGTCTTTGAACCCCAGCTTGTCGTGCTGGCGGTGAAGCCGCAGCTGATGCGCGATGTCACCACCGCCTATCGCCCGCTCGCAGCCACGGGAAGCGTCTTCCTCAGCATCGCCGCCGGCATCTCGTCCGATGCGCTGAAGGACATGCTGGACGGTGCGCCCATCCTGCGCTGCATGCCCAACACGCCGGCCGCCATCGGCAAGGGCCTGATGGCGCTCTACGCCACCGGCGATGTGCCGGCCCCCATGCGCGATTTCGTCGAGCAGCTGCTCGCCGCCAATGGCGTCGTCGTGCCGATCGCCGACGAGGAGCAGATGCACGCTGTCACCGCGCTTTCCGGTTCGGGGCCGGCCTATCTATTCCATTTCATCGAGGCGCTGACGGCTGCCGGGGAAAAGGCCGGACTGCCCGCCGACGCTGCCGCCACATTGGCGCGCCAGACGGTCTATGGAGCTGCCTGCCTCGCCTTCGACAGCGACGAGACGCCCGGCCGCCTGCGCGAGCAGGTGACGAGCCCGAACGGCACCACCGCCGCCGCCCTTTCCGTGCTGATGGGTGAGGATCGCCTGACCCGCCTCGTCACCGAAGCCGTGGAAGCCGCGCGCCGACGCTCGATCGACCTTGGGAATTGAGGCGCAGGGAGGACTGAATGGGCAGGTTGCAGAGCAAGGTCGCGATCATCACCGGCGCGGCCTCGGGTTTCGGCGAGGGCATGGCCTATCGCTTCGCCGAGGAGGGTGCGCGCATCGTCGTGGCCGACATCAATACGCGCCGTGGCGAGCGGGTGGCGAAGAAGATCGGCGATGCCGCCGTCAGCGTGCAGACGGACGTGTCGCAGGCGAGCGAATTCGACGAACTGCTTCATGTCACCATGGAGGCCTTCGGCCGCGTCGACATCATGGTCAACAATGCCGGCTTCACCCATCGCAATGGCGACATGCTGGGCGTGGACGAGCACGATTTCGACATGATCACCGCCGTGAACATGAAGGCGATCTACCATGCGGCGCGCAAGATCGTGCCGATCATGGAAAAGCAGGGCGGCGGCGTCATCCTCACCACGTCCTCCATGGACGGCATCCGCCCACGTGCTGGCCTGACCTGGTACAATGCCTCGAAGGGCTGGGAAATCACCGCCACAAGGTCGATGGCGCTGGAGCTTGCGCCGAAGAACATCCGGGTCAACTGCATCTGCCCGGCGGCCGGCGAAACCGGCATGCTGACGCAGCTCATGGGCGGCGACACGCCGGAAGTGCGCGAGAAATTCCTCGCCGCGGTGCCGCTCGGCCGCTTCTCCACCCCGCTCGACGTGGCAAACGCGGCGCTGTGGCTCGTGTCCGACGAGGCCGCCATGGTCACCGGCGTCGCACTCGAGGTGGATGGCGGCAGTTCGATCTGATCAGTTCGCCCGGCGGCGCGCGGCACCGTTGCGTGGCCGCGCGTTTCGTGCCGCGGTCGGTGGGGGGGCCTGAGGGCTCGTCAGCCATTTCCATGCCGCTATGGCGATCAGCCAGAAGATCAGCTTTCGCATCGCTCGCTCCATGAGTCTCGGTTGCTGGAACAAGCCGCAGCCGCGCCTTCGGTTCCATAGCTGCCATCGCGCCGATGCACAGGAACCATGACCCGCGTGGCAGCGTTACGCAGATCCATCCATGAGGGGCCATTGTGACATACGAACAGATCTTCATCTTCGCGCTTCTCGGCGCGGTGCTGGTCATGCTTGTCTGGGGGAAGTTCCGCTACGATCTCGTTGCCGTCGGCGCGCTGGTCATTGCCGTTCTTGGCGGGGCGGTAACCGCGGGTGAGGCGTTCCTGGGCTTTGGCGAGGAGGCCACCATCATCGTCGCGCTGGTGCTCATCATCTCGCGCGGCATGATCAATTCCGGCGCCGTCGAGTTCATCGCGCAATATGTCATCGACAAGTCCCGCTCGCTGCCGCTGCACATTTCACTGATGGCGGTCGTCGGCGCGGCTCTCTCGGCCATCATCAACAATGTCGCCGCGATCGTGATGCTGATGTCGCTGGATATCGAAGCGGCGAAGAAGGCCGGCCGCTCGCCCTCCCTGTCGCTGATGCCGCTTTCCTACGCCACCATATTGGGCGGGATGATCACGCTCATCGGCACGCCGTCCAACATCGTCATCGCGCAGTTCCGCGAACGTGCGCTGGGTGAGCCCTACCGCATGTTCGACTTTGCCCCGGTTGGCATCGTGCTGTGCATCGTCGGCATCGCCTTCGTCGCGACCATCGGCTACCGGCTGATCCCGCAAAAGGGCGACCGTTCGCGCCCCAGCGTCACCGAAGGCGATCTCTTCGTGGCCGAAGCGAAGATCCCCGAGAAATCCGCCGCCATCGGCCAGACCCCCGGCGACTTCTTCGAACTCGGCGACGAGAACGACGTGACCATCCTCGGCGTAGTGCGCCGCGGCAAGCGGCTGCAGGGCTTCGCCGCCGCCACCGAACTGCGCAAGGGCGATGCGCTCGTGCTGGAGGGCGAGCCCAAGGCGATCGAGGCCTTCATCGGCGCCGCCAAGCTCGACATCTCATCCAATGGCGACCATGGCGGCCTGACCGGCCAGACCATGTCTCTGGTGGAGGCCATCGTGCCGGAAACCTCGCGCGCCATCGGCCGCACCATGCAGGAAATGCGGCTGCGCTATCGTCAGGGCGTCGATCTGCTCGGCATTTCGCGTCGCGGCCGCCGCTTCAAGCAGCAGGTGGAGAAGCTGCGGATCCAGCGCGGCGACGTACTTCTTCTCATCGGCCCCGCCCAGCGCATCACCGATGCCGCCGAATGGCTGGGCGTGCTGCCGATCGCCGACAGGAGCCATGCGGTCATCCAGCGGCGCAAGGCGCTGCTTGCCATAGGCATCTTCGCCGCGGCCATTGCGCTGGCCTCGTTCGGCCTCATCCCGCTGTCCATCGCGCTGATGATCGTCGTCGGAGCCTATGCGGTGCTGAACATCATCAGCCCGCGGGAGGTCTATGAATCGGTCGAATGGCCCATCATCGTCCTGCTCGCCGCCCTCATTCCCCTCGGCACAGCCTTCGAGAATGCCGGCGGCACCGAACTCATCACCAATTCCATCGTGTCATGGACGACCGGGCTGCCGACCTGGATTATCCTGGCGGTGGTGATGGGGGTGACGATGATCCTCTCGGACTTCCTCAATTCCATCGCCACGGCGCTCATCGCCGCCCCGATCGGCGTCGGCGTGGCGCAGTCGCTGAACGTTTCGCCCGATACGTTCCTGATGGGCGTCGCGGTCGCCGCCACCTGCGGCTTCCTCACCCCTATCGGCCACAAGAACAACACCATCATCATGGGGCCGGGCGGCTACCGGTTTCGCGACTACTGGCGCGTCGGCCTGCCGCTGGAGCTGCTGGTGATCGCCGTCGGCGTGCCGACGATCCTGTTCTTCTGGCCGCTGTAAAAAGTAAGGGGCGGTCGATGCCGCCCCTTCTTCTCATATCGTCTTCAGCAGCTCCGCGAGCTGGTCGGCGGTTTGCCCCCAACCCTCGTGGAAGCCCATCTGCTCGTGTTGCTTGCGCGCTTCCTCGGTCCAGTGGCGGGCCTTCGCCGTATATTTTGTGCGGCCGCCGGGCAGTTCCTCGAAGGTCACTTCCGCGACCATGAATGGGCCTGCCGGGATCCAGCCTTCGGTGAAGGCGTCGGTGGTGACGATCTTGCGGTCCTGCACGAATTCCAGGATCACGCCAGGATTCGGATATTCCTTGCCATCGGGATCGGCCATCACCAGCATGGACCTGCCGCCGGGGCGATAGTCGTTCTCGATCTTCTTGATCGTCCATGGCCGGGGCACGAACCACTGCTTCATCAGCTCCGGATCGGTCCAGCATTTGAATACCTTGGCGGGCGGCGCGTCGAATTCGCGCTCGAGAACCAGTTCATGTTCGGCTTTGGCGATGGTCATCGAACTCTCCTCTTGATGATGTTCCAAGGACGTGCGGGGTGAGGCAGCGCCGACATCCGGCCGCGCTATTTTTGCGCGGCGGCGCGCTTCGGCGTTGTGCTGTCGGCGATCAGCCGGTCGAGATGGGTGCGGATATGCGCCGCCTCGGCGGGCGTGCGGGCCAGTGCGATGGCGCGGTCGAACGCCTCGCGGGCATCCCCCTTCCGGCCCAGTTGCAGCAGATAGGCCCCGCGCACGCCGTGGTAGTTGAAATAGCTGTCAAGCTTCGCCGCCAGCGGCTCGATCATGTCGAGCGCTGCCTGCGGCCCGCGCAGCTTCGCCGCTGCCACCGACCGGTTGAGCGTGATCACCGGCGAAGGCTGCATCACCTCCAGCGTGGCATAGAGGATGTCGATCTCGGCCCAGTCGGTGTCTTCCGGCCGCTGCGCGCGGGCATGAAGCGCTGCGATGGCCGCCTGCACCTGATAGGGGCCGGGCCTGCGGTGGCGCAGCGCCTTGTCAATCAGCGCCAGCCCCTCGGCGATCATCTTGCCGTTCCAGAGCTTGCGGTCCTGGTCGTCCAGCAGCACCACCTGCCCCTCGGCGTCGAAACGCGCGGCGCGGCGGGCATGTTGCAGCAGCATCAGCGCCAGAAGGCCCATCATCTCCGGCTCGGTAGGGAAAAGCCGCAGCAGCAGCCGCGCCAGCCGGATCGCCTCGTCGCAGAGCGGCGAGCGGATCGGCTGCTCGTCGGCATCGGCCGAATAGCCCTCGTTGAAGACGAGATAGATCATCGCCGCCACGGCAGCGAAACGCTCGGAACGTTCCACTGCGCCCGGTGCTTCGAAAGGGACGCCGCCGCGCGCAACCCGTCCCTTGGCGCGCGTGATGCGCTGCTCCATGGCCGCGTCCGAGACGAGGAAGGCACGTGCGATCTGGCTCACGCTGAGGCCCGACACGATGCGCAGCGCCAGCGCGATCTGCTGCGTGGCCGGCAGGTCGGGATGGCAGCACACGAAGAGCAGCCGCAGCACGTCGTCGCGATAGTCCGATCCGTCGAGCCGCTCCGCCATGCTGGCCTCGGCATCGTCGAGGTCGGAGATCTTGTCGTCGTCGGGCAGAGCGGTCGTCCTGCTCTGCTTGCGCACCTGGTCGATCGCCGCATTGCGCCCGACGAAGATCAGCCACGCCGCCGGGTCGCGGGGCGGGCCGTTCTTCGGCCAGCTTTTCAGCGCCCGCAGGCAGGCGTCCTGAAACGCCTCTTCCGCCGTGTCGAGATCGCGGAAATAACGCAGCAGCGCCGCAACCGCCTGCGGCCGGGCGGCGGAAAGAGCATTGTGGATCCAGGCGATGTCCGTCATGTGCCGTTCTGGAAAAAGATGGAAACAGGCCGGATTTCGTAGGAGCCGACACCCGGATTGGCGGTTGCGAGATCGTTGGCGATGCCCAGCGCCTCGTCGAGCGAGCCGACATCGACCATGTAGAAGCCGAGCAGCTGTTCCTTCGTCTCGGCAAAGGGGCCGTCGATCACGATCGGCGCCTCGCCGCTCTTGCGCAGCGTCGTCGCCGCCGTGGTGGGCAGCAGGCGCGCGACGGGGCCGAGCTTGCCCTGTTGGCGCAATCCGTCCTGCACCTTCATCAGGCGGCCCATGACGGCGTCGTCCTCCTCCTTCGACCAGGCGGAGGTGATGGCTTCTTCATTATAGCAGAGGATGGCATAGAGCATGTCTGACCTTTCTCGCGTCAAGGACGTGGGACAGGCACCCTAACCGACATGACGGTCGAGAAAAATCCTCGGCAGTCCGCTCGCCAGACCGCCGCATCAGCGCCATATTGGCCGCCGATAGGGAGCGCATGCCGAAAGGAATGCGGGAAGCATGTATCGCGCGGTGACGCAGGATATCACGGTGGAAGTCGAACCGTCCTTCATGGCCGATCGGTCGGACCCGGCCGCCCACCGCTATTTCTGGGCCTATCGCATCACGATCGCCAATAATTCCGACCGCGCGGTGACGCTGGTCTCGCGCTACTGGCACATCACCGATGCCGCCGGCCGCATCGAGGAGGTGAGGGGGCCGGGCGTCGTGGGCGAGCAGCCGGAGCTCAATCCCGGCGACAGCTACCAATATACGTCCGGATGTCCACTTGCCACACCGTCGGGCATCATGGCGGGGCGCTATACGATGGTCGACATGGAAGGTGACGCCTTCGACGTCGCCATTCCCGCCTTCTCGCTGGATATCCCCGACCGCCGCCGCTCGCTCAATTGAGCGTGCCGCCGGCCCGCCTTTCGCTGGATATTCCGACCGGCAGCAAGCTCAATTGAGCGTGCCGCCGGCCCGCCTTTCGCCGGATATTCCGACCGGTAGCAAGCTCAATTGAGCGTGCCGCCGGTCGGCGAAAACTCGGCGGGATCGAAGCTGTAGCGCGTCGAGCAGAATTCGCACGTCACCTCGATCTGCCCGTCCTCGATACTGTCGGTGATCTCCTCGGCGGTGAAGCCCTTGAGGATGTCGCGGATCTTCTCGCGCGAGCAGGAGCATTCGTCGCGCACGCCGGTGCCGGGATAGACGCGCACGCCGTGCTCGTGGAACAGGCGGTAGAGCAGCCGCTCCGTGCCGACTGTGGGGTCGGTGAGTTCGGCGCTCTCCACCGTGCCGAACAGCACCTGCGCCGTCTGCCAGCTGTCATCGGCGGAGATGCCGTCATCGTCGTCGCCATTGCCGCCCGGCAGGTCGGGCAGGCGCATCCGCTCCGGCGAGTCGGGCAGGAACTGAATCAATGCGCCGCCGGCGCGCCAATGCTCCCGCTGGCCCGCCTCGCCGCGCACCATCTGCTTGGCGACGGCCAGCCGCACATCGGTGGGTATCTGCTCCGACTGGCGGAAATAGAGCCGCGCCACCTCTTCCAGCGAGGTGCGGTCGAGTTCGACGATGCCCTGATAGCGCTGCGTGTGCACGCCCTGGTCGATGGTGAGCGCCATCACGCCGGCGCCCAGAAGATCTTCCGGCGCGGTTTCGTTGCGTGCCACGGCATCGGCCAGCCGCTCCTCGTCGAAGCGTGCATAGGCGCGCACCGAACCGGGCGTGGCGAGATCGGCCACCAGCATGTCCACCGGTCCGTCGGAACGGGTCTGCAGGATGAAGCGGCCGTCGAATTTCAGCGAAGTGCCGAGCAGCACCGTCAGCGTCACGGCTTCCGCCAGCAGGCGCGCGACCGGCTCGGGATAGGTATGGCGTTCGAGGATCTGGTCGAGGATGGGGCCGAGCTGGACGGCGCGGCCGCGCACGTCGAGCGCGCCGACCTCGAAGGGAACGACATGGTCGTCACCCGAAAATCCGAAATCGCCGAGGGCGGGGTTCTGTTCGTTCACTGTCCTGATCCTGCAATGGCCGCCTGCGGACGGGGCGCGATGCGCCTGGTCCGATCCAGCCTTCCCGTACACATGCCGTGCAAGGCCCCCAGATAGGAAGGTCGTGCCGCCGGATCAAGCCACCGTCAGGCGCCGAGACACCAGGCGAGCACCGCCTTCTGCGCGTGGAGGCGGTTCTCCGCCTCGTCAAAGACCACCGAATGCGGGCCGTCGATCACCTCGTCGGTGACTTCCTCGCCGCGATGCGCCGGCAGGCAATGCATGAACAGCGCGTCGGGCTTGGCATGCGCCATCAGCTCGGCATTGACCTGATAGGGCTGGAAGACATTGTGACCGCGCGCGCGGTGCTCCTGGCCCATCGACACCCAGGTGTCGGTCACCACGCAATCGGCGCCGCTGACCGCCGCCACGGCATCGGGGGAGAAGGAAACGCGGCCGCCATTGGCGTTTGCCCAGTCGATGAAGCGGCTGTCCGGCTCGCTGCCGCCCGGCACGGCGATATTGAGACGGAAATCGAAGCGCGCCGAAGCCTCCACCAGCGAGTGCAGCACATTGTTGCCGTCGCCGGTCCAGGCGAAAAGGCGGTCCTTCACCGGGCCGCGATGCTCCTCATAGGTCATCAGGTCGGCCATGATCTGGCAGGGATGCGTGGTGTCCGTCAGGCCGTTGATCACCGGCACCGTGGCGTGTTCCGTCAGCTCGAGCAGGCGATCATGTTCGGTCGTGCGGATCATGATCGCATCGACATAGCGCGACAGGACCCTGGCCGTGTCGGCGATCGTCTCGGAGCGGCCGAGCTGCATCTCGGTTCCGGTCAGCATGATCGTTTCGCCGCCGAGCTGGCGCATGCCGACATCGAAGGAAACGCGGGTGCGCGTCGAGGGCTTCTCGAAGATCATCGCCAGCACCCTGCCGGCCAGCGGATATTCGCGCTCGCCGTCCTTGAGGCGGGCCTTGCGGGCGCCGGCATCGTTCAGGATGGCGCGCAGTTCCTGCGCCGGGACGGTCGAAAGGTCGGTGAAGTGGCGCAGGCTCATCGGCGGGCTCCTAGAGCAATTCCAGCAAGGGTGCGTAGCGGCTTTGCGTTCGGAATTGCGTAAAAACAAAGGGATAGAGCATTCCCGCAGCTCTATGAAAGGTGGAAATATTCTAGGCGGGCTGCGCCGCGAGGCTCTTCGCGCCGGCCCGGATCGCATCGAGCGCGGTGCGGATGTCGCCGTCGGTGACATTGAGCGGCGGCAGCAGCCTGACCACATTGTCGCCGGCCGGCACGGCCAGCAGCTTCTGGTCGCGCAGGGCCGCGTTCACCGTATTGTTCGGCACGCGGCATTTCAGACCCAGCATCAGGCCGGTGCCGCGAATGCCCTCGAACACGGTCGGGAACTCGTCGATGATCGAGGCCAGCCCCTGCTTCAGCATCAGCGCCTTGCGCTTCACCTCGTCGAGGAAACCGTCTTCCAGCACGACGTCCAGCACCGCATTGCCCACCGCCATCGCCAGCGGATTGCCGCCGAAGGTGCTGCCATGCGTGCCCGCCGTCATGCCCTTCGCCGCTTCCGCCGTGGCCAGGCAGGCGCCCATGGGGAAACCGCCGCCAATGCCCTTGGCGATGGCCATGATGTCGGGCTCCACGCCCGACCATTCATAGGCGAAGAGCTTGCCGGTGCGGCCGATGCCGCACTGGACCTCGTCATAGATCAGCAGCATGCCGCGTTCGTCGCAGATCTCGCGCAGCCGCCGCAGCATCGCGGCGGGTACTTCGCGGATGCCGCCTTCGCCCTGCACCGGCTCGATCAGCAATGCGGCCGTTTCCGGCACGATCGCCTTCATCAGTGCGTCCATGTCGTCGAACGGCACCTGGTCGAAGCCCTCGACCTTGGGGCCGAAGCCCTCCAGATATTTCGCTTGGCCGCCGGCGGCGATGGTCGCCAGGGTGCGGCCGTGGAAGGCGCCCTCGAAGGTGACGATGCGGAAGCGCTCGGGATGGCCGGAGACGAATTGGTAGCGCCGCGCGGTCTTGATCGCCGCCTCCAGCGCCTCGGCGCCCGAATTGGTGAAGAACACCTTGTCGGCGAAGCTGTTTGCGGTAAGCCGCTCGCCCAGCTTCTGCTGTCCCGGCACGTCATAGAGGTTGGAGACATGCCACAATTTGCCGGCCTGCTCGGTGAGCGCGGCAAGCAGATGCGGATGGCCGTGACCCAGCGAATTCACCGCCACGCCGCCGGCGAAATCGAGATATCGGGTACCGTCGGTGGTTTCCAGCCAGGAGCCTTCGCCCCGCTCGAAGGCAAGCGGCGCACGGGCGAATGTGTCGAAAAGCGCCGAACTGCTCATCACTGTCCCCATGTCGTTCACGGCATGTCAGATCACGGTTCGAAACAGCTTCGCAAGGCAAAGTGAACCGCCGAACCAAAAAAGCCGCCCAATGGGCGGCGCTTGGCCGCGTTTATTGAGGTTTTCCGCTGGAAAGTCAACGCAAAGCTGGGTTGCCGCGCCGGTGCGGCGGGAGGCAAGCCAAGTTGGGGAAAACCATCGAATCCAATTCCACAAATCGTGGTGACTCTTGTCACCGAGTCAACCGATGGGGTAGTTTCAGGGCCGAGATAACAAGACTTCGTGCGGCGGATTTCCTAGAAGCGTAAATGTGGTGTCGCCCGGTCGTTGCCGGGTCGATGATGGATTCCGATTCTGCGCGGTTCACGAAGGAGTGGATGTCCTCATGAACTGGACCGATGAGAGGGTCGAACTTCTGAGCAAGCTCTGGTCCGAGGGACTGAGCGCCAGCCAGATCGCTGCGCAGCTTGGCGGCGTCAGCCGCAATGCCGTGATCGGCAAGGTTCATCGTCTCAAGCTGTCGGGCCGCGGCCGTGCCGCGACGGCGGCGGTGAGGCCCAAGAAGGTCGTGTCGGCCAATAGCGGCGGCAAGCAGGGCGTGGCGCGGGTGACCCGTACGGTCACCACGACGATCGGCGCCACCGCGCTGCAGGCGCAATTCGATGTCGAGCCCGTCGCGCGGCAGGTCCTGCGACCCGCCGCAGACGTCGTGATCCCCATTTCGCGCCGCCTGGTGCTGACGGAACTGACGGAACGCACCTGCAAGTGGCCGAATGGCGATCCGCTGGCCGAAGATTTCAGCTTCTGCGGCAACGAGTCCGGCGAGAGCGGACCCTATTGCGGCTACCATTCCAAGCTCGCCTACCAGCCGGTTTCGGAGCGCCGTCGCGCCCGCTGAGGCCGACCTGCGCCCCGCGTCTGATGGACTCCGGAGATTTCTTATTTCCGCCCTTTGCGCCGCTCCTCACCCGGCCGCCGTCACGCTCTCCCCGTAAAACGGGAGGAGAGGGTTCCCACTTTCGCCAATCGCCCACGTCGGAGAAGGGGCGGAAAGCAAACGCACGGCGTTCTTCTGCCCGTTCACGGGGAGAAGTGCCCGGCAGGGCGATGAGGGGCAGCGCAAACGTCGAACGGTGTTCCGCTCGCCATCAAGCCAGGGTGACCACGTGGCTCTTGTCGCCCTTGGGACGGTCGGCGGGCATCTGCTGCGCCGTTGCGATATAGTACACCGTCTCGGCGATATTGGTCGCGTGGTCGCCGATGCGCTCGATGTTCTTGGCGCAGAACAGCAGGTGCGTGCACGAGGTGATATTGCGCGGATCCTCCATCATATAGGTCAGGAGTTCGCGGAACAGCGACGTGTACATGGCGTCGATCTCGTCGTCGCGATTGCGCACGACGCCCAGCGCGCCGACATCACGCGAGGCATAGAGGTCGAGCACGTCCTTCAACTGGGTCAGCGCCAGCTCGGCCAGTGACTCGATGCCCCGGAAGAGCCGGATCGGCTGCTGCTGCGTGGTGACGGCCACCACGCGCTTGGCGATATTCTTGCCAAGGTCGCCGACGCGCTCGAGGTCGGAGGCGATGCGCAGCGCGCCAATCACCTCGCGCAGGTCGTCGGCGAGCGGCTGCCGCCTGGCGATGATGGCCACCGCCTTGTCGTCGATCTCGCGCTGCGCGGTATCCAGTATCGCATCGTCGGCCACGACCTTCTTGGCGCTGCCGCTGTCGGAGTTCACCAGCGCGGCGACCGATTGCTCGACCATCCGCTCGGCGAGGCCGCCCATCGCGGCGATGCGGCTCGAAAGGAATTTGAGATCCTCGTCATAGGCGCGGACAATATGCATCGGACCTCAAGCCTCCAGCGGGTAAGAATCGCCAGTATGTAGGCTAATGAGGTGACAGGAAAAAGAAACCTGTGTCTCAGTCCGGTGACAGGACAGGGCAGCGGATTTTGCCGGATAATCAAATAGCTAGCGCACGCATCCAAGGGCCCGACCGGCTTTCGGGAGACGATATGCGTGAAAACAGGCGGCCAATCTGAGGTCCGGCCCGTTTCAGCTCAGCGGCAGATGCACGGTGAAGGTCGCGCCTTCGCCCAAAGTCGACCGGATCGACAGGCGGCCATGGTGCCTCGTCAATATATGCTTGACGATCGACAGGCCGAGCCCGGTTCCCTTCTGGGTGCGGCTGGCTTCCGCATCCACGCGGTAGAAGCGCTCGGTGACGCGCGGAATATGTTCCTCCGCTATGCCCGGCCCGTAGTCGCGCACCGTCACCTCCGCCTCGCGCTTGCCGCCGGGCGAGACGACCGCCAGCGAAATGTCGACCCGCCCGCCGGACTGTCCGTATTTGCAGGCGTTCTCGATGAGGTTTTCAAACACCTGGAACAACTGGTCCCGGCTGCCTTGCACCATCATGGCGTCGTCCGCGAAGTCCTTCCGGATCGTCATACCCAGTTCCGTGGCGAGCGGGTTCAGCGCGTCGATGACGGAGCCGACGACCGTCTTGAGATCGATCATGTCGCCGCTGCCCACGAAGGGCGTCATCTCGATGCGCGACAGCGAGAGCAGGTCGTCGATCAGCCGGGCCATGCGCAGCGTCTGGCTGTGCATGATGCCGAGGAAGCGCTCGCGCGCGGCAGGATCTTCCCGCGCCGGGCCGCGCAGCGTCTCGATGAAGCCGGAGATCGTCGCCAGCGGCGTGCGCAGTTCGTGGCTGGCATTGGCGATGAAGTCCGCCCGCATGCGGTCGATCCGCCGCGCCTCGCTCTGGTCGCGGAAGATGATGACGTTGAGCACGCTGCCTTCGCCGACGGGGCGCGCGGTGATGCGGAACAGGCGTTCGATCGGCAGGCGCTCGGCATATTCGATCGTCTCCGGCGATCCGCCTTCCAGCACCTGCTGGATGAGGGCCTGCATCTCCGGCGCGCGGAAGCGCAGTTGCAGGTCTATGCCCGGCTGGATGCCGGCAAAGGCCATCTGTGTCGAGGCGTTGGCGTGGACCACGACGCCGCGCCGGTCGAACACGATAAGCGGATCGGGCACGGCTGCGGCAAGCCGTTCGCCGGAAAGCCCCTCGAGTGCGGAGGCCGCCGCCTTGGCCTGGCGCGCGGCGGCGCGCTCCACGCTGCTGCGCCGCGGCGAGAAGAGGGTCGCGGTCAGCACCAGCACGAATCCCGCCGCAGCGATCCATCCGCTCCGTGGCGAAAGAACCGTCGCTGCCAGCGCCACGGCCGCGGCGGCCAGCGTCCAGCGCGCATGCCACAGCCGCGTGCCGATCCTTGCCCGCGGGTCCCCCGCCTGTTCCTCAGCCATTTCCTGCCTTCCCGCTCCGCCATCGACTTGTCGTCGGTTCCGCGCCACCATAGCATCGGCGATCAAACGGCATGCAACGCGACGGACGGAAATCATGGGTCAAGCGCAAGACACCGGTGGCAACAAGCCTGTCTCCATCAAGATCGACGGCAAGGAACGGGTATTCGATATCGACGACCCGAAACTGCCCGGCTGGATAGAGGACAAGGCGCTGGCATCGGGAAGCTATCCCTATGACAAGAAGATGAAAAAGGATGTGTATGAAGAGGAGCTCGAGGTCCTTCAGGAGGAACTCGTGAAGCTCCAGAGCTGGCTGCAGGCGAGCGGCGAGCGCGTCGTGGCATTGTTCGAGGGCCGCGACGCGGCTGGCAAGGGCGGCACGATCTTCGTGCTGCGCCAGTACATGAACCCGCGTACGGCGCGCAACGTCGCCCTTCCCAAGCCCACCGAGACCGAGCGCGGCCAGTGGTATTTCCAACGCTATATCGCGCATTTTCCTACTGCGGGCGAGTTCGTCACCTTCGACCGCTCCTGGTACAATCGCGCCGGCGTGGAGCCGGTGATGGGCTTCTGCACGCCCGAGCAGCATCAGAAATTCCTCGACGAGGCACCGCAGTTCGAAATGTCAATCGTCAGCGACGGGATTAGGCTGTTCAAGTTCTGGCTCGATGTCGGGCAGGAAGCGCAACTCGAGCGCTTTCACGACCGCCGGCACAGCAAGCTGAAGAACTGGAAGTTCTCGCCCATCGACATTGCGGGCATCGCCAAATGGGATGCCTATTCGCAGGCGCGCGACCTGATGTTCGAGCGCACCCACACGCCCTATGCGCCCTGGACCGTCATCCGCTCCAACGACAAGCGCCGCGCCCGGCTGGCGGCGATCCGCCATATCCTGCTCTCCATCCCCTATGCCGATCGCGACGATTCCGTGGTGGGCGAGCAGGATCCGGCGATCATCTTCGAAGCGGCGGCCTTTCCGGAAAAGTGAATCTATTGCGCCTTGTCGGCACGCAATTCGCCAATCTCCGCTCGTAGGGCGCGCAATTCCGTGAGGATCGCTGCCTGGTCGTCCTGGATCTCCTGGCGCTCGGCGGTTTCCTGCGCGTCGTGCTCCTCCTCCATCGCCGACACGATCACGCCGATGAACAGGTTGAGCACCGTGAAGGAGGTGGCGATGATGAAGGGGATGAAGAACAGCCAGGCCGACGGATAGATCTCCATGATCGGCCGCACCACGCCATCCGACCAGCCTTCCAGCGTCATCACCTGGAACAGCGTGTAAAGCGAATCTCCCAGCGTGCCGAAACGGTCGGGGAAGGAAGCGCCGTAGAGATTGGTCGCCATCACCGCGAACACGTAGAACATCAGCGCCAGCAGCAGCATGATGGAGCCCATGCCCGGCAGCGCCGCGATGAAGCCCGTCACCACCCGGCGCAGCGACGGCACGATGCTGATGAGCCGAAGCACGCGCAGGATGCGCAGGGCGCGCAGCACCGACAGGCCGCCGGTCGCCGGCACCAGCGCGATGCCGACGACGACGAGGTCGAAGACGCGCCATGGATCGCGGAAGAACCGGTGGCGATAGACCAGCGCGCGGGCGACCAGTTCCGCCACGAAGATCGACAGGATGGCCCCATCCACGATGCGCATCAGCCCGCCGAAGCGCGCCCGCATGGTTTCCGACGTCTCGAACCCGAGCGTGATGGCATTCAGCACGATAAGAAACATGATCGCCGTCTCGAAGCGGCGGGATTCGATGAGCGACTTGAGTGCGGCCACGGATGGTCTCTGCTGATGTGAGATGGCCGCAGATTTGGTGTGCTTCGCGGCGGCCGTCAAGCGCGGCGAACTGCCATGCCTTCGCGACGCGATGCCCTTGACACGATGCGCCGATCTCGCCGATGAATGAAGCGCATGCGGGCGTAGTTCAATGGTAGAACGGCAGCTTCCCAAGCTGCATACGAGGGTTCGATTCCCTTCGCCCGCTCCAGTATTCGTAGATAGCTCAGCCAGTCTATTGGGGGATTCTATCCCGCAATGCAAAAAGCCCACGCCGGAGCGTGGGCCTTATCTGGTGCTGTTCCAGCTTGTTAACGGCTGGACCGCGTTTTCTGAACAGACAAAAGCTAGCAAAAAATTCCGCCCGATGTCAACTATTCTTATGGGGACTAGGGAGGGGGAAATCATGATTACGCTCGGCATAGACCTTGGTACGGATTCTCTGGGGTGGTGCCTGATCGAGACCGTGGGCGAACCGCTGGAAACCCAGCAGGGTTCCATCATCGCCATCGGTGCGCGGATATTCGGTGACGGGCGCGAGCCGAAGTCGGGTGCTTCACTCGCCGTCGACCGGCGCGCGGCGCGGGCGATGCGCCGGCGGCGGGACCGTTATCTTTCCCGCCGCGCCGCTTTGCTGCGGACCCTCACCGAATATGGATTGATGCCGGCCGACGAAGAGGCGCGGCGGCAGCTCGTGAGGGATACCAATGACGGCAGGAGCAAGAATGGCGGCCCCAGGGCGCCCGGCAAGAGCGGCGATATGTCGGCAAGCGTCCACGGGCTCCGGGCGCGAGCTCTGGGCGAAAAGCTCACACCGCATCAGATCGGCCGTGTGCTGTTCAATCTCAACCAGCGGCGTGGCTTCAAGTCGAACCGCAAGACGGATCGCCGCGACAACGATCAGGGCAAGATCGAAGTCGGCGTCAACCGGCTGGACAAGGCGATGCTTGACGCGGGCGCGCAGACCTTCGGCCAGTTCTTGCACGCGCGCCGGCTGGAGGGCAAATCCATCCGCACCCGGCTGCGGCCTGAAACCGGGGAAGATGCCAGGGGCGACGGCTACGATTTCTACCCCTTGCGCGCCGAACTGGAGCGCGAATTCGACCGGGTCTGCATGGCGCAGGCACGCTACCATCCCGACCTTCTGGACGATGAGCGCATCGCGCATCTGCGCGCCATCATCTTCTATCAGCGGCCATTGAAGCCCGTCGTCGCCGGGCGGTGCAGCTACAATCCTGATGAGACGCGGCTCGCCAGGACGCATCCGCTGTTCCAGGCTTTTCGGCTCTACAAGGAGGTGAACGAACTGGCGCTGGTCGGCGAGGACCAGCAGGCCCGCAAACTCACCACCGAGCAGCGCGATACGCTCGTGCACAAGCTGCGTTCGGCAAAGACCGCTTCATTCGCCAGCTTGCGCAAGGCGCTCAGGCTCGGTCCGGAATTCCGCTTCAACAAGGAGAGCGAGACACGCACCGGTCTTCTCGGCGACGAGATCCATGTCGCGATGAGCGACAAGAAGTGCTTCGGCAACCGCTGGTCCGGTTTCAGCATCGACAAGCAGTGGGAAATCCTGTCCCGGCTGCGCGACGAGGAAGATTTCGTCACATTGCGGGAGTGGCTGGTCGAACAGTGCGGCCTGGACGCGGAGCAGGCCAGCGCCGTTGCCAAGGTGTCGCTGCCGGAGGGCTTTGGCCGGCTCGGAGCGACGGCGCTCGCCGCGCTGACCGACGCGCTGAAGAACGAGACCGATGAAGACGGCGCCGTGATTACCGAGGCGGAAGCGGCGCGGCGCTGCGGCTATGACCATTCGGACAAAGGCGACCGCAATTTTCCTGGATATGAGGCCCTGCCCAACTATCAGGAGGTGCTGGAGCGCCACATTCCGCCCGGCACCGGCAATCCGGACGATGTCTATGACATCTTCAAGGGCCGCATCACCAACCCCTCCGTCCATATCGCGCTGAACCAGCTGCGCCGCGTCGTGAACGCGCTGATCCGCCGCTATGGCAAGCCGGACCGCATCGCCATCGAGCTCGGACGCGAACTGAAGCTGTCGGACCGGCAGAAGGACGAGATCGACCGGAAAATACGCAAGAACACGCGCGATGCGGAGGAACGTTCAACGAAGCTCGCGGAACTTGGCCAGCCCGATACAGGCTACAACAGGCTGCGGCTGAAACTGTGGGAGGAGCTGAACAGGGACCAGCCGCTCAACCGGGTCTGTATCTATTCCGGCGAGCCGATCACCGCCGCGATGCTGTTTACGGCGCAGGTCGATGTCGACCATATTCTGCCCTATTCGAAAACCCTGGACGATAGCGAGGCGAACAAGATCCTTTGCCTGACGGCGGCCAATCGCCAGAAGCGCAACCGTGCCCCGGCCGAGATTGCCGAATGGGCCTCCCGCTATGACGAGGTGCTCGCCCGCGCCGGCTCGCTTCCGCGCAACAAGAGCTGGCGCTTCGCCCGCGATGCGATGGAGAAATTCGCCGACCAGGAGGGCTTTCTCGCCCGCCAGCTGACCGACATGCAATATGGCGCGCGCATGGCGCTGACCTATCTGGCCTCACTCTATCCCACGGAGGAGGCGGATGCCGAAGGTGTGCTGCGCAAGCACAGCCGCGTGCGTGCGCTGCCCGGCCGGATGACCGAGATGCTGCGGCGCAAATGGGGGCTCAACGAATTGCTGCCCGACCATAATATCGGCGGTGGCGATCCGGTGAAGGAAAAGAACCGCAAGGACCATCGCCACCATGCGATCGACGCCTTCGTGATCGCCTGCACCAGCCGCTCGCTGATCCAGAAGATCGCCACCGCCTCCGCCGCGCTGGAAAAGGAGGGCGCCGAGCGCGTCGTGGCGAAGATCGCCGATCCTTGGCCGGGCTTTCGCGAGGAACTGCGCTTCAAGGTGAATGCCGCTTTGGTGAGCCATCGCCCGGATCATGGCACCGTCTCCCATGGTGGAGGCCAGACGGCCGGCAAGCTGCACAACGACACCGCCTACGGACTGACCGGAGAGAAGGACGGGAAGGGCAACGACCTCGTCGTCAGCCGCAAGCCGCTTTCCGCCTTCAAGGCGGCGAAGGACCTCGATGGAATCCGCGACCGGCAATTGCGTGAGGCCTTGCAGGAGGCGACCTATGGGCTGTCGGGGCGTGACTTCGAGCAGGCCGTACACCCGCTGGCTGCGCAGGAGCGGCTGGAGGGCAAGCCAAATCCCTTCCGCAATCTGCGCCATATCCGCGTGATCGAGCCGCTGAAGACCATCCCCATCCGCGACGAGGCGGGCAGGGCGTATAAGGGCTACAAGGGCGATTCCAACCATCGCTACGATGTCTGGCGGCTGCCAGACGGCAAATGGGTGTCGGAGGTCGTGACCACCTTCGACGCGCACCAGCCCGGCTGGCAATCGGCTGTAAGGCAGCAATATCCGACGGCGAAGAAAATGCTCTCGCTCAAGCAGGACGATGCCGTTGCGGCTGACGGCAACGGCGAGCGGATCATCTATCGCGTCGTCAAGTTCAACACCGCAGGCCAGATCTATCTTGCAGCGCATAATGAAGCCGGCGCCCTGAAGGCGCGGGACGCCGAGCCGAACGATCCGTTCAAATATGTCTCCAAGGCAGCCAGCGGATTGAAGGCCATCAATGCCCGTCAGGTTCGCGTCGACGAGATCGGCCAGCTGTTCGATCCGGGACCGCGTGGTTAACCAAAGGTGAATCTTTTTGCGGATTGCACGGTAAAGTTGTGTCATCCTTGATGGATGGATCGCGTCGTCGACATTTCAACCGATGGGCTGCACCTTGCGGTGCATCGCGGTTTCCTGACCGTAAGCGCGGGTCATGAGGAAAAGGGCCGCATCCCGCTGGACGATGTCGGCGCGCTCATCGCCCATGCCCACGGCCTGACATGGTCGAACAATCTTTTCGTCAAGCTGGCGGAACGCAGCGTGCCGGTCATCATCTGCGCGCCGAACCATGCGCCGGTCACCTGCCTGTGGCCGCTTGCCGGCCACCATCTCCAGGGTGCGCGGATGCGGGCGCAGGCCGAGGCGTCCAGACCGCTGAACAAGCAGCTCTGGCAACGCATCGTGGCCGCGAAGATCGCCATGCAAGGCATCGTTCTGGCCTCCACCGGAGCGGAGGCAGGCGCCTTCGCCCTTTTGGCGCGCAAGGTGCGCTCCGGCGATCCCGACAATCTCGAGGCACAGGCCGCGCGCCGCTATTGGCAAGCCATGATGGGGCCGGATTTCCGCCGCGACGCGGATGGTGACGGCGTCAATGCGCTGCTGAACTATGGCTACACGGTGCTGCGCGCCGTCCTGTCGCGCGCCATCTGCGCCGCCGGCCTTCACCCCACATTGGGCATCCACCACAGTAATCGCGCCAACGCCTTCGCGCTGGCCGACGACCTGATGGAGCCCTACCGGCCGCTGGTTGACCGGATGGTGCGCAATCTGGTTGAAGCAGGCGCCGTTGCTGTCGACACCGGCACGAAGCAGCAACTGGCGCGCATTGCCACCTTCGATCTCGAAACGCCGGACGGGACGAGCCCGCTTTCAGTGCAGGCAGGCCGCTTCGTCCATTCTGTGGCTACCGCATTCGAGACCGGCAAGGCCGTGCTCGACCTGCCACGCGCACCGTCTCAACTGGCGCTGGCCATGCTGGGGCGAGACGGCGAATGACCACGCTCGTGACGCAAACAGAGGGAGGCGGACCGACGCACCTGTCCGCCTATAGGCTGATGTGGCTGCTGGTGACGTTCGACCTGCCTGTGGAGACGAAGAAGCAGCGCAAGGCAGCGCATGATTTCCGCATGTATCTGCTGGATATCGGCTTTGAAATGAGCCAGTTTTCCAACTATCTTCGCTTCTGCAACGGCAAGGAACAGTTCGATTCCTATGTCCGCAAGATCGAGAGCAACCTCCCAGCCCGCGGCGACGTATTCGTGTTTCAGTTTACCGACAGGCAATATGAAAACATCGTGCGCTTTTCCGACCAGATGCGGCGAAGACGCCAGAAAAACCCCGAACAACTGGCCCTTTTCTGAAACAATGCAACATTTCCCGCCACCCGCCAGCGCCCAAAATCCCTTTGAAACCAGGATCTTGAGCGCTGATCGAGCTTAGCAGTTCAGAAAACGCGGTCCAGCCGCAACATGACCCACGAGACATCCATGAGCATGCGGAGCTTAGCAGTTCAGAAAACGCGGTCCAGCCGCAACGTATGGGCGCAGAACAACTCGATCATCTTGAGCTTAGCAGTTCAGAAAACGCGGTCCAGCCGCAACCAATACATCCCGGGCCACATTCAGCGGATGAGCTTAGCAGTTCAGAAAACGCGGTCCAGCCGCAACGCCTTCGATCTTTTCATGAACCAGCAAGCGAGCTTAGCAGTTCAGAAAACGCGGTCCAGCCGCAACGAAAGGCCCCTTCTCGACAGTTACCCGAGCAGCTTAGCAGTTCAGAAAACGCGGTCCAGCCGCAACCGTTGCGGAGATGGGCCTGTCCAGTCCTGCCAGCTTAGCAGTTCAGAAAACGCGGTCCAGCCGCAACTATTTCCCGTGCCTTCTCATCCAACGCGATAGCTTAGCAGTTCAGAAAACGCGGTCCAGCCGCAACTGCGGTCTTGCCTTCGATGGCTTGACGTTCAGCTTAGCAGTTCAGAAAACGCGGTCCAGCCGCAACTTGGCGACAGCTATCTGGCGCGTTGAGGTCATGGCCTGACCCCATAGGGTGGTCCGGTTTCAATCTTAGTGCATGATGGGCATCTGGGCCATCGCCTGGGCAGATGGGGGTGCCGATCCGGGTGATTGTCCGGGCCAGACGATTGCCTCCGGT
>Ga0182735_1000208_pt1 | contig 62664 bp, 56 predicted proteins | sample eDN5th30CKraftMG_FD_128524 | JGI IMG/M metagenome (GOLD analysis project Ga0182735, IMG submission 128524) | Enriched Miracle-Growth compost microbial communities from Emeryville, California, USA - eDNA 5th pass 30_C Kraft MG (version 2) (version 2) ... | reverse complement strand
CGTCCGTCCCCGGGTGAACCGGCAGCTTTGTTTTTGCAACTCGCAAGCGAAACCCCTATCGGTCCGGCACGTTGCAATCAATCATCGCATAAGAGAGTTAAGGTATGGACATTCAGTTTGTCGCGCAAATCGACGCATCCGCCGACACGGTCGCCATTCCGGTGCGCAAGGGCGGCGTCGATGCGCTTGCCGGGCCGAACGCGGCGCTGCTCGCCGCGGCCGCCGCTCAGGCGCGTTTCGAGGGCGCGGCGGGGTCCATAGCCGAAACTGCTGCGGTCAACGGCGGTCGGCCCCAGCGACTGCTGCTTGTCGGTGTCGGGGAAGGCAGCCATCATGATTTCGAGCGCGGCGGCGCGGCGCTGGTCGCGCGGCTGCAGACAAGCGGTGCGAGCGGGGTCGTCGTCGATTTAACCGGTGCCGGCGCCGATGAAGAGGATGTGCTGGCCTTTGCGATGGGGGCACGCCTTCGCAACTGGCGCCTCGACACCTATCGCACACGGCTTGCCGACACGGCGAAACCCAGCCTCAAGGCGTTGGTAATCGCATCGGCCGCGGGTGATATTTCGGAGCGCTGGGCAGCCTTTGAAGCGGTTGCCGACGGCGTCGCGCTGACCCAGACGCTGGTCGCCGAGCCACCGAACCTTCTCTATCCCGAAACCTTCGTCGAACGCTGCCAGCATCTTGCAGACCTCGGCGTCGAACTCGAAATACTCGACGAACGCCAGATGAAGGCGCTCGGCATGGGGGCGCTGCTCGGTGTCGCGCAAGGATCGGTACGCCCACCGCGGCTGCTCGCGATGCGCTGGAACGGCGGCGTGGAGGGCGAGGCGCCCGTGGTCTTCATCGGCAAGGGCGTCACCTTCGATACCGGCGGCATCAGTCTGAAGCCCGGGCCGGGCATGGACATGATGAAGTGGGATATGGGTGGTGCGGGCGCCGTCGCGGGCGCAATCAAGGCGCTTGCCGGACGCAAGGCGAAGGCGAATGTCGTCGGCGTCGTCGGTCTCGTTGAAAATATGCCCGACGGCAATGCCATGCGTCCGGGCGACATCGTCTCGACGATGTCAGGGCAAACAGTCGAGGTCCTCAACACCGATGCCGAGGGCCGACTGGTGCTGTGCGATTGTATCGCCTGGGCGCAGAAGGCCTATTCGCCCAAGGTCATCGTCGATCTTGCAACGCTGACGGGCGCGATGGTGATCTCGCTCGGGCACGAATATGCCGGCATGTTCGCGAATGACGACGATCTGGCGGCCAAGCTGCTCAGCGCGGGCGAGGCGAGCGCGAACAGGCTCTGGCGCTTTCCGCTGTCCCCCGCTTATGACAAGCTGATCGACAGCAACATCGCGGACATGAAGAATATCGGGCCGCGTGAAGGCGGATCGATCACCGCCGCGCAGTTTCTGAAGCGCTTCGTGAACGATGGCGTTCTGTGGGCCCACCTCGATATCGCGGGCATGGCGTGGCACGACAAGGACGGGCCGACCTATGCCAAGGGTGCGACCGGCTATGGTGTGCGACTCCTCGATCGTTTCATCGCGGACAATTACGAGCGCTGAGGCACGAAAAGGGGCGGGGCATGGCGCGCGTCGACTTCTACCGGCTGACCCGCGATCCTGTCGAACGGGTGCTTCCGGCTGTTGCCTCGCGCATCCTTGCCGACGAGGCGAGGTTTCTCGTCGTCGCCGAGTCGGCGATGCAGCGACAGACGATCGACGAGGCGCTCTGGTCGCTGCAGCCGGCCAGCTTTCTGGCTCACGGCGCAGCGGGCACCCCGGACGAGGCGCTCGAACCGATCTTGATTGCGGGGACGCTCATTTCGCCAGCGCCGAATGGGGCTCGCCACGTCGCGCTGGCTGACGGCACCTGGCGTGAGGAAGCCTTGGTATTCGACCGCGTTTTCCTCTTCTTCGACAACAGCCGCCTTGATGACGCGCGTGCAACCTGGCGGGCGCTGAGCGCGGCCAGGGCGGCCGAGATCCATTTCTGGAAGCAGGACGAGCGCGGCCGCTGGTCAGAAGGGCCCTAAGGCCATAATTGTGACCGCGGTCACCGACAAGGAGACATGACATCGCCCAAAGGCGCGCCATTTCCGAAGAAACAGGAGCTTGACCATGACGATCCGCCTGACATCAGCCTTCTTCCATGCCTCTGTCGCGGCGGCTGCACTGCTCGTTGCAGGGTGCGGCTCGAAGTCGGAAAAGGAGGTCGCGAGCGGCACCTATACCGATCCGGAAACCGGGGAGACGGCGGATTACAAGGTCACCAGCAGCGAGGATGGCGAGGCGGGCAACGTCACGATCAAGACCGCCGACGGCGAGGTGAGCTTTGGCGGCGGCGCTGCCCATGCCAAGCTTCCCGCCGGAATCGCGCCTTATCCCGGCGCCAGGATGACCGGGGGTCTATCTTCGACCGGCAAGGATGGGACCGCCGGGATGGCCAGTTTCGAGGTAGAAGGCAAAGCAGCGGACGTGATCGCTCATTTCCGCAAGCAGGTCGAGGCGCAGGGTATGAAAGTCACCTCGGAGATCACCGCTGACCAGACGATGATGTTCGCGGCGCAAAAGGCCGACGACGACAAGTCGGGCATGCAGTTCACCGCGACGCAGGAGGGAGACCAGGTGACGGGCAGCGTCACCTATGGACACCGCCGTTAATCGCTGCCTCCCGCCTTCGCTCCCCGCTTGCGGTGCGGCCCAAGCGCGGCTAGAGGGCCGCGCATCATAAAACACACCCACGCAGGAGCTTTCCCATGGCGGTCACCCGCACCTTTTCGATCATCAAGCCAGACGCGACGCGCCGCAACCTGACGGGCGCCGTTACCAAGATGCTGGAGGACGCGGGCCTGCGCGTCGTCGCCTCCAAGCGCATCCGCATGACCCGCGAGCAGGCCGAGGGCTTCTACGCGGTCCACAAGGATCGCCCCTTTTTCGGCGAACTGGTCGAATTCATGACGTCAGGTCCGGTCGTGGTTCAGGTGCTCGAGGGCGAAAATGCCATGCAGCGCAACCGCGACGTCATGGGCGCCACCAACCCCAAGGATGCGGCGCCGGGCACGATCCGCAAGGAATTTGCGGAGAGTATCGAAGCGAACAGCGTCCACGGCAGCGACAGCGAAGAAAATGCTGCGATCGAGATCGCCTATTTCTTCAAGCCCGAAGAAATCGTTGGCTGACCGCGATCGTCACCGCCGTTTGCGGAGACACCAGGAGTGCAAGGGCCGCCGGAGCGATCCGGCGGCCTTTTTCATGGGCATCACAGCACGGGGCTCAGCATCGCGAGGAGATTCTGCCACAGCCGCTGGGCAATCCCCATTTTCGCGATCCGGTCACCGGTAACGGGCTCGCAGTCGGCCAGATAGGCGGTCTGCCGCGCCCGAATTTCGCCCGTGAAACCTGTGTCGGCGAACATTATATTATTCTCGAAATTGAGCTCGAAGCTGCGTCGGTCGAGGTTCGCCGAGCCAATCAGCGCAACCGTGCCATCGACGGTGATCGTCTTTGCGTGAAGCAGGCCCGGGCGGTATTCATACAGTCGTACCCCAGCCCCGATCAGGTCTCCATAATAGCTGCGGCTGGCCCCCGCGACCACGCGGCTGTCGATGCGCCGGGGGAGGATCAGCGTCGTTGCAACCCCGCGCCGCGCCGCGTCGAGCAATGCAAAGAGGAGTTGCTCGTCGGGCACGAAATAAGGCGTGGTCAAGACAAGCTCGCGCCGCGCTGCGTGAATCAGCGCGGTGAAGCACGCGGGCATCGCGGGGTAGGGAAGATTGGGGCCCGTCCCGATGACCTGCGCCGTGATGCCGGGTGCGGCGACCGGAGGCGGTTCCGCCGCGTCGCCGAGCAATTCGCTTATATCGTCGCCATGCTCGCTTTCCCAGTCGGCTGCGAAGACAAACTGGCACGCCTGGGCGACCGGTCCTTCCCAGCGCGTCATGATGTCCACCCACGGTGCAAATTTCGCTTTGATGCGAAACTCCGGGTCGGCGAGGTTCTGGCTGCCGCACCAGGCGATGCGGTTATCGAGAATGAGCTGCTTGCGGTGGTTGCGCAGGTCGAAGCGGCCGCGGATCAGCGTCCAGAGGAGGCCGCCGATCGGCAGGGCGACGCGCGCGTCGATCCCCGCCTGCAGCATGTCGGCCCAATGCGCCGAGCGAATGAAGCTTCGCGATCCCAGCGCATCGGCTAGAAGACGGACCTTGACGCCCCGCTCGGCTGCGCGACACAGCGCGTCCTTGATGCGCACGCCGTTGCTGTCGCCCAGCCAGATATAGAATGAAAGATGGACGCTCGACGTTGCGGCATCGATGTCCTCGACCATCATGCGGATCGCGCCATTGCCCTCGGGCGCCAGCGTTGCGCGGTTGCCCGCGGTCGGTGGTAGCCGGTTTACCGTCTCTGCAAGCGCAAAGGGGGCTGCATATGGCGTTGCCGCGAGCGCGCGCCGGATATCGTCATGCTCCGAGGGGTGCGGCAGGTGCGCTTCTATCTGGCGGTAGCGTGCCCGCCGCTTCGCACTGATTCGCGCCTCGCCGAGCAGAAGATAAGCAAGGACGCCTATGACCGGCGCGGCAAGCGCTGCGATCAGCCAGGCGATACGCGATGCGGGTTCGCGCTGCGGGCGCAGCAGGATGCGAGCGATGATCACGATATGCACCGCGACGAACAGGATCGAGAGGGCGAGGGTTAAATCCGCGGTCATCGCCTTCCTTCACCCGGCTTTGCACGGGAAAGCCAGTCCTTATCGCTGCGCTGGTCGGCGCGATGGCCACCCAACGAGAGCATGTCTCCTGAGCGACGCCTTAGTCGAGGACGGCACGCACCCACCGGATTTGCAGTCTTTGCCTCTCGGGCGTTCGGCTCGCTGCGGCAGCCGCGCGGAGCACGTCGATCGAATTAGGGCGGCACTGCTTGTCGAAGCCGGGATAGGTAAAAACTCTTTTCCCGCTTCTTCTTCGCCGCGTCTCTCGCGCGCGGAAAATTTGCCGCACATTACCAGCCATAGATCAACTGCGCTCAACCGTTCGGCGGCGACCGGCTTTTGATCGAATGCGAGAAAGAAATAAGGCAGTGGATCGGGCGCGGTATCAGGGGGGCTGTCGTCAAGGACAGCATTCTGCACCTGGACAATCGCCATGTCGCCGCCCGAGACCGTGATCAACCCCGCCAGCGATCGAATTTCGATCCCCGCGTCACCCTCGCGGGCAAACCATTGCCCCTTGCTATGGATGAGCCAGATGGCACAGGCCGGCCAATGCGATACCGGTTTGATCGTATCGACGGGGCAGGGTTCGGAGGAAATTTGGTCCGACATCAGCCAGACGCCATTTTCGAAACGGGGGGCACCGGCGAGGTCCGCCGCGGTCAACATCGGCTTGTCGGAAACCGCCATTCTTCAGCCGCCGAGAAAGGCGAGAAGCAGGCCGGCGGTCCACCGCATTGTCAAAATTCCTCCGCCGCGCTCATCAGCCCGGAAAGCTTTTTCGGCGCTACCGCGAGCCAGCTCTTGCGCACCCAATCGGCGATCGCGTCCCAGTCATTGTCGCCGAGGTCGAGCCAGATGCCGACCCAGCCGTCACCGAAATAGGCAGGGCGGAAATAACGGTCGGCGTCCATCTCGATAAGCTGCGCCTGCTCGTCGGCACCGCTGATCTTGACGAGCAGCGCAGTGCGGCCATCGCCATGGTGATCATGGGTGAAATAGGCGAATTTCTTGCCCTTGATGATACCGAAGCAAGGCATGCCGTGTGACGTCACCTCGTCGGCCTCAGGCAACGCCAGGGCGAGGCCGCGAACCCTTTCGAGGAGATGGGCGGGATCGCGCTCGCGCGTCACGAATGCGGCGAGGGTGGGCGGATAGAGCTGGTGCTCGGCGATGAGCACGCGCGCGGCGAGACTCTCGGCAGTATCATCGGGCAGGATGGCGACACGCGTCTGTGCAAGAACCGGTCCATCGTCGAGCGTCGCAGTCACGATATGGACGCTGCAGCCGGCGAATTTGTCGCGAGCGTCGATCGCCTTCTGGTGGGTGTCGAGCCCCTTGTAGAGAGGCAGGAGACTGGGATGAATATTGAGCATCCGACCCTGCCACGCCGCGACGAAGCCTTCGGAGAGAATGCGCATATAGCCGGCGAGCGCGACATATTCGGCCCCCGCTTCGCGCAACCGCGCGTCGACCAGCGCGTCGAAGGCGTCGCGGTTCATGCCCTTGTGCGAGAGGCTCCAGGTCGCGATGCCCTCGGCAGCTGCAAGCCGCAGCCCGGGCGCATCTGGGTTGTTGCTCGCGACCAGCACGATCTCATAGGGGCACGCATCTGACTTGGCGGCATAGAGCAGGGCCGCCATATTCGTGCCCGTGCCCGAGATCAGGACCGCGACCTTGGCCTTGGTCACGGCGCAATCCTGTCATTCCGATCGTGGCAAGCCTGTCGACGCACTATTCTCTCTCCACCTTGAAAGGACGGGCGACCCTTTCATGGGCGCCGCGAATGGAAAAGGGGATCAGCCGTTATGCGTCGCGCTCCACGCGCCCATCGCGCTCCAGGTCCCGGCGGCGCCCGACACCGTGCAGCCCTTTTCGCCTTCTGCGATATGCCCGATCCGATGAACCGTCTCGCCTGCGCCCTCAAGATAGGTCGTGACGACCTCGGCATCCGCTTCGGCAACCACCACCGCCATGCCGATACCGCAATTGAAGGTGCGGGCCATTTCTTCGGGCTCGATATTTCCCTGCGCCTGCAGGAACGCCATCAGTCGGGGCTGTTCCCAGGCGTCGGCGTCGATTTGCGCATGCAGCGTCTTCGGAAGCACCCGCGGGATATTCTCCAGCAGTCCGCCTCCGGTAATGTGTGCAAGCGCGTGAACCTGGCCTTGTTTCACGAGCGGCAGCAGGCTCTTCACGTAAATGCGCGTCGGCGCCATCAAGGCCTCGATCAGAAGGAGATTCTGATCAAAGAGGGCAGGGCGATCGAGCTTCCACCCTTTGTCGGCCGCGAGCCGGCGAACGAGCGAGAAACCGTTGGAGTGGACGCCGGATGAGGCGAGGCCCAGAATGACGTCACCCTCGGCCACCTTGTCTGCGGTCAGCACTTCATGGCGCTCGACCGCGCCGACGCAGAAGCCTGCAAGGTCATAGTCGCCATCGCCATACATGCCCGGCATCTCGGCGGTCTCGCCGCCGATCAGCGCGCAACCGGCCTGTTTGCAGCCCTCTGCGATGCTCGCGACCACCGCGGTCGCGACATCGTTATCGAGCTTGCCCGTGGCATAATAGTCGAGAAAGAACAGTGGCTCTGCGCCCTGGACGACGAGGTCGTTCACGCACATGGCGACAAGGTCGATGCCGACGCCGTCATGACGCCCCGAATCGATCGCAAGCTTGAGCTTCGTGCCGACGCCGTCATTCGCTGCGACGAGAAGGGGATCCGTGAACCCGGCCGCCTTCAGGTCGAAAAAACCGCCGAAGCCGCCAAGATCGGCATCGGCGCCCGGACGGCGCGTTGCTCGGGCCAGCGGCGCGATCGCACGGACCAGCGCATTGCCGGTCTCGATCGATACCCCGGCATTGGCATATGTGTAGGAGGCGGGTTCGCCGTCTCGTTGGTTGTGCTTGGAATCCATGGCACGCGCGACTAACGGTTCCGGCGGATAAATGCCATGATTTCCTTGTCGGGGCCCACGCTTTTGGGCAGAGCATGAAAGACGTGATGATTTCGGCCCTTCCCCTTCGGTTCGCTCGTCCCATCGATCCAGCGGCGCCTTCCCGCGATTGGCGCTGGCTCGTCTTTTTCGGCCTTCTCCTTGCGATTCTGGCCGCGGGTATCGTTGAGGGTCAGATTGCACGCGGCGACCGCGGCATCACCCCGATCAACAGCAGCGGTGACTTTCTGACCGGCGGGATCAAGGTCGATGTGACGGGTGATAATGCCGAGGATGCCCGCCAAAAGGGATGGCGCGAGGCACAGCGCAAGGGCTGGGCGCAGCTTTATCGCAAGACGAACGGAAGCGACGGTCCTCAGCTGAGCGATTCGGTGCTCGACGGTATTGTCACCGCGATCGTTGTTGAAAGCGAGCAAATCGGCCCGCGGCGTTATGTCGCGACGCTGGGCGTCCAGTTCGACCGCGTGCGCGCGGGGCAGATTCTGGGCGTCAGCGGCCGCACATTGCGCTCGCCCCCGCTGCTCGTGATTCCCGTCTATTCGATCGACGGCATCCCGCAGGTCTTCGAGCAGCGCAGCGAGTGGCAGCGCGCCTGGGCAGAATATAACACAGGCCAGAGCGCGGTCGATTACGTGCGCACCGCAGGAACGGGTGCCGATACGCTTCTTCTCAATGTCGGACAGACGGGCCGCCGCGGCCGCGTCTGGTGGCGCGTGATCCTTGACCAATATGGCGCCGCGGACGTGCTGATGCCGACCGCGCGGATCGAATACAGCTATCCAGGCGGGCCGATTACGGGACATTTTGCTGCACGCTTCGGTCCCGACAACCGGCTGATCGAAACCTTCACCATGACCGGGCCGAGCGTGAAGGCGCTGCCCGACATGATGGAAAAGGCCGTCGCGCGCATGGACCGTATCTACACCGAGGCGCTCGCCGCAGGAATTCTTCAGACCGACCGCTATCTCGTCCTTGAAAAGCCGGTCGAGAAGGAGGACTTGCCCGCAGAAGCAGTGTCTTCGGACGATTCGGCGCTTCCGGGCGAGATCGACGCGAGCGTGCCGACGACAGTGCCCGTCGGCGCTGCGAGCTTCAACGTTCAATATGCATCCCCCGACGTTGAATCGGTCTCTGCGACCGAGCGCAATGTCGCAGCCATCGCAGGGGTTCAGTCGGCATCGACCACCAGCCTCGCGCTCGGCGGAACCTCCGTCATGCGGGTGACGTTCCGGGGTGATATCGCCGCCCTCAAGGCGGCGCTCGAAGCGCGGGGCTACACGGTGCAGCAAGGCGGTAACACCCTGCGGATCAGCCGTTGATGGCGCGGGCATCAGGGCAATTTGCACTGCCGCTCGACTGGAGCGCGGGCGGGGCGAATGATGGCCCGCTGATCGTCGGCAGCAGCAACGCCGATGCGATACGCTATCTGCATCACGTCTCGACCTGGCCGGTGAGAACCGCGGTTCTCACCGGGCCGCGCGGGTCCGGACGCAGCCTGATCGGACGAATTTTCGCGCGCGAGACCGCGGGGCGCGTGATCGATGGGCCGAATAGCGTCTCCGAAGAGGCGATGTTCCACGCCTGGAACGCCGCCCAGGCAAGCGGCGTGCCCCTCCTCATCATCGCCGATACGCCGCCGAGCGAATGGCCGGTCGCGCTTCCCGATCTTGTCTCGCGGCTGCGCGCGGTGCCGGTGCTGACGATCGGCGAGCCCGATGACTGTCTCGCCCGTGACCTTATCGAGGCGCTATTTGCGCAGCGGGGCATGGCGATTGCGCCCGAGGTTTCGGCCTATATCGTGCCGCGCATGGAGCGAAGCTATGCGATGATCCACCGCATCGTCGCGGCACTGGATGCGGCCTCGCTCGAACAGGGGCGGCGCGTGGGCGTTCGTCTTGCGCGCGAAACATTGCTGTCGCAGGGGCTGATCGATCCCGATTTGCTCGAGCGACAGGATAAGGCCGAATGTCCGTAGCTGGAAACCCTCTACGCGCCGACAATGACGCCGACGCGTCGCCGCCCGGTTTTGGCCCCGAGCGCTTCTTCAATCGCGAGCTTTCGTGGCTCGCTTTCAACCGGCGGGTCATGGAAGAGGCGCGCAATCCAGCGCACCCCCTGCTCGAGCGCCTTCGCTTCCTGTCGATCTCGGGCAGCAATCTCGACGAATTCTTCATGGTGCGCGTCGCAGGGCTAAAGGGGCAGCAACTTCAAGGAATTGACGATCCTTCCGCCGACGGCCGTTCACCGGTGCAGCAGCTCGCCGAGATCGAGGCCGAGGTGAACCGGCTCGTTGAGAAACAACAGTCCGAATGGCAGCGACTCGACCGCCTGCTCGCCGAGCAGGGGGTGATCGTTCACAGCGCTGGATCGGACGCCGCCACGCTGCGCGGGACGCTTCATCAATATTTCGTCGATCAGATTTTCCCCATCCTGACGCCGCAGGTCCTCGATCCTGCGCATCCCTTTCCCTTCATCCCCAATCGCGGGCTCGGACTGATTTTCGATCTGCAGCGCAAGGCTACGGGTGACACCGTGCGCGAGCTCGTCATGATCCCGGCCTCGCTGCCGCGCTTTGTTCCTGTGCCTGGCGGGGGAACGGCGTTCGTTCCGATCGAGTATCTCATCGAGATTTTCGCCGACCTTCTCTTTCCAGGCTTCGCCATCCGTTCGCGCGGGGTGTTCCGCGTCATCCGCGACAGCGATATCGAGATCGAGGAAGAAGCCGAGGATCTCGTACGTCTGTTTCGCACCGCGATCCGCCGACGGCGCCGGGGCCGTGTCATTCTGCTGGAGCTCGGCGCCGACATTCCCGACGAGCTTGCCGCGGTGCTGGGCGAAGACATTCAGGGGCATGAAGCGATTGTTGCGAGGATCGCGGGCTTCGTCGGGCTTGCGGCGCTGTCGGCGATTGTCGACATCGACCGCCCCGATCTCAAATTCCCCGCCTATTCGCCGCGCTTTCCCGAGCGTATTCGCGAGCATGGCGGCGATTGCTTCGCGGCAATCCGGTCGAAGGACATTGTCGTCCATCACCCCTATGAGAGTTTCGACGTCGTTCTCTCCTTTCTTCGCCAGGCGGCTGCCGATCCCGACGTCGTCGCGATCAAGCAGACGCTGTATCGCGCGGGCAATCAATCGCCGGTCATCCGCGCGCTGATCGAGGCGGCGGAGGCAGGCAAGTCGGTGACCGCGGTGGTCGAACTCAAGGCGCGCTTCGACGAGGAACAAAACCTGCTGTGGGCCAATCAGCTCGAACGCGCGGGAGTGCAGGTGGTGTACGGCTTCATCGAGTGGAAGACGCACGCCAAGATCTCGATGGTCGTGCGCCGCGAAGGGCAGGGCTATCGGACCTATTGTCACTTTGGCACGGGCAATTATCACCCCGTGACCGCGCGCATCTATACCGATCTCAGCTTTTTTACCGCCGACCCGCGTGCCGGACGCGATGCGGCCCAGCTCTTCAACTATATCACGGGCTATGTCGAGCCAGATCAGCTCGAGATGATCACCATGTCACCGCTCAACATGCGGTATAATCTATCTAATCTGATTGACGATGAAATCCGTGCGGCGCGCTCTGGCCGGCCGTCGGGGCTATGGGCGAAGATGAACAGTCTTGTGGATCCCGACATCATCGACAAGCTCTACGAGGCGAGCGCAGCGGGAGTTCCCATCGAACTCGTCGTTCGGGGTATCTGCTGCCTGCGTCCGGGGGTCCCTGGCCTTTCCGAGACGATCCGCGTCAAGTCGGTGGTCGGGCGATTTCTCGAGCATAGCCGCATCTGGGCCTTTGCGAACGGAGCGGCCTTGCCCCATAGCGGCGCGAAGCTCTATATCTCGAGCGCCGACTGGATGCCGCGCAACTTCGATCGCCGCGTGGAATATATGATTCCCATCGAAAACCCGACCGTCCATGACCAGATTCTGGACCAGGTGCTGGTCGCCAATCTGATCGACAACGAGCAAAGCTGGATTCTGGCTCCCGATGGGACCTATCAGCGCACCAGCCAGGGTGAGAAGCCCTTCAACCTCCATCATTATTTCATGAACAATCCGTCATTGTCGGGTCGCGGGACCGCGCTTCACAAGCGTCATGACGTCCCGACGCTCGCCTTTCATGCCCCCGAAGATTGACCCCTTGCGGCAGCGCGCTCCCGACCTTGCCATTCACCGCTCGGCCGTCATCGACATCGGCTCGAACTCCCTTCGTCTCGTCGTCTACGAAGGTCCACCGCGCGCACCCGCGGTGATCTTCAACGAAAAGGTGCCGGCTGGATTGGGCCGCGGTCTGCCGGTCGACGGACGGATCGCGCCTGAAGACGCCGAACGCGGCCTCATTGCGCTTCGCCGCTATGCCTTGCTCGCGCAACATATGGGCGTTGAGGATCTTCAGTGCGTCGCGACTGCGGCGGTACGCGACGCGACGAACGGCTCCGATTTCATTGCGGGTGCTGCAGAGGCAGGGCTGACGATCCGGCTGCTGTCGGGGGAAGAGGAGGCATTTGCGGCAGGCTCGGGTGTCCTCTCGGCAATTCCCGACGCGCATGGTATAGCGGTCGACCTAGGCGGCGGGAGCCTCGAACTGGCCGAAGTCGGGCAGGGCCGCGTCGGGCGTCGCACCTCCTTTCCGCTCGGCGTGCTGCGATTGCCCGCGCTTCGCAAAGAGGGACGCCAGTTCTTCGAGGGCGCCGTCCGCAAGATGCTTCGCAGCGCAGGCTGGCCGGGCGATCTCGCCGGGCGACCGCTCTATCTTGTCGGCGGTTCCTGGCGTGCCCTGGCGCGCCTCGATCTGGAACTCACCAAGGCGCCGCTTGCGGTCCTTGACCAGCACATGCTGCCACGCGGTGCCGTTCGCCGGCTCGTGCGCGCAACCGAGAGGCTCAGTATCGATGAACTGAAGGCAGTCCCCGGCATGGCGGCGAACCGCGCAGAGACGCTCCCCGATGCGGCAGCGATGCTCGCGGCGCTCGTCAACATTATCGACGTGCCCGAAATGACGATCTCCTCGTCGGGCCTGCGCGAAGGGCTCCTCTATCAGGCGCTTGACGCCAAAACGCAGGCACAGGACCCTTTGATCGTTGCGGCCGAGTTCGAAGGTCGTCGCCTCGCGCGCTTCGCACCGCACGGGCGAGCAATCGCCGACTGGATTGCGCCTCTCTTTGCTCACGAGGCCGAAGAGGACCGCCGCATCCGGCTTGCTGCAAGCCTGCTCAGCGACGTTGCCTGGTCGGCGAATCCCGACTTTCGCGCCGAACGCGGGACCGAGATCGGGCTCCACGGCAACTGGCGCGGCATCGACATTCCGGGGCGTATCCTGCTCGCGCGCGCCCTCCATTCAGGGTTCGGCGGCAATGATGCCGATTTCCCGGCGATGGGCGCGCTCGTCAGCGATGAGCGCTGTGCGCGGGCCCGCCAATGGGGCCTTGCGATCCGGCTGGCGCAGCGCCTGACGGGCGGCCTCGAAGCCCCGCTCAACGGTAGCGCAATCGCGCGCGAGGACGAGCGCCTGGTGCTGCAGCTCCACCCCGGCTGGCATCATCTTGCCGGCGAATCCGTTGAACGGCGCCTGCGTTCGCTGGCGCAGGCGCTCGGTATGAAGCCGAAGCTGATACTGCTGTAGCGCTTGCGGGTCAGGCGGCGGCATCCGCAGGTTCGGCCACCTCGATGCTGCTCATCACCAGCTTTCCGTTCTTGACGGCGAAGCCCATCCGCCCTTCGACGAGGTCGAGCGCTGCGTGACCGAATACTTCCTCTCGCCAGCCCTCGAGCATTGCAATTCCGTCGCGGCGCCCCGCCGCCAGGGCTTCAAGATCGTCGCTGCGGGCAATCAGCCGGGCCGCGACATTCAGTTCGCGTGCTCGGATCTTAAGAAGAAGCTTCAAAAGATCGGCGACTAGCGCGCCTTCCTTGCCAAGCCCCGGCCCGCGTGGCGCGCGATCGGGCATCTCATCCCTGGAAAGCGGCTTTGCGCTGATGAGGGCGTCCATCAGCCTGCCGCCGATGTCGTTGCTCTTCCATGTCGCCGAGAGCCCTCGCACGCGCCCGAGACCTTCCTGGTCCTTGGGCGGATGCGCCGCAAGGTCGGCGAGCGTCTCGTCCTTGGCGATGCGGCCGCGCGGCAAATTCTTGGACCGGGCCTCGCGCTCGCGCCACGCCGCGAGCGCCTGCAGACGGCCAAGGACCTCGGGCTTGCGCGAGGGCACCTTGATCCGGAGCCACGCCTTTTCGGGATCGAGGCTGTAATTGGCAGGGTCGGCGAGCTTTTCCATTTCTTCATCGAGCCAGTGCCCGCGCCCTGTCTTGATGAGCTTTTGCAGCATCATCGGGAAGATTTTGGCGAGATGGGTGACATCGCCGATCGCATAATCGATCTGCCGCTTGTCGAGAGGGCGTCGGCTCCAGTCGGTAAAGCGCGCGCCCTTGTCGAGCATGATGCCAAGCCAGGCCTCGACAAGGTTCGAATAGCCGACCTGTTCGGCCTGACCGAGCGCCATCTGGCCGATCTGCGTGTCGAAGATGGGGTGCGGGGTCTTGCCCGTCAGGTTGAAGATGATTTCGACATCCTGCCCGCCGGCGTGGAAAACCTTCAATATCTCCTGATTGTCGACGAGCAGTTCGAGCAGGGGCTGAAGGTCGATCCCGGGAGCCATCGGATCGATGGCTGCGGCATGTTCGCTGTTCGCGACCTGGATCAGGCAAAGTTCGGGCCAGAAGGTATTCTCGCGCATGAACTCGGTATCGACCGCGATGAAATCGCTGTTCTTGATGAGGTCGCAGAATGTGAGGAGCGCGGCGTTGGACTCGATTAAGGGATGGATTTGCATGTCGGGCCTATACAGCGAGTTGCGAAAGACGGGCAGGAAAAATTGCCCTCGCCCACCGCAAAGGTGAAGCTTCAAAGCCCGATGAAGCGGCGCAGAGCTTGACAAATGACGCGGCGACCTGCCTTAGGCGCGGCCATAAATCACGCGAAACCCGTTCCTCCCAATCCATCGAAAGACGAGACAATGCACGCCTATCGGACCCACCACTGCGGTCAGCTTCGCAGCCAGGACGTCGGCCAGACGGTCCGCCTGTCGGGCTGGGTGCACCGGAAGCGCGATCACGGCGGGCTGCTCTTCGTCGATCTGCGCGACCATTATGGCCTCACCCAGATTGTCGCTGACTCAAGCGACACCGCCTTTGCGACTCTCGACGGCCTGCGCGCCGAAAGCGTTGTCACCGTCACCGGCGAGGTCGTTGCGCGTGCTCCGGAAACGATCAACGCGAACCTTCCGACCGGCGAGATCGAGGTGCGGGCCCGCGAAGTGTCGGTGCAGTCCGCGGCAGCCGAACTTCCGCTTCCGGTCGCGAGCGAGCAGGAATATCCCGAAGATATCCGCCTGAAATACCGCTTTCTCGACCTACGCCGCGAGCGCCTCCACCAGAATATTCTCCTGCGCTCGAACGTGATCGCCAGCCTGCGCCGCCGGATGGTGGAGCAGGGCTTTACCGAATATCAGACACCGATCCTGACCGCATCGTCGCCCGAGGGCGCGCGCGACTATCTCGTGCCGAGCCGCGTTCATCCCGGCAAATTCTATGCGCTGCCGCAGGCGCCTCAAATGTTCAAGCAGCTGCTGATGGTTGCGGGCTTTGACCGTTACTTCCAGATCGCGCCGTGCTTTCGCGACGAGGATGCACGCGCCGACCGGAGCCCGGGTGAGTTCTACCAGCTCGATTTCGAGATGAGCTTCGTCACGCAGGACGATGTCTTCAACGCGATCGAGCCGGTGCTTGCCGGGGTATTTGAGGAATTTGCAAACGGCAAGTCAGTGACCCCCGCCGGCTCCTTTCCGCGCATTCCGTACCGCGAATCGATACTGAAATATGGCAATGACAAGCCGGATCTTCGCAACCCGCTGATCATCAGCGACGTATCGGCGCATTTTGAAGGATCAGGCTTTGGCCGTTTTGCCGATATCGTTGCGGCACGCGACGTGGTGCGCGCCATCCCGGCGCCGGGCACCGCCGAGAAGAGTCGCAAATTCTTCGACGATATGAACAGCTGGGCGCAGGGTGAAGGCTTTGCCGGCCTTGGATACGCGACGCGCAAGGGCGGCGAGTGGGGCGGGCCGATCGCCAAGAACCACGGCACGGACAAGATGGACGCGCTCGCTGCCGAACTCGGCCTCGGCCCCGACGATGGGCTTTTCTTTGCCGCGGGCAAGGAAGCGGTCGCAGCAAAGCTTGCAGGCCTTGCGCGTACGCGCGTTGCCGAACAGCTCGAGCTGATCGACACGAACCGCTTTGCCATGTGCTGGATCGTCGATTTCCCCATGTTCGAGGCCGACGAGGAGACCGGCAAGATCGACTTCAGCCACAACCCCTTCAGCATGCCGCAGGGAGAGCTCGAGGCGCTTGAGACCAAGGACCCGCTCGATATCCTCGCCTGGCAGTACGACATCGTCTGCAACGGCGTCGAACTGTCATCGGGCGCGATCCGGAACCACCGTCCGGACATCATGTACAAGGCGTTCGAGATCGCGGGATATAGCCAGGCCGAGGTCGATGCCAATTTCAGCGGCATGATCAACGCGTTCAAATTTGGCGCGCCGCCGCACGGCGGTTCGGCGCCGGGGGTCGATCGCATCGTGATGCTTCTCGCCGACGAGCCCAATATCCGCGAGGTCGTCGTTTTCCCGATGAACCAGAAGGCCGAGGATCTGATGATGGGGGCTCCGGCGCCGGTTAGCGAAAAGCAGCTGAAGGAACTCAGCATTCGGCTGGTTGACGGACCCAAGAACTGAGCGTGCGCGCCGCGCCCAGGGAACAGCGGCTGGCAACCCCAGGCGGCGACATCTGCTGGTACGAATGGGGAGCAGCGGGCGAGGGGCTGTCCTTGCTCCTGCTCCATGCAACCGGCTTTCATGCGCGGCTCTGGGATCAGGTCGTCGCCGCCCTGCCGGCAGGCACGCATGTCGTTGCGCCCGATCAGCGCGGGCATGGTCGCAGCTACAAGCCCGAGACCCTTGCGGACTGGGCTGCCAATGCGGATGCGCTGTTGCCGCTGCTGGATCTCTTCCACGGCCACGCGTTCATCGGCTGCGGTCACAGTATGGGCGGTTATGTGCTGACTCGGCTTGCGGCCGAGCGGCCCGAGGCCTTCGCGCATCTCGTCCTCCTTGACCCCGTTATCATGGAGCCGGCCTATTATGTCGGAGGACGCGAGGCGCCCTTGCCGGAGCCGGCCGAGCATCCCGTCGCGCGTCGCCGCAACCAGTGGTCGAGCGCTGAGGAGATGCGCCTCCGCTTCGCCGATCGTTCCCCCTACAGCCGCTGGGCGGCCGAGGTGCTGCGCGATTATTGCACCTATGGTCTCCTACCCCCAGCCCGCGGGGAGGGATATGAACTTGCCTGTCCGCCCGCTCTTGAAGCTTCGATGTATCAGAGCGCGCTACGCACCGATCCGTATCGCTGGCTGGGAAGCCTTGCCGCACCCGTCACGCTGATCCGCGCGCCGGCGGGAACGCGCAACGATGCGATGGATTTCTCGCAAAGCCCAACCTGGCCCGGCCTCGGTGCGTGGATTGGTGCCGCGAGGGACGAGCTTTGGAGCGATCACAGCCATTTCATTCCGATGGAATCCCCTCAGCGCGTCGCATCGCTGCTCGCCGGATTGATGGAAAATCAGGGTTAATCGCATCGCATCCCAAAGGCTCCTGTGATAGCTGCGGCCCCAAGAAACTGAGGGATGCAGCGATGACGATCGACCTTGCGGACTATGAAGCCGGCACCCGATATGAGGGCCAGTACGGCAAGGATCTGGCGGCACTGCAGGAGCGGCTGGAGCGTATCCAGGCCGCTCACATTACCCACGGCCAGCGTAGCGTCATCATGTTTGAAGGTTGGGATGCGGCAGGAAAGGGCGGTATCATCCAGCGCCTGACAGCACAGCTCGACCCGCGATATTTCGAGGTCTGGCCTATCGGCGCCCCGAACGAGGCGGAAAAGGCGCGCCATTTCCTCTGGCGCTTCTGGCGGCGTCTGCCCGGGCATCGCGAGATTTCGGTCTTCGACCGCAGCTGGTATGGCCGCGTCCTCGTCGAACGTGTGGAAGGTTTCGCAACCGAAGCCGAATGGCGCAAGGGGTATGACGAGATCAACGAGTTCGAAGCGCAGCTCACCGGGTCGCGCACCAATCTCGTCAAACTGTTCATCCACGTCACGCAGGAGGAGCAAGACCGGCGCTTCGCCGACCGGCTCGACGATCCGTGGAAACGCTGGAAGACCGGAGCCGAGGATTATCGCAACCGCGCGAAGCGCAGCGAATATCTTGCCGCGATGCACGAGATGTTCGAGCAGACCGACACCCGCTGGGCGCCTTGGAAGGTGATCGACGGAAATGATAAGAAGTCCGCGCGCATTGCTGCCCTTGCACATATCGCCGAGGCGTTGGAAGCGGCAGTGCCGATGATGCCGCCAGCGCGCGACCCGGCGGTGGTCAAGCTGGCGCAGAAGGCATTCGGTTACAAGCCGAGGGACGAGGCCAAGGAAGAAGGTGAGGGCGCGCGGGAGACAGCCGAATAAGGCGGCTTTGGTAATTATTTCGATCGGCTGCTGGAGGCTCGGCTGGCCTTTGCCGGCCTCAATCGCTACATGGGCCGGATGAGCCGTGCCAAGAGATCCGACGACTGGGGGTTTCCCCGCTGGCGTGCCTATGGGCAGGGCCGCGAGGCGCAACAGGTGCGCCTCTGTGACCGTCATGGGTGCACCGAGCCGGGCAACTGCCCCGCACCCAAGGCACCGAACAGCCGCGAGCGCTGGTATTTCTGCGAAGCGCATGCTGCCGAATATAATCGCGGCTGGGACTATTTTGCCGGGCTCAGCGCCGAGGAAGCGGCCGACCGCGCCGCCGAAGAAGCCCTCGGAACGCGCAGCTATGCCCGCGCGCAGCATTATGGCTGGGGAGGATCGGGCGACGGCAGCCGTAGTGCTGACGAGATGCGCGCGCTTGAAGTGCTCGACCTTGAGCCTGATGCCGACTTCGAGGCGGCGAAAAAGGCATGGCGCGGTCTCGCCAAGGAATGCCACCCCGACGTCAAGCCCGGTGACGCGGAAGCTGCGAAGCGTTTTGCCGCCGGTCAGGCGGCGTTCGAGGTATTGAAGCAGGCCGAAGAACGAAAAAGCTGGAAACCCGCCTGAGAAGATTATCCGCTTTATGAAGCGGGTAGCTCAATATCCTCCGACGGCCGCAGGCTATCCTTCTCGGGCATCAGCAGATCGAGCGCGAACAGCGTGGCGGCATGGCGGATGGCGGCGCGGTCGGTCGACTGGAATTGAACGCGCTGCGTGAAATAATCGTCGGGATCCTGTCCGCGCAGCGCACGGGCAAAGACGACCTGACCGACCGGCTTCTTTTCCGAGCCGCCGCCGGGACCCGCAATGCCGGTGATCGACACCGCGACATCGGCATCACTCTTCGCCAGCGCCCCCGCAGCCATTGCCCAGGCGGTCGCGAGCGAGACCTCGCCGAAGGTTTCGAGGATTTCGCCGCTCACTTCAAGCTGGGTCTTCTTGGCGTCACCCGAATAGGTGATGAACCCTGCAGAAAAGACATCGCTGCTCCCGGCAATGTCGGTCAGCGCAGCACAGACCATACCGCCGGTGCAGCTTTCGGCCACAGCGACGCGGCGTTCTGCGGCGCGATTTGCGGCAAGGACAGCCCTGGCGGCGGCTTCGCGCGCGGCAAGACGCGTTTCGGCGTTGGATGGCAAATTCATGTCTCCGGAAGTTGCAAGGTAACGACGGCCTGCGCGGCGATCCCTTCCCGGCGGCCGGTGAAGCCCAGTCGCTCTGTCGTGGTCGCCTTTACACTAATATGCGCCGGTGGAATCGCAAGAATTTCGGCAATGCGCGCCCGGATTGGGCCGCGATGCGGGCCGATTTTCGGGGCCTCCGCTACGATGGTGAGGTCAGCATGGTCGATCCGCCCCCCGGCAGCCTCGACCCTGCGTGCGGCAAAATCGAGGAAGCGCCATGACGCCGCGCCGCGCCACGCGGGATCGGTCGGCGGGAAATGGGTGCCGATGTCGCCTTCACCGAGCGCACCAAGGATTGCGTCGGTCAGGGCATGAAGTGCGACATCAGCGTCACTGTGCCCTTCAAGTCCATGACTGTACTCGATTTCTATGCCGCCGATCCAGAGGGGCTTTCCCGCAACGAGACGGTGGACATCGTAACCCATACCCACCGCGGTTCGAGTTTTCGCTCGGGCCCCGAGCAGTCCTTCGAGGATTGCCTGGTCCTCGCCATATGTCAGCTTGTGGAGCCGCGCATCGCCAGCAACCGCGACGACGGGTATCCCGAGCCCCCGAACGAGCTGCGCATCGTCCGTTGCGGTCTCTCCTGCAGCCGCCGCGTGGGCGCGGCGCAGCGTGCCAAGGCGAAAGGCCTGCGGGGTCTGAACGCGCGCCAAGGCGCTGCGGTCGACCACATCGCCCGCTTCTTCCCCTGCCTGGTGAACGAGCGTGTCGGGGACGGGAAGAGTAGGTATCGCGGCCTCAGCGGTCTCGAGTGCGCCGAGCAACCGGTCAATGACGGCTGCCTCGATTCCGGGCCGGGCCGCATCGTGGACGAGCACGAGCGCGTCATCCTCCCAATCGGCAATCGCCAAGAGGCCATTCTCCACCGATTGCTGGCGTTCAGCCCCGGCCGCCGCAAAAATCCAGCCTTCCGGAAGCTCCGGCGTGAGCGCCATGACGTCATCGCTTGCAACAAGGACGCCCCCCGATACTCGAGGATGCGCCGAAAGCGCGTCAAGGCTCCACCGGAGGAGCGGCTTGCCTCCGAGGGGCTGAAGCTGCTTGGGGTGCGCAAAAGCGGCACGGGTGCCGCGACCGCCCGCGAGCAGAATCGAGGCGACACGCAGGGAAGGAACAGGCACGGAATCGGACATAAGCCGCGCGGGTTAGCGCAGCATCGGCTTGCGGGAAAGCGCCTTAACGTGTAGGGGCGTGCTCAAATTTTAGGCAAAATCGACGAAAGCTCTCCCATGGCGCCGCTGCCGCCCATCCAGATCGGCCCAATCACTATCGCGGATCCCGTGATTCTCGCGCCGATGACGGGCGTCACCGACCTTCCGTTCCGCAAGATGGTGCGCCGCTTCGGCTCGGGGCTCAATGTGACCGAGATGATTGCGAGTCAGGCCGCAATTCGCGAGACGCGCCAATCGATCCAGAAGGCCGCGTGGGACCCGGTTGAGGAACCGGTGTCGATGCAGCTCGTCGGCTGCACGCCCTATGAGATGGGCGAGGCGGCGAAACTCAACGAAGATCGCGGTGCGGCCATCATCGACATCAACATGGGCTGCCCGGTGCGCAAGGTAACCAATGGCGACGCCGGTTCTGCGCTGATGCGCGACGTCACCCTTGCTGCGGCGCTGATCGATGCGTGCGTCAAAGCGGTGTCGGTGCCGGTGACGGTCAAGATGCGCATGGGGTGGGACCACGACAGTCTGAATGCGCCCGAACTTGCCCATATCGCAGAGGATCTCGGCGCAAAGCTCGTCACCGTGCATGGCCGCACGCGCAACCAGATGTATCGCGGCACCGCAGACTGGCGTTTCGTGCGCCGGGTCAAGGAAGCGGTCTCGATCCCGGTGATCGTCAACGGTGACATTTGCTCGATCGGCGACGCCCGCGCTGCGCTGGCGCAGAGCGGCGCTGACGGCGTGATGATCGGCCGCGGGGCCTATGGGCGGCCGTGGCTGCTTGGCCAGGTCATGGCTGCACTGCGCGGCGAAGGCGAACGGCCCGACCCCGGTATTGACGAGCAATATGAAATTATCACAACGCATTATAGAGCGATGCTCGATCATTATGGCGAAATGACCGGCGTGAATATGGCGCGCAAGCATCTTGGCTGGTACGTCAAGGGGCTGCCGGGTTCGGCCGAGTTTCGCAATCAGGTGAACCAGATCCCCAACAGCAAGGATGTGCTGGACGCGCTTGAACGCTTCTACGCCCCCTTTCTCAGCAGGGTTGCGGCGTGAACGCGCCATCGTCGAGCATTCCGGCCTTCGACCACCACGAACTCATCCAGTCGCATCCCGTGGCGACACTGCTGGTCGACCGCGGCGGGATCATCCTGTTCGTAAACGCCGCCGCCGAGCAGCTTTGCAACATGAGCCGTTCGGCAATGGTCGGTCGGGTTGTCTATGACGTCATCCGCATGGATCGCAGCTATCGCCAGCGGATGAGCGATCCTGCAACCTCGGCGCTCTTCGCGCACCGCGCCGAAATTTCCGTAGGCGATCGCAAATCGGTGTTCGCGGACCTGCAGATGGTGCCTTATGGCGCGAGCGGCCACCGCATTCTGGCGCTTGTCCCCGCGCAGAGCGAGGCCGAACTGATGGGCGGCGCGATCGGTCGGTCGGGCCGCGCCGCCGGGGCCGCCGCCTCGATGCTCGCACATGAGATCAAGAATCCGCTAGCAGGGATCAAGGGCGCGGCGCAGCTACTCGCGCGCAAGGCCGACGCCGATGGCGAGCGCTTCACGAATCTCATCTGCGCCGAGGTCGATCGGATCACGACGCTGATCGATCAGATGGAGCATTTCTCGCGTGGCCAGCCGATCGCCTGCGAGGCGATCAATCTCTACCAGCCCATTCATCAGGCGATCGAGGCAGCGCGCGCCAGGCAGCACCGCGGCGTCAGCTTTACCGAGGATTTCGATCCCTCGCTGCCCCTTGTTCATGGCAATCATGACGCCATGGTGCAGATCCTGCTCAACCTCCTCACCAACGCGTGCGAAGCATTGGGCGGGCGCGATGACGGCGTGGTCCGCATCGCGACGGCCTACCGTCACGGCCTGTCGATCGACAAGGGTGATGGGCGGGGGCGGATTGCGCTTCCGATCGAGGTCAGCGTCAGCGACAATGGCCCAGGCGTCCCCTCTGACATCCGCGGCGATCTGTTCGATCCCTTCGTGACCACCAAGCGCGACGGTCGCGGGCTCGGTCTGGCGCTGGTAGCCAAGCTCGCCCGCGACATTGGCGGGACCGTGCAACATGTACGCGATGGCGACTGGACCCGTTTCCGGGTGCATCTGCCGGCCGTGCCCGCACCGAAAGGGGAGCGGCATGGCTGACGGCAAGACCATCCTGCTCGTCGAGGATGATCCCGCGATCGCGCTGATCATTCGCGAAACTCTCGCTCCCGAATGCAGCCACCTCGCGGCCGTCACGAGCGTCGCGGAACGAAACGCCTGGCTCGCCGAAAACCGGGCCGACCTCATCATCACCGACGTTGTCCTGCCCGACGGAGACGGCATCGACTCGCTCCCGGGCGCGGGCGTCGACCCCGCCACCCCGGTCATCGTGCTGTCGGCGCAGAACACGCTCGACACCGCGGTCCGCGCGACGGGGATCGGCAGCTATGATTACCTCCCCAAACCTTTCGACCTCGACGAACTCATTGCCAGTGTGCGTGCTGCGCTCGAACGGCGCGCCGAACCCGCTGCGGCGGCTGACCCGGCGCAAGCTGACAGCCACGGGCTCGTTGGCCGGGCGCCGGCGATGCAGGCGGTTTACCGCACCATCGCCCGCCTTGCGTCGAACGATTTGGCGGTGCTGATCCTCGGCGAATCCGGGACGGGCAAGGAAGTCGTCGCGCGCGCAATCCACGCGACAGGCCTGCGACGGGCGGGGCCGTTTGTCGCGATCAATATGGCGGCCATCCCGCGCGAGTTGATCGAGGCGGAGCTGTTCGGACACGAGAAGGGCGCCTTCACCGGTGCGCACAGCCGCAGCGCGGGGCGGTTCGAGCAGGCAGCGGGAGGCACTTTGTTTCTCGACGAGATCGGCGATATGCCGATCGAGGCGCAGACGCGGCTGCTGCGCGTGCTTCAGGTGGGGGAATATTCAACGGTGGGCGGCAGCCAGTCGTTGAAGGCCGACGTCCGCGTTATTGCCGCCACGCACCGCGATATGCGCACGCTTGTTGCCGACGGGCGCTTTCGCGAGGACCTCTTCTACCGTCTCAACGTTATCCCGGTCAACCTGCCGCCGCTTCGCGACCGGCGTAGCGACATCCCGGCGCTCGTGCGGCATTTCATCGAGGAAGGCCGGCATTCGGGCCTTCCGGTCCGCGAGTTCGCGCCCGCCGCCATGCAGATGCTTGAGCGTCACGACTGGCCGGGCAACGTCCGGGAGCTCGGCAATGTCGTACAGCGGCTCGCTGTGCTGTCGCGCGATGCTGTCGTGACAGTCCGCGACGTCGAGGGTGTCCTCTACGAGAGCGGCGAAAGCAGCCCTGCCGAGCCCGCCGATCTCATCGCCCGTGCAGTTGATGACTGGGCCCGCGAACAGCTTGCCGTCTTCGGGGCCGACGGCGATATCCACGCGCGGCTCGAAGCGATCGTCGAGGCCGCCTTGCTGCGCCGAACCCTTCGTGAAGTCCGCGGGAACCAGCTCGAAGCTGCCCGGCGGCTTGGCATCAATCGCAACACGCTTCGCAAACGCCTCGTTCAGCTCGAAATCGACCCTGCTCACCCTTGAGAGGGCGTTTTGGCGCGCAATGTAGAATAAAATGCGCCGAAACGCGGTGACGCACGATATTGTGTGTTCTCTATGCAACAGGTTTGTCGTATCGACGCAACAATGGCGAAGTCGGCTCCCCTGGCTCTCGATATTGATTCCGACGGCGAGACGGTACGCTCGGGCGCGTGGCGCTTTGCCGCGCCTGAATATTACACGCTTGCACTGATCGTCAGCATCGGCGTTGCAACCTATATCTTCGTCACCGGGGACGCGCAGAGCGAGCGGCTGCTGACCCCAGCCCTCGTTGCAGCGATCATGGTCGCCAATCTCGTGCCCGCAATGGCGCTGATCGTCCTCATCGGAAGCCGCGTCGCGCGCGCGCGCGCGGTCCATTCGATGGCGGGCGGCAGCGGGCGTCTTCACGTGCGCCTTGTCGCACTCTTCTCGCTGATCGCTGCCGCACCGACGCTTCTTGTCGTGATCTTTGCCTCGCTGCTTTTCCAGTTCGGGGTCGATTTCTGGTATTCGGACCGCTCGCGCGGCATGTTCGAAAATGCCGCGGGTATCGCCAAGGCTTTCTATGAGGACAGCCAGAAATCGCTCGGCGCCAACACTGTGGTGATGGCGAAGGATATCGCGGGCTATCTCCAGCGCTTCCCCGTCGACAGCGAGGCGTTCAGCGACCGTTACCTGCAGCAGGTCGTGCTGCGCGAAATGAGCGAGTCCGCCATCATTGAAGTCGGCGCGGACGGCATCGCCCGTACGCCAACGATGATCGACCCGGACAATCGCGCGGCGGAAGGGCGCATAACCCCCGCCGTTGTTCAACGGCTCAACAGCGGGGAGGATGTCGTCATCACGCGGCAGGCCGACCGGATCGAAGCCGCGACCCGTATCCCGGGCCGGCAGAACGCTTATCTCTACGCAGCGCGGAACGCCAATACGATCGGTCTGCAGCAGTTCGACCGCGCAAGCACGGTGCTCGCCGACTACAACGCGCTCTTCGACCGGTCGCAGCTTTTGCAACTGCAATTTCACGGCGCACTTTATCTCGGCTCCTTGTTGCTGCTCGCGCTCGCGGTGATCGGCGCTATCGTCGTGGCCGACCGTATCGTGCGTCCACTCGGAACACTCGTGGGCGCGGCGCGCACAGCAGCAGGCGGCGATCTTTCAGTCCGCGTGACGCCGACCGAGCGCAACGACGAAATCGCGGTTTTGACGCGTGCCTTCAACCGAATGACGGAGCAGCTCCAGGGGCAGACGAGCGCGCTCGTCAATGTCAACGAACAGCTCGAGGCAAGGCGCGTTTTCATCGAGGCAGTGCTCAGCGGCGTGACCTCGGCGGTCGTGTCGGTAGACCGGAAACACCATATTCTCCTTGCCAACGCCGCGGCCGAGCGGCTGATCGGTACCGAAGGCGCAAGCCTGACGGGCAAATCTCTCGCCGAAGTGGCGCCCGAACTTGAGCAATTGCTGGCGAGCAACGAGCGCGAAGCGATTGTCCAGCTCGCGCGCAAGGATGCCGAACCTGCGACCTTCGCCGCCAAGGCGGTCGCGCAGGGTGATGGCTTCGTGCTCAGCTTCGAGGACATCACGCAGCAACTCGCCGACCAGCGCCGCGCCGCATGGTCCGACGTTGCGCGGCGGATCGCGCATGAGATCAAGAATCCGCTGACGCCGATCCAGCTCGCCGCGGAGCGGCTGCAACGCCGGTTCGGCGACAAGGTAGAAGGCGATGCGGCGACCTTCCGCAGGTTGACCGATACGGTGATCCGTCAGGTGCATGACATGCGCCGCATGGTCGATGAATTCTCAAGCTTTGCGCGCATGCCGAAGCCAACTTTCGGGGTCGAGGATGTGCGCGACATCCTGAAACAGGCGGTTTTCCTCTTCGAGGTCGCAAAGCCCGACATCGCATTTGCCGTGACCATGCCGGAAGAGGTCGAGCCGCTCGTCTGCGATCGTCGCCTCTTGTCCCAAGCGCTCACGAACATCGTAAAAAATGCTGTTGAAGCCATTGAAGAAAAGTCAAAAACGTCTGACTCTCTGCCAGCAGGCCACGTCATGGCTTCGCTCGACATTGACGAGGCTAACGCCATCCGTATCCGCATCGCGGACGACGGGATTGGCCTTCCCGATGCACGCGATGCCATCGCGGAGCCCTATATGACGACGCGCCAGGGCGGCACCGGTCTTGGCCTTGCGATCGTCAAGAAGATTGTCGAGCAACATTTTGGCGAACTTGAATTTTCAGACAATCCGGCGGGACAGGGGACGTGTGTGACGCTGGTCCTTCACCCCGACCGGCTGAGACACCTCGCGGGGAAGGGGGGAGAGGTGAGCGCGGGACAGGGCGAATCGGTTCCGGGCCGGATCAGGAATCGACAAGACAGGGAAGACCATGGCGCTTGATATTTTGATCGTCGACGACGAACGCGACATTTGCGAACTGGTGGCCGGCGTCATGGAGGACGAGGGCTATGAAGCGCGCACCGCGTCCAACAGCGATGCAGCGCTTGAGGCCATCCGTCAGCGCCGCCCCTCGCTCGCGCTGATCGACGTCTGGCTGCAAGGCTCACGGCTCGATGGGCTGGGGCTGGTCGAAGCGATCAAGACGTTCGATCCAACGCTCCCGATTATCGTCATTTCGGGGCACGGCGGGCTCGATACAGCCGTGGCTGCGATTCGCCGCGGCGCCTTCGATTTTATCGAAAAGCCGTTCGAAGCCGAGCGATTGCTCCACCTCGTCGCACGGGCGACCGAGAGCGAGCGGCTCAAATTCGAATATGAACGGCTGCGCGAGCGCGCCGGACCTGCCGACGAACTCACGGGTACGAGCGCTGCGATCAACAATGTTCGCGCGACGCTGAAGCGTGTCGCGGGGACCGGAAGCCGGGTGCTCATCACAGGTGCGCCGGGCGTCGGAAAGGAGGTCGCCGCGCGCGTGCTCCATGGATGGAGCGGACGGCAGAACGCGCCGTTTCGCGTCATTTCGTCGGCGCGCATGGACCCTGAAACGGTCGAGGCAGAATTATTCGGCACTGAATCCGACGATGGAGCGATCCGCGTCGGTCTGCTGGAGCAGGCGCATGGCGGGACGCTGTTCCTCGACGAGGTTGCCGACATGCCGATCACGACGCAGGGCAAGATATTGCGTGTTCTCACCGATCAGAGCTTTACCCGCGTCGGCGGACGCACGATGATCCGGGTTGATGTGCGCATCATTTCGGGCTCCGCGCGTGACCTGATGACCGAGATCGCCGAAAGCCGTTTTCGCGAGGATCTCTATTACCGCCTCAACGTCGTTCCGGTTCACATCCCGCCACTGCGCGAGCGGCGCGACGATATCGCGAGCCTGTGCGACCATTTTGTACGCCGCTACGCCGCCGACCGCCGGGTACCGCCGCCCCAGATCAGTGCCGAGGCGATGGCCGCGCTTCAGGCGCACGACTGGCCCGGCAATGTGCGTGAGCTGCGCAACGTGATCGAACGGGTGATGATCCTCGCGCCTAGCGACCGGCTGGGCCGCATTGACGTCGACATGTTGCCCGCCGAGCTGGTTCGAGGCGGCACGGACATTCTGCCCGGCACCGAATCGATCACCGCCATTCCCCTCAAGGAAGCGCGCGAAAACTTCGAGCGCGAGTATCTGCGCATCCAGATCAACCGTTTTTCGGGCAATATCTCGCGCACCGCGACCTTCATCGGCATGGAGAGGTCCGCCTTGCACCGCAAGCTGAAGCTTTTGGGATTGACCGATAATCCTGAAAGTGACGGGTGAAGGCTTTGCGCTAGACCTGCCGGGCGCTTTGCCGCATATTGCGCATCGCCAAAATGAACAGGACGGAGTGCCCAAGCTCCGCCTAGCGGTATCCCCCGCCAAGAACAGGAGGCCAATGTGTCCGATAAAAGCCAGAATCTTCAGGATCTCTTCCTCAACGCCCTGCGCCGCAGCAAGACGCCGGTGACGATGTTCCTCGTCAAGGGCGTGAAGCTCCAGGGAATCATCACCTGGTTCGACAATTTCTCGCTGCTTTTGCGGCGCGATGGCCAGTCGCAGCTTGTGTACAAGCACGCGATCTCGACGATCATGCCTTCGCACGATTTCGACCTTGCAGCGCTCGGCGATGATGTGCGTGATGCGCCGCCGAGCAAGGGCAAGGCGCTCCAGGATGTGTTCCTGAACGCGGTGCGGCGGTCCGATGAATCGGTGACCATGTTCCTCGTCAACGGCGTGATGCTGCAGGGCGATATTGTCGCGTTCGACCTCTTCTGCATGCTCCTCGAGCGCGAGCGGCAGGTGCAGCTTGTCTACAAGCATGCGATTTCGACGGTGCAGCCGAACGGCCCGGTCAATTTGACCGACAATGGCGACGGGGACGGCGCCGACGCCTGACCGAACCTGTGAGCCCCGATGATGTGGAGGTGACGCGCGGTGCGCGCGCCGTGCTGGTCGTGCCCGAATGGCGCGGGCAGGGGCTTTCGCGCGACCTCGATGCCCGCGTTGCCGAGGCCACCGGGCTCGCGGTCGCTATCGGGATCAAGATTGTGGCGGTTCATCCGCTCCGGCTGCGTCAAACGCGGGCCGCAACACTGATCGGGGTCGGACAAATTGAGGCGATCCGACCTGATGTGCACGAAAATGAGGTGCAGCTCGTCATCGTTGATGCAGCCCTTACGGCGATCCAGCAGCGGAACCTCGAAACCGAGCTCGGGGCGAAAGTCATCGATCGGACCGGGCTCATCCTTGAAATCTTCGGCGAACGCGCGGCGACGGCCGAGGGACGGCTGCAGGTCGAGCTTGCCCATCTCGACTATCAGGCTGGGCGGCTGGTGCGCAGCTGGACCCATCTTGAACGCCAACGCGGTGGCTTCGGCTTTCTGGGGGGGCCGGGCGAAACGCAGATCGAGGCTGACCGCCGTATGATCCGCAACCGCATGGCCCGTATCCGGCGAAGCCTAGAGGATGCCCGCCGTACCCGCCAATTGCAGCGCGCCAAACGGCAGCGTGCCCCTTGGCCGGTGATTGCGCTTGTAGGCTATACAAACGCTGGAAAGTCCACATTTTTCAACCGCCTGACGGGAAGTGACGTCATGGCGGAAGATATGCTGTTCGCTACGCTCGACCCGACAATGCGCGAAATTCGCCTGCCCGGGATCGACAAGGCCATTCTGTCGGACACTGTGGGCTTCGTGTCTGATCTACCCACCGAGCTCGTCGCGGCGTTTCGCGCGACGCTCGAGGAAGTGACGACTGCGGACCTCATCGTCCATGTCCGCGATATCACTCATCCCGACAGTGAGGCGCAATATGCCGATGTTGTCGCCATTCTCGATTCCTTGGGCGTTAATGGGCCGCAGGATGGGGAAGGGGACGCGCAAGGCGCGATCGCGCAGATCGAAATCTGGAACAAGATCGACGCCGCGAGCCCCGAACGCCGCGCCCAGATCGAGGAAATGGCGGCGCGGCGGCGAGACGTCGCGGTCATTTCGGCCGAGACCAGGGAAGGTATCGAGGCCGCGCGCGCGCTCATGGCGGCGGACCTTACGGCGCGACATGAAGTGACCCGCGTGTTCCTGCGCTTTGACCAGGGCGATGCGATGGCATGGCTTCACGCGCGCGGCGACCTGTTGTCAGACGAGGTCGTGGAGGGCGGTCATCGGCTGACCGTGCGCCTCGATCCTGCCGATCGGGCGCGCTTCGAGCGGCTATGGCCTTCGAACCAGAGCTGATCTAACCGCGCTCGCTTGTCTTGACCGCCGCCCAGTGTGCTTCCTGCGCATCGAGCGGGAGACCTTGAAGACTGCCGCCGGCGCGGTCCTCCATAGCGGCAAAACGCCGGGCAAACTTCACATTGGCGTCGCGCAGCGCGCTCTCGGCGTCGACCCCGAGCTTGCGGGCATAGTTGACGACCGCGAAGAGAAGATCGCCGATTTCTTCATGCCGGTCGGCGTCGCTGTCGGCGGCCGCAACCTCGTCGAGTTCCTCGGCGATCTTGTCGCGGGGTCCCTTCGTATCGGGCCAGTCGAAGCCGACGCGCGCCGCGCGGCCCTGGAGCTTTTGCGCACGAAGGAGCGCAGGCAAGGACATCGCGACGCCGGCAAGCGCGCTCGTGGGCCCATCCGCGGCGCGCTCGGCCGCCTTGATGACTTCCCATTGCTCGCGCACATCTGCCGCCGTGACGTCACCGAAGATATGCGGATGGCGGCGCTCCATCTTTGCGGAAATGGCGCGCGCGACATCGTCGAAAGCGAACAGGCCCTTGTCGGCGGCGATCTGCGCGTGAAAGACGACCTGGAGCAGGAGGTCACCAAGCTCGTCGCAGATGGCAGCAGGGTCTCCGCCAGCGATCGCATCGGCAACCTCATAGGCTTCCTCGATCGTGTATGGCGCAATCGTGTCAAAATCCTGCGCAAGATCCCACTCGCAACCTTCATCGGGATTTCGCAATTGCCGCATGATCGCGAGCAACCGGTCGATAGGGGAACCGAGGGGATCAGGCGCATCGCTCGACATGTTTATCCGATAATATATATTATGTTAAATTATTATGGCGCGGGGCGAGAAAGCCCCTCCCGGCGCCCTCTCATCCCGTGGCCAGCTGATAGGTCCGGATCGCGATGAACACGAGCCCGAAGATCGCCGCCCAGGCGAGCCCCATCTTGAGCCATTCGGCAAGCTTCAATTGACGCGCGACAAGCGCGCTGACCACCAGCGTGAACGCCATAGCGAACCACAGCATGTCGGCGCCCGTTTCCATCGTCATAGCTGCACCTCCAGCCCGTCATAACCCGGCTCGACACCCGGCGGCAATTCGCTTGCAAGGTCGTCATAGTCCATCGTGTTGTCCATGTGCGTAATGATGGCGCGCGGACTGCCGACCTTTTGGAGTCCTTCCAGCGTCATGGCGAGATGCGGATGGGTTGGATGCGGATAGCGGCGGAGCGCATCGATGACGAAGAGGTCGACGCCTTGGAAGAAATCCACCATTTCATCTGTAAACCGTGAAAAATCAGTTGCATAGGCGGCCTTGTGAGCGCCATCGCTGAAGATCAGCCCGGTCGCCTTGATGGGGCCGTGCGGCATTTCGAGCGCGGACACTTCGATCGGACCGATCGATTGATGATCGTGAAGCTCGATCGGGTCGACCGACGCGGGATAGCCGGCGTTTCCGGCAAAGGCATAGGTGAAACGCCATTTCAATATGTCCAGCACATGGTCGCGGGCATAGGCGGGCACCGCCGAGCCACGCAGATGCATGATCTGGCGCAGATCGTCGAGGCCGTGGGTGTGGTCGGCGTGCTCATGCGTCCAGATGACCGCATCCACCTCTCCCACGCGCGCGTCGAGCAGTTGCATTCGCATGTCGGGGCTGGTGTCGACGAGGAGGCGGAAGCCGCCCAACGATACGAGGATCGAGGCACGGCTCCGCAGATTGCGGGGATTGTCGGGATCGCATTGCCCCCAGTCGTTACCGATCCGCGGCACACCCGAGGAGGTCCCGCACCCGAGAACACGCAGTTTCATGGCTCACGCGCCTGGTCGAAACTACTTTTCCTGTGCTTGTCGGCCGCCGATCCCTGGTCCTGATTTCCGAAATCGGGCCCCATGCCTGCCACAAGTGCCGGGCAAACCGGAGGCAAATGTGCCTGGACCTCTAAAGTCACGCTGCCGCCTTGCTGAAAAGACGGTAGAAATTCTGGCTTGTCGCTTCAGCCAGTTCGGCGGGATCCTCGCCGCGCAGGTCCGCAAGATAGATGAGAGTATCCGCCACAAAGGCCGGTTCACCTGGTTTGCCGCGGTGCGGCACAGGTGCAAGGAAAGGGGAGTCGGTTTCGACAAGCAGCCGGTCTATCGGTAGCCACCGGGCGGTCGCCTGGAGGTCAGCGGCGTTCTTGAACGTCACAATTCCCGAAATCGATATGTAGAGGCCAAGGTCCAACGCCTTGCGCGCGAAATCGTCGCTCGCGGTGAAGCAGTGGATGACGCCGTTATAGGGCGTCCGGGCCATCTCCTCACCGAGCAGCGCCAGCGTATCGGCCTCTGCCTCGCGGGTGTGGACGATGATCGGGAGCCCGGTCTGCTGCGCCGCATGGATATGGCCGCGAAAACTGTCCTGCTGCCGGGCCCGGTCGCTCTTGTCGTAATAATAGTCAAGGCCGGTCTCGCCGATGCCGATCACCCGGGGATGCGCGGCCCGCGCCGCGAGCTTTGCCGTGTCGACGTGGGGGTGCTGGTCGGCGTCGTGCGGATGGATACCGACGCTGGCCCAGACATCTTCGTTCGTCTCTGCGGCGGCGAGCACCTCGTCCCACTCATTTTCACGCGTCGCAATGTTGAGCATCGCGGTAACGCCCCGCGCGCGCGCGCGCGCGAGCACCTCGCCTTGCTGCTCGGCGAGCCCTTTATAATTGAGGTGGCAGTGCGAATCGACGAGCATCAGGCGGCGGCCTCCTCCCCTTCCCCTTCCGCGAGTTCGAGGCGCGGGAAGATCGGGACCGGCTGGCCGAGAGTGAAGCCGCTGCGAGCAAGCTTTGCGAACCACTCGGCATCGGCAAGCGCTTCAAAATCGCGCGCGTCGGCATCGATCCCCATCTGGTCAAGCAGCTTGTCGGCCGCCCCGGGCACGACAGGTCGGATCGCGATCGCGAGAGTCCGCACGGCCTGGAACAAGGTCATCAAGACGGCGCGCATCCGCTCGGGATCGCTCTTGCGGAGCGCCCAGGGGGCGGTTGCATCCACATATTGATTGCAGGCAAACACGGCCCGGATCCAGTCCTCGATCCCGACCGAGAAAGCGAGCTGCTCGAACTCGCGCGGCAGGCGCGTCTGCGCCATGTCCCTGATCTCCGTCAGCAGGGCTTCATCTTCCGCCGTAGCCTGATAGTCTGCGGAAAGATCTCCACCCAAATTCTTGAAAATCATTGAAAGACTTCGCTGCGCGAGATTGCCGAAGCTGTTTGCAAGATCGGCGTTCGCGGAGCGCACGATCGCCTCGGCCGAATAGCTGCCGTCCTGGCCGAAGCTGACTTCGCGGAGCAGATAATAGCGCAGCGCGTCGACCCCGAACCGCTCGGCCAGCTCCATCGGATCAACGACATTGCCAAGCGACTTCGACATCTTCTCGCCGCGGTTCAGCAGGAAGCCATGGCCAAACACCTGCTTGGGCAGCGGCAGCCCTGCGCTCATCAGGAAGGCCGGCCAGTAAACTGTATGAAAACGCACGATATCCTTGCCGATCATATGGATGTCGGCGGGCCAGAAACGCGCAAAATCGCTCGCAGCATCGGGGTAGCCAATGCCCGACAGATAGGTCGTGAGGGCGTCGACCCACACATACATGACATGCCCCGGCGAATCCGGGACTGGAACGCCCCAGTCGAAGCTGGTGCGCGAGACGCTGAGATCCTTGAGCCCGCCCTCGACGAAGCGCAGCACCTCGTTGCGGCGGCTTTCCGGGCGGATGAAATCGGGGTTGTCGCGATAGAGCGCGAGAAGCCGGTCCTCGTAGGCCGAGAGGCGGAAGAACCAGCTTTCCTCGACGGTCCATTCGACCGGTGTTCCTTGAGGCGAGAGCTTTACCCCCCCTTCCCCTTCGAGGAGCTCGCTTTCGTCGTAGAAGGCCTCGTCGCGAACCGAATACCAGCCCTCGTAGCGATCGAGATAGAGGTCGCCGTTCGCCGCCATCGCGCGCCAGATCGCCTGGGATGCCGCATGATGCGCCGGATCCGAGGTGCGCATGAAATGGTCATAACTTATATTCAGTTTAGCATACATCGCACGAAAATACCCCGACATTTCATTGGCGAGGTCGATCGTCGCGCGCCCCTGATCACGTGCGGTCTGATACATTTTCAGGCCATGCTCGTCGGTCCCGGTGACCATGCGCACGTCGCGCCCGCGCGCGCGCTGAAACCGCGCCATGACGTCGGTTGCGATCGCTTCATAGGCATGGCCGATGTGCGGGCGGCCATTGGGGTAGCTGATCGCGGTGGTGATATAGAAGGGTTGCTTGGCTTCGGACATGCCCGCGCCTTAGCCGGTGGCGGGTAGAAGGGAAAGGGCGGGCGTGTCCTAAACCCTCTCTTCTCGGGCGAAGAAGTTAGCGGGTCCCTTCGCGCGGCGCCAATTCCGCGAGGCAATTGCCGATCTCGAATCCGACCATCGCACCATCATAGGAACCGCGGATCGCGTCGCGGACCGTCCGCTGGACGCGGTCCCATTGCGCAAGAACGGGCGCGATCTCGGTGATGGGGCGCTCGCGCGCGATCCGGGTGAGGAGACCGGGCACGATGTCGATGACGAGTTCGAGCCGCTCGCGGTTGCTCGTCCCGCCGACCTCCCGCGCCAGCGCCTCGCGCAGACGGTTGCCCGGATCCCCCGAGATGGCGATGGCAAGAAGCTTCTTTTCCATCGCCGCGACGTCGCTGTCGATCAGCGCGAGCGCCTTGCCTGGTACGCCGCCTGCCGCTCCCGCAATTGCGCGCACCTCCGCGGCGTCGAGCATTGGGCGCTTCGCGTGGAGCCATGATTGCATGACGTCACGCTCAACTGGCTGAAAACGCAGTATTCTACACCGCGAGCGGATCGTCGGCAGGAGGCGGCCTGGCGAATGGCTGACAAGCAGAAAGAGCGTCTGCGCCGGGGGTTCCTCGAGCGTTTTGAGGAGGGCGTTGGCGCCGTCGGTTTCCAGATCGTCGACAGCATCGACAATGATCACCCGCCACTCCCCAAGCGACAGCGAGAGGTGAAGGCGGCGGATCATCTGGCGCACCTGGTCGATGGTTATGTTGCGCGCGAGTTCCTTGCTCTTTTCCTTGGGCGCACGCGCGAGGGTGAGGATCTCGGGATGATTGCCCGCGTCAACGAGGCGGCCCGCGGCAGTATCGCCAGGGTCTGCGAAGGTCAGCGGCGCACCCTCCTCATTCTCCTTCCCATGAGTGACGAGAAAACGCGCAGCGCGCCCCGCAAAGGCTGCCTTGCCCATGCCTTGCGGTCCCGCGAGCAGCCAGGCGTGATGGAGGCGTCCTGCAGCCCAGGCCTCGAGGAAGGCGCTTTCGGCTTCCTTCTGGCCGATCATGGCAAAAAGTCCGTCAACGCGGCGAGGATCGCAGCGGTTACAGTCTCTTTGGCGCCATCGGCATCGATCACGCGCCAGCGTGCGGGCTCGCCCGCTGCCATCTCGGCGAAGCGTGCGGCGAGGCGGGCCTGATAGTCGGCGGGCTTGCTCCCCATACGGTCCGCGCCCTGGGCGTCGCGGACCGACAGACGGCGCGCGGCCTCGCCGGCGCTGACCGCGAGAAGGAATGTGCGGTCAGGAAGCAGCCCTTCCGATCCCACACGGTGGAGCGCAAGAATATCGGCGTCGGTAAGGCCGCCACCACCGCCCTGATAAGCCCGGCTCGAATCGACGAAGCGATCGCAAAGCACCCATGCGCCCCGAGCGATCGCGGGACGGATCGTTCGCGCGACATGATCGGCGCGTGCGGCGGCGAACAAAAGCGCCTCGGCCCGCGCATTCCAGCGGTCCTCGGCGCCCTCCATCAGGAGCGTGCGGATGGCCTCGGCGCCCGGGCTGCCGCCGGGCTCGCGTGTGGTGACAACGTCCACCCCGCGCGCTTCGAGCGCGGCGGCGAGGGCCCGAATCTGGGTCGATTTGCCGCTCCCCTCGCCGCCCTCCAGCGTTATGAAGCGCCCGCTCACCAGCCGGTCAGCCGATAGAAGCCGGTTCGCGCGCGGTCGTACCAGCCGCCCTTTGCAACATCGTTCGCGGCAAGCAGCGGCGTCACCTGCGGCGGCAGACCGTCGGGCGCTACCACGAGCTCCGCGATGCGGCTGCCGCGTGCAACGGGCGCCTTGAGCGGTGCCCGTGCGCGCATCGTCGCACGAAAACCACCGGCGAAGCCCTTTGGAACCGTGACCCGCACAGGGATAGCGGCCTCAGCGGCGACGACGGGCTTGTCCCCTTGCCCAACCTCGAGCCGCCCGACCTTCGCGCCGGCGGAGACGATTTCGCGCCCCTCCCATGCCTCGAACCCCCAGGTCATCAGCCGCTCCGCCTCATCGCGCCGCGCCTTTTCGCTCTTCATTCCTGCGACCACCATGATGAGCCGCCTGCCGCCGCGTTTGGCCGAGCCGAGGAAGCAATAGCCTGCCTCGGCCGTGTGACCCGTCTTGAGCCCGTCGGCGCCCTCAAATCGTCCCAGAATCGGGTTGCGGTTCGGCTGCACGATGGGCGTGCCGTCGGGCGCCTTGCCGTGCTGGAGCTTGGGGATCGAGAAATAGCGGGCATAGCCCGCCGGATGATCGCGGATGAGCCGGTCGGCAAGCGTGATGAGATCGGCGGCACTGACCTTGGTGACGCCGCCGTCGGGCCAACCACTCGGCGTGCCGAAACGGCTCGAGGTCATTCCAAGTCTGGCTGCCATATCATTCATCCGGCGAACAAATGCCTCTTCGCTTCCATCGATCCCGACGGCCAGGACCGCGGCGGCGTCATTCCCCGATACGGTGATCAATCCCTTGAGCAGTTCGTCGACGGATATTTTCTCGCCCGCGCGCAGAAACATGGTCGAGCCGCCATTGCTGCCGTTCCATTTCTTCCACGTCGCCTCGCTGACCGTAAAGAGCTTGTCCCGCGACACTTGACCGCTGGCGATGAGGTCAAGCACGACATAGGCAGTCATCACCTTTGCCATCGACGCAGGGGCGAAGCGCTTGTCGGCGCCGCGTTCAAAGAGGATGGCGCCCGAGTCGAGATCCTTGAGCATCACGATCGGCGCCTCGGTGGTATAGAGCGGCCGACTGACGGGCGCTTGGGCCACCGCGGCGTCCGCGGGCGTGCCTGACGGCGCCATCGCGAGCGCCATCGCCGCGAGACCTAGCGCCGCGGCGCTCCGTTCGAGGATGGTCCGCCGCCGCATCAGCGGTCGCGCACGACGACTGCGTCGCGGAACCCTTTCGCATGGGCTTTGCCAAGCGCGGCTTTGGCTTCGGCCTCGCTCGCGAAGGGGCCCATGCGGACCCGCCACAAATTACCCGCCTTGCTGACGCTACCGCCAACCGATTTAGCTGTCGCATTGGCGCGAGCCTCGGTGCTGAAGGCTGCGACCTGGACCGCGTAGGGGCCTGAAACCCCGGCAGCGAGCGGTTTTGGTGGAGCCGAAGCCGTCGGCGCGGCCTCGCCTCCTGGGCCCTCAACGATAAAGCGGTCATCGCCCGGCTTGGTGCGCGGCGGTCCGGCGGAGGGCTCGGGCTGCGCGGCGCCGGCAGCAATCGCAGCCGGCGACGGCTTGCCCGTCAGCTTGCTGCGCAGGATCGCGAGGAGCGCGCCCGGCGTGGGAAGGCGCTCGGGAACCGCCTTCCCCGCGCGAAGCTGCGCGCGCTCGGCCGCAGGCGGGCTGGTGCGGCGCACACGCACGCCAGCGACTCCAGGCTCAAGACCGAGCTGCTCGGCAGCGCCGCGCGAGAGATCGATCAACCGGTCGTTCGCCATCGGCCCGCGGTCATTGACGCGAACAAGAATAGTACGCCCGGTATCGAGCGCCGTGACCTCGACATAGCTGGGCAGCGGCAGCGTCTTGTGCGCAGCGCTGATCGCGTCAGGGATGAAAATCTCTCCATTTGCGGTCGGTTTGCCGGCGAGTTCGTCGCCGTACCGGCTAGCGTAACCCACCTCGTCATAATCGGCGATGTCGGCGGGGGTGTGGGTCACGCCATCGACAACATAGGGCGCGCCGATCTTTACGGGGGCGTCGGGCGCGAGTGTATCTGCCGCGAGGGGCGAAGGGCCTGCCGCGGGGCCGCCCTCGCGCTTGCCACCGAAACTTCCGCACCCCGCGAGCATCACCGCGGCTCCGACCAGCACCCCGCCCCTAACGATCGATCTCATCCGCCAGCAACCCCACAGAAAGCGCGTAAAAGTTAGAACAATTATAGTCGAGTATCGCACGATAATTGCCCGTCAGCAAATAGGCGGTGTTTCCGGGTCCGTCGGGTTCGAGCAGAGTTGCCTGGATCTGTCCATCGGGCCAGCTCCCGCCGACTGGCTGAAATCCGTCGGCGCGCCACTCGGCCATGCTGCGCCAGCGGCTGTAGCGCGCAAAGACACGCGGGCAGCGCGTCGGTTGGAGACGGGTCGCGTTGCGCGTCCGGTCGTATCCGGCGGGGACGCGGACAGCGATGCCCCAGGGCTGGCCGGCGCGCCAGCCGGCGCGGCGAAGATAGGCGCCAATCGATTCAATGGCGTCGGCCTCGCTCGACCATATGCGCGCGACCCCATCGCCATCCCCATCCTCGGCCACTTGCAGGTACACCGAAGGAAGGAACTGCGGGTAGCCGAAGGCCCCTGCCCAGCTTCCTTTCAGCACCTCGCGCGGCACGCCCCTTTCCACCATCTCGAGCGTCGCGAGGAATTCGGGTTCGAAGAGACTGCGGCGGCGCCCCTCGTAGGCCAGCGTCGCGAGCGCCTCGGGCAGATCGAAATTTCCGGTCACTGCGCCGTACGCGGTCTCATGGCCGAAGATAGCGATCATGATGCTCGTCGGCACGCCGGTGCGCTGCTCGATCCGCGACAAGAGCGGCAAAAGCCGGTCGTGTACACGGCGACCCCCGTTAATCCGCGCAGCGTCGACATGTTTCGCCTTATATGGAGCGAACGCCGGGATCGGCGTGTTGGGGGTTGGCGGTGCGCCCAGATTGTCGCGATCGAGCGCGACGACCCGCGCATTGTAACGCAGCCCTCTGGTCACCCTGTCGAAGGTCGCCCGCGACACCCCCCGGGCCTCGGCCTTTGGCCAGAGCGACTGGATATAGGCATCAAAGCCCGTATCACCGCTGCCCTGGGCCTGCAGCGGCGCCGAGGCGGTGAGCATCCATGCGGAGAGCAGAACCCCCACCATATGGACAAGCCGCCCGATTCTGAAACTGGTGCTGTGCGTCATATCCCACCCCTTTAAAGCCACATGTCGCAAGGCTCCAAGCAAAGAGTGACACAGCTGACCGCAGCTTGGCTATCCCGGCCGACGATAGGCCGACTCAATTGCGCGCCCGATGGAAAGAGATCCGCTTTGGACTTGCCGCGACGCGGGCGAACGCTATTGGGGGCACCGTAGGACAGGTGGCCGAGTGGTTTAAGGCAGCGGTCTTGAAAACCGCCGTGGGTGCAAGCTCACCGTGGGTTCGAATCCCACCCTGTCCGCCACTTCAGTCCCTGAGTGGGCACTGAGTTTACGCCACTACCCGCCACCAGCGTCTGTAGCAGCCGGGACTTCGATCCCATGATACGAACCTCGCCCTCAGCGACCTCGACGCGCTGGGCCAGTGCGCGCAGGTGGTCGCGGCGATAGCCGCCGCTTTCCAGCCGGATACGCTCGCGGGCGGTTGCGGCGAAGTTGCGCAGCATCTGCGGCGTCACTGCCTTCTGTCCTGTGTTCTGGAGCATGGCCTGCGCCCGCTCGGCATCGGCTCTGGCCTGATCGCGGATGGCCTTAAGGCCCTCGATGCGGTCTTTCAGCGCCGGGTCGTCCAGATCGGCGACGCCTGCCTCGATGGCGTCATAGAGCCGCTTGAGGCGCAGTTCCGATTCGGCAGAGCGCTTGTTGAGTTCGGCGATATGCTCGCGGCGTCGCTCGGCGTGTTCCTCCCTGCGGTCGAGCGCGGCGGCAAGAACCGTTTCCAGCCGCTCGGGTTGAAGCAACTGCTTTTCAAGGTGATCGACGACCAGATCGTCCAGCTTTTCCATCGGCACGGCCATCCCGGTGCAGGCGGTCGGCCCCTGCCGCGCTTTCATCGAGCAGGCATAGTAGCGGTAGCGCCCGCCCTTGCCGGTGCGGATGGTCATGGCTCCGCCGCACCTGGCGCAATGGATCAGGCCGGTCAGCATGGTCGGGCCGCTGATGACGCGGGACGGCATGACCTTGGGATTGCGGGCCTTCAGCAGCTTCTGAACCGCCTCGAACGTCTCCCTGTCGATGATCGGCGGGACCGGCACGACAACGATTTCGGTCTTGGGCTTGAGTTCCTTGGTCTTGCTGCGCTTGTTGAACTCATGCTCCCCCATATAGGTGCGGCGGGTCAGAATGCGGTGAACCTGACCGATGCCCCAACGCCCGCCGTCGCGGGTGAAGATGCGGCGGCTGTTGAGATAGGAGACGATGTTCTTGACGCCCATCTGACCGGTCGTGCCGTCGCCTTCCAAAGCAAGGCGATAGATCAACCGCACCGTATCAGCATGGAGCGGGTCGATCTCCAGCTTCTTCTTGACCTTCGCGCCGCGCTGCTCGGCGGCGACAGTGCGATAGCCGATAGGAGGCAGCGAGCCGTTCCAGAAGCCTTGCCGTGCATTCTCCTTCAAGGCCCGCATGACGTGCTTGGCGTTTTCCTTGGACTGGTATTCATCGAACAGCGCCATGATCTGCCGCATCATGACGTGCATGGGGTCATCGCCCATTTCCTGCGTGATCGAAACCAGCTTCACGCCGTTCTTGGCCAGCTTGCGAACGTAGAACTCAAGCTCGAAGTGATCGCGGAAGAAGCGGCTGAACGAGTGGACGACGACCACATCGAAGGGCGCGGGCTTCGACGTTCCCGCCTCGATCATGCGCTGGAACTCGGGGCGGCGGTCGTTAGTCGCCGACGCGCCGGGTTCGATGAAGGTTTCGACCAGTTGCAGCCCGCGCGCCTCGCAATAGGCTTCGCCCTGCCGCTTCTGGTCGGGAATGGAAACATCATGCTCGGCCTGCCGCGCCGTCGAGACGCGCAGATAAAGGGCGGCGCGTAACATCACCCGATGCTGGGATTCGCCATTGCTCGAAGTTGTCATGGGGCTTCTCCCGACAAAAGGCGCTGTGCAGTCGCAACAGGCAGATACAGGGTATTGGGCCGGTTCGTCAGCGGCGTGAATCCGAAGGCCTCGTAGAAGGCGGCGGCTTTCCCGTCGATGGCGTCGGCGAATATGGCGTGAGCGCCTATCGGCGCTTCGGCCACGGTCCTGATGGCGTCGAACAACAGCGCCTCGCCTAGCCCTAGTCCGGTGTAGGATTGATCGCGGCCAAGCCAACCGATCAACACCGCCGGGACGGTCGGGTAGCGCGGCAATCGGCTTGCCAGCGGCTCGGGTACGGCGGTCAGCGGGACGTTGCTCGATGACAGCGTATAGAAGCCCGCGATCCGGTCGGTCTCAAGGTCGCGGGCAACGAAGCAGGTCGCATATCGGCGCTTGATGTCCTGCGTGACCGCCTCGCGGAAATAGCGGTCTATCCGCTCGTTGCCGCACGAGAACGTCTTGCGCTGGTGGGCCTTGGTCAGCGCCTCTATCGCGAACCTTGCACTCACCGGGGCGCGATCAGGTCAGCATGGCGCTTCGCCGCGCGGGCGAGACGGGCGTTCGGCGCGGGCGGATCAATCAGCGCCTTGGCAAAGCGCATCTGGTCTTCGGCAGCCAGACGCAGGACGTCGGCTTCCTCGACCGTGCGGCGGGCATCCTCGCCTGCCGTGGCGATGAGATAGCCGGTCAGCGTCATGCCGCGCAGTCTGGCCGCGCGCTGCATCTGCTCATAGACATGGACGGGAACGCGCGCCTCAAGGCGAGCGGTTTCGATTTCACTTGCGGGTCTGGGCATGGCTGATCTCCTTGCCGAGATTATATACGGCATATTGCCGGGTGTATCAAGGATCGGATGAGCCGAACAGTTCATCGAACAGGTCGCCGAACCAGCGCTCGAACACCTCGATTTCGGCTTCAGTGACCGGAATGGGATCGGGCCAGTCATCGGTCACGGTCCATGTGCTGAGGTCGTGCCTGGGCGGCCTGCCGGGGAACGGCCACGGATAGCCCAGCAGTTCCTCAAGCTGCTCCGATACGGTGGGAGGCCGCTTGGGTCGTCGGGAACGGGACGCATTGTCCGCGCCATCATCATTATCCGCGCGGACACGTCTCAGATCGGCAGGCCCGCCGGACTTAGCGGGCCTCATCGGTTTCCCTTTCCGGCCGCCACCTGACCGGATCGGCAAACCAGCGGTTGATGTCGGATTCCCGCCAGCCGGCACCGTTGGTGCTGATCTTGAGCTGAGCGGGAAAGGTGCCCTCTTTGATCTTGCGGTAGATGGTGGATCGCGACAGACCGGTGCGGGCGCGAACGGTGTCAAAGCGGATGATACGATCTGGCTGGCGCATGGCCGCATTGCCTCCTTCTGGCTGGTTCTGATGATTGCAGAGACCAGTCGGGAGAAGGAATTACCGTTGTACAACAGATATTTAGCCGCCGTAGGGCTATGGCGTGCGACCGGCGGCAAATAGGACGGTTGTCGTAGCCGATATTCGGCCCGCTACTGGCGCGTATTGTTGATGAAGGCCAGTTCCGGTCGAAGCACAGGGCGATTCGGTCCAGGCCTCTACTGCCCTGGAATCAACCCACCACCGTGCAGGCGACCACTGGTACATGGGAGCGCCGGCGCTCCCACCAAGCCTTTGCTGCTTCCTCACGCTTTGCCAGGCCATGAAGCGGGCTGTCCAGGCTGGCGCGGAACGCGCCACCGCGGAGCGGCTGCGGCCTTGACTGCCCGGTTCAGGTCCGGCCCCATACATGGAAGCAGAAAAGGATCGTTCCGAACCTTCCGGTTCCAAATCCTCGCCAAGCCATTCCGCACACCCCAGATGGGCGAAGCAGCGTGCGGCTACATTCCGATATCCAACCCCCGTCCTCTGCCAAGACCAAGGCCGAGGGCAAGATCGCGCCCGACGCCCATCCCTGTATCAAAGGAGATGCCGAGTTCGCGCTTGCGGTTGGCAAGCAGGGATTCGAGCTGCGGATCGCGTTGCAATCCATCGACCATATTGCCCAATTCGGCCCGTGCCGCCCTGTGGCCGGAATAGTTCCCCGCCGCATACTGCTGCTCGCTGGTATGTTTGAGTTCCTGGAAGCGTTCGACGAACCGGTCGGCACGCAGTTCGGGGTTCTGGCGCATTTCGGTTTCCAGTTGCAGGGCGCGTTTGGCCGGGGCGGCGCGATTAGGATCGCCAGAGGCGACATCGGCGGCAAATTCCGGGTTCTTCTTGTAAACCGCTTCAGCATCGTGGGAACCGTGCGGCCGGAGTTCGTTAAATCCGGCACGGGCTTCGTGCAGCTCCTGCACCTGCTCAGGCGTCGCAGCAATGCCCCTTTCCTGTGCCGCGAAGATCGCATCCACGGCGCGGGCATGACGAACGAAGCTCTGCCCGGACCTGGCGCGACGCAAGAGTTCTTCCGGCTCAATGCCGGTCTCGCGTGATGTGGCTTCAAGGTCGCGTTGAACCTCTCGTCTTGCCACCTCCCTGTCCGGACCTGCGGGAACATGTTCACCGGGAGAGCGCAGGCTATCGATATAATCGTCCAAGGCATCGCGCATGCGCTCCGGCATCAGCCTGCGCATGATCTGGGCGATGCGAGCACGGAAGGTGATGCCGCGCCGCTCGGCATAATCCTGCGCCGGGTCGATCTGCTGTTGGTCATAGTCAGTCGCCATGTCCTTGGCGCGGTCCCGCGACAGGGTATTCACCAGTTTGTCCTGGCTGGCGAAGTCGTCGCGGCCGTAGTGCAGGTCTATGCCGTCGCGGTGACGTGACAGGGCGACATAGCTGCCATGGGCGTCCAATCCCGGTGTTGCCAGCACATGCGTCCGATCCACTGTCATGCCCTGCGATTTGTGGATGGTCGCCGCATAGCCGTGGTCGATGCGGTCGTAATCCTTGAGGTCGAAGGCAATGGAGCGGCCATAGTCGGTGCGGACGGACATGGATTGAGTGCTCACGTCCTCGATGGTGCCGAGCGTGCCGTTCTTGACGCCAAGCCCGCGCTCGTTTTGCAGGAACATGACGCGATCCCCGGCGGCGAAGCTGCGTTCGCCGCGCTCGACCGTGACACGCACATCCTCGCCCAGATCGCCTGCATCGCGCATCCGGTCGCGGGCGGCCTCATTGAGTTCGCGCACCTCCGCATTGGTGTGGGTGAGGATGATGCGAGTAGCATCCGGTGATGCCTGCCGGTCACGGTCCCAGCGCTCGGTCAGATCGTCGCGGGCCTGTTCCCGAGTCTGGACCTCATGCACCATGTCGTGTGCGTCATAGGCATGAATCGCATCTTGGATTTTACCGGTTGCCAGATCGCGGGTGGCGTCCCGCTGCCAGTCCTCACGCTGGCGGCGCACGGTTTCGATTTCGACGCCGCCATGCAGCTCATGGATGGACCGGAACGCCGCGCCCGCCTCGATGGATTGCAATTGCTGCGGATCGCCGACCAGCACCACCTTGGCCCCGGCTTCTGCCGCATGGGAGAGCACGCGTTCCAATTGCCGCGTGCCGACCATGCCCGCCTCGTCGATCACCAGCACATCGCGGGAAGTCAGCATGTCGCGCCCCTGTCCCCAGCCATGTTCCATGCTGGCGATGGTGCGCGAAGCAATGCCCGATCCGCTTTCCAGATTTTCCGCCGCGATGCCGGAGAGGGCAACGCCACGGACCTCATAGCCTGCCGCCTCCCAAGCTTCCTTTGCCACGCCGAGCATGGCGCTCTTTCCCGTTCCGGCATAGCCGACGACAATGCCGAGATCACGCCCGTCGGTGACATGGGCAAGTGCATCGGCCTGCTCGCCGGACAGGACAAGGCCGCGCTGTTCGGCGCGAGCCAAAGCGGCCTCCCTGTCCCTGTCGCTGACCTCATGCAATTCTTTCTCGGCCATCAGTTCGGCGGCGCGGTGCAGCCTCTGTTCCGCCTCGATCATGTCGTGCGTGGTGAACCGATCCTCGCCGCGTCCGTCCTTGCCGAGTTCGACAAGATTGGGCGCGTTCTCTATGGCGTTCGTAACCTCATTGAACTGATCGATGCCATCGCTGTGCCGGTGCGCAAACATCGCCATGTCGCGCCGCGTGAAGGTCGATTGCTGATGCGTGATGGCGTCCAATGCAATTGAAGGATCGGCGATGATGCGCTCGCCATTGTTGCGGGCGATCTCGCGGTGCATGTCAGCGCGGTCGGCGGCTTCGATGCCATCAATCTCGATGCGCTGTGCGGGTGCGCCAATCTGGGTTTGCGGCTCAAGCCCAATCCCCTGCGCCTCAAGGCTGCGATGGTCGATGCGGGCGTCGATGTCGAGTTCGGCCAGCCGCTCGTTGACATGCTCTGCCCAGCGTTCGCGCCAGCGCTCCACCATCTCTGTTCGGTTCCAGTCCCGCACCTTCGGGCCGAAACCGTTCTCGTCCACGCTGCGCATGGTGAGCATGACATGGGCATGGGGTTTGGGCATGCCGTCCTCGCCAACATCCCAATGCACATTGAGGTCGGCGATCATGCCTTGATCGACAAATTCGGATTGAACGAAGTCGCGGGCCAATTCGATGCCCTGCGCCTGTGTCATCTCGCGCGGGATCGCAAATTCCACCTCACGGGCGAGCTGGGCATCCTTCCTGACCTCGAACGCCTCGACGTCATTCCAGAGCCGTTCGCGGTCGGACCATTGTTCGGGCGCGCCGTCGGGCAGCATGATCTCGGAATGCACCACGCCGCGCTTGTTGGAAAAGTCCTGCACGCGGTCCAGCCGCTCGTCGCGCAGCCGCGAGGCCGAGCGGTAGGCGGCAGACGCCACCGCGCTCGACCCGGCCTTGCGGCCAATGACCTTGACGTGAAGATGATAGATCGCCATCGCGATCAAGCATTGGCACGACAAAGCGCACGTCGGAACGACGTATAAGCGCGCCCTCCCTCGAAAAAATCTCGGGATGGACCGCCCCGTGCCACACCGTCCCGGCAACAATACTGCGTTCTGCTGTCCGCGCAACTATCATCGCTGCATCAGCCAACCAACGAGGTGATGGAGAGGCACATGCGCAAGCCACGGGACTATGATTCGGAACTCAAAGCGCTGGAGGACAAGGCCAAGGAACTGAAAGCCAAAAAGGTGCAGCAACTCGGCGAACTGGTTATTGCCACCGGGGCGGATGCGCTCAGCGCCGACGAATTGGCCGGGGCGCTTGTCGCACTGACCGAGACCACCGATGCCGGAAAAAAGCAGTCGTGGGCGAAGCGCGGGGCGGCGTTCTTTCACAGCCGGTCGAGGCGATCTGGAAGGACGGCTGAACGCGACAGCGGCAGCGCTCAAACGCAACCGGGCGGCACGCAACCGCCATCAGGCAGCACAGGCACGGCATGACATGCGCACATGGCAGGTCGAGCGCCGCGAGCGTACCCGCCACCTGATCGAACTCGGCGGTCTTGTCGTCAAAGCGGGCATCGTGGACATGACCGGCGATGACCGCGCCATGATCTACGGCGCGATGATCTGGATGGCCGAAAAGCTCAAAAGCGAGGATGGTGAACATGCGCGCGGCGTCTGGACGAAACTCGGAAGATGGCGTTCGACGCAGATCGTGGCGGAGCGAGTATCTTTGTCACGCAAGAACGGCCGGCCGTAATCGGCGGGTTAGCGCGCAGACTGCGGCGGTTGTCGCGGAAGGTCCTCCGTCGGTTAAAACAGTCGGAGTTCCCAAAACGAAGAGGCGACGGCAGATGGAGTATTTTTGCGGGCTTGACGTATCGATTGACGAAACTGCGGTTTGCGTTGTCGACGAGCAGGGTGAGGTGCATCTTCAGGCGACGGCGGTGACGGACGCCGAAGCGCTGTTTGCGGTTCTCAAACCTTATTTGCCGCGGCTGCGGCGTGTCGGCCATGAAGCTGGCTCGTTGTCACCATGGCTGCACCCTGAAATGCTGAAGCTCGGCCTGCCGGCGATCTGCCTGGAGACGGTGCATGTGCGCGCGGCAATGTCGGCGCAGCGCAACAAGACTGACAAGGCGGATGCGCTCGGCATCGCCCATATCATGCGCACCGGCTGGTTCCGCCGGGCGCATGTGAAGACGGAAGGTTGCTACCGGATGCGGCTTTTGCTGACGCACCGGCGAAACCTGAAGCGCAAGTTCCTCGATCTGGAAAACGCCATCCGTCATTCGCTGAAGGCGTTCGGGATCAGACTCGGCGGCATCGGGCGCGGCAAATTCGACGCGGCCGTGCGGGAGGCGGTGGCGGATGATCCGTTCACCACCGACCTGATGGAGGTGATGCTGACGGCGCGCGCGGCGCTGTGGAAGGAATATTGCCGGCTGCACGATCTGGTGGTGAAGATGGTGGCGCAAAGCGAGCTGTGCCGTCGCTTCATGGCGATCCCTGGAGTCGGGCCGGTGACGGCGTTGTCGTTCATGACGGCGATCGACGATCCGTCGCGCTTTCGACGCTCACGCGACGTTGCCGCCTACTTCGGGCTGACCTCGCGACGATGGCAGTCGGGTACGTCGATCGACGTGAAGGGGCGCATCTCGAAGGCTGGCGACGCTGATGTGCGCCGCGCCGCGCGCTCTACGAAGCGGCGTCGGCGCTTATGACGCGGTTCAAGGGCAAGGACAGTCTCAAGATGTGGGGTGCGGCGCTCGCCAAACGCTCCTGTCATCGCAAGGCGGTGGTGGCGGTGGCGCGCAAGCTGGCGGTGATCATGCACGCCATGTGGAGCGCTGGCACGTTCTATACAGGCGCTCCGAATGACGGGGCAGCGCAGGCTGATGCGCGCCAGATGCGCAAGGAACGCAAGCTTCTGGGGGCGCACGCATGATCGCGACAGCGCTGATGAAAACTCCACGGCCGTCACGGTGACGGCCGCAAACTGAACAGAGGAATCCGCGCGAGCGGATGAGGACTGGTGCAGACGAGGAATGACGGGAAGCACGATATCTTGCCTGCGGCCGCGCCGATCGTAAGACGGCCGGGCCGCGCCGGAGTGCCTGTGATGTGCCCTGTGAATCCGATGGCAAAATGCACCGCGACGGAAAAAGCGCTGCCAAACGCAGCCCGATCACCCCGTCGCAGAGTGCGGACAAGTGCACGGCGCGCCAGAACTCATGCTTGTAGATGTTCTCTTGCGAACAAACAGTGTGCAGATCATGATGAGGAAAAAGGATGTATCAAGATGAGCAAAACAGTCGTGAAAGTATAGCCGATTACAAGGGCAAGATTAAGCGTGACCGATGGCGGGCGGCGCGAAGACTTCACATATCGCAGCGCTGCCCGCCATTGATCGGCAACGTCGAGGGGGTTCATCGCAAGACAGAAGGATGTTGCCAGAGAGACAATACCCGCCAGCAAAGCCGATCCCGCAGGCGTGTAGTCATGCGCGCGGACTTGCCATTCACAGCTAAAAATCGTTCCGCCCCTATCATATGAGAAGTGTCAGCCAATGCAGCTGGCCGTAATTTCCCATCGATTCAGATCGACTTGCGCACTCGTGCGGGGCGGCGGCGGAACGAGGGGACGATATGGTGGACGAGAAAGTTACCTGGGCAAAGGGTCAAAGCATCGCGGGCGGAAGGCAGCCACAAGTGAGGCTGGCCTGGGTTGCGACTCTGCTGGGATCAACCGCGCTGGTCGCATGCCCGGACACAGCGCTGGCCAACTGCGTCAACACTGGCGGGTCGAACTACGAATGCTCGGGCGCGGAGACGGTGACGCAAGGTGTCTCCGATACCAATCCCACTATCACAGCCACGCCGGATTTTAGCGTGGACACGCCTGATCCGATCGCATTCGGGGTCGCCGGAATTGGCACGATCTATTTTCAAGGGGGCGACGCCAATCTCAGGGGAAGAGACTTCGGTATCGACGCCTATCTGGGAGGCGATGACGGCGGAGTGCCCGGTAGCCTGGTCCTGCTCACGTCCGGCGATCTCTCCGGAGGATTGACCGGCCTTCGTGCTGTAAACAATTCCTCTGGTCCGACCGCCATCTCCACCGACGGCTTTGTGGAAGGTGGCGATCGCGGCATTCAAATCACTAATGGCGCCGACACCTCAGGTCTGTCGCTCTACACGCACGGAGTTACGGGCGGCAACATCGGTATCAATGCTCAACATTACGGTGGGGGCGTGGTCACCGTGTCCGCACAGGGGCAGGTCACAGGTACAAACTGGTACGGTATCACCGCCTCGAATAATCCAATGACCTTCAACGCCGATGGTAGCCTAAACTCGGTGACATCCCAGGCCGGCAATCCGCCAACCGATGTGATCGTGCGGGCCTCCGGGGGCGTTACGGGTGGCCTGACGGGCCTGCTGGCGCTGAACGGAGGCATGGGTGTGTTGCAGGTGGACACGCTCGGAGGCGCTGTTACTGGCGAGACTCGTGACGGTATTGTCGCGATGAATACGAGATCTGTTTTGACCCCCACCGATATGTGGGTCACGACAGATGCTGTAAGCGGCGCGCGTCACGGCATTGTCGCAATGAACTACGGCAGCGGCAGCAACAACGTCGCGGCATACGGCGCCGTCGTGGGTGGCACGGGTTACGGTATTGCGGCTGCCAACGGCGTTTTCTCTGCATCCTCAGTTGTCAATGATGGCTATCTTCTGCCTCTTGGCGCAGCGGGCACGGATCTGACAATCGAGGCGATCGATGTCAGCGGCGGTACCGTTGGGATCGGCGCGAACAACATAGGTACAGGCGCGACCTCCGTTACGGCCACCGGTAATGTCGAAGCTGGCTATACAGGCATCGATGTCTTTAACGCCGCTACGGCGACGCATCTAATTGTCAACGCAGCCGACGTCAGCGGTGGACTCACCGGGATCAATGCCCGCAACTGGGGTACCGGCGCGACGGTGATCTCGGCAACCGGGATCGTCGAGGGCGGCATTTATGGCCGTAACGAAGCCAGTGCGATTGCTCTTGTCATCGACGCGAACGAAGTCAATAGCACGGTGACCGGCATCGAGGCTTGGAACGATGGGACTGGAAACACCTCGATCACCGCTACGGGTGTTCTGACAGGCGGATCGCAAGCGGGAGTGCTGGTCAATAATGGCGCAACCGCCGGCGACCTCTCGGTAGCGGTGACCGATGTTATCGGCGGCCGCTACGGGATCGGGGTGGCCAATGGCAGCGCAGGTGCTGCGCCAGGTGACACGACCGTCGTCGCGACCGGCACCGTCAGCGGCGAAGCCTACGGCATTCTCGCGATCAATGGCGATGTCAGCAACGCCGCAATCGGAATGTTGGTCCCGGAAGTTTCCGGCGGGGACGATCTCTTGGGTGGGAACGATCTGAGGATCGAGGCCAACAATGTCAGCGGCGGCGAACTCGGCATCGCCACCTTGAACGGCGGCACCGGCGCCACCAGCATTTATGTTGCTGATGCGGTCGAGGGGAACCTTGGCGGTATTCTTGCGGAAAACGGCGGCTCCGCCACCGACCTTACCATTATCGCGGGTGATGTCAGTGGAAACATCGGCATCGGGGGCTGGAACGACGGCACCGGCGCCACCTCGATCACGGCCACTGGCACAGTCCTTGGTGGTGCGGCCGGCATTGATGCGTTTAACGGCGAGCTCACCACCGACCTCACAATCTACGCGGTTGATGTCAGCGGCGGCGAAATCGGCATTGCTGCCTTGAACAGCGGCACGGGTGAGACAGCCATCCATGCCGTCGGCTCGGTGGATGGCCCCATCGGCGCGTTCAATGAGGAGAATGCGACGAATCTGGTCATCGAAGCCGCGGATGTGTCCCAGAGCATTACCGCTGGAAACTTCGGCACCGGCGCCACTTCGATTACGGCCACCGGCCCTGTCCAGGGGGGTATTTTCGCTGAGAACTACAAGCAGGCGACTGATATCACAATCAGCGTGGCTGAAGTCAGCATTGGCATCGGTACCGGAAACTTTGGCACCGGTGCCACCTCGATCACAGCCACCGGCCCCGTCCATGGCGGTATTCTTGCACGGAACGGAGAGCAGGCAACCGATATCACGATCAACGCGACCGATGTCAGCGGCGGAACCGTGGGTATCTTTGGCGCCAACGAGGGGACTGGTGCCACCTCGATTACGGCCATCGCGGTGGTCGAGGGCAGTTTTGCCGGCATTGCGGCCTATAACGCGGCGACGGCAACCGACCTCACAATCAACGCATACGATGTCAGCGGCGACACATATGGCATCTATGCCGCCAACATGAGCGCTGGCGCCACGACGATCAAGACCACGGGGACCGTGACCGGTCCGAGCGCAATTGTCGCCAGCGGCAACACGATCGACCTGACCAATAACGGCGTGATCGTCGGCCTGATCTCGCTGGATAGCGCGACCACGACATTCACCAACAATGGTGTGTGGAACGGTGCCGGCGGGGAGAGTCTGTTCACTGGTGGAGCGAGCACGCTTGTCAGCAATGGCATGGTACTTGGCGGGACCAATGCAAGCCTCGCCGAAGCGACCACCTGGTCCGGGCTCGGGCAATTCACGACGCATGGCACGGTGATGCTGGCCGATGGTGACGCCGGTGACGTGTTGACGACCACGGGCAATGCCGAGTTTGCGGCCGGCTCAGCGCTTTCGGTGGATGTGGGCGGTGCGGGTGGAACCGATCGTTTCGTGTCGGCCGGTACCGTCGTCCTTGACGGGACAAGTCTGAACGTCAACAGCGCTGGCGCGCTCAGCTATGGGACTCGTTACACCGTCCTGACGGCGGACGGCGGGCTGACAGGCACGTTCGACACCATAACCGGCCTGCCCGGACCGACGGCCTTCCTTGCCGTGGAACAAGGCTACGACGCCAACACTGCCTGGCTCGAAACGATCAAGTATCGCAATTTCGCCGATGCCGGCGCGACCCCGAACCAGATTGCCACCGGCCAGGGACTGGACACCATTGCACCCGGCAGCGCCCTGTTCACGGCCGTGGCGAACCTGCCGACGGATGCGGAGGCGCAATTTGCCTTCGACCAGCTTTCGGGGGAGATTCATGCGTCCGCGCAGACGGCCTTGATCGAGGACAGCCGGTTCGTGCGCAATGCCGCAAATGACCGCATCCGCGCGGCCTTTGGCGATGTCGGGGCTTCGGTGACTCCGGTTCTGGCCTATGGCCCGGGCGACACGCCCATTGCGGTCTCCGCCGATCATGCAGGCCCCGTATTCTGGAGCCATGGTTTCGGCTCATGGGGCTCGACGGACAGCGACGGCAACGCGGCGGGTCTCGACCGCTCTACCGGCGGCCTGTTGATCGGCGCCGATACACTGGTGGGCGACTGGCGTCTTGGTCTTCTGGCCGGCTATAGCCGCTCGAGCTTCGATGTTGATGACCGTGCCTCATCGGGGTCGAGCAATAACTACCATCTCGGCCTGTACGGCGGCACGCAGTGGGGCAATCTCGCCTTCCGCACCGGCGCGGCCTATACATGGCACGATATCGACACCAACCGCACGGCGGCTTTCCCCGGCTTTGCCGATAGCCTTTCTGCCGACTACAGTGCCGGCACCTTCCAGGCCTTCGGGGAACTCGGCTACGGCATCGAGCTGGGCGCGACCCGCTTCGAGCCCTTCGCCAATCTTGCCCATGTCAGCCTGCGCACCGACAGCTTTACCGAACAGGGCGGCCCGGCAGCGCTATCGGTAGACGGCGGCACGACTGCCGTGACCTTCACCACGCTCGGCCTGCGGGCAGAGCACACCATGGCGCTCGGCACGGTCAATGCCACCCTGCGCGGCATGATCGGCTGGCGCCATGCCTTTGGTGACCTGACATCCGAAAGCGTGAATGCCTTCGCGGGTGGCGATGCCTTCACCATTTCCGGCGCGCCGATTGCCCAGGACAGCGCCGTCATCGAGGCCGGTCTTGATTTCAACCTGACGCCCGAAGCGACCTTCGGCCTCTCCTATACCGGCCAGATCGCCTCCGACGCCTATGATCACGGCTTCAGGGCAAACCTCTCCGTGAGGTTCTGATGCGTATCTGCGAGCAGCGGGAGTAGGTACATGCTTAAGGGCCAGTCTACCGATAAATCCGCAAAGCCGATGCCCCTCTTTGGTGTTGAGCGCGTCGAGCCGGTTGACGCGAGGGCGTTGCAGGATCAGGTCGCAGCGGCCGCCGCCTCCATCCGCTCAGTACTCGATGCGGAACAGGGCAAGGATGACGCTCCCCTCAACCTTGGGATCGCCACGGCGCTTTACGGCGTGTGGGTCAAGGATGGCCAGGAAAGCCGGTACACCACCAACATACAGACCTTCGGGCAGCTCGAAGCGGTCATTGGCGACTATCACCAGCAAGGCTTTGCGCCGATAGACCTGATGGGCTCGGGCCGATTGTTCGAACCGTGGACGGTGCTGGTAGCCCCCAGGCCCTCCGCCTATTACTGGATGTCGACGAGTAGCGCCGACGATTTCCGCAGCAAGGACATGGAGCTGTTCGCGGCGGGGTTCCGGATCGTCTCCTTCAATCGGCGGCATGGACAGTTCAATGCCACCTGGCACGGCGATCGCGGCGGAACCCAATGGGTCCGCTGGGATATGAGCTATCTCGACTTGCTGGGCTGGGACGCGCATTTTCGCTCGCAGAACCTGCGCATTGCGGCCATCGATCGCTACGGCGAAGGCGGAGCACTCTATGCCGCCGTATGGCAGCCAGGCGATGGAGAGCAGATCATCGAGGCGGCCGGTGGACAGAACGTCTATTTCGGCCAGCCGGCACATCTGAATGTCTACCGTTATCGCGAGCAGGGCCTGCATGTCCGGGCCATGGGCTATAACGGCTATCCGGCCGTCGTCTTCCGGCCCACGGATAGCCAGGAAGCGCCGGATTGGTTCGCGACATCGGCATCCGGTTTCAGGGAGAACGATGACTGGATGCAGGCGCGGGGTTTTCGTCTCGATATGGTGAGCCACGTATCATGGCAGTTCGGCTAGCTTCTATCGTCGGAGGCGTGGCGATGCGGCGGTTGACCATTGCCCTCGCCCTGCTTCTCGCCGGGGTGGCGGGCGCCGGTATCTCGCAAGGGCAGGACGGAGCACCGCTCCTTCCAGGCGGTGCGTCATCCTTGCAGGAAACCTATGGGGACTGGCGTGTCGCCTGTGTGGTGCGCGAGACCGAAAGGCTGTGCAGCCTGTCCCAGCAACACAGTCAGCAGAACGGCCAGCGCGTCCTCTCCATCGAGATCGTTCCATCGGCAGAGAATGCGGCCAACGGCACTCTCGTTCTGCCGTTCGGGCTTCTTCTTTCGGCGGGCGTGACGCTGACTGTCGATGATCAACCGATCGGCAGCGCCTTGCCGTTCTCGACCTGCCTGCCGGCCGGCTGCCTTGTGCCGCTGGCGCTGGATAGCCAGACGATCGAACGGGCGAACGCGGGAAGCAGGCTCCCCATCGGCGCGACCGCAAGCAGTACCGGCGCACCCCTATCGTTCACTCTGTCCCTCGAAGGCTTTGCGGCGGCTCTGATCAGAACGCGGGAACTATTGCAGTAGAATCGGGATGACGTTGCGCTATCGAACGCTGTTCATCAAAATGCCCCAAATACTGGTGGGCAGGAGGGGCAATGTCCGACGATGAAACCCTGATCGATCGCATCTACGAGGCCGCATTCGTGCCCGAACAGTGGCAGGCCGTGCTTGATGACCTGTCTGCAAGATCGGGGTCGGCGGCAGGGCAACTCATGGTCTTCAATGATATTGTTCCCATGCAGTTCAGAGCCACCGATCTGACCACGCCGGTCATGGAGGAGTTTCGGCGCGGCGCCTGGCGGGATTCTGGCGAGCGTATCACCTACTTCTTCAGGCAGCCCTGCTATGGTTTTGTCCTTGCCCATGAATATTACCCCCACGAGGTGCGAGAGGATGCAAGCCGCCGCCTGATGCTGGAGAAAGGCTTCGATTCCCAGCTTGGAACGCTCATACCAATGCCGAGTGGTGACCTTGCTGTCTTTGCCTTCGAACGCTGGCGTGATCTTGGCGTGCATGAGGCTTCGGCCATCAGCTATATGAACACGGTTTATCCGCATCTTGCCCGGGCGGCGCTGGTGGCAAGCCGGCTTGGACTGGAACGGGCTCAAAGCGCAGTATCGACGCTTGAGGCCCTGGGCGTGCCGGCGGCGGCGATGACCCGCACTGGTAAGGTCATGGCGGTCAACGAGTTGTTCGCGACCGTTGGAGAAACGATCCTCCCGATCGCCTTCGGCGGGTTGGCCATCGCCTCCGCTCCTGCCAACAAACTGTTTCAGGAGGCCATCGCACACGCTCTGACGAGCACGGATGGAGCTGTCCGGTCAATCCCGGTTCCGGCGCGCGACGATCAACCGCCCCGGATCGTTCACGTCCTGCCCTTGTTTCGGGATGCACGGGACACCTTGTTCGGCGCCGAGATCCTCGTTGCGATCACGAACATGCGACCGGGCAATCTCGTGCCGTCCTCACCCATATTGATGGGTCTGTTCGACCTCACGCCTTCTGAGGCTCGCCTCGCGATGGCCTTGGCGTCGGGTAAATCCCTACGGCAAGCTGCATCCGAGATGGGCCTGAGTTTTGGGTCCGCGCGCACCTATCTGGCGCATATCTTTGCCAAGACCGGAACCAACCAGCAGAGCCAGCTCGTCTCCCTGCTCAAATCGTCACAACCGATTATGCTTCCAGAACCGTCTGTTGACTGAGCTGACCAGCCCGTTCTCGGATAACGTCTTAAGGAGGACTACGGAGGGCGATAGCGAAGACGTAGTGATCATCACTATCGGTCGCGGCCCGCCAACATCTCATCGCGAACCAATGAGATGGGCCTCATGGGGCCAGAAAATCCCCAGCTTCCGCGCGGTTTTGCCGATCGCGACCGAACCTCAGAGACTGCCGAAAACGTCGAAATCGGTCTCCGATTGGCTTTTGTCTCTTTTCACCCGAACCCCTGCTGAAAAGGTTCGGTCTCCAGAAACGACGTAAATCCAAGGTTTTCTGGCTTTCGTTCAACCGAACCTTTTGCGCCCAATCTCGGCAGGCGAACGGGAATGCAACTGGTGGTATTTACCCGCAGCATGAGCCAAAAGCCGCGCGGTCTGCTATGGTTCCCATCATGACGACCCGCAGCGCCATCGACAGCTTCACCGAAATCGCCACCCTGCGCATCGAACTCAGGGGGTCCGATCCGCTGATCTGGCGGGTAGTCGAGGTGCCCACGTCCATCACCCTCAAGGTGCTGCACGACATTGTTCAGGTCTCGATGGGCTGGTGCGATTATCACCTCTGGGAGATGGTGATCGACGGGAAGACCTACGGCCTGCCGATGGACGAGGACTTTGGCACCGCGCCCCGGAAGGTGGCAGATCGGGTTCGCTTGCGTGATGTGCTGACAGGCGACACCACCCGGATCGACTACATCTACGATTTCGGCGACAGCTGGGAGCACAGCCTCGTTGTCAGCGATGTCCGCGCAGGCGCGCCCGGAACTGGCTATCCCCGCTTCATTGCCGGCGAGCGCGACTGCCCGCCAGAGGACTGTGGCGGCATCCCCGGTTTCTACGAGATGCTTGAAGCACGGGTCGACCCCAAGCACCCAGACCATGCGGACGTCGTTGAATGGCTCGATGGCTATGACCCCGAAGAACTGGACGTGTTCCCGATCGAGGTTGCCCTTGGCCGTATTGCTGCCCGTCGCAACGCGGCTGCCAAGCGCATCATCAAGCCTGCGAATGATTGATCACGCGGAGCGCAGTATGACGTCCTCGGCCGCTTGAAGCCACTCATCGAGTTTTGACCACCGCCGCCGCCCGGACTCATTCTTGACCGCGATGGCGATAGCCTTGGATTGGCCGACCAGCACCACGAGCTTCTTTCCGCGAGTCACTCCGGTGTAGAGGAGATTCCGCTGCAGCATGGCGTAATGCTGGGTCATGACCGGGATCACGACGGCGGGGTATTCCGAGCCCTGGCTCTTGTGGATCGTCGCTGCATAGGCGGGGACCAGCGTGTCGAGTTCGCCGAACTGATAGCTGACCTCGCGGCCATCGAAGTCGACCAGCAGTTCGCCGTCGTCGGTGTCGACGGACTGGATGTAGCCAATGTCGCCGTTGAAGACGTCTTTGTCGTAGTCGTTCTCGATCTGCATGACCTTGTCACCGGGGGCGAAGGTCCAACCAAAGCGTTCCACCTTGGCCGTCGGATTGGGGTTCAGCGCGGCCTGCAGCTCGATGTTCAGCGACCGCGCGCCAACCCCGCCGCGGTTCATGGGGCATAGCACCTGGACTTCGCGCACAGGATCAAACCCGAACTTGCGTGGGATGTGCTTGCCGACGAGATCGATGATCCGCGGTACGGCCTGCTCCGGATCAGCGGCCGGCATGAAGTAGAAGTCGGTATCACCTTCAACTTTGCCCAAATCAGGGATGCGGCCGCGGTTGATCTGGTGCGCGGTGGTGATGATCCGGCTTTGGGCAGCCTGGCGGAAAACCTCGGTCAGTCGGACCACCGGGACAGCATGCGACTGGATGATATCGGCCAAGACCTGCCCAGGCCCGACCGATGGCAACTGGTCGATGTCGCCGACGATCAACAGTGCGGCGGTATCCGGCACAGCCTTCAGCAGCGACTGCATCAGCATGACATCGACCATCGAGCTTTCGTCGACGACCAGCAGGTCGCATTCGAGAGGGTTGTCTTCGCCGCGCTTGAACCCGAACGCCTTGGGGTCGAATTCCAGAAGGCGATGTATCGTCTTGGCCTCCATGCCCGTCGCCTCGGTCATACGCTTGGCGGCGCGCCCTGTGGGTGCGCACAGAAGAAGATTGACGGACTTGGCCGCCAGGATGCGCAGGATGGAATTGACGATGGTGGTCTTGCCGACACCGGGCCCGCCGGTGATCACTGTTACCTTGGATCGCAAGGCAAGTGACACGGCTTCCCTTTGACTGGGCGCAAGGGTCAGGCCCGTGCGCCCCTCAATCCACGGCAGGGCCTTATCCGTGTCGATGGCAGCCCACGGCAGCTGTCCATTGAGCAGCGATCTTAACCGGTCTGCTATGGCCTTTTCGGCGTGATACAGCCTGCCAAGGAAGATGCAGTCGATGTCGCCGACCGTGTCGGCCACTACCGTCCGTTCATCCAGTTCCAGCGCCAGCGCCGTCTCGATCAGCGCGCCATCAACCTCGAGCAGCTTGGCAGCCAGCTGTTTTAATTCGGTCACGGGCAGTCCGCAGTGCCCTTCGCCCATGGCCTCGGTGAGGGCGAAGGAGATGCCAGCGCGAATCCGTACCATGGCCGTCTTCTCGATGCCCAGCTTCTCCGCGATCGTGTCGGCTGTGCGAAAGCCGATCCCGCGGATATCTTTGGCCAGGCGATAAGGGTTATCGCTCATCACCTGAACGGCATCGGCGCCGTAGGTCTTGAAGATGCGCACGGCGCGCGCTGTTCCGACCCCATGGCTGTGCAGGAACACCATGATCTCGCGAATGACTTTCTGATCCGCCCAGGCCGCAGTGATCTTGGCAGCGCGCATGGGGCCAATGCCCTGGACCTCACGCAGCCGTTCGGGGGTGGCTTCGATGACATCGAATACGTCTTTGCCGAACATCTTCACGAGCCGCTTGGCGTAAACAGGGCCGATTCCGCGGATCATGCCGGAGCCGAGATACTTCTCGATGCCCTCGATCGAGGAGGGTTCCGAGGTTTTCAGAAACCGGGCCCGGAACTGCAGGCCATGGTTCCGATCATTGGTCCATTCGCCCGAAGCGGTGATCCATTCCCCGGCGGAAATCATCGCTGCATGCCCTACGGTCGTGACCAAGTCGCGGTGCCCGCGTGCCTTGACCCGCAGGACGCAAAAGCCACTTTCATCGCTATGGAACGTCACCCGTTCCACATGGCCCACGAGCACTTCAGACGTTGGGGCAGCCGGGTGGTTCATCGCAAGCGCCGAGGCTCCGCGACCTCATCCGCGTCTTGGGTTGCCTCGTGCACCTCCTCACGGATGATCTTCTCGGTGATTTCCAGAAGATGCGAGGTCAGCGCATCGCTCAGCTCCTCAAACTCGGGCCACAGGACCTGCTGCACAAAACTCGCGGGAGCGCGGATCAGAACGGTTTGGCGGTGCATACGCGGATAGCGGAACGGTCGGACGCCGTAGCGGCGGCACAGGGCGATGAAGAGCTGGCGCGACCAAGGATCTGGGATCGAAAACTTGAACTCCTCGGAGCTTTCGTTCCGGCTGGCCGATTCAAATTGTTTGCGGATGCGTTCAGCCGCAGCGCCGGCAGCGGCCTTTTCGCCGGCCGTGGAGGCACCAGCGTAAAGCGCCTCGATCTTGCGGAGTTTTTGTCGCAGGCGGTCTTCGGATTGCATGGCGACGATCAGTGCAAGGAAGACCGGGGCAGTTCGATGCCCGCCAGCATCTGCCGCCGCGCTCGCGCGCAAGACATCACGGCCTCATGGATCTCGGCCTCCATGATCTTTGTCAGTTCGCTTACGTGCCTGAATGTCGTCTCCAGCTGAGTTCGGTTTTCTGCTTGGATATCGCGAGCCACGAGATCTTCGATCCCAGCCATCATGGCGCGAAGTTCCCCAAGGTGCCCGAGCGCCCTGTGAGCGCGTTCCGGCAGGTCTACCCGGTCTTGGCCATTAAACAGGCCTTCGACAAAGCCCTCGAGTTCCTGCCGGCGGACCTGGGAGAGTCTGGCAAGATTCTGGGCTGATGGCTCCAGCGCAAGGCGTTGCAAGCGGAACGGGACAGAGCGGCTATTGTGCCTGGTCAGGCTGTTCCACAAGCCATTGACCAGCACATCGATCAGTTCGTTCAGGTCCTCAATTGAGTCGAAGGGCGGAAATTCGCCGCCCCAAAGCCCTTCTACAATCGGCAGCGGGGACGACTCTATGATCGGAGAGGCAATCCCACCCAGAAACCGCGTACGAACTTCGTGATAGGGAACTGGGCATGCATATCTGTCGAGCAGGTCGCATACGGTTTTCTCAGTCGGGGATTTGAACTTGGGCGGCATGGCATTGCCCTATACCACCGGACCACAATCTCGCCAGATTGCGCCGAGAGCTATTCCGCCGAGAATACGATTCCCTTTTGCACCACCCAAGGCTGTTCCGCGATCGCCGACATATCCTTCAGAGACACCGACGGTGACCTTCGCGCAATCAGGATCTGCTCCAGCACAGCCGGGGCCAGATAGGCCAGCTTCATCGTGCGCCTGATGAACGCGGGCGTGACGCCTTCGGCCTCGGCGATATCCGACAATGTGGAAACTGCCCCGCTTTCCAGCTTCCGCCGCCAGCTCCACGCTCTCGCGACCGCCTTCAGCACATGCGGGTCCACCCCGCCAGTGTCCGGCACCATGTCGGCAGGCGGCACGATCTTCGGCCGCCCATTGCGCTTGCGGATGGTGAGCGGGATGAACACCCGCATGGTGGTGGATGCGCTCATGCTGCTTGTCTCCGTTCGGGGGTGACCATTTCCCGGATGACCGATCCGAGGCCTTCGGTGCGCAGGTCGACCGTGAGCCCATCGGCGCTGACCGTAACCCGCTCGATCAGCAGCCTGGCGATGCGGGCCTGCTCGGCCGGGAACAGCGACTCCCAAAGCCCATCAAAGCCCGCCAGCGCGGTGACCACGTCCTGCTCGTCGATGTCCGGTGCATTCCGGCGTGCTGCCTCCATTGCCCGTGCCGCGATTTCCGGCGTGCGCAGCAGCGATCGGATGTGCTGGACCACGGCGCCCTCGACCATCCCGGCATTGAGCCGCACAAAGCTGTCGCGCCCTTCGCACGCCCGGTTCCTGATCGCATCCATCGAGGTGTAGTAGCGGTAATGCCGGCTGCCCTTTTTCGTCACCGTCGGCGTCATGGCGATGCCCCGATCGGTGAAGATGAGCCCCTTCAGGAGTGCCGGGGTCTGGGTGCGGGTGTTCGCCGCGCGCTGCCGGGGGCTTTCCTGCAGGATGGCATGCACCTGATCCCACAGCTCAGGCGTGATGATGGCCTGATGCTCGCCGGGATAGCTGGTGCCCTTGTGCACGGCCTCGCCAAGATAGAGCCGGTTGCGCAGCAGCTTGTACAGGAACCCCTTGTCGATCAGCTTTCCCCGCTTGTTCAGGGTGCCGCCCGCCACCAGTTCCCGGGTCAGCAGGGTCGCCGATCCCAGCTCGACAAACCGCTGGAACATATGCCGGACCGTAGCGGCCTCGGCCTCGTTGATCACCAGCTTCCGGTCGACGACATCGTAGCCCATCGGCACGAACCCGCCCATCCACATGCCCTTGGCGCGGCTCGCAGCGAACTTGTCGCGGATGCGCTCGCCGGTGACCTCGCGTTCGAACTGGGCGAACGACAGCAGGATGTTGAGCGTCAGCCGGCCCATGCTGGTCGTGGTATTGAGCGCCTGCGTCACCGACACGAACGTCACGTTGTTCCGGTCGAATGCCTCGACCAGCTTGGCGAAGTCCATCAGCGAGCGTGACAGGCGGTCGATCTTGTAGACGACGATGACGTCGACCAGGCCGGCCTCGACGTCTTCCAGCAGGGCCTTCAGCCCGGGGCGATCGAGGGTCCCGCCAGAGAACCCGCCGTCGTCGTAGCGTTCGCGCATGCAGACCCAGCCTTCGGCGCGCTGGCTGGCAACATAGGCCTCGCAGGACTCGCGCTGGGCATCGAGCGAGTTGAACTCCATGTCCAACCCTTCCTCGCTGGATTTGCGGGTGTAGACGGCGCAGCGCAGGCGCCGCATCGGTGCCGTGGTGCTGCTCATGCTGCGTCCTTCCGTTCCCGAAGGCCAAAGAAGCGATAGCCGTTCCACTGCGTGCCGGTGATGTCCCGGGCGATGGCCGACAGCGACTTGTAGCGGCGGCCCTGCCAGTCGAACCCGTCCTTCAGCACGGTGATGACGTGCTCTGCACCGTTCCATTCGCGCACCAGCCGGGTACCGATCACCGGATTGCGCGGGTCGCTGATCACTGACTTCCTTACCTTCTTGCCCTCGACTTCGTCGGCGAGAGCATCGAGCAACTGGCGCCCCGGCTTCGACAGACCGCCGAAGGTCAGCTCCTGGATCCGGTAGGCCAGGCGCTGTTCGAGGAACGAGCGGCTGTTGTTGGGCGCCTCTGTCTCGAACAGCTTCTCCCACTCGGCCTTGAGCTGTTTGACCGACATCTCCTTCAGCCCCTCCAGCCTGGCCAGCACCTGCGCATCGTCATCCTGTTTGTGCATCATCGTCCTCCGATCCGGGCTTTTGCCCGCGGACGACTGACGCTCTTGGCCGGCGACATTGCGAGTGAACTATCTCCACCGTGGGCAGATATAGAACTGGACTGTTCGCGCAGGCGCAGCACGCCCGCGGCAACGATTCTGCCCAACTCGGCGATGCGAGCCTCGGCGGTCATCATGGACGGACAGATGTCGCTTCCTCTGCTCATGCCGCGACCCTTGCCTGTGCTCCGGATAGACAAGGCGGCCGTGCTGCCGAAACCGAGCCCTTCAACCGCAACCCGCAACCCCAGAAACCAGCGATGAAACAGGCGCCACGGCAGCGCTTGGACTGAATCAGCTCAGCGGCTGCGTGTTTCGGAAACTCCCGGACTGCGATTTCGGTAATTCCCGGACAGTGATTTCAGTAAATACGGGACAGCGATTCCGCTAATTCCCGGACAGTGTTTCGGGCGGGAAAAGAGGTTCGT
>Ga0182735_1000207_pt1 | contig 63072 bp, 61 predicted proteins | sample eDN5th30CKraftMG_FD_128524 | JGI IMG/M metagenome (GOLD analysis project Ga0182735, IMG submission 128524) | Enriched Miracle-Growth compost microbial communities from Emeryville, California, USA - eDNA 5th pass 30_C Kraft MG (version 2) (version 2) ... | reverse complement strand
TGCGAACCGCCAGACCCGATATCTCCATCAGGAGAAAACGGAAACGCTCCGGATGGTCCAACGCCTTCGCCAAAACCATCCTCGGTCAAATGCGATAGCCCTGACTGAACCCGGACACCGCCTTGACTTTGCGGCGCCCGCCGCTATGAGGCGGCCCGTGTCGCCGTGGCCTCGGTCCCGGCGATTCCGTCCGAGACAGTTGGTGAAGGGACTTTGCCCTTCTTAATTTCCAGCCGAGACGGGGAACAGTCTTTATCGGTCGCCCGCCCCAGACGGCGTCGCGGCTTGACCGACCCCATCGGACATCGTTGCGCAGGTTGAGGCGGGATCCGTCCCGCGTCTGCCTGCGTGTGTTAGCCGCCCGGCGGCGCGCGTGCCTTGTGCACGCTCGCATTCGGGCAAGAGTGGAGAAACAGGCATGGATCGTGCTGAAAAGGCCGAAGCCGTATCTGCGCTGAACGCTACGCTGTCGAATGCCGCCTCGGTTGTGATTGTTCGCAACCTCGGTCTTACCGTCGCTCAGTCGACGGTGCTTCGTCAGCAGATGCGCGACGCCGGGGCGAGCTTCAAGGTCACGAAGAACCGCCTGGCCAAGATCGCGCTCGATGGCACGCCCTACACCGGCATCGGCGACCTGCTGACCGGCCCCACGGCCATTGCGGCTTCCACCGATGCGGTGGCGGCGGCGAAGGTCGCGGTGGAATTTGCCAAGACCAACGACAAGCTTGAGATCGTCGGTGGCGGCATGGGGGACGTGGTTCTCGACGTGGAAGGCGTGAGGGCGCTCGCGGCGCTGCCGTCGCTTGACGAACTGCGCGGCAAGCTCGTTGGCCTGCTCCAGGCTCCGGCCACCAAGGTTGCCCAGATTGCGGCGGCCCCGGCTGGTCAGCTGGCGCGGGTCTTTGGTGCCTATGGCGCCAAGGAAGCGGCATAATTTTTACCTACCCCTAACAATTCACCGGGCTTTCCCCGGTTCTGATGGAGAATGAAAATGGCTGATCTTGCTAAGATCGTTGACGACCTGTCGGCGCTGACCGTTCTGGAAGCTGCCGAGCTTTCGAAGCTGCTCGAAGAAAAGTGGGGCGTTTCGGCCGCCGCTGCCGTGGCGGTTGCCGCTCCGGGCGGTGCGGGTGCTGCTGCTCCCGCCGCTGAAGAGAAGGACGAGTTCGACGTCATCCTGACGGGCGACGGTGGTCAGAAGATCAACGTCATCAAGGAAGTCCGCGCGATCACCGGCCTGGGTCTTGGCGAAGCCAAGGCGCTCGTCGAAGGCGCGCCGAAGGCCGTCAAGGAAGGCGTGAACAAGGCCGAAGCCGAAGAGCTGAAGAAGAAGCTCGAAGCGGCCGGCGCGACCGTCGAACTGAAGTAATTCAGCTCACGGGACGGGGCCGGTTCGCCGGCCCTCGCTTTTGCGACAAGAAAAAAGGGCGGTGCCACGCGGCGCCGCCCTTTTTCATGCTCTGCTCACCAAATCAGGGACGATTCCATCCGGGCGGAGCGCGCCCTTGCGGCCGGGCCCCGCTTCAGGGCGACGAACCTCCTGCTCAAGGGGAGCAGGCTCGGCGCGCTGCGACACCTCCCAGGCGCTCGCGGGCTTGCGGCGCAGATCCTTCTGGTCCGCGAGCGTGTCCGCATAGGCCTGGCGCTCCTTCTGGTCGAGGAAGCGCGCACGCTTCATCCGCTTGGAGAGCGTCGCGAAGGGATTGTCGGGCGTTGGGCCCGCCATTGCGAGCGCCTGATGGCGCCCCATGCTACCGTGCGATGCCGGGAAGGCGGGAGTTGCCTGCGGCGCAGGAGGCGGGGTGCGCTCCGGTGCGACCGGCGGATTATAGGGCATCGCCTCGGCCGCTGCCATCTCCTCATAGCTCATGCCGGGCGCGCGCTCTTCAGCGCCGCGGCGGCGGCGAGCGAAGGCAAGACCCGCGCCGCCCGCAAGGAGCAGCGCAGCGGCCCCGCCGACAAGCTCCCAGGGAAAGCCATCGTCCGCGGCGGCGCGCTCATCTGTTGCGAGCGGCGCGGTATCCGCTACCGGCTCGGGCTCGCTCGTCATGGGGACGGGGAGCGGCTCGGCGGAGGTGTCCGCGGGGGCTGCGGCGCGCGAGGCCTCAGCCGGCGCCGGTGCCGCAGTCCTGGGAGCCGCGGGAGCCGCGCGCTCGCTGCGCTCCGCCGCGACAGGGCGTTCAGCGCGCTTGGGGACCGGGGCCACCTGGGCTTCGGCCTTGGCCGCGGGCTCGGCTGGCGCCGGAAGATCGAGTGGGACGCGGATCACGGGCTTGGGCGCCGGCGCAGTCTCCTCGACCGTCGGGGTCGTCGGGGCCGGCGCCGCGGCTGGTACGATGACGGGCGGAGGCGCGGCCACGGGCGAGGTCATCGGAACATTGGGGGCGTCCTGCGCAAAGGCGGCAGGAGCGGTGATAGCCAGGAACGCGGCAATCGCGCTCGTGGCGGGACGGGAGAGGGGAATATTCTTGCTCATAGTGAAGGAGAAACGGGCAGCGCGCCCAAAGCGCTGCTCAAAACCTGCAGATTTCACGATGAGCGGTGGCTACCGGACGGCATGATGAAGAAATGCGCCGTCGCAAAAGCTCGCGAGGGGGCGCTTTTGCGAAGCGGGCCGCTCCGCAGGCCCGGTTAAGAGCCCGGGTCGGGGGTAGCCGGGCCCTGGGGAAGGCCCGGCCAGCATCAGTCGGCCACCCAATTGCCGTGAAAGCCGGGCGGGACCCGGTGTGGAAGGTGAACGATGGCTTGCGGCGGTCCCGTAAAATCGTCGGCGTTGAGGATCACCAGGTCCGTCGTTTCATCGTTCATGTCGACGACGAGTCCAATCAGCCAGCCATCATCTTCGGCGCCTTCGGCCGCGCGCGGGACGAAGACAAATTCGCCGGGGTGGCGCCCGGGGCCGAAGTCGCGGGTGTCGGTGACGCCCCGGTCGAGGTCGTGGCGGAAAAGCCGCGTGTCGGCGATTTCGAGCTCGCCCGGCCCATCGGGGAGGGCGACACTGTAGATATAGCGATAGGGACGCGTCGTGCGCCGTTCGTCGTAACGGGGGAACTCCTGGTTATGATCGTGGATGACGGTGCGGGTGGTCACTCCTTGGACGGGATCGATCGTCCAGCGCTCCAGGCGCGAGCGCGGGCTGTCGGGACCGCGTTTCGATTCGGCGAACATCGTTTCATGCGCTGCGACATCGACGATCACCTTGCCGTCCCCCGTTTCAAAAGCATTGGCGGGATGAAAGACGTAGCAGGGTTCAACCGGTACCCATATGACCTCGCTTCCCGCGCCCGTCCGGGGGAGAAGGCCGACGCGTGCGGGATGCGCCGGGTTCCATGCATAGGGGAAGCGGTAACCTGCGAGCAGCGACTTCATCGAGAAGGTCACGGGCAGATCGAAGACGAGGACATGGTTTTCGGTGATCGCGCAGTCGTGGATCGAGGGACCATCGGCGACTGCAATGGCTTCCTCGCGGATGACATGCGCCTCGGCATCGAGGACGACGTGCCAGACGGTGTTCAGCTGGTCGCCCTGATAGGTGATCGCGTGGGTTTCGTTCGTGAAGGGATCGTGGTGGGGGTGGGCGGTATAGGGGCCCGCGAGCGTCGCATCGAAAGGATTGTGCGCGATGGTGTCGAGCGTCTCCGACAGTTCAACGGGCTTGCCGCCTGCCTCGACGATCGCAAAGGTGCGCCCTGCGAGGCCGACGACATTGGTGTTGGGCGCATCGGATCCCTCGGTGCGCGGGCCGGGAGGGATCTCCTCGCCGAGCTTTGCGCACGCCTCCGCGCCGCGCACCCAGCGATTGCGATACCAGCGCGCGGCGCCGCCCTCGATGCGGATGCCGTGGACCATGCCGGCGCCGGTGAACCAGTGATAGCTTGCCGGGTCGGGGGGGAGAGCCGGGTTGGGGCCATTGCGCAGATAGCGGCCCGAGAGCGCCGCGGGGATTTCGCCCTCGACCCGCAATTCCTCGAGCGTCATCTCTTCCTCCATCGGCCGATGGATGCCGGTGAGATAGGGATGGGCGTCGACCGGGCGCGGGAGGCGCTTTCGGTTGAAGCCTGCGACCTTGCCGATGCCTTTGGTGACCGCGCTGCGGATCAGGGTTTCGACGTTGCTGGCCATGGCACTTCTCCTTAAGCCCGAGGTTGGCGGTGCCGCGATGCGTGGGTTGCGGAACCGACTCGCTATGTTTACAGTGGAAACATGATGGCAAGCAAAGATAACAGTGTCAACATAAAAGATGCGCCTGCGAAGCCCGCGCGCAGCTATCATCATGGTGATTTGCGCGCGGCGGTGATTGCGGCGGGGCTGAAGCGGCTCGGCGAGGGCGATGCGGGCGAGCTCGGGCTGCGCGCGCTGGCGCGCGACGTCGGGGTGAGCGCGACCGCGCTCTATCGGCATTTTCCCGACAAGGAGGCGCTGCTCGACGCGCTCGCCGACGAAGGACTGCGGCGGCTTGGCGCCCTCCAGGCGCAAGCCTGGCTGAAGGCCGGCGGCGGGCGCGCGGGGTTCAAGGCGACCGGCATCGCCTATGTCCGCTTCGCGCACGACGAACCTGCGCTCTTCCGTTTGAGCTTCACGCGCCAGATGCCCGAGCGCAAGGGCGAGGAGGAGGGCGACGGCGGCGAGGTCGCCTACAATCTCTTGCGCGCTGGCGTGGGCGAGGTGTTCCCCGCGGAATTGGTCGACACCGCCGCCCTGCACGCCTGGGCGCTCGTTCACGGCCTTGCGATGCTGATCCTCGATCGGCGCGTCGCATGGGACGAGGACATGGTCGCGCGCGTCGTGGGGCTGACCTTAGGCGGGGTCGATTGACGGGCCGAGCGGATCGGCGGTGCGGGCGCGTCACCTTTCCCTCCAAGCTGATAGTTTCTTCGCGTCGGGCGAGAGGAAGGTGGTGTATTTCTGTTTTGCGCCCTGCTGTTCGCGGCAGCGCCGGCGGGGGCCGCGCGGGACAACAGCATTTTAGTAGGCGAGGCGGTCGTAACGGGGCAGCGTGCCTCGGCAGACTTTCAGCTTTGCCCGAAGGTCGACTGACTAGCCTGTGCCGGTCCTTGCTCGCCATGGCTGACGCTATAGGTTGAACCGCGGCGCAATTCTCCTATATATGATGTCGGTAAGGTCGTATTTTGGCAATCAGAATGACATCGCTCACATCGCAGATCATGGATCGTTTGAACAGCGGCCGCGAGCTTCGGCGAGCGGAGCTTAGGTTGAATGCGGCCGACGATTCCGTCGGACGTGTCCTCCGTAAGCTCGTCGCCGAGAAGAAAATCGTGCGGGTGGGGCGCGGCCGTTATCGTAAGGTGGGCAACAAATCTTCGCCGCCCGCCAAAACGATCGCCGAAGCTGTCGCGGCCAAAATCCGGCGATCTAAGCGCAATGTTTTTCTGCGCAAGGATTTCGAAAAGCTGGGCAGTTATGACGCCGTCGGGCGCGCGCTACGACGCGCCGAGGCGTCGGGTATTGTCGTTCAGATCGGTTACGGTCTGTATGCGAAGGCTGAGCGCTCGACGTTTACCGGGCGCCCGGCGCCCGTCATCGGGATCAGACGGTTGGCAAGCGAAGCGCTCGCGCGGCTGGGTAAGAGGACAGCCGCCTCCTCATTCGACGACGCCTATAATCGCGGTCGCTCGACGCAGGTGCCGACGGGCCGAACGATCCAGGTGAAGGACCGTGTTCGCCGGCGGATCGGCTACGACGGCAAATATGTCATTCTCGAACGCGCCGGCTGAAAGCGAGGCCGCATCACGCTGACGATCGTCAATCCTGATCAGTATCGCGATCAGATCATCAAGCTGATAGCGGCGGAAGCGCTGAAGAGTGCGGCGGCATTCGCACCCGGTTATGGGGTCGAGGTTGCAGGGCTCAGCGAGCAGTTGATCTGGGCGCAGGCGAGCGCGACCGAGGTATTTCTCTACATCCCATATCGCTTTACGATAAGGCCCAAGTAAAAGGGCCCACCGGTGTGGCCGGTGAGCCCCTGGTCCTTGGGAATGTGCGGGCCGGTAGAGCAGCGCCGTGAGGGCGACCGGCCCGGTGCTGCTAGGGCGCGAGGATCGCGACGGTGAGGTAGAGCAGCAGCGGCAGGCCGAAGCCCAGCAAAGTCAGCGCCACAAAGGCGACGCGCGTCCACAAGACGTCGAAGCCGAAGTTGTCGGCCATCCCGGCGCAGACGCCGAAGACCATTCCATTGCGACGGTTCTTGCGAAAACCCTGTTTCATTTCTTTCCTTTCGATCCCGGCGCGAGCACCGGCGTCATTGTGCGAACCGGCCGCTGGTCAGATGACCAGACGGCCGAATTCGGCAGCATTCGGGCCGACAGCGGCCAGGAACATCAGCGAGCAGTAGAGCGAAGCAACCGCGGCGATCGCGTAGCTTTTGAGCGATTCGGAGTTGAAGTGAGCCATTTTGAAATCCTTTCTTTTCCTCCCATCCGGACCATCCGGCTGGATGCCAACACTAATGCAGGAGGCGTGCCAATTTCATTCATCCCCAGTTAACCGCCGTTTTTTGGGCTTTGAAATATAATTACGTTGTGATTTTTGCGGTGTGATGGGGAAAATTGCCGATGAGAGGAAATTTTTGCGGAAACCTCTTGGCCTCGGCCCTCTCGCGCGCTCGATAGGCGCATCGCAGCCTCGGCGTTGCGCGCGGCCGGGATGAAGGCATCGGCGCGAATGAGGGATTTCCCTCGGCGGCGGAAATATCCTAGGCGCTCTTACGATGACGCTCACTCGCCTCTCGCTCACGGATTTTCGCAATCATGCGGGCGCCGACATGAGCGCCGGGCCGGGGCTAGTCGCGCTCCACGGCGACAATGGCGCGGGGAAAACGAATATCCTCGAGGCGATTTCACTCCTCGCGCCCGGTCGCGGGCTCAGGCGCGCGCCGCTTGCCGAGATGGTGCGTGACGGCGCGAGCGGGGGGTTTGCAGTATTCGCCGAGGTCCTCGCAGGCGAGGGGCTCGCCCCGGTCGCGCTCGGCACCGGGATCGAACCCGCGCATCCGGGGCGCCGGCTCGTGCGGATCAACGGGAGCGCGGCGGCTGCCACCGCGCTCGGCGAATGGCTCGCCGTGCTCTGGCTCACCCCAGCGATGGACCGGCTGTTCGTTGAGACCGCGGGGAACCGGCGGCGCTTCCTCGACCGGCTCGTTCTCGCACTCGACCCGCGACAGGCGCAGCATGGAAACCGCTATGAGGCGGCGCTGCGCGCGCGCGGCAAGCTGCTCGCCGATCCTGCGGGCGCCGACGCGCGGTGGCTCGCGAGCCTCGAGGCGCAGCTCGCCGAGCATGGCGCGGCTATCGATGCTGCACGGCAGCGCACGCTGGCAGCGCTTTCCGCCGAGCTCGCGCAGCAACCTGACGCCCCCTTTGCGCGGCCGCTCCTCACGCTCGTCGGCGGCGACGGGACGATGCGCGCCGGGCCGTGGAGCGAGGAGGCCTTGCGCGATCTATTCGCCGAGCGACGCCGGGTCGACGCGGCGGCAGGCCGCGCGACCGCCGGGCCGCACCGCGATGACCTCGCCGCGGTCCATGCCGCGAGCGGCCGCGCGGCGGCGCGCTGCTCGACCGGCGAGCAGAAAGCGATGCTGCTCTCGCTCGTCCTCGCGCACAGCGACTGCGTTGCGCGCGCGCGCGGGCGTCGGCCCGTGCTGCTCCTCGACGAGGTGGCGGCGCATCTAGATCCCTCGCGCCGCGCCGCGCTCTATGAGCGGCTCGCGGGGCAGGGCGGACAGGCGTGGCTGACGGGCACCGAGGCGGCGCTTTTCGAGGATATGCCAGGGTCGGTGAGGCGGTTCCGGATTGCCGGGGGGCGGATTTCGGCGGGGTAGGCGAGCGATTGGTCCCGCAATATACTGCGGCCCATCGTGCAATGCGGGAGAGAGAAATGCGCCTAAGCTCGGCCCTGCTGATAGGAGCCATGCTTTTCAGCGACGCTGCCGCCAAGCAGCCCGCGGCGGACACTCGCGATGTCGAAGTTTTGGGACGGCTTGAGAATCTGTATGATTATGAGCCGACGAACCTTCCCGACGACCTGCTGGGCCACGGCCGGATGACAGCGAAATTTTATGTGGCGCGAGTCTTGCGCGGTCCGCGGCTTCCGCCTGCGGTCACCGTGCAGTATTTCGGGCACACTTTCATCAAGAACGGAAGAATGCGCCTGAAGCTACGGCGCGATGGCGATATTTACCTTGTCTGTGCCACCACTGGGAGCGTCGGGTTTCAATGCCCTTGATACAGGCGACCGACTAAAGAATCTCCCGCACCAGATCCTGCGGGCGGCAGAAGCGGACGCCCTTGTCGGTCTCGACAAACGGGCGATTCACATAGGCGGGATTGGCGACCATCGCGGCGATGATCTCGTCCTCGCTCGCATCTGCAAGGCCGCGCTCTTCGGCGTCGGTACCGCGAAGGCGGAGCGCCTCCCTGGCGGTAAGGCCGGAGTCCCTAAAAATCTGCCGCAGCTTGTCGGCGGTGTAAGGGGTCTTGAGATATTCGACGACGGTCACCTCGACGCCCGGCGTTTCTTCGAGGATTGCGAGCGTCTTGCGCGAGGTGCCGCAAGCGGGATTGTGCCAGATAGTCGCTTTCATGTGGACGCTCTATCGTTCCGTCACGGGCGGGGCAAGGGCCGGGCTGGTATGCCGTCCGCCCATGTAAACCCGTTGTTCATGGCGATTATGGCACAACACCCCGTATGACGAAGAAGATGTGTCTTGCCTTTTTAGGGCAAGTTGCGGCTATTCTCCCGACGAAGGACCGCCAGAGGCGGCATGCGGGGTTGGGTTGCAAGTGAAGAAGATGATCGATCGCAGGTCGATGCTGGCGGGGCTCGCAAGTGCGGGGGCCTTGGCCGCGACGGACGCGCGTGCGCAGGTCCCGGGCTGGATCTCGCAGCACCCGCAGGCGCCCGCCGCGGCGCCCGTTGACTATCTCGCGGTCGCGCGCGCGCAGCTTGGGCGCGAGGGCAATCGGATTGCGGTCACCGACCGGGTCGGCATCGTCGATTTCGGGCTTCCCTCCTCGCGGCCGCGCTTTGCGCTCGTTGACATGATCGCGGGGCGGATCGATCTGTACCCGGTTACCCATGGCCGCGGTTCGGACCCGCAGCATGATGGCTGGCTCAAGAGTTTTTCCAACACGCCCGGCAGCCTCGCGACCTCGCGCGGCGCGTACCGCACCAGCGACTATTATTGGGGCGCAAACGGATCGTCGATGCGCCTCGTCGGGCTCGACCCCGACAACAGCAATGCCGACATGCGCGCAATTGTCGTTCACGGCGCCTGGTACGCCAATCCGTCTCTCATCGCGACGCAGGGCAAGCTTGGACGTAGCGAGGGCTGCTTCGTCTTCGGCGAGGAATTGCTGCCGCAGATTCTCTACAAGCTCGGTCCCGGACGGCTGTTGTTCGCCGACCGGCTGAGCGCCCCGCCGCCCCAGCCCGTGCTGCCGCCGCTGCCGGGGACGGAGAATATAGTCCGCACCGGCACGGCAAGCGGGGCATTGCCCGGGACGGCCGACTAAAGCGTCGGTGGGCTGAGACGAGGCTGCCGCGAACAGGCCGCTCAGCGCTCCTCAGCCCTTTGCCGGATCGAGCGCCCGGCTCCGGATGATCGCTTAATAAATCCCCGACATCCCAGGCGCGGCCGCGCGCGGCGCGCTCGCGGGCGCCGCTGATCGCGTGGCCGTCACGGTGGGGACCACCTGCGGAGGGGTGGGGGAGACCAGCACCGCGGCGGGGCGGCCGGGCTTGGAGAAGCTCGCGACGACGGGAGCGTCGCGGCCATAGATATCGGCAAGCTTCTTCACGCCGCCCTTTCCATCGGGCACGACGGTCCAATAGGCGACATAGACGGGGAAGGGCTTGTCGAAGCCGAAGCGCGTCGTCTTGCCGCTGGCGATCGCCTCGCCGAATTCTTCGGGCGACTTTCCTGCGAACATCACTGCCATCAGGCCCGAGAAATGAAGCGCCTTTTCGGTGCGGATACAGCCGTGGCTGAACGCGCGCTTCTCTGCCGCAAAGGCGCCCTTCGACGGCGTATCGTGAAGGTAGATGGCGTGCGGGTTCAGCATCTCCATCTTCATCACGCCGAGCGCGTTGCCCGGCCCCGGCTGCTGGACAACCGAAAGCGTGTTGCCCTTTCCGGTCCAGGTGTAGCCCTGCGCGCGGGCGCGGGCGGGATTGCTGGCGATGGTCGCGCCAATACCCTCGTTGATGATGCTCCGCGGGAGCGTCCACGTCGGGTTGACGATGATGCCGGTCGCCAACGGGTTGAGCTGCGGTGTCGGGGTCGAGGGCTTGCCGACGACGGCCTTGTGCGTCGCGATCACGACGCCCTCGTGGACGACGCGCGTCATATATTCGGGAACATTGCTGACGACATAGCCTGCGCCAAGGTCGCGCGGCATCCACCGCCAGCGCTCCATGTTGACGCGGATAACATCGGCTTCGGCGGGCGTCTTGGCCGAGGCGAGCGCGGCCTTCAGCAGCGCGAAGGTCGGGTGAACGGGGTTGAGCCCGCCGAGCACGACGGGAATATCGTTCGCGGTCAGTGCATAGCTCAAAAGCGGAAGCAGCGGGGTGCTGTCGGCGTCGCTGTCGGTCATGAACCACTGCTTGCGCGCGGCGTTCGGTGTGCGGCCGTCGCGCAGATGCGTCGCGAGCAGAAGGAAGCTGTCGGTCGCCACCTTGTCGAGCAGCGCCTGGTTGCCGCTGGCGAGCGCGGCCTCGATCCCCTCGGGATTATAATCCTTCGGGAAAAGTCCCTCGCCCTCGACCGCCGCGATGAAATCGAGCAGCGCGCGGGCATTGTCTTCGGACCAGCTCGGCAGATTTGCTTCGGCAAGCGTTTCAACGACGGGGGCGTCGTCGGTGACCTTGTCGGGCTGGAGGATGACCGAATCCTCCTTGACGTCGGTCGGCGCGGTCTGCGCAAGGACCGGGACAGCCGCGAGTGCGAGCGGGAGAAGGAGCGCCGCAGCAGACGCGGAAAAGGGAGAGATTTTGACCATGGCGCTTGCCATAGCCAAAATGAAAGGGGTTTGGAAGGCGCGCCGACAGCGCGTGCGGCGCGTTTTTGCGAGCGCAGCGGAGCGAGCAGGGGAGGCCTAACCGCTTAGCATTTCTTCATTTCGCCCTTGGCGCGGGAATGGCCCTTGCGGGCTAGGCGGCGCCGTCCTGCTGCGCGAGCCACTCCTCGAGCCATTTGATCGTATAGTCGCCGTCGATCACGTCGGGCGCGGCAAGCAGCGCCTGATGGAGCGGAATATTGGTCTTGACCCCGCTCACCACCATTTCCTCAAGCGCACGGCGCATCCGCATCATGCAGCTTTCGCGCGTGCGGCCGTAGACGATGAGCTTGCCGATCATGCTGTCGTAATAGGGCGGGATCGCATAGCCCGCGTAGAGCCCGCTATCGACGCGGACGTGCATGCCGCCTGCGGGGTGATATTGGGTGACCTTGCCGGGTGAGGGCAGAAAGCTGCGCGGGTCTTCGGCGTTGATGCGACATTCCATCGCATGACCGCGAAATTCAAGGTCCTCCTGCCGCACCGACAGGCCGCGCCCATCGGCGATGCGGATCTGTTCGCGCACGAGGTCAAAGCCGGTGATCATCTCGGTCACCGGATGCTCGACCTGGATGCGGGTGTTCATCTCGATGAAGAAGAACTCGCCGTTTTCCCATAGAAACTCGATGGTTCCCGCGCCGCGATAGCCCATCTTGGCCATGGCATCGGCGCAGATCTTGCCCATGCGCGCGCGTTCCTCGGCCGAGATCACGGGCGAGGGCGCTTCCTCGAGCACTTTCTGGTGGCGCCGCTGGAGCGAGCAGTCGCGCTCGCCAAGGTGGATTGCATTGCCCTGGCCGTCCCCGAATACCTGGAACTCGATGTGGCGCGGGTTCCCGAGATATTTTTCCATATAGACGGTGGGGTCGCCGAAGGCCGCCGCCGCTTCGGACGAAGCCTGGCCCATCAGGCTTTCAAGGCTCGCCTCGTCGGGCACCACCTTCATGCCGCGCCCGCCGCCGCCCGAGGCGGCCTTTATCAGCACCGGATAGCCGATCTCGCGCGCAAGCCTTTTCGTCTCCTCGCCATAGGTGACGGCGCCCGGCGAGCCCGGGACCACCGGCAGGCCGAGTTCGACCGCGGTGCGCTTCGCTTCGACCTTGTCGCCCATCGTGCGGATATGCTCCGCCTTCGGGCCCACGAAGATCAGACCATGCGCCTCGATGATCTCGGCGAAGCGGGCGTTTTCGGACAGAAATCCGTAGCCTGGATGAATCGCGTTGGCGTTGGTGACTTCGGCGGCCGAAATGATCGCGGGAATATTGAGATAGCTGTCCTTTGCCGCGGGCGGGCCGATGCACACCGCCTCGTCGGCAAGGCGGACGTGCATTGCGTCGGCATCGGCGGTCGAATGGACCGCGACGGTCTTGATGCCCATTTCGTGGCACGCGCGGTGGATGCGCAGCGCGATCTCGCCGCGATTGGCGATCAGAAGTTTCTCGATGCTCATGGGCTGAATCAGCCGATAGTGAACAGCGGCTGGTCGAACTCGACCGGCTGGCTGTTCTCGACATGCACCGCCTGAAGCGTGCCCGACCTCGGCGCGGTGATCGGGTTCATCACCTTCATCGCCTCGATGATGAGGATGGTGTCGCCTTCCTTCACCGCCGCGCCTGCGCTCGCAAAATTGGGCGCGCCAGGCTCGGGTGCAAGATAGACGGTGCCGACCATCGGCGAACGAACTGCATCGGCAAAGGCATCGAGAGCGGGCGCTGCGGGAGCTGCCGCGGGAGCGGCCGGCGCAGCCGGGGCTGCGGGCGCAGCGGCGGCGGGAGGGGCGTATGCCATCGGTGCGGCGGCCGCGGTGAGGGTGCGCGCCACGCGCACCTTGCGATCGCCATCCTCGACCTCGATTTCCGAAAGCTGCGTGTCGTCGAGCAGTTCGGCAAGCGCGCGCACGAAGGCCGGATCGATGTTGATGCCCTGCTCTTTATGGTCACCCATATGTATTTTCCTGTTGTTGCGGCGCCGGATCGGAGGCGCCCTGACCTCTATTTATGATCGCGCCTCTTGTCAGAAGCGCGCGGCGGCGTCCAGCGCCAGCGTGTAACTCTCGGCGCCGTGCCCCGCGAAATGAGCGGCCGCTGCCATCCCCACATAGCTGATATGACGGAATTTTTCGCGCTTCATCGGGTCCGAGAGATGAACCTCGATCACCGGCACCTTGATCGACTTGATCGCGTCGTGGATCGCGATCGAGGTGTGGGTATAGCCGCCCGCATTGAGAAGCACGGCTTTCGCGCCGGCGACATAGGCCTCGTGCAGCCAGTCGATGAGTACGCCTTCATGGTTCGTCTGGCGGCATTCGAGCGAAAGGCCGAGCTTTTCCGCCTGTGCTTCGAGGCGGGCGTGAATGTCATTGAGCGTGTCATGGCCGTAAATCTCGGGCTCGCGCGTGCCGAGCAGGTTGAGATTGGGGCCGGAGAGGACGTAGACGATGGGCTTGTCGGTCAAAAGGCGGGCTTTCGGTTGCGGCAAATCACGCTCCCCCTATATGGGCTGCTTGGCAAAAGGCAAAGCAAGGGTGCAGCGGTGATTTCGATCGTCCTCAACGGCGAACAGCGGCAGGTGCGCAGCGGCAGCATTGCCGATCTCGTCGCCTCGCTGGGACTCGATGTGAAGAAGGTCGCGGTCGAGCGCAATCGGGAGATCGTGCCGCGCTCGACGCTCGCGGATGTCGCGCTCGCCGAGGGCGATGCCCTGGAAATCGTCCATTTCGTTGGAGGCGGCTGATGGCCGCTGCGAGGATCGTACCCAATCGCTACACCGGCGATGCCGGGGCGGGGGCAAGCTTCTTCAACGATGTGCTGGGGCTCGAAACCGCGATGGCGATGGATTTCATCACCATCTATCGTTCGCCCGCGCAGCCGATGGCGCAGATCAGTATCCTCAGCGGGGACCCCTCGGGCCTGCGACCCGCCTATTCGGTCGGGGTCGACGACGTCGATGCGGTTCACGCCCGCGCCATCGAGGCGGGGCACGAGATCGTTTACGCCCTGCGCGACGAGCCCTGGGGTGTCCGCCGCTTTTTCGTTCGCGATCCGCTCGGCGACATTGCGAATATCGTTCAGAATAAGGATCGAGTGTGAGCAGTATCGACAGTTGGAGCGTTGCCGGGCGGACATTCACCTCGCGGCTGATCGTCGGCACCGGGAAGTACAAGGATTTCGAGCAGAATGCGGCCGCGGTCGAGGCCTCGGGGGCCGAGATCGTCACCGTAGCGGTGCGCCGGGTCAATGTGTCCGATCCAGCCGCGCCGATGCTCACCGACTATATCGACCCCAAAAAGATCACCTACCTGCCGAACACCGCCGGCTGCTTCAACGCCGACGACGCGATCCGCACGCTGAGGCTCGCGCGCGAGGCGGGGGGATGGGACCTGGTGAAGCTCGAGGTGCTCGGCGAGGCAAAGACGCTCTATCCCAACATGCGCGAGACGCTCGAGGCCACCGAAGTGCTCGCCAAGGAAGGCTTTTTGCCAATGGTTTACTGCGTCGATGATCCGATCGCGGCGAAGCAGCTCGAGGACGCCGGCGCCGTTGCCATCATGCCGCTCGGCGCGCCGATCGGGTCGGGGCTCGGCATCCAGAACCGCGTCACGATCCGCCTGATCGTCGAGGGCGCCTCGGTGCCGGTGCTTGTCGATGCCGGCGTCGGCACCGCAAGCGACGCCGCGGTGGCGATGGAACTTGGCTGCGACGGCGTGCTGATGAACACCGCGATCGCCGAGGCAAAGGATCCCGTTCGCATGGCGCGCGCGATGAAGCTCGCGGTCGAAGCGGGACGCGATGCCTATCTTGCAGGGCGGATGGGCCAGCGCCGCTACGCTGATCCATCGAGCCCGCTCGCCGGGTTGATCTAGATTAATTTTCGCCTTTTTGGATGGGGTGCCTGATGGGAACACTGACGGCGCGGGCTCGTTGATCTGTCGTGAGGCATGTGCCTCGTTCCAGCCAAGGAGATCTCCCCATGGGTGAATTCAAGGACAAAACGAAAGGCCTCGCCAACGAAGCCGCCGGCAATGCCAAGCAGGCGGTTGGCGACGCGACAGACAATGAGCGCCTGCGCGCCGAAGGCGCAGCGCAGGAACGGAAGGGCGAAGCCCAGAACCTGACCGGCAAGGTGAAGGGCGCGCTTGGCGACAAGATCTGACGCGGCCTCCCTCGATTGAAAATAAAGGCCTCCGGCAAAGCTCGGGGGCCTTTTTCATAAAGCGTGTCCGATCAGGGCAGCCGCCGGAGGGGCGGCGGCGTCCAGCGACCATCGAGCGCTTCGCGCCGCGGCAGGTAGAGGCGCAGGTTCATCGTGAAGGGCCCGTCGGGGGCCGGCAGCCAATTGGCCTCCCTTTCAGCGCCGGGGTTCTCGTTCTGGATAAAGAGATCGAGCGAGCCGTCTGCGTTGAAGTGAAGCTTGTCGCGGTCGCCGATCGCAAAGCGGTCGATCGGATTGGCTACGAAGAACTGGTCGGCCCCATACATGGTCAGCGACCAGAAGGCGTCGGCGGGCGGGAGGTTCTCCTTGTCAAAATGAAGGACATAGCGCGCTGCGCCGGTGAGGAGCTTCCCCTCGCCATCGAGCGGAACCATCGGATAGATGGCCTCTTCGGGCGGCAAGGCGCCAAGCCCCGCAAAGCCTATGAAGGCGCGCTGGAGATAGTCGTTCCCGTAGACGCCGAGCGCATTCCCGAGTGCGACCCAGCCATTTTTGGTGAGGCTGAGGCCCCGGCGCCTTTCGGCGATGCGCCGATAGGCATCGGCCGCGGCGCGGGTGAGCCCGCGCTCGACCGCAGGGTCCGCGGCGGCAAGATCGAAGCTTTGCCCCGGCACCAGCCCGATACGCTCCATGCGCAGCAGCATCGCATAGTCGCTGGCGTGCGGCGGGTTGCGCTTCAGCGTCTCGGCAAAGAGCGCAAAGAAAGCGGCGGGCGTCATCCGCGCGACCTGATCGGCGGGCGGGGCCTTCATGTCGACACCGGGGTCGAAGCTCACCTCCTGTGCGGGGCGGGATTTTCCCGATTGCGACAAGGGCGCAGCGGCGAACCCGGCCTGCAGCGCATGCACATGATCATAGTCGGCTGCGCCATTGGTCTGGATACGCCCGATGATCCATCCCTGCTCGGTGGGGCTGCGGAGCATCCGCACGCCCTTGGGGAGCTTTCCCGCCCAGCGCGGGCCGACGAGCGCGACGGTGCCGCCGCCGTTTCCCGTCGTGCGCGTGCCGAGTGCTGCGAACACGTCGGTCCACATGTCCATGATGGGGACCACATGATAGCGCCCCCTGGTATCCGGCAGCGTCAAGAGCAGCGGTTCCTTGCCGACATCGAACCAGAGGGTCGAATAGAGGGTGTCGGCGTTCGGTCGCACCACATCCTTGAAACTTGCGTCGGGGTAGGCCTTCATGTGGGCGAACTGATTCATCGGCGCGCGCATGCGGTCCCCGCCGGCATTGGTCGAGACGCGGCGCGTGACCTCCATGAGCACCATCGGATAGGCGTAGGTATAGGCCTCAAGGCCGATGGCGTAGGCGTCTTCTTCGGTCACGGGCGCTGTCTCAGGCGCGACTTTCACCGGTCCGGTGAGAAGCGCTGCTGCCATCGCGGCAAGGGCAAGAAGCATTTTCATGGCGCATGGGTCTCCTCTCGGGCCTCGCGTACACGCCCTTCACCGCCAAGTCTGTCAGCGAGCCGACAATCTCTACTGGGAATCTATCGCGCACCCCCTAAAACGGCGCGGGAAGGGGAGTGGATATGCGCGCGAGGCTCCAGGCCGACCGATCGCAGGGCCGTTGGGGCAAGGAGGAGCGAATAGAGGCGCTTCGTCTTTGCCCGCTTTTTTGCAACTGGCCCGAGGCGCGGCTTATCGAGCTCGGCGCAGTCGCCCGCGCCCAATTTTACGCGCGCGGCGCCGACATAGGCGCGCAAAGGGCGCAGCGCCGCGAGGTGATTGTCGTCGCCGAGGGCGGCGTCGAGATCTGCAGCGCTTCTGCCGAGGGCAAGCGCTTCGTCCTCGGTCTTGCCGGCGCGCCCGACGTGCTTGCACTCGTGCTGCTTTTCTCGAAGGTGCGACTGCCTTACGAATTCCGGGCCTATTCCGAGAGCGTGCTGCTCCACCTGCCGTGCGATGCGCTGACCGCAATCCTTGATGCTGAGCCTATCCTCTGGCGCGACGTCGCACTCCTCCTTTGCACCCGGCACGGCGACAGTCTGCGCCTTCTCCACGACCAGACGCTCGGCTCGCTCGAACAGCGGATGGCGGCGACGCTGGCTCAGCTTGGACGGATTCACGGCATCGCGGCGGAAGGGGGCACCGAAGTCGGGCTCCGGCTGCCGCAAGAGCAACTGGGCGCGATGCTCGGGGTCACGCGGCAGAGCGTCAACCGCGTGCTGCGCGGCATGGAGCGCGCCGACTTGATCGCGATCGATTACAACCGCATCACGATCCGTGACGTCGCCGCGCTCGAGGCAATCGCGCGGGAGGGCTAATGCCTCAGCGACCGCCCGAGGCGACGATGTCGACGTCGGTCATTCCGCCGTCGCGGCGCAGCATCACGACATAGGCAAGATCGCCCTTGGTGCCGCCGAGCATATGCTCGTTGCCGCGCACGCGGTGATCGCTCGTATAGCCTGCACGCACCGCCATCGTGTGATAATAGTCGAGCACGCCCTGGATCGATGCGGCGGTCTGGAAATTGACAACGCGGATGTTGCACTTGCCGCCGTCGACGCCCGCCGCCTCGCGCAGCGTCGCGCGCGGATAGACCGGGAAGGCCGCGGGCATGCGGTCCGCCCAGCCGTTGGAGTAGGTGAGCTTCGCATCGCAGCTGCCCTTGGTCTGCTCGCGCGCGAGCGCGCCGATGGTGACGGCGCGCTTGGAAGCGCAGTCGCCCGCGCAGCCTTCCTCCATTGGGAGCGCCTTGGGTGCGGCGAGGAGCTTGCCCGCCTTCATCGCCGCTGCCGCCTCGGCAGCGGTCGCAGCCTTGCCGGCAGCGACGCCGGGGACGCCGCCGTCGACCGGACGATTGCCCGGTCCCACCGCGTTGCGATTGGCCTGCCCTGCAAGCTTGGGGTCGACCATGATCTTGTCTTCAAGCGCCCCCTTGATCGCGGGATCGGCGCCCGTCAGCCCATCGTCGAGCGGCGCGAGATCGGCCTTTTCGGGATTGTCCCGGCAGCCGGCGAGCCCGGCGGTCGCGATCAGCAAACCGGCAACGAGCCATTTTCCCCGCAAGATCATCGCTAACACTCCCTTAATCTTTCATCCGGAACTAGCCGAAGTCTGGTTAAGAAGATGTGAGGAAAAAGCGTTAACCGGTAAGGCTTTGTTAGCCGAAAACTGTCTCGGAGCGAGACGCATCCGGGCTGCAGCGGATGAGGCGCGAGGTTTCGACCGCGGCCTGGCGGTGGACGACCGCTTCCCGGTAAACCGGGTCGGTGACCATTTCCATGAAGGCGCCGCTGCTTGGATATTCAGCGATGAAGACCGCGTCCCAGCGCTCGCCGTCGGGACCGATCACCATCGCCTCCATCGTACCGCGCCAGACAATCCGGCCCCCGACGCGCTGGAAGATTGCGCCGCTCTCGGCGCCATAATGGCGATAGGCCTCGGCGCCCGTGAGATCTTGGTCCGCGAGCGGATGGCCGGCGGGATAGGCGGCTTTCTCACGAAACCGGACGAGATTGAGCATGTGGATCACCGTGTCGCGCGGCAGCGCCTTGAAGGCGTCGAACTGCGCGCGTTCAGGGTCGACATGATGGTCGGTCATGGTTTGAACTCCTTGCGCCTTTGTCGCCACTGCTGGGCGCTTTGCCTCCATGCGTCCACGGGCGCGTTCTCGAAGGGGGCGGGAAGACGGGTCGGGCCGCTGTTCGCGGCGCCGAGGCGTCTGGCGAGCGCCTGCGAGCGGTGATTGGCGGGATCGATGCTGTGCATGAGCTCGGGCCAGTTCAGAAACTCGACGGCAAAGTCGCACGCAGCGACTGCGCCCTCGAAAGCATAGCCCTTGCCCGCGAATTTGGCGCGCACGCCATAGCCGATTTCGGGGCCCGGCCAGCCATCGGGTTCCCAGGGGCCGAGCCGTCCGACCCATTCGCCTGTCGCGCGCTCAATGACCGAGAACATCGAAAAGCCGCGGATATGCCACGCGCCTGCCAGCGTGCACCACAAGCGCCACGCCTGCGCGCGCGGACAGGTCCCGCCGAGGAAGCGCATCGTCTCCTCCTCGGCGCACATCGCGGCGAATGCGTCGAAATCCTCAGCGGCGGGCGGGCGCAGGATCAACCGCTCGGTGACGAGAAGAGGTCCATTGAGCATGGGCAGTCCTTTCGGCGAGGCGGCGAGGTGAGCCTTGCGCTTCTGGGCGAAGAGGAAAGCAGGAGCAAGGCGCAATTGTGGGGGCGCGAAACAGACGAGGGCGCCGTCCGAAGACGACGCCCTCTCCATCACGCGATGCGGGTGGAGGGGTCCAAACCCGCACCCGCAATGGTTTTCCTCTGCCTTTAGCGGCAGCGATATTTGTCGCGGTCGATCTCGCGGCCGAGCAGCGCGCCGCCCGCGGCGCCAAGAACCGTTCCGAGCAGCTTGTCGCCGTCGCCGGCGATCTCATGACCCGCAAGCCCGCCGACGGCGCCGCCAATCAAAAGGCCCGTCGTGCCATTGTCCTTCTTGCAGCGATAACGGCCGTCGCTGCCGCGCCAGATGCGCGTATTCCGGTTGATGCGCTGATCGCGTGCATAATGGCGGCGATCGCGGTCCTTGCGATAGAAGCCTGCATCCTGATCGGCGCTCGCGAAGATATGGCCGGGCGCTGGCGCGGCGGGCGAAACGCCCGCATAGGCGGGGGCAGTGGCGGCAACGCCAATCGCCGCAGCCGCTCCGAGCAGGCTTTTGGTGAGATTACGCATCATAAGTCCTTTCCTGGTTCTACGCCTGGATGCCCGAGGGTACCCGGCGTTTCGCTGTGAGAACGGCTCCAAACTGAACTGCGTTGCATGAACCCTCGGCAACAAGACGAGAGGAGCGCTGGCGGCGATGAACCGAAAGGCTCTTGCCGTGCCCCCGATGAAGTGCAACATTGAGGGCAATGCTCAACTTTGCATCGATCGTCATCGGCGTTATCGCCTTGATTTTGGCCATTCCGGCGTTCATTCCGCTTCTCGGCTGGGCGAACTGGATCGTGGTGCCAATTGCGGTTGTCGGGCTTGCGCTCGGCGCGATGTCGAACCGGACCAGCGGGCGCAATCTCAATATCGTCGTGATTATCGTCGGCGTTGTGCGTCTCATGATCGGCGGCGGCCTTTTCTGATCCTTCCTTTTTCCCGAAGAGCAAGATCATGACCGACCCAAAGGCCCCCGCGGGGAGCAACCAGGGAGGGCTGCCCTACGCGCTGGCGGCTTACGGAATCTGGGGTGTTGTCCCGCTTTTCTTCAAGCTCCTCGAAAGCGTACCGCCGGTCGAAGTGCTCGCGCAGCGCATCATCTGGTCGCTCCCGCTATGCGTCATCATCATGCTCCTGCGGCATCAGATCTCCGACTTTCTCGCGGCCCTCAAGAATGTGCGCGTTCTAAGACTGTTGCTCGCCAGTGCGCTGCTGATCGCGCTCAACTGGCTCGTCTATATCTACGCGATCTTCACCGACCATGTGCTTGCCGCCAGCCTCGGCTATTATCTGAACCCGCTCGTCAATGTGATGCTCGGCATGCTCGTCCTCGGCGAGCGACTGAGCAAGCTTCAGATGCTCGCGGCGGCGATCGCGGCTTTGGGAGTGGCCATACTCCTCGCAGGCGCGCTCGATACGCTGTGGATCAGCCTGACGCTCGCCATGACCTTTGGTCTTTATGGGCTGATCCGCAAGGTCGCGCCGGTGGGTTCACTGCCGGGCCTTGCGATCGAAACGACGCTTCTGCTGCCGCTCGCGGCCGCGGCGGCGCTCTATTATATCTGGATCGGCGACGGCGCCGGCTTCGGAAGCGACACGGGGATCAGCTGGATCCTCGCAGCCGGCGGCGTTGTCACCGCAGTGCCGCTCCTCCTTTTCGCCACTGCGGCGCGGCGAATGAGCTACGCGACGCTCGGTTTCGTCCAGTTTCTCGCCCCCACGCTCCAGTTTTTGCTGGGCCTCTTCGCCTTTGGCGAGCCGTTGAAGCCCGCCCAGTTCCTTTGCTTCCTGCTCATCTGGACGAGTGTCGCGGTCTTCAGCTTCGACATCTGGCGCAAGCGGCGCGCTGAACGCGCGGTGGTCGCAGCCTGAACCTTCAGGCGCCTTGCCCGGCAAGGCGCCATGCGAGCGTCTCGCCCGCGTGGAAGGGGACGACGTCTCCGATCCGCTCGGGAACAGGGGTAGGGCCGCGCTCGAGGGTGATGCGGGCCTCGTTGAGCGGGAGCCCGTAGAAACGCGGGCCATGCTCGCTTGCAAATCCCTCGAAATGGGCGAGCGCCCCGTCCTCGTCGAAGGCCTGGATATAGCTTTCGAGCGCATAGGGCGCGTTGAAGATCCCTGCGCAGCCGCACGCGGCTTCCTTGGTGTGGACCGCGTGCGGCGCGCTGTCGGTGCCGAGGAAGAATTTGGGCGATCCCGAGGTCGCGGCGGCGCGGACCGCGAGGCGGTGATGCTCGCGTTTGGCGACGGGCAGGCAATAGGCGTGCGGCCGGATGCCGCCGACGAGCATCGCATTGCGGTTGATATGAAGATGCTGCGGGGTGATGGTCGCAGCGATGGTCGCCGCTGCGTCGGCGACAAATTGCGCGGCTTCGGCCGTGGTAATATGTTCAAGGACGATCTTGAGTGCGGGCAGCGCCTTTGCGAGCGGCGCGAGGGTTCGCTCGATGAACACGGCCTCGCGGTCGAAAATGTCGACCTCGGCGTCGGTGACTTCGCCGTGGACGAGCAAAGGCATGCCGATTGCCTGCATCCGCTCCAGAACCGGCATGATGTTCGCGATATCGGTGACGCCGTGCGCGCTTCCGGTGGTGGCATGCGCGGGATAGAGCTTTGCAGCGGTGAAGATGCCCTCGCCATGGCCGCGTGCCAATTCGTCCGCGTCGCTTCTATCGGTAAGATAAGCAACGATGAGCGGGGTGAAATCGAGTTCGGCAGGAACCGCTGAACGGATGCGATCCCGGTAGGCAATGCCCTCGGCGACCGTCGTCACCGGCGGCGAGAGGTTCGGCATCACGATCGCGCGCGCGAACTGGCGCGCGGTATAAGGGGCGACATGCGTCAGCATCGCGCCGTCGCGCAAATGGACGTGCCAGTCGTCGGGGCGGCGGATGGTGAGGCGGTCGGTCATAAGATGGCCTTCGGCAGATCGTGGCTTGGCTTTGGCTCGCGCGTCCCTAGATTATCGCAATGGCCAATACCACCCTCAACGACCGCGCCCTCATCCGCCTCTCAGGTGACGATGTCCGAGGCTTCCTCCAGGGGCTCGTCACCAACGACGTCGCCGGCAATTTGCCCGTCTGGGCTTCGCTCTTGACGCCGCAGGGAAAGGTGCTTTTCGACTTCCTCGTCTGGGGCGACGAGGATGATCTGCTCCTCGATTGCGAGCGCGATGCGTCCGAGGAGCTTGCCAGGCGCCTGACCCTCTATCGCCTCCGCCGCGCGATCAGCATTGCGCGCGAGGAGGAGCTTGCCGTGCATTGGGCGCCGTTTGGCGACCTCGGCGCCCCCGACCCGAGGCTCGCTGCGCTCGGCCAACGCTGGCTCGCGCCGCGGGACGCGGGCGAGGGCGGCGCTGATGCCGATTGGCGCGCACATCGGCTCTCGCTTGGCGTTACCGAAGGACGCGCCGAGCTTGGCGATGGCACAACGCTCTGGCTCGAATGCAATGCCGCTGAGCTCAATGGCGTCAGTTTCACCAAGGGCTGCTATGTCGGGCAGGAAAATACCGCGCGCATGAACTGGCGGCAGAAGGTCAACCGGCGTCTCGTCGTGGTGCCGCTCGCCGCGGCGGAGCCCGCGCGCCAGATCATTGCCTATCCCGATCTCGGCTGGTCGGTCGAGCATCGCCGCATCGAGACGATTGATGCCGCGAAGGCGCCGGAATGGCTCCGCGCAGGGCTCGCTGCGCCGGCTTCGTGACGCACGCGCCCCGGCATGATATCGTGCGGGTCATGCGCGCTCTTCTGGTCTCCTCGGCGCTCCTCGCCGCTTTCGCCGCACTTCCCGCCAAGGCGCAGGATTGCACGGCCTCCACTCCGCGGGTCGAAGTAGGAGCGCCGCTGGTGCCGATAGAACCCGCACCCGCCGCCGCGCCTGCGAGGCTTGCGCCGCTCGCCGCGGACTCGCCCTGGCTGCCTCGCTTCGCTGCGGCGGCGGACGAGCTATTCCCGGCGCTCCGCTCGCGCGAGGCCGCGCGCTGGGAGCCGCTTCTCGGCGGACGTTGGCTCGGGGCTGCAAAGCGCGAGGCGGTCGCCGCGCTGCTTGCCGACCGCTGCGCTGCGTTCGCGCCGCTGTTCGCGGCCTCCGGGCCTATCGCGCGCCGAATTTTCGGCTGGAGCATCCCCGCGGGCTACAGCGCCGCCGACCGCGCCGAGATCGAAGCGAGGCCCGAGGCCGAGGCGCTGGTCTGCTGGGCGGCGGGGGAGGGTGCGCCGCTCTGGCCGGAAACCGCGGCCGAGGCGGACAATAGAGCGGGGCGGCCCTTTGCTTGCGCGCGCATCACCTATTCGCTGCGGGGCGGCGTTCCGAGCTGGCGCGCGTTTGTCGAGCGCGGCTGAACGCAGCCCATCTTAACCCTTCTCCAACGCATCGCATGCGAAAAGCAGTCTATGTTGGGGCGATTTATCGGTCTGGCCGCGGGGATTGCGGCCGTGTCGGTCGGCATGGCGGGGATTGCCAGCCGCTCGGCTTTCGAGCGCGCGCCATCCACGTTGGACGCGGGCGATGAAAATTCCAATTGGACGACCGAAAGCCGCAAGCGCGGTGGCTGGACCGAGGCCTCTCCACGGGAAAGCGCGGGCGAGGTCCGACTGAGCCGCGCTGGAGATTCGCATTTTTACGCCGATGCCGAGATCAACGGCCGTCCGGTCAGGATGATGGTCGACAGCGGGGCTTCCATCGTCGCGCTCACGAGGGCTGACGCTGAGGCGGTCGGGGTCGATGTCGATCGGCTGCCAGTTTCAGGGACCGCCCGCACCGCGGGGGGCGATGTGCCGATGCGGAGGCTGACGCTCACAAGCGTCGATGTCGACGGCATCGAGGTTCGCGGGGTGCCGGCTGCGGTCGTCGATGCCGATATGGGCGTATCGCTCCTCGGACAGAGCTATCTTGCGAAACTCGGCGCCGTCACAATCGAGGGCGACACGATGACCTTGCGGTGAGGGACGGCCGGGCTGCTGTCGGTCAGGCGGGCCAGGTAAGCAGGCCGCGGGCGCCCTCATCGAGCTCGATCGACCCTGGGTCGGTGAGCAAAATGGCCTCACCGAGCGTGAACGCCTCTCCCTCTGCCCGGCATCCCGGCGAAAGCGGGACGAAGGTGGCCTCGCCCGCGAAGCGCCCGATCATCTTGCGATCGAATGGCCCGGCCAGATGGGCCAGGTGGAAATGCGGCCCTTCGACGAGCATCCGGCTCGACTGCGGATCAACGACGGTATCGCGCGGGTCGTGAACCGGGCCCGGCGTCGCAACCTTTAGCCCTTCGTCGAGATGCAATTCGCGCGGGCGGCCGTAATCATAGAGCCGGTAGGTGCAGTCGACATTCTGCTGCACCTCGACGGCAGTCAGCCCGCCGCCGATCGCGTGGATCGTGCCAGCGCGGTTGTAGACGAAATCATTGGGCTTCGACGCGCGCCAGTCGATCATGTCGGTGATGCTGCCGTCGAGCGCTGCGGCACGCAGCGCTTCGCGCGTCGTCTTCTCGGTCAGCCCGACGCCAAGCTCGGCTCCGGGATCGGCGGAGAGAATGAGCCAGCATTCTTCCTTGCCGCGCGGATAGCCCGCGGCGCGCGCGGCCTCGTCATCGGGGTGAACCTGGATCGACAGCCGCTCGGACGTGAACAGAAATTTGACGAGAATCGGGGCGTCGTCCCCTGAGGGATGGGCGAACCAGATCTCGCCGATCCGCCGGCCTGCAAAGTCGCCGAAGGTGGGCGGGATGTCGGTGCGGCCCCAGGGCTTTTCGACGATGATCGTTTCGAGGCGCGTCGACATGGGGCGAAGATCGGGTGCGGAGCCCGGTAGGTCAAGCCTTATGGGTCAAGCCGCCCGATGAAGACGATTGGAGTGCCCGCCGCTCGGCTGGTCGAGCCAGAGCCCGCGCGTGTCATAGACGATCTTGTCGGCGCGCTCTTCGAGCGGGATCGACTTGAAAAGGTCATGGTCCACGAGGACAATCAAGAGCTCGCATTCAGACAGAGCGCTGTCGAGGTCAATGAGGCGCGCGCCCGTGCCAGCAAACTCCATTGGCAGGCCCCGTGCATAGGGTTCGACTATATCGATCTGGGGGCCGAAGCGACGCGCGAGCGCCGCGGCGACCTCCAATGCGGGGCTTTCGCGGAAATCGTCGATATTGGGTTTGAAGGCGAGACCAAGGCACGCGACGCGCGCATTGGGATGTTGCGATACGAGCATCTCGGTAGCGCCGATCACATGTGCGGTCTTGGCAATATTCACCTCGCGCGCCGTGCGTATCAGGCGGCTGTGCTCGGGCGCTCCGTGGACCAGGAACCAGGGGTCCACCGCGATGCAGTGGCCGCCGACGCCTGGGCCCGGCTGGAGAATATTGACGCGGGGATGGCGGTTGGCGAGGCGGATCACTTCCCACACGTCGACCCCGAGCGCCTCCGCCATCATCGACAATTCGTTGGCAAAAGCGATGTTGACGTCGCGGTAGCTGTTTTCCACCAGCTTAACCATCTCCGCAGCGCGCGCCGTCGTGGTGACACAGGCGCCGCGAACGAACTGGCGATAGAAGGTCATCGCTCGGCGCGCGCAGCGCGGCGTGACGCCGCCGATGCAGCGATCGTTGTCAACCAGTTCGACAAGGATGCGCCCCGGCAGAACGCGCTCGGGGCAATGGGCGATAAAGATGTCCGCGGCGCCGCTGCAGCGCCCCGGCACTTTGAGATCGGGGCGGAGGTCGGCGATCAGATCGGCGACCTTTTCGGTTGTGCCTACCGGCGAGGTCGATTCCAGGATGACAAGATTCCCCGCCTCCAACGCCGGCGCGATCGCGCGTGCAGCATCAAGGACAAAGCTGATGTCGGGGCGATAGTCGGCATCGTGCGGCGTCGGCACGGCAATGACGAAGGTATCGGCGGCGGCCATTGTCGTCGAGGCAACGAGTGTGCCGCGGGCGACCACACCCTGCACAAGCCCGTCAAGGTCGACTTCCTCGATGTGCACCTTGCCCTTATTGATGGTCTCGACCACCGTGGCGCTGACGTCGATGCCGGTGACCTGACAACCTGAACGGGCGATCAGGGCGGCGGTGGGGAGGCCGATATAGCCGAGCCCGACAACAGTCACCTTTTGTTCGATATTAACGGCCACGCGCGACAATCTCCGCAATCTGGACGCCGGCGGTCCCGTCTCCAAAGGGGTTATGAGCGCGGGCCATGGCGTTGTAGGCGCCATCATCATCCAAAAGGCTGAAGATTTCGGAAACGATATGATCGCGCCTCGTGCCGACGAGCCTTGCGGTACCCGCCGCGATGCCCTCCGGGCGCTCGGTCGTCTCGCGCATCACGAGCACCGGCTTGCCGAGCGATGGTGCTTCCTCTTGGACTCCGCCGCTATCGGTGAGGACGAGGTGGCATTCGGCGAGCAGTCGCACGAAATGCGGATAATCCAGCGGGTCGATGAGCGCGACATTGGCGAGCGCGCCAAGGATCGGCTCCATGGCGCTGCGTACCTGCGGATTGGGGTGGACGGGAAAGACGACCGCGACGTCTCTCCGCGCGGCAATGGCTGCAATGGCCTCGGCGATTGCCTTCATGCCGTCACCAAAATTTTCGCGTCGGTGCGACGTGACGGCAATGACCCGTTTGCCCTTAAATCGGTCCATCAGAGGATCGAGCCCGGCGGCGAGCGAAGGCTCTTCGCCGATGCGCGCCTTGGTCGCGAGGAGCGCGTCGATGACGGTGTTGCCTGTCACGTGGATATGGGCTGCAGGCACGTTTTCCGCCCGCAGGGCTGCCGCCGCGGTCTCGGTTGGCGCGAAATGAAGATCGGCGACCGATCCGGTGACCTTGCGGTTCACCTCTTCGGGCCAGGGGTGATAGATATTACCGCTTCGCAGCCCCGCTTCGACATGCCCCACCGGAATCTTGCGGAAATAGGCAGCGAGGGTGGCAGCCATTGTGGTCAGCGTGTCGCCGTGAACGAGGATGCGGTCGGGCCTTTCGGTATCGAAGGTCTCCCCGAGCCCCGTCACGAGGCGCGCGAGCAGCGCATCGAGCGTCTGGTTCGCCTGCATTACGTCCAGATCAATGTCAGGTGTAATGCGGGCGATGTGGAGCACCTGGTCGAGCATCTCGCGATGCTGCGCGGTCACGCACACACGTACGTCGACGCTCTCGCGGCCCTGCAGCGCGTGAATGACAGGAAACATTTTGATGGCTTCCGGACGAGTCCCGAAAACAGTCATGATTTTCATATGTTGTGTCCGGCGCTTGTGGTTAAGGACGGACTAAGCGCAAAAGCTTGCGACACCCTTAAGCTTGCCGGGGGCATGAAAATTCCGCTTGGGATCGCGCTCACTGCAACGCTATCTTGCGTCCCGCGTATATTGCCACGGCCGATCGGGGGGGCTAGGGGCGAGTATCGCCTGCAAGGCCCTGTTTTCGGCCATATGTCTTGTTGATTACGGTAGATCGGTCTGTTTGTTCATGTTTTGGAAGCGTAAAAGCAAGCCTGCCCAACCGGCGCGCAGGGGCTTTTCGGTCCCCGAAGGGCAGCGCGTCTATGCTATTGGCGACATTCACGGTCGTGACGATCTTTTCACCGCAATGCTGGATTTGATCCGTGCCGATAATGCGGCCCGGGGTCTGGCGGAAGTCTCCATCGTTCTGCTTGGTGATCTGATCGACCGGGGGCCGCAATCGGCCGAGGTTGTCGAGCGCGCGATGCGTCTGCGCGAGGAATTTCCCGATACAAGGCTGCTGATCGGCAATCACGAGGAATGCTTCCTCGCCGCGCTGACCGGCGATGTGCGGCGGCTGCGCTATTTCATGCGCATTGGCGGCGATGCCACGGTTGCCAGCTATTGGAATGATGACGAAAGTCTTGCCGAGGCGAGCTTCGAAGAGGTTGCCGAACGGCTGCCGCTACTGGTCCCGGCCGAGCATGTTGCCTTCCTGGGAATGGGCGAGGATGTCATCGAGTTCGGCGATTATGCCTTCGTCCACGCCGGCATCCGCCCCGGCGTACCGCTCGAGCAGCAGTCGCTGTCCGATCTGCGCTGGATACGTGATGAATTCCTCGACAATCTCGCCGATCATGGGAAGATGATCATCCACGGGCACAGCATCACGGCAGAGCCGGACGAACAAGCGAACCGCATCGGCGTCGACGTCGGCGCCTATCGAAGCGGGACACTCGCGGCCCTGGCGCTCGAGGGCGACCAGCGCTGGTTCCTGTTCGCGCGCGAAGAACAGCTGGAGCGCGCAGCGGCATGACAAGGATGAGCCGGACGACGATCAAACCAATCTCGCCGTTGCTTTTGTGCAGTCCACCTTATCGCGCTTGTCACCCCAGAATTGAGTGTATAGGCCGCACGCATTTGCCGCCAAGTCCGCATTACTGACGATAAGAAAAGATGATCATGAATAGACAAGCGGCTGCTGCGCCTATCCCAAAGCCGTCCTTCGGCACGGCTTTGGCCGCCTTGGCTCCTATACTTTTTTTGATCTTCACATTTCTTGTTGGCGGTGGTTCGCGGTCCGATATTGCCTCGCTGCCATTACTGCGCGCTGTCGCGGTTTTAGCCGCATTTTGGGCGGCAACGCGATTGACCGCGGATGATTGGCAGCGCATCCGCACACCGTTCATTTTGCTCGCGCTCCTGACGGCATGGATTGTATTTCAGCTTGTGCCACTTCCCCCCGCCCTCTGGCACGCCCTTCCGGGCCGCGAGACAATCATTGCAATCGATAGGCTGCTGGGTCAGCCCGACCTTTGGCGGCCGATTTCGCTGACCCCGTCGCAAACCTGGAACAGCTTGCTCGCAATGTCCGTTCCCTTCGCCGCCCTACTTCTCGCGGCAAAGCTCGATTTCGAGGACTATCCCAAGCTGCTATTGGCTATCGTCGGAGTTGCCGCTCTAAGCGCAATGCTGGGCTTTTTTCAGCTTTTGTCGGGTGCGGGGGGGGCTGCCTATCTCTACCGGATCACCAATTCCGACGCGATGGTGGGTTTATTCGCCAACCGTAACCACAATGCCGTGTTTTTTGCCTGCGCGACGGTTATCGCCGCCGCACTCCTTCGCAGCGAGAGAATGCGTAGCCGGCGGAGCCCACCGCTGCAGATCGCGCTCATATTCGCAATTCTCACATTCACCGTCTTGACCGCGCTAATCGGCTCGCGGGCCGGGCTTGTCGTCGGCGTTGTCGCGTTCACCATAAGCTACGTGATGGTGATTTCCGTGTGGCGTATCAAGCCCATAACGCAGTGGGAGGCAGCGTTGCCTGTTAGAACAACGAGGGTTTGGGGCTATTTATTGTATTCCCCACCCGCTCTGTTTGCGATTTTGCTCGGCGTTTCGCTCTGGCTCTCGGATCGAACGACTGCGCTGAGCCGACTTGCGGATCATGACGCAGCTAATGATCTACGCATTCGGGCATGGCCGACCGTATGGACCATGATTGAGAAATACTGGGGAGTGGGGACCGGGATGGGCTCCTTCTCGGATATCTATAAAATGTACGAGCCCGATGCATTGCTCACCCCCTCCTACTTTAATCACGCGCACAATGATTGGGCAGAAGTTATACTGACAGGTGGGGTGCCCATGGTGCTGATCATGATCGCGGCAGTTGCGTGGTTTACTCGTAGGTTCCGCTCACTCGGCGTGCGAAATCTCGTAAAGGGGCATCGAGGGGACTTGCGATTACCGGTGCTCATGGTGGTGCTCATTTTAGCAGCAGCTAGTTTCGTGGATTACCCGCTGCGTGTACCTTCAATGCAGGTGATAGCCATCATGTTGATAGCATTGCTTTGTTGCCCGGCGCCGGCGCGCGTGCGCCGGGATTAGACTTGCGGAGCTGTCCCGAGCCTCTATAGCGTCCTATTCCCCTAGCAGCTGGATTGCCTATCATTCTCATGACCAAATTCCGCTTCTTCTTCGCTCTAGGTGTCATGGCTGTGGCGGGGTGCGCCAAGGACGCGCCTCCGGTCGCGAGCGTGCCTAATAGTCCCGTGACCAAGCTTGCCGAGCTTCCGAAGCCCGAGGCTGCCGACGTCGTGCATTCGAGTCGGACAGCGTTCATCGGACCCTTCACGGAGCTTCGTGTAGAGGTGTTCGATGTCCCGGAAATGCAGCGCGATATCATGACCGATGGTGAGGGGAACTTTGCTTTTCCGCTGGTCGGGACCATCGCGGCGGCGGGCAAGACCCCCGATATGATCGCTAGTGAGATCCGCGGCAAGCTAGTGGGTCGTTATGTTCGGGATCCGCAAGTCACAGTTAATTTCAAGTCGCCCACAAGCCAGCTGGCCATCCAGTCCATGTCGGTGACGGTCGACGGGCAGGTGAATAAAGCGGGCTCCTATCCGGTCGTCGGTCGGATGACGCTAATGCGCGCCGTTGCTCTCGCAGGCGGTACAACCGAGTTCGCCAAGCTTGAAGACGTCGTTGTCTTCCGCGACGTCGGTAACAAGAAGTACGTCGGCATATACAATCTGGAAGGTATCCGCCGCGGCAATTACGCCGATCCGGAGATTTTTCCCAACGATATCGTGATCGTTGGGGATTCCCCGCAGCGTCGGATGTTCAAGGATATTCTCCAAACCTTCCCTGCGCTGCTGTCGCCGATAATCCTGCTGGCTCGCGAAGTTTAAGTCGAGAACGGATCGCAATATGAACGAATTGGCCACCACGCGCGAATCCCTGCCGTCCCTCGGAAGTGTTGGACTACAAAACCCGACCTATGAGGATGGGGAGAGCAATCTCCCGGTTGCTGAGCGATTTTTGAATGCGGTCATCGGGCATCGTAGCTGGGTGGCCGGCATCATAGCAGGGTGTCTCTTGCTGGGACTACTGGTTACCTTCCTGGCTACTCCTCAATACACATCGACGGCGCGGATCGAGATCCTGCCGGATGCACCTGTGGCGACCTCGGTAGAGGGGCAACGCGACAGAACGCCAATCAACGAGATTGCCTTTTATAACACGCAATATTCGCTCCTCCAGTCCCGTTCGCTCGCTGAGCGCGTAGTTCGGGCGGGAAACCTCACAGCGGACAAGGCCTTCACTGCAGCGTTTAATCTTGATACGCCAGAGGCGGGGATGACAAGCGCACAACGACGCGACCTTAACAAGCGTGCTGCTACCCTTCTACTCGAACGGCTGCAGGTTGCCCCGGTTCGCGCCTCGAGCTTAGTCGATCTCAGTTTCGCTACGCCTTCTCCTCAGTTGTCCGCAAAATTGGCAGACTTGTGGGTTACGCAATTCGTGCAAGCTAGCATTGATCGCCGCTTCGCAGCGACTTCGGACGCACGCAAGTATCTTGAAGAGCGGCTGACGGCCCTGCGCCAGAATCTCGAGGTCTCTGAACGCGCTCTCATCAACTACACGATGGACAAGGGCATTGTGACTATTTCCTCGGAGACTGACCCCAACGGGCGGACGAAGACGCAAACGCTGGTCGGATCAGATATCGAGGCCGTGAGCAAAGCGTTAGCCGAAGCGCGGCAGTTGCGTATCGCCGCCGAGGCTGAACTTGCCAATACGCAGACTGGTGCGGCGCAGATTAACGCTTCGGCTATCGGAAGTTTGCGCCAGAAGCGCGCGGAGGCGGCAGCCGAGCTTGCCCGTCTGCGCACGATTTTCGAAGAGGATTATCCAGCGGTCGTGTCGTTGCGCGCGCAGGTTGACAATCTCGATCGGAGTATCTCAGCAGAAACTGCGCGTTCAACGCAGGGTAATCGAGAGGCATACACTGCGGCGATCAAACGGGAGCGTGATCTACAGGCCGAGCTCGACCGCCTGACCGGCGATTATAACACTCAACAGCGGGAATCCATTCAGATGGCGATCCTGCAGCGGGAGGTTGATTCTAACCGACAGTTGTACGATGGCTTGTTACAGCGCTACAAAGAGATTGGTGCGTCAGGGGTTGGTACGAATAACATCGCAGTCGTAGATCGCGCGAAAGTTGCTGAAAAGCCGTCAAGTCCATCCTTGTTCAATAATTTGCTGGTGGCTCTTCTGGCAGGCGTAGCGTTATCTGCTGTCGTAGTTTTCCTCCTCGAGAAAATGGATAGTTCTGTTCGTGATCCGCAGGACGTGGTTGGACGCTTTGGACTGCCGCTGCTGGGTACAATCCCGGAGGTGCTTGACCAAAATGTCGCGGACGCGATCCTGGATAAGAAATCCGCGATCTATGAATCTTATTTCTCGCTGATGACGAATCTGACATTCCTGACTGAGCACGGCGCGCCGCGGTCGATCATGCTCACTTCGGCGCGGCCCAAGGAGGGTAAGAGCAATTCCTCGCTCAGCCTCGCCACGGTGCTCGCCGCTACGGGCAAATCGGTTATTCTGATCGACGCCGACGTCCGCAACCCTTCGCTTAATCGCTATCTCGACATGCCGAATAAGCTTGGGTTAAGCCACTATTTGTCGGGCAACGACGATCTAAATAGTATGATCGTGGAACTACCGAATTTCGGCTTTTCGATCATCACGGCTGGTCAGATGCCGCCCAACGCCGCCGAGCTGCTGGGGAGCGATCGCCTGCCAGTACTAATCGGAAAACTCTTAAAGCGCTATGATCACGTCCTCGTTGATGCACCACCGCTCCTCGGCTTGGCAGATGCTCCGCTGATCGCTCGTCGCGTGGAGGGGGTGCTGTTCACTATTGAGGCCAACGCAACAAAGAGCCGCGCTATTGCAACGGCACTGACCCGTCTGCGTATGTCAGGTGCCAAAATATTTGGTGCGGTTATTACAAAGGTGGGAGCGCGAAACCAAGCCTATGGATACGGGTATGGCTATGGTTACGGTTATAGCTATGGCGACCAGACCTAATTGCGCGCCTTAAGCCTGAATCAGGACGAACGGTGAGCTTTTATCGTACATTGGGGTGGCTGGTAGTAAGCGGACTCGCTGCCTTCGTGGCGCTGTCCAGCTATGTCATCTCGAACGAAGTGAAGGCCCCTGCGGCTGCCTACGCCACAGGCTTTCCTCCGGCCGGGATTGCCAAGGCGAACCTCGCATTTTATTCGTACGGTGCCCGCGCTTTCTATGATAGGAGGGCAAGCGTTACTACAGGAGAGGTGGCTCTTGCGCGGCTTGCCTATAGAACTGAGCCGCTATCATCGACGGCGCTCAGCATGCTACTGCAGAGCATTTCAGACAGCGGAGTGGAAGAAAGGCTGCTAGAGCTGGCGAGCGATCTTACGCGGCGAAACTCCCTACTCAACGAAAAGCAAATTGATAGCGCTGCGGCGCGCGGTGACGATGCGGCGTTCTTTCAGTGGTTGTCGCGCTCAATGTTGACGAACAACGATCTTCTCGCGGCATACGTTGGCGCGATGGCACAAGCGACAGCGAAGGATGGAGCAGTCGAAGCTTTGACGCCCGTTGTTGGGCCTAGGCCACGGTGGGCGGACCACTATTGGGAGCAAGTGGCTAAAGTTCCGGCGAGCACCGTTAATGCAGCGAAGCTGCGCGTTGCAGTTGCTGGGGCGCCATGGTTGCAGACCGAGATCAGGCGCTCGGATCAAATGTTGGCGCTCGCGCTCACCAACCGTGGAGAGTTCGATGCCGCGTTTGGATTGTACCGGGGCTTAGGTCTCGCACGCGAAAAGCCTACACGCAATTTGCTTTTCAACGGGACTTTCTGGCGTCAACCAAAGCTACCGCCATTCGACTGGCAACTTGCTGTGTCGGGAACCTTGGGCTCGTCAATCGACCCGGAGGACAAAAGCCTGCGCGTATCCGCGATCGCTGGTGCACGCGGGTATGCTGCGCGCCAACTCGTCTCCCTTCGCCCGGGTAACTACCAACTAGGTTGGTCCCTATCGGCGTCAATGCCTTTCGAAAGTTCGACTCTGTGGGTCCGCCTCAACTGCGCCGAAACGGGCGTAAAGGCCAGCAAGCCTGTGCATATTCTTCTAAAAGCAGGAAGCCACAGCAACACGTTCGCGATTCCTCCCGATGGTTGCAACTGGTACTGGTTATCAATTGACATCGGCCTTCCCGACACATCGCCGGGCTTCGACGCGGTCTTCCAAAATATATCTTTGACCTCGGCGAAAGGTGAGGGTGCTCGCGTTCGTCAAACTTCTCCAGCGATTTAACATTCCAGCCCAAGGACTTAATGTGCAGCCAAGGATTTTTGTAACCGGAACCGCAGGGTTCATCGGCTTTCATTTGGCCAAATTATTGCTCGGCGAAGGTTTCACGGTCGCCGGGTATGACGGGATGACGGACTATTATGACGTTCGTCTCAAGCGCGGGCGTCATGAGTATCTGCTCGAATATCCGAATTTCTCCGCAACCGAAGGAATGCTTGAGGATCACGCACTGCTTGATGCGACGATTGACGTTTTCAAACCTGACGTGATCGTTCATCTCGCGGCGCAGGCGGGGGTTCGTTACAGCCTCGAAAATCCCCGCGCCTATCTAGACAGCAATGTTATTGGAACATTCAACGTAATGGAGGCGGCGCGCCGCCTATCGGTGCAGCATTTGCTGATGGCTTCAACCTCGTCGGTTTATGGTGCCAACGATGAAATGCCCTTCACCGAAACTGAAAAGGCCGACACCCAACTTACCGTTTATGCGGCGACCAAGAAGGCCAATGAATCGATGGCGCATGCCTATGCGCATCTTTGGGATTTGCCGACGACGATGTTCCGCTTCTTCACGGTCTATGGTCCGTGGGGACGTCCCGACCTCGCGCTCTACAAATTTGTCGACGCGATGCTCGATGGGCGCCCGATCGACATCTACAACCATGGCGACATGTATCGCGACTTCACCTATGTCGACGACCTTGTTCGCGCAATTCGCCTGCTGATCGACGCGGTGCCCGAACGGCCAGCATCGCGCACAGAGATTACGGAAGGGGATTCGATGAGCCCTGTCGCGCCGTTCCGGATCGTCAATATCGGAAACAACGACAAAGTTCGCCTCCTCGACTTCATTGACGCGATTGAGCAGGAGCTCGGGATCAAGGCGATCCGGAACTATATGCCGATGCAGGCGGGCGATGTGCCTGCAACTTGGGCCGACGCGTCGCTTCTCGAACGATTGACCGGCTACCGTCCTTCGACTGACTTTCGCGACGGCATTGCCAGCTTCGTCGCTTGGTTCCGGGAATATAAGGGAAAATGAGCTTGTATACTGCAGACGTGGCAACACACAAATTGCTCGGCGAACTTAAGATCGCGGTCGTTGGCCTCGGCTACGTCGGGCTTCCACTAGCGGCTGAGTTCGGTCGTATACGTGAAGTTGTCGGCTTCGATATTAACGTTTCACGCATCGAGGCACTTCGCCGTGGCGAGGATACGACACTTGAAACCAGTGCGGATGAACTGGCAGCGGCTAAGCACCTCAGCTTCTCAAGCGATCCTGCAGATATTGCAGGATGCAATTTTTATATCGTTACCGTGCCTACCCCGATCGACGCGCATCGACGCCCCGACTTGACCCCGCTGATCAAAGCGTCGGAGGCCGTCGGCAGGGTGTTGAAGCGGGGCGACATTGTTGTCTATGAATCGACTGTTTATCCCGGCGCCACCGAAGAAGATTGCGTTCCGGTACTCGAGCGCCTGTCGGGACTTACCTACAATCGCGACTTTTATTGTGGCTATAGCCCGGAGCGCATCAATCCAGGCGATAAGGAACATCGTCTTCCCTCGATCCGCAAGGTGACTTCAGGCTCGACGCCGGAGGTCGCCGATCTTGTCGACAGCCTGTACGCCTCGATTATTACGGCGGGTACTTATAAGGCCGAATCTATCCGGGTTGCCGAGGCAGCGAAGGTCATCGAGAATACGCAACGGGATCTTAACATCGCGCTGATCAATGAATTGGCCATTATCTTCAATCGTATGGGGATTGACACTGAGGCGGTGCTGAAGGCGGCGGGTACGAAATGGAATTTCCTTCCTTTTCGTCCTGGTCTCGTGGGCGGGCACTGCATTGGTGTTGACCCTTATTATCTGACTCATAAGGCCGAGGCCATGGGCTATCGGCCTGAGATTATCCTTGCTGGCCGACGCCTCAATGACGGGATGGGGGCCTATGTGGCTGATCAGCTTGTAAAGGCAATGTTGAAACTCCGGATCCAGGTCAACGGTTCGCGGGTGCTCGTGATGGGGTTAACCTTCAAAGAAAACTGTCCTGACTTGCGAAATACGCGCGTCATCGACGTAGTCACCGAACTTCAATCCTACGGAGTTGAAGTTGATGTCTATGATCCTTGGGCGGATCCCGAGGAAGCTGACCAAGAATATGGAATCACACTAACGGGTGATCCCGGTTCAGGGGTGTACGACGGCACGGTAATAGCGGTCGCGCACGATATCTTTCGAGAGAAAAGCGAAGCTCTCATCCAGAAGTGCGCAAAAGACACCCACGTCGTGTACGACTTAAAGAACTTGTTGCCTCGGGAAGCCGGGGCGATGCGCCTGTAGTCGGATCGTTTCGATCGGTCCTCAATCACGGACTCTCGTACTGCAGATCGGACCACTATGACTCTGTTCCAGGAAGTTACAATAAATATCTGCATAGTCCGAAGGGGCAATTGGCCCGTGAAAGATGGATATGGAAAATAAAATGAAAAAGCTTGAATCTACAGGCCGAGATATTTTCGCAAAGAATATATCTATCATTAATTTTCTTTGCTCAGTTGTTAATATGCTTCCTGAATTTGTAAAGCGAGCATTGTGGAATTTGTCATTTAATGTGGACAGTAAGTTTAGTACCCTATTGAGATACTGTATAATTAGTAGCATATGCAAGAAAGTCGGAAGAAATGTTTATATAGGTCCAAGCGTAATAATAAAAAATGCAAGAAATCTGGTTATAGGGGACAACGTGTCTATCCATTTCGGTTGCTATATTGATGCTGCTGGAGGATGCGAAATAGGAAGTAATGTTTCTATAGCTCATATGAGTTCAATTGTTACTTTTGAGCATACATGGAATGACTTAAATCTTCCGATTAAGTATAATCCGATTCGTAAAAAGAAAGTGACCGTGGGCGATGATGTATGGGTCGGTTGCGGCGTTCGGATTCTGTCTGGATCGTGTATCAGTGGCCGCGTAGTTATTGCCGCTGGCGCAGTTGTGACGGGCAACTGCGAATCTTCGACGCTATATGGCGGTGTTCCCGCCCGCCCTCTAAAACCTTTGGCAAAATGAGATGACGACCTTCCCACAAACTCGGTCGCTACGGTGTGTGTTCGCTCATGATCATATTTTTGTTGAGCGCCAAGGAAAATTCGCCAGCCGGTCGGGGTTGCCTCATTCGGTTTTAGCACGGTACGCGGACGCGTTCGGTGAAGTTGACGTAATTTGTCGCTCGCGAACGGAAGCGGAGTCTACAGTTCCCCTCATCATTGACCCGCGAGTTCACTTTTACCCAATGCGTAATGTGCGCTCTTTGGAAGGCTTGCGTGAAATAGGTCAGGTAGCGAGCGCTATATCCAAGATCGTAAAGAGAGCCGATTGCGTCATCGCGCGGTTGCCCTCTGTTATTGGGCTGCTGAGCGCGGCGGCCTCGGTCCGGCACGGAAAGCCCCTGGCCGTAGAGGTCGTAGGCAACGCCTGGGAAGCGAATATATATCATGGGGCCCGAATTGGGCCTATCATCGCTCCAATAGAGCACCTTATTTGCAAGGCATTCGTGAAACGCGCAAAAATTTCCATTTATATCACAACTGATTATCTGCAGCGAGTCTATCCCACGAAGGGGCACGTGTTCGTATGCCCGAACGTACAGATAGACGAGATTGTCCCAGCGGATCGGGTCAAGGGGCGGCTAGTTAAATCTGCCTCCAGCAAATGGATCTTCGGCTTGGTTGGTTCGCTTGACGTCAGCTATAAGGGCCACGAAACCGCCATCACAGCGTTGGCCAAATTGAAGCAGTCACTACCTCAGGCCGACCTGCGACTTCAATTCGCCGGTGGAGGGGATCCTGCAAGATGGGAGCGACTGGCCATTGCTGCCGGAGTATCAGAGAATGTAGACTTTCTTGGCACAATCTCTCCAGGAGAGCCAATGAGACGCTGGTACGACTCTGTTGATATTGTCATGCAGCCCAGCCAAGTCGAGGCGCAGGGGCGCGCTATAATTGAAGCGATGAGCCGCGGGAAGCCCGTCGTAGCTACGAGGACGGGGGGCATCCCAGAATTGATATCTGAGGACTGCCTGGTCCGAGTAGCGGACGCGAATGAATTGGCCGAACGTACCAGTGCATTGGTCCGGAACTCAGCGCACTATGAAGCCATCGCTCTGCGCAATCTGACCGCATCGAGAGCGTTCCTCAAACCCGCTATCGAACGCCAGCGTAAGAAGGCGTTTGATTGCTTGCGAACTCAAATCGATTCGGTGAACTGATGTTCCAAATGATAACACGGGGCCTATACCCTACAGTGCTCATGGCTTCTATCGCCAGTGCATTTGGAGTGGCAGTTTACGCGCTAATTCATCCTCCACAAGGATACGAAGTCATATTCCTGCTACCGCTGGCATATGCTGTCGTTTTTTGTGTTTCGGTCCTAACAGTACGCGAATCCCCGTCCCTGTTACTTTCTGGCCTTACGGCGGTTGCATATCTCCGATACGTTATATTGACACTTCTTTTAGTATATAATGGAGGATACGAGGGAAGATCATGGCAGCCGCCATCTAACGACAGCATTCAATATGCTATATTATTAATGGTATATGAGCTTCTCGCCGTGATTCTTGCCGCTTTATTTCTGGAAGGAAAATTTCGAAAGAAGCATACGGCAATCGTTTCTTCTGGAGAGAGGCCTATCCCTCTTTGGATTTGCTTTGGTGCACTAACATTCTCGTTCGCGCTTTGTGCATTAACTCCGCCTGCACTTGATCTTGTTAGTTTTGTCCGTCCCACTATCGTGGAAGATGAGACTTCTCAGCCACCGATCGCAATCCTTTTTGCTATGATATTTGTTTTGTCAAAACTCTTCCTATGCGTTGGACTGATCCACAGATGTCATCTTTATAAAGGAACGTATAAGAAGATCATGCCATGGCTCGCCTTGATCATAGCAAGCGTTAACATTGCAATATTTTTCGGATCTAACCGCTTGGCAATTTTGCTGAATGCAATTGTGTCAGTCGTGTTTCTTTTCAGGTATTTTGGTTGGCGCGCTTTTATGCCAGCCGCAGGGGTTCTCGCCATATTTATTGCCGTTTTTAGCATCGTTACCGAGGAACGGCAATATTACGACAGCGGCGCTCCCTGGAATATGGACGCGGCAGATTCTATTCAGGCGTATACCGGCGGAACGTACAATGTCGCAATAGGCGTTGAGGTTTCTGAAATGTTCCCTGAGGCTGGGAAATTAGAAGTTCTCCTATATGATTTAGTGCGCCCAACCATAGGCCTAAATATCATATCGAAAAACTGGAATATAGTTTACTCGAACATATACTTCAACTATCGAATGTTTGTGCATATCGATAGAAGATCTCAAATCATGCCTATGATTGCTCAGTCTAACTTATTCTTCGGCCCACTTCTTTCGCCAATTTTAAGTATATTATTTATCTTTGTTGGATATTATTTGTTATCTAAGAGTCATTTTTCTAAACAACCTGAGCTTTCATTTTGCATGCTTCTAATAGTTTCACGAATAACATTTATATTTGGACAAAATACGATGAATATGATGAACTTTATATCATTGTATCTCATACTGCCAGTTATATTGCTATATCCTTTAGCAAATATGTCTCGTGATCGTAGAATAACATGATGATCCGTGTCATGAAGCGTGCGAAAACGCTCGTTATATACGTTTTTCTATTCCATATTGTGCGTATTCTTGCGGATTTATTCTTGCCAAACGCGCATATATTCAACCTGATACGAGGAGCTGTAATTGGCCCGTTTCTCGCGGATCGGGGCCGCGGCCTGGCAATCGCCTCCGGAGTAATCATAAACGGAGCCTGGAATCTGCGGGTAGGGCAAAACGTCTACATAGCCCACAACTGCTGGCTGAATGCTACTGGAGGACTGGTAATCGAAGCGGGCGCTATCCTGTCTCCTAACGTGGTGGTCGCGACGACTGCTCATAGGCGCGAGCATTCGGCCGTGTCACTGCGTCAATCAAACCAATCCCCGGTTTTCATTGGGAGCGGTGCGTGGGTGGCCAGCAACTCAGTGGTGACGCGGGGAGCCCACATCGGTGAGGGCGCCGTAATCGCCGCAGGATCGGTTGTTGGTGGCACCGTGCCTCCTCGGTCGCTATACAGAGGAAATCCTGCGAGCCTCGTAAAAGTGTTCGATGACGTTTAGTTCTGCCAAGAGTTGGTTCTATGATTGACTATGCCAGCACGGCCACCAAGAAGATCGGAACGATCGTCTTCGGTCTAATTAGCGCGACATTGGTTGCACGTTATCTGGGTCCTAATGGGCGAGGCGATTATGCTGTAATAGTTGGGTTTTCTTCGATCTTATTTAGCATTCTGAATTTCGGAGTAAGCAATTATTATGCGAGGGAAAGGAGAGATATTGGATCTTCTATTGCCTACTCTTATGGTTTATATTTTTTACTTATATTTGTTATAATTTTTTCATGCGGTTTGCTGTGGAATCTTTCGTCTGATGGTAATAATCTTTACGCAATGGGGACGATACTTGCTTCTTTTTCTTTACTTAGAATGCAAACGCAAAGCGTTTTACTGGTTGAGGACTTAAGGGGAGCGACACGGGCGGCTATTTTGGGTGCCGCTAGCGAGTCTTCTTTTATACTTATTTGCTATTTATTCTTTGATAAGTATGTTGTCCTGGCAGTTTGTGCTCTCGTTACAAAGGAGTTAATAATTTTCGTAGCGAGCTGGAGAAGGCTACGTTTATATCCAGGGGAGAGGCGTAAAATTTGGCCCATAGGAGCGAATCTTGTGGGCGGTAGGAATGTAAAGGAGATAGCCTTTGCTTTTGTGCTTTCCGCACTTATAACAATAAATTATAAGATTGATGCGGTTATTATGTCTGCGTTAGACATACCTGCCTATAAGATCGGGATATACGCAGTAGGCGTCGCAATCGCAGAATACCTTTGGATCCTATCGGATATTTTCAAGGATGTTCAAGTCAGTCGCACAGCAAGAGGATCGGATTCTCAAGGCGTTGTGCGATCAGTCCGAATGGCGATCGTCCTCACTCTTGCTGCATATCTGTCATTTATAGCGGTTGGCTGGGTCGTCGTTCCTTTTGTTTTTGGTCCAGAATTCCTCGAAAGTTACTTGGTTACACTCTGGATGCTCGGTGCGACCATTTTTATGGTTCCATGTAAAATTATAGGTGTTTACTATATTTCCATTGGAAGATTTGAGCCTTACGTTAAGACTATGGTTGCGGCGGTATTCGTTAATGTAACCCTAAACTTTATTCTCATACCATTTCTGGGAATATATGGAGCAGTAGTTGCAAGCATTGTTTCGTATTTCTTGGCTGGGATGTGTATTATGGTGGATTTTGGGAAAATGTCTTCGATCAAATTAGGTGAAATCATGGTTTTGCGTAAGGAGGACGTTGATAGGATTCATAGTTCTATCGTTCGTCGTCTAAATCGTGAAAGAGAATGAAAGTGGGAATTGAGTATCGATCATTGGATTACGGGACCGGCTTGGGGCAGTAATATGTATTTTCGTCCACGGTTCTTGCTTATTGGCGCATTCGCACGATCATTGGTTAATTTTCGTGAGCCGCTATTGAGCGGATTGTGCAATGCCGGGTGTGAGGTGCACGCCGCCGCTGCCGCGATCGACACTGACTCGGAAGTCGTCGTGCGCCTCGATGCTTTGGGAGTCCAACGCCATTCAGTGCCGATTGTCCGCGCCGGCCTAAACCCAGTGGCAGACGTCAAGGCTCTGATTGCGCTTGTTCGGTTGATGCGCCGAACGCGCCCCGACATGGTTCTGGGATATACTATCAAACCCGTCGTGTGGGGCACGCTCGCCGCTTGGGTTGCGCGCGTACCGCGCCGCTATGCCATGATCACGGGGCTCGGTTATGCCTTCACCGGAAAAGCGACCAGAAAGCGAGCGCTGATTCAGCTGGTCGTCCGGATCCTTTATCGATTGGCACTTTCGCGAGCCCATCTTGTGATTTTCCAGAATCCCGATGATCTGGTCCTGTTTCGTGACCTTCGCCTAATCCCCAGGCGCATGCCTGTGGCCATCGTAAACGGTTCGGGCGTAGATTTGACAATGTACCCAAATTTGCCACTTCCCGAAGGGCCGCCGCGCTTTTTAATGATCGCGCGATTGTTGGGCGATAAGGGCGTACGCGAATATGTCGCGGCTGCAACGGTCGTGCGGCGTTCCCGTCCTGACGCGAGCTTTCACCTGGTGGGCGGGCTCGATCCAAACCCCGACGCCATAACCCGGGCGGAGATCAATGATTGGATGGAGCGCGGTGATATCGTCTGGCATGGATCCCAAGCGGATGTTCGGCCGTTTCTGGCCGACGCGCACATTTTTGTTTTGCCGAGCTATCGGGAAGGAACTCCGCGCACTGTTCTTGAGGCTATGGCCACGGGGCGAGCGATCATCACGACCGACGCGCCCGGCTGTCGCGAAACCGTCATCGACGGAGAGAATGGTTTGTTGGTGCCGCCGCGATCTGCCGCTGCACTGGCACAGGCCATGCTGCGGTTGCTTGCGGCTCCAGCGATGATCCGCGATATGGCGGCGCGGTCGCTGGACATCGTGCGCGAGAAGTACAGCGCCGAGAAGGTTACCGCGGCGATGCTTGAAGCGATGTGCATAGTGGATGAGGGTAGAGAGTGAAAAGGCTGATCGACATCCTTGGTTCAGCGACGGCACTGGCGCTTCTTTCTCCGGTGATCATGGCGACCGCTATCGCCATCCGCTTGCGTATGGGAAAACCGATTCTTTTCAGCCAGCAGCGCCCTGGCCTCCATGGCCGACCGTTCGTGATGCACAAATTCAGAACCATGCTAGACGCGCAGGGACCAGATGGGCAACCGCTGCCGGATGGACAGCGCCTCACTCCATTCGGGAGATTTCTGCGATCCACAAGTTTGGATGAGCTCCCAAGCCTTTGGAGTGTGCTGAAGGGCGACATGAGCTTGGTGGGGCCGCGCCCACTGTTGATGGAGTATCTACCTCTTTACAGCCCCGAACAGGCGCGGCGGCATGAGGTGCGTCCGGGTATCACCGGCTGGGCGCAGGTCAATGGCCGGAACGCGCTAAGCTGGAATCAGAAATTTGCACTGGACGTGTGGTACGTCGACCACTGGTCACTCTTTCTCGATGCGAGAATCATATTGATGACTCTGGTCAAAGTCCTGAAGCGCAGTGGGATCAGCGCTGACGGCGAGGCAACGATGCCCCGATTTGAGGGAAATGCCGGCCAATAACGACAAGAAGATACGGTGCAAAAGACTGGAGAGGATAATGAGCAGATTAATCGGAATTTACGGCGCGAGCGGTTTCGGCCGTGAAGTGATGCCGGTCGCACGGGCGCAATTTTCACCTGAGACTCGCTTCGTGTTTATAGACGATGGCATTGAAGGCGAAGAGCGGCAACGAAGCGGCCATGCGCTTCTCACTTGGGACGAGTTTATTGAAAGCGCAGTCGGGCAGGATGCGGCCGTGTCAATCGCGATCGCCTCATCCCAAGTCCGCGAGCGGCTGACCGCACGGTGTGCAAACGCGGGGATTTCGATTTTTAATGTTCGCGGGTCGAATGTAATCGTGGGTGACAATGTTGCCATCGGTGAGGGGGCAATCCTCCAGCCGTTCGTCATGCTGACCGGGGATAGCCGAATAGGGAGAGGGTTTCACGCCAACATATACAGCTATGTGGCCCACGACTGTGTTATTGGAGATTTCGTAACATTTGCGCCGCGGGTCATGTGCAATGGCAATGTTCGTATTGAGGATCACGCATATATCGGCACTGGTGCTATCCTTCGCCAAGGCACTCCTGAGAAACCACTTATTATTGGACGCGGAGCAACGGTCGGGATGGGCGCCGTCGTGACGAAAGACGTTCCGGCAGGCTCGACGGTCATTGGTAATCCGGCAAAGCTCATGGAAAAGAAATAATATGCTGAACACCCCTTTCGCATCTTGGCCGAGCTTCAGCGAGGAAGAGGTTCAAAGTGTTGCGGCTGTGCTACGGTCGAACCGCGTAAACTACTGGACCGGCGAGGAGTGCCGGGCCTTCGAGCGCGAGTTCGCCGAATGGGTGGGGACTGAACACGCCATCGCGCTCGCCAATGGCACGGTCGCACTCGATCTTGCCCTGCACGGTTTGGGCATCGGTTATGCGAATGGAGGCCGCGCCGACGACGAGGTAATCGTCACGCCGCGGACGTTCCTTGCATCTGTCAGTTGCGTCGTCAACGCCGGCGCGGTGCCGGTCTTCGCTGACGTCGACTTCGACAGCGGCAATATTTCTGCCGATACGATTGAGCCTGTGCTGACGCCGCGGACGCGCGGCGCGATCGTCGTCCATCTCGCTGGTTGGCCCGCCGACATGGACCCGATCATGGAACTGGCGGCAGAGCACGGCTTCAAGGTGATCGAGGATTGCGCGCAGGCACACGGGGCGCGCTACAAGGAAAGAAGCGTTGGGGGGATTGGCCATGTCGGCGCATGGTCCTTTTGCCAGGACAAGATCATGACGACGGGCGGCGAAGGAGGGATGGTCACGACCAACGACCCGGATCTTTGGTCGCGTATGTGGTCGTTCAAGGATCACGGGAAGAGTTGGGAGGCCATCTATGAGCGCGCCCATCCTCCGGGTTTTCGATGGGTGCATGAAAGTTTTGGCACCAATTGGCGCATGCTGGAAATGCAGGCAGCAATTGGGCGGATCCAGCTTCGCCGAATGCCCGAATGGACTGCTGCGCGCACCCACAACGCGGGGGTTTTGCGCGATGCTCTGAAGGATCTGGGGGGAGCCGACGGTGTGATCCACATTCCTCGGCTGACCGGTGAGGGCAATGTTCACGCCGAGTATAAAACCTACGCCTATGTTCGCCCTGATAGGCTGAAGAAGGATTGGGATCGCGACCGTATCATTGCGGAAATCGTCGCCCGGGGTGTGCCCTGCTATCAGGGAAGCTGCTCCGAGGTCTATCTAGAGAAAGCCTTCGACAATACGGGATGGCGGCCCCTCCAGCGCTTGCCCGCCGCCCGGACGCTTGGAGAAACGAGCTTGATGTGGCTGGTGCATCCGACTTTGACGCCTGAGCAGATGCAGCTAGCAGCCGCCGTGAGTTACGAAGTGCTGGGGATGGCGAGCCGATAAAAATTTGAGGACCTGATGTTTGCAGGGAGAACCACCCTCCTAGAGCCCGACCGATTCTCAGACCCGATCACTCTCAAACCGCTCCACCTGCTCTTTGCTGGGCGCATATTCCGGAACCAGACGGCTAACCACCCGCATGGCCGAAGTGCTGTCGCCGCTGCTGCGGATTGTCGCGTCGAGACTTTTCAACTCTTGTTCCAATTTCTCCCATGGCCATAGTTTCTCGCGGGCGCGCATGATCCGCGGATGATTGGTGGGTTCAGGATTGTCACCGATCAGCAGTTCTTCGTAGAGTTTCTCGCCGGGACGAAGCCCGGTTTCCACGATCTCTATATCGCCGTCAGGATTGTCTGCATCGCGAACGCTTAGGCCAGACAAACGGATCATCGAGCGTGCGAGGTCCGCGATGCGCACGGGTTCGCCCATGTCGAGCACAAACACCTCGCCGCCTTTTGCCATGGCGCTGGCCTGGATGACTAGCTGAGAGGCCTCGGGAATCGTCATGAAATAGCGCGTGATCTCGCGGTGGGTCAGTGTCACGGGGCCGCCTGCAGCGATCTGCGCCTTGAATCGAGGCACGACGGACCCGCTCGATCCCAACACATTGCCGAAGCGCACCATGCTGAAAATCGTATTTACACCAGGTTGCGCTGCTCGGGCCTGAAGGATGAGCTCGCATACCCGCTTCGACGCGCCCATGATGTTCGTCGGGCGTACCGCCTTGTCGGTGCTGATGAGGGTGAAATTGGCGACTCCCGCCTCTTCTGCAGCTTCCACGCTGTGGAGTGTGCCCATGATATTGTTGCGAAGACCCGAGATCGGGTTGGCCTCGACCAACGGTACATGCTTGTAAGCTGCGGCGTGGAATACCGTCTCCGGACGGTAGTGCGAGTAAACGCGGTGCATCGAGGAGCGCTCGGACACATTCGCCATCTCGGGAATAATGGGCACCGTTATGCCCATCTCGCGCATCAACTCGCTGAGCTCCTGTTCGATAGCATAAAGCCCATATTCGGATTGCTCGAGGAGAATGAGCCGCGCGGGCCGGCAATGGATAATCTGGCGGCAAAGCTCGCTGCCGATCGAGCCCCCGGCGCCCGACACCAGTACCGTCTTACCGACGATCGTCTTGCCCATCAGCAATTCATTGGGCGCGACAGGCTCGCGCCCGAGAAGCTCGTCGATCTGGATTTCGTGGAGGTCGCTGACGGTGATCCGGCCCTCGATCACGCTGGTCAGGTTGGGGAGGGACCGAACGTACACCTCCTCGTCTTGCAATGTCTCGATAATCTCGCGCCGACGCGCGCGGGACGCGCTTGGTATAGCGAGCAGAACTTCGTCGACATCCGTATCTTCGAGCAAATCGTGCAGTCGGTTGGCGCCGAAAACGGGGACGCCATCGAGCCGCTGCCCGTCAAGACGAAGGTCATCATCGACGAAGCCGACAAGGTGAACCTGCGGCTCGTGGCGCAGAGATAGAGCAAGCTGCTGCCCCGCGCGCCCGGCCCCATAAACGACGACGCGGCGCACATCCGCGGATACGACCTTCAGAAGGTCGAGTAGCGCGAACCGGATGCCGACGCGGCTGGCAGCGAGCAACAGCAGGAAGATCATCGGGTGCAGAACGCACAGCGTCCGCGGTACCGCGGGAAGACGAAATACCACGCAGACGATAAACAGTGGTATGGTGAGGAGCCCGCACGCAATTGCGAGGTCGGCGATGGTTCGAGCGCCCGAAAAGCGGATCAGTGAGCGATAGACGCCGGCTTTCCAGGCGATCGGATACCAAAGTGCGAGAGCGAACGCGGTAAAGGTGCCGATCGGGAGTGAGATGAGGTCCCACACGCCGAGCCGAAGAGAAAAGGCGATCCAGACCGCCGCAACGCAAAGGAAACCATCGATCGCTACCGCCATCAACTGACGTTGCACGCGCGGGCGATCGACGATGAAGGAGAGAATCTTTTCGCGCGCTGCGCGCCACCGGACGTTGTTTTGAACTATCATTATCCGTTCGCCGTTGTTTGCCGGACCGTCGAGACCGGTTCCCACGATGTTATAATATCGGGATGTTTCCCTGCGGCGACCTCACATCCACGCGCAAGATGCTCGCGGTAGATGCGCACGCCGCCTTAACCTCTCGGCGCGGATAATTCAACAAGTGCCGCATGTTGAGAGCCCCTCCTCTGAATGGCTGTATTCAGAACGACGCAATAATTCGCGGCGCCGGCGATCGTTCCCGGCGGAGAGGCGAGGCTTGCTCTTTTGCGCCAGACCGTGCGCGAAGGTCGGCGCGATGCGAGGCGCTGCTCGTCAGCGCTTGATGTAAAGACCGGAGGCGTGGCCGCCGATGCCAGGCTCGACGTGGATCGCAACTTCGAAAACGTCAGCGGCGCGGCTCGCGATGACGGACGGGTCGGGGCGGCTTTCCGCAACAATCCGGCCATCCTTCATCCAGACGATCCGATCGGCAAATTGCGCCGCGAGATTGAGGTCGTGGAGCACCGCGGCGATGCCCTGGCCCGCGCGGCTTCGCGCCACAAGCCTGGTCATGACGTCGATCTGGCGGCGTGGATCGAGCGCCGCGGCAGGCTCGTCGAGGAGCAGGAGCGGAGCCTCGGCCGCGAAGACCCGCGCGAGCGCGGCAAGTGCCAGCTCGCCGCCCGAAAGGGTGGCAGTTGAGCGACGGGCGAGGGGCGCGCACCCGACTTCCTCGAGCCAGCGCGCCGCGTCGCCCGCGCCGCGCGCGACTTCACCACCTCCGAAGGCGAAGCGGCCGAGCGCCACCATGTCGGCGACCGCGATCGGCCACGCGACCTCGGTGCGCTGCGGGAGATAAGCGAGGTGGCGCGCCCGCTCGATCGGGCTGAGGCGCGTGATGTCGTGCCCGCCGAGACGAACAGATCCTTTATCCGGTCGGCCCTGGCCGGCGAGCAGGCGCATGAGGGTGCTTTTTCCCGAACCATTGGGCCCGACAATGACCACGAGCTCGCCCGGCAAAAGCCGGAACTCCGCATCCTCGAGCCGATCGGCGAGAGTGAGCCCCTTGGCTATCAGCTCAGTCATGGCGGACCGTCCCACGGCGCAGCGCGATCAACAAGAAGATCGGCGCGCCGGCAAGTGCCGCGACCACCCCGAGCCGCAGTTCCGTATCGGTCGGCAGCAGGCGGACAAGCATATCGGCGAGGATCAGCATCGCTGCGCCCGCAAGCGCGGCGGGGACGAGGGTGCGCCCTGGATCGTAGCCGACCCAGGGGCGAACGACATGCGGCGCGACGATGCCGACGAAACCTACCGCGCCCGCAAGCGCCACCGAGGCCCCGGTCGCAAGTCCGGTGCCGACCACGACCGCGATCTGGGCGCGCCGGAAATCGAGCCCGTGCGCGCTCGCCGCCTCCTCGCCGATCGCGAGCAAGGACAGGCTTCGGCGCTGGGTGAGAAGCATTGCAGCGCCCGCTACCATGAAGGGAAAGGTGAGGCCGAGATCGGCGAGCGAGCGGTTGGCGACCGACCCCAGGGTCCAGTTGACGAGATCGGAAAGGGAGAAAGGATTGGGCGCGAAGTTGAGGATGAGGGCCATCGCCGCACCTGCAAGGCTTGAAAGGCCAACCCCGATCAGGATCAGCGTCGCCATGCCGCGCGTGCGCACGGCGGCCGAGGCGAGGAGGGCGGTCACCAGGCCCGCGCCGCCGATCGCGCCAAGCGGCAAGGCCCAGGACCAGGCTGCCGCGAGCCCGAAATAAAGCGTCAGCGTGGCGCCGAGCGTCGCCGCGGCCGAGACGCCCAGAATGCCGGGCTCGGCGAGCGGATTGCGCGTCAGCGCCTGCAGGCCGGCGCCGCATAGACCAAGCGCCGCGCCGACCGAAGCGGCAGCCAATATCCGGGGCAGGCGGATGTCGAACAAAATGATCGCCGCGGCAGGATCGCGCCCGCTCAGCCAGTCGGCAAGCAGCGCCGGTGAAAAGCCGCGCGCGCCGGCCATCACGGCAAGCGTCGCGGCGAGCAGCAGGAGCGCTGCGAGCAGGAGGTTGACCCGGGTCATTTGGCCTTTGCCAATTCGGTCACGGCGTGCCCCATCAGCCAATTGCCGCACGCGAGCCATGCGCCCGGCACTTCGGCCTCGTGCGCGCCGCGCGTCGCCCGCGCGACAACCGGATGGCGCGAGGATGTCCAATGATCCTGCTGATAGCGCGGACTGTCGAAAAAGGCGCGAAAGACCGCATCGGGCGGTCGCCTCACCATATCTTCCACCGGCAGGCTCCCCCAGCCGGGCGCAGTGCGGTAGGGGGTGTAACCCGCGGCCTCGATGACCTCGGCGACGAGCGATCCGGGCCCCGTCGTCACGTCGCCCGGGGTAACATAGAGTGCCGTGCCCTTGGGAGGCGCACGGCGCGCTGCCGCGAGCTCGCGCGCGAAGCCTGCAGCGCGAGCGCGCGCTTCTCTTTCGGCTCCCAGTTCCCGCCCGACACGGAGCAGGTCGGCGCGGGCTTCGGCAAGCGAGGCCGGAAAGCCGAGCTGCACGACCTTGATTCCCATCGCCGCGAGGTGCCGGTCGAGCCGTGCGTCGCCGCCATAGCTGCGCACGACGACCGCGGGCCGAAGGCGCGCGATATCCTCCAGCTGCGGCCTCAGGCGCACGATGCCCGCGGCGCGCGGCGCTGCAAAGCTCGTGTCGCTGTCGGCCTCGAAGGAGACGGCGCGGATCCGCTGCTCGGGCAGCAGTCCGAGCACCATCTGGTCGGCGCAGAAATCGATGCTGGCGACGCCATGGGGGGCGGGCAGCGGCGCGCGGCTCTGGCAGCCCGCAAGAAGCGTCAGCACCGCCAAGGCCGCGACCCGACGCATCTAGAAGCCCCAGCGCGCCCCGACATAGGCCGAGCGGCCCGCGGTGTTGTAGGTGGCGACCGTCTGATACTCCTCGTCGAACAGATTCTCGACGCGGCCGAAGAGTTCGATTCCCGCGGCCAGCGGATAGGAGGCCCTGAGGTCGACCACGACATAATCGCTGAGCCTTACGCTATTCGCCCTATCGTCGAAGCTCTTGCCCGCATAACGCACCGCGACCGAGAGATCGGCGCCCGATGCGCCGTCCGGCGCCCATGCCAGCTCGGCGTTGGCAAGATGCCGGGGGCGCCGCGCGAGGCGATTGCCCTCGAGCGGCGACCCTGGGGTGCGGTCGGTTGCGACCGTCAGGCTGTAGTTCGCGCGCACCGCGAGGCCGCTGCCAAGCTTTGCCCCCGCCTCGACCTCGACGCCCTCTGCCCGGGCACGATTGATATTGTCATATGTGCCGAAAGGCCGGATCCCGCTCGCGCAGATCGCGGGCAGGGGATCAGGGCCGGGCGGGCAGGAGACAAAGTCGATCAGGTTGCGGCTGTCGCGGCGATACCAGGCGACATCGACAAAGCGCCGCGCGTCACCCAGCCGCACGCCGACCTCGTAGGATTTTGCGCGCTCGGGCAGGAGCTCGGGGTTCCCGTAAGCACCTGACGCGTCCGAAAGCTGGAACAAAGTCGGCGCCTTGAAACCCTCGCGGTAGCTCGCGCGCAGCAGGACATCATTCCCGATTTTTTGCCCGATGTCGGCGGCAAAGCTCGTCGCACCGCCGAAGTCGCGGTGGTCGTCGCGGCGAACGCCCGCGGTCAGCGAGGATGTCTCGGTCGGCCGCGCGGCGAGCATCGCCCAGCCGCCGGTGGTTGCGGTCTGTCCCCGGTCGGGCGCAAAACCATCGTCGGTAAGCGCGCGCGTCCATTCGCGCTCCGCGCCGGCAATCAGGCGGAGACTGTCGCCTGCCGCGCTCCCAAAGACATCGCCGAGGCCCCAGTCGAGGCTGTAGCTCAGCCTCTCGCTGCGTCCGCGCGCGCGGAAGGTCGGCGCGTCGCCGAAATCAGGGTTGAAGTTGTCGCGATTGACGTCAGCGAAGGCGAATTGCAGCCGGTGCGAAAAGCCGTCTGCGCCGCTGGTGCCGGCGGGGCGATGCTCGAGGCTCGCCGCGGCATAATGCTCCTTTGTCTTTTGAAACTCGTCCGTGTCGCCGAAGGTGAAGCTTGGCGGTGCAAAGCCGTCGAGCTCAACGCGGCTCGCGGCATAAAGGCCGAACGCCCGGAACAGGAGGGTGCTTCCGATTTCGGTGCGATTGCTGAGGTTTGCCGAATATTGGCGGTAGCCGTCGCGCTCGGTTCCGGCTGCGGCGCTGCTGAAGCCGCGGGTGCGGACATAGCCGCCGCCGATACCGAACTGCGAGGCGCCGAGCGCGGCCGTGCGCAGCTGGCCGTTCACACGCACCGTATCGCGCGCGCCATATTCAGCGCCGACCCGGCCCGAAGTGCCGCTTGCAAGGTCCGGGTCGGTCGAGGTGACCGACACCACCCCGCCGATCGCCTGGCTGCCCCAGGGCAGGCTGTTCGCGCCGCGCAGCACCTCGATACGGTCGATGCTCCCGAGCATCAGATTGGCAAAATCGAACGCACCGTTCGGCGATGAAGGATCGCCGACGCGCACTCCGTCGATGACGACGAGGGTCTGCGCGTCTTCAGCGCCGCGGATGCGCAGGCTTGCCACCCCGCCGAGTGCGCCATTCTGCGTGACATGGACGCCCGGCAGCCGTGCGATGAGGTCGGCTGCGGCGCCGTTCTGGGCGCGGTCGATCTCTTCCTTGTCGATGATCGACACCGATGCATTGGTCTCAGAGAGCGCAAGCGGCGCGCCGATGACGGTAATCGACTGGTCATCGAAAGGCGCTTCGTGCGCAAGCGCGGGCGATGCTGCGGCGAGAGCGAGCAGGGACAGACTGGTTTTATAGGCAAGTTTCTTCATTCAGGTCCTCCAGCGTTACGGTCTTGCCGTCACGCGAGGATCCTCGCCTGCTCCCGGTGCACCCCGCCCGCGCGCAGATAACGGCGACGCTCTGGCAGGTCTCCTGGCTTCCGGGTCGCCGGTGGATTGCGGCCTTCCCGGGGATCTCGTCCCCAGTGGCATAGTCGCATCCGCCTCGCCGGTTACAGTTGCGGGGGCAGCGCCGGATTTTACACCGGACTTCCCTTTTCATGCCCGGTAAAGGGCAACCCGAGGTCACGAGGCGAGCCGCTAGCAAAAGCATGCTCGCGCTGCAACGCCAACTTGCAATCACGGAAGGGAGGCTCGACATAGGCTCCAACCGGGAGCCGCCATGCACATCGCCTTCGACAATAGTTTTCACGCGACGATGGAAGGCTTTTATGCGCCTGCCGAGGCTACGCGTCCCTCAGCCCCGCGCCTTTTGGCGTTCAACGATGCGCTCGCCGCGCGCCTCGGTATCGAAGTCGCCGGCGTGGGCGATGACGAATTGGCTCGTCTTTTTTCGGGTGCGCAGCTGCCTCCCGGCGCCGATCCGCTCGCGCTTGCCTATGCGGGACACCAGTTCGGCCATTTCTCACCGCAACTCGGCGACGGGCGCGCGCTGCTTCTTGGCGAGGTCGTGGCGCCCGACGGCGTGCGCTTTGACATACAGCTCAAGGGGTCGGGACCCACGATGTTCTCGCGCAACGGCGACGGCAAGGCGGCAATCGGTCCCGTGCTGCGCGAATATCTCGTCTCCGAAGCCATGGCGGCGATGGGCGTGCCGACGACGCGCTCGCTCGCAGCGGTCGCAACAGGCGACCGCGTCCAGCGCGAGCGCGCGCATCCGGGCGCGGTGCTGACGCGCGTCGCGCGCAGCCATATCCGCGTTGGCACCTTCCAGTTCTTTGCCGCGCACTTTGGAGCAGAGCATGTCATCCGCCTCTCCGACTATGCGATCGGCCGCCACTTTCCCGAGCTTGCCGACGCGGCGAACCCGCACCTTGCGCTGCTCGAGAGGGTCATTGGCCTTCAATGTACGCTCATCGCCCAGTGGATGGGCGCCGGCTTCATCCATGGCGTGATGAACACCGACAATGTCGCGATCTCGGGCGAGACGATCGATTATGGGCCCTGTGCTTTCATGGACCGCTTCGCGGTGAATACCGTCTTCAGTTCGATCGACGCCCATGGCCGCTATGCCTATGGGCGCCAGCCGCAGATCATGCACTGGAACATGGCGCGCTTTGCCGAAGCGCTGCTGCCTGCGATCCACGCGGTCGATCCCGCTGACGTCGAGCCCGCAAAGGAGCTGGTCGCGGCGGTACCGGGCCGCTTTCGGGGCGTCTGGATCGACACCATGCGCGCGAAACTCGGGCTAGGTGAGGCAGCCGCTGGCGATAGTGATCTTGTTGATGAACTATTCGCCGAGCTCGAGCGCCATAGCGTCGATTTCACCGGCTTTTTCCGCGCGCTTGCGATGCTGCTGCGCGGCGATCGCGCGCCGCTGGATGCGCTGCTCCCCGATGAAGGCGCGATGGCGTCATGGATCGCTGCATGGCGTGCGCGCATCGAGGGGGAAGGGGGAGATTTTGCAGAGCGTGCGGACGCGATGGACGGCGTGAACCCGCTCTACATCCCGCGCAACCACCTCGTGGAGGCCGCGCTAGCCGCCGCCGAGGCGGGCGATATGACGCCTTGGCGCAGCCTCCTGGACGCGGTGCAGCATCCCTTTGACGCGCGCGCCGACTGGGCCGAGTTCGCCCGGCCTGCGCCCGAGGATTTCGGGCCCTATACGACCTTCTGCGGAACCTGACGGGCGCCGGCTCGTTGACCCCTTGGGTGATCGCACGGTCCTGTCAGGGGGATTTCATCGCAAATGGCGCTTTCTTGCGATCTTCCTCGAGCAAAATCGCCTTGCGCCCCGACGCGCCGCAAGCCACAAGTGCGCATCGGCTGTGCACAGATGCAAAATTCTGAAAATCCTCGCTTATTGAAACGCGCAGGGCCGCCGCGCCCCCATCGCGGACTGATATTGTCCGCGTCGCTTTTCGCGTTGGGCTGGACGGGCTCTGCTTTTGCGCAGCAGGTGCCGCCTGCTGCCGCCGAAAGCCAGGAGGAAAGCCCCGGGGCGGACACACCGGGCGAGATTTCCGCGCCGACCCCGCCGCCCGCCGACGTGAGCCTGCCCGAGGTCGAGCCGATCATCGGCGACGAGGAATTCGACGATGCGATCCCGCCGATCAGCGCCGAGGATGATCCCGAGCTCGACCGTCCGCTTGAATCGATTGCCGAATTCGAGCGGCGACAGGCGGCTGCGCGTGCGGCCGACGCCAGCAGCGATGGCGACGCGCCGCCGAGCGCCGATGGCACACCGGTCCCGGCGCTTGCCGACGGCGATGCGGTCGAGGCGATCGGCGACGCACCGATCACCGACAGCGAACTTGCCGCGCCGCTTCCTGCGCTCGAAAATTTCAACGTCGAGCCGGTCGAATTCGCCGAGCCCGAGGAGGCCGACGCGCATCGCACGATCGAATATACCGTGCAGGTCAACGGCCTTGCGGGCGCGGATGCGACGACGGGGGTCGATCTTGCCGACCTCTTCGGCGACCTTTCCGCGCTCTATGATGGCGATGGCAAGGCTGAAAATGGCGCGATGATCCGCGCGCGCCTGTCGGCCGATGCCGAACTCCTTCAACGTATCCTTGCCTCCGAAGGCTTTTATGATGCCAAGGTCGAAACGCGGATCGACCGGACGCCGCGAACCGAGGATGCCGGCGCGGACGGAGAGAGCCGGGCGCGGCGCCGGCGAGGGCCGCTCACCGCGGTCATCGACGTGACGCCGGGGCAGCGTTACACCTTTTCCAGCATCGCTATCGATGCAAAGCCCACCGTTCCCCCGACGTTGATCAGCGACTATTTTCCGCTCAGCGTCGGTGAACCGATCGTGGCCGAACGGGTCCAGGGCGCCGAAGCTGCGCTCGCGCTCAAGCTCCCCGAAGAGGGCTATCCTTTCGCGAAGATCGGCCAGCGCGACATCCTCCTCGACGGGGCGAGTGGGACCGGCGACTACACGCTGCCCGTCGACATCGGTCCGCGCGCGCGCTTCGGCGGGTTCGAGACGACTGGCGATCTTGCCTTCGATGCCGACCATGTCGAGACTCTCTCGCGCTTCGAGCGCGGCGACCTCTATGATAGCCGCATGGTCGATGACCTGCGTCAGGCGCTCGTCGCGACGGGGCTCTTCTCGACCGTCGCGGTCGAGCCGCAGAAGACAGGCGAAGATGCGGGCGACGACACCGAATATGTGACAATGCTCGTCACGCAGGACGCGGGCCCGCCGCGCACGATCGCGGCGAGCGCGGGCTACGGCACGGGCGAGGGGATTCGGCTTGAAGGGAGCTGGACGCACCGCAATCTCTTCCCTCCAGAAGGCGCACTCATCGTGCGGGGTGTTGCGGGCACGCAGCAGCAAGGGATCGGGGCGACCTTCCGCCGCTCGAACGCGGGCCGGCGCGACCGCACATTCGAGCTCGTCGCCGAAGCATCGCGCAACAATTACAACGCCTTCGAAGCGCTGACCGGACGCCTCGCCGCACGGGTCAGCGTTGAGTCAACGCCGATCTGGCAAAAGAAGTTCACCTATTCCTATGGCGCTGAACTGATTGCGACGAGCGAGGATGATTATGATTTCGCGCGCGGCGTGCGTGACCGCGACCTCTATTATATTATCGGGCTCGCGGGGCAGGTCGGGATGGACCGCACCGACAGCCTGCTCGACCCGACGAAGGGCTTCCGCGTCACTGCGCTCGTGCAGCCCGAAGGATCATTGAGCGGCAAATTCACGCCTTATGCGCGCACCCGCCTCGACGTCAGCGGCTATTATCCGGTCACCGACAGCATCGTCGTAGCGGGACGTGTGCGGATCGGCTCGATCCTCGGCGCCGCGCGCGAGCGCCTCGCCCCGTCGCGGCGCTTCTATGCGGGCGGCGGCGGTTCAGTGCGCGGCTTTGGCTATCAGGAGCTCGGGCCGAAAGACCCCAATCTCGACCCGATCGGCGGGCGCAGCATCAACGAGGCGGCCCTCGAGGCGCGCTACCGCTTCGGCAATTTTGGCGTTGTCGGCTTCGTCGACGCAGGCCAGGTCTATCGCGGCTCGACCCCCACCTTCTCCGACCTGCGCTTCGGTGCGGGGATCGGCGCTCGCTACTACACCAATTTCGGTCCGATGCGCCTCGACGTCGCGACGCCGATCGACCGCAGACCAGGCGAGGCGCGGATCAGCGTCTATGTCTCGATCGGGCAGGCGTTCTGATGGCCGAGGATGCGCCCTTCGACGCCGAAGACGGCGCGCCCGCCGCCACCGCCAATCCCTGGCCCCGCCGTATCGCACGCTGGGTCGGCATCGCGGTCCTCGGACTGCTTGCGCTGCTCGCGCTGTTCTTGGTCGGGCTCAACAGCGACGCCGGGCGGCGCTTCGTCGTCACCCAGATCGAGAAATATGAATTTGAAAACGGGATGAAGATCGGGATCGGCCGCCTCGACGGTTCGCTCTACGGCGCTATGATCGTCCGCGATTTTTCGCTGTCGGACACCAAGGGGCGCTTTCTGACCTCGCCCGAATTGCGCATCGACTGGCGGCCCTTCGCCTTTTTGTCGAACCATGTCGATGTGCGCTCGGCAACCGCGAAGCTGATCAACGTCCAGCGCCTGCCCGAATTCAGGCCGGTGCCCGACATAGACGAGCCGCTGCTTCCCGACATCGACATCGACGTCTCAAGGCTTGAAGTCGACCGGATCGTTTTCGCTCGCGCTGTTGCTGGCGAACGCCAGGAGGTGCGCCTCAGCGGCAAGATCGCGATCGCTGACCGCCGCGCGCAGGTAAGCGCTGATGCCGAGACGATCGGCGCGAACGCCAAAGGCGACACGCTGAAACTGCTGCTCAATGCGGTGCCCGAGCAGAACCGGCTCGCGATGACGCTCGATATGCGTGCGCCTGCAGGCGGAGTTCTCGCGGCGATGGGCGGCTTTAGCGAACCGCTCACCGCGAAGCTCGATGGGCGCGGCGACTGGAAGGCGTGGAACGGCACGCTCACCGCCAACCTTGGCGCCGACCCGCTGGCGCGTATCGCCCTTACCGCGCGGAACGGCGAATTTGCCGCCAAGGGCGAGGCGCAGCCCGCCAGGCTCCTCGCCGGAGCGAGCGCGGCGCTCTTCGGACCCAGGACCGACATCGACCTCAAGGCGCGGCTCGCCGAGCGCAAGGCCGATCTCGACGGTCGACTTTCGTCGGAGGCGTTCCGCCTCGGGATCAGCGGCGGTGTCGATCTCGGCACCAATCGCTACGAGGACCTCGCTCTTGCCTTTGTGCTGCTGCGCCCGGGTGCCCTTGCGCCCGCCGTGCGCGGGAGCGGGGTGCGTGCAAACGCCAAGCTGAGCGGCGCCTTCGCGCTTCCGACGGTTGAATATCAGGCAAATGCGGCGGCGCTCGCGGTGAACGACATCGTGGTCGAGGCGCTTAGCCTCTCGGGCAAGGCGCGCGTCGATGCCGACCAGATCCTGATCCCTGTCGCGGGGCGCGCGGCGCGCATTCGCGGGCTCGATACGGTCGCTGGCGGGACGCTCACCGCCGTGCGCCTCGACGGCGACCTTGCCTATGCCGAGGGCCGCATCCTCAGCGACAATCTGCGCCTGCGCTCGCCGCGTATCGACGCCAAGGCCATCATCGTCGCCGACCTCAACAAGGGCTTCTACACCGGCGCGATCGACGGGCGCGTCAACAACTACCGCATCGAAAGCGTCGGCCTGTTCAATATCGATACGCGGATGGACCTCAAGACCGAGCCGCGCGGCGGCTGGGCGATTGCAGGCCGGGTCCGCGCCCGATCGACACAGCTCTTCAATTCAGGCGTGCGCGACCTCCTCGGCGGCAATGCCGTGACGAGCGCCGACGTCCGCTATGGCACCGACGGCATTGTCCACTTTTCGGACCTGCGGCTGAGCGCGCCGCGGCTTCGCGTCACCAGCGGACAGGGGAGCTACGCGCCTGACGGCCGCATCCGGCTCGCCGCCCGTGCGCAGTCGGCCGACTATGGCCCGCTCGGCGTCGAGGTCGCGGGCACGATCAGCGACCCGCGCGCGGTACTGCGCGCCGAGCGTCCGGGTCTGGGGATCGGGCTTGCCAATCTCGAAGCGCGGATAAACGGCGCGCCGAACGGCTACCGGCTCGCTGCAACCGGCGATACTGACTATGGTCCCTTGTCAGCTGATGTCGTGCTGCTCACCGCAAGCGGACCGCTGACAATCGACGTCGAACGCGCGGACCTTGCGGGCATCGTGATGCAGGGTCGGCTGGTCCAGAGCGGGGCGGGACCCTTTGTCGGGCGGCTCGACGCGGCGGGGCAGGGGCTTGGCGGGCTCGTCCGCCTCAGCGCGGACGGTCCGTATCAGGCCGCCGCAATCAATGTGCGGGCCAATAATGTCACCTTGCCGGGCCCGGCGCAGCTCCGGGTCGGATCGGCAGTCGTCGATGCCGACGTCACGCTTTACGACCAGCCGCGGGTCATCGCGGACATCCAGCTTGCTTCAACGCGCATCCGCGAAGTCGACATTGCGGTGGGGCGTGTGAAGATCGATTATCAGGATGGACGCGGCAAGGCGCAGGCCCTCGTCGAGGGGGTGAGCGGCGTTCCGTTCCGCGTTGCGGTAAACGGCGACCTTCAGCCCGACCTCTGGCGCGCCTCGGTGCAGGGGCGCGCGGCGGGCATCGCCTTCAAGACGGCGTCACCCGCGCGGATCGTCCCCCGCGCCGATGGTTATGAACTATTGCCGACCACCATCGATCTCGGGCGCGGCAGCAGCGCTCGTCTTGCCGGGCGGTTCGGGGAGGGGATCATGCTCCAGAGCCGGCTCGACCGCGTCAACATGACGCTCCTCAACGCCGTCTATCCCGACATGGGGCTTGGAGGCCGCGCGAGCGGCAGCCTCGATTTCGAGCAGGCGAGCGCGGAGGCCTTTCCCCGCGCCGACGCCAGGCTGACGATCAACAATTTTACCCGTACGACCGCAGCGACGGTGAGCGAGCCGGTGGACATCAATTTTGCAGGCAAGCTGCTCGCCGACGGCGGCGAGGCGCGCGCCGTGATCCGCAAGCGCGGCAGCGTGATCGGGCGGCTGCAGGCCTCGCTCCGCCCGCTGGGGCCAGGCGCGGGGCCCTGGACAACGCGCCTCAGCGCCGCGCCTCTGTCGGGCGGCATCCGCTACAACGGACCCGCCGAAACTCTCTTCTCCTTCGTCGGAACGGGCGAGCAGCGCCTCTCCGGCCCGATCGCGCTGGCAGCCGATTTCAGCTGCCGCGTCGCCGACCCCTGTCTGAACGGCGTCGTACGCGGGAACGGCATGGTCTATGAGAATCTCACCTACGGGACGCGGCTCACCGATATCGTGACGAACGGCCGCTTCACGGGCAACCGGCTCGAGATCGAGCAATTTACCGCAACCGCGGGCGACGGGTCGATCAAGGCGAATGGCTTTGTGAGCCTCGCCGCCGCCGATGGTTATCCGATGAAGATCGAGGCGACGCTCGACAATGCGCGGCTCGCGCGCAGCGACAATATCGGCGCGCGCGCCACCGGCAATCTGACCCTTGAAAAGGTTAAAGGGCAGGCGCCACTCCTCTCTGGGAGCCTCAGGCTTCCCGAAACGCGCTACCGGATCGTGCGCGAGGGGGCGGCGCAAGTCCCGGTGCTCACCGGCGTCCGCCGCAAGCCCCCGGCAGGACGCCAACGTATCAGCGGCGAGGGGCTCGCGGCGGTCGGCGGCAGTCTCTTTGATCTCATCCGTCTCGACATCCGCCTGCGCGCGCCAGACCAGATCTATGTGAGCGGCATGGGGCTCGAATCCGAATGGCAGGCCGACGTGACGCTGCAGGGGACGACCGAGGCGCCGCGCGTGACCGGCGAAATCGACCTCGTGCGCGGCACGCTCGGCTTTGCTGGCCGCTCGTTCGATCTTGAGGAGGGCAAGGTGACCTTCCCGACGGGCGATGCCTATGATCCCTCGATCCACCTCCTTGCGAGCGACACGATCGAGGAGGTGACGGTCAATGTCGCGGTTTCGGGCCGCGCGATGAACCCGCAGATCAATTTCTCGAGCGTGCCAGGGCTGCCACAGGACGAAATCGTCTCGCGCATTCTCTTCGGCGATTCGATCACGACGCTGTCGCCGCTCCAGGCGGTGCAGCTCGCCTCGTCATTGAATGCGCTGCGCAGCGGAGGCGGGGGGCTCAGTCCGCTGGGCGCGCTCCAGTCGGCAACGGGTATCGACCGGCTGCGCATTCTGGGGCCCGATGATACGCAGGGCCGCGGCACAGCGCTCGCCGCGGGGCAATATATTTCGAACGATATCTATCTTGAGGTGATCACCGACGCGCGCGGCTATACCGCAACCCAGCTCGAGATCAGCCTGTCGCGCGCGCTGTCGCTCCTCAGCCAGGCGGGCGGCTCGGGCCAGTCGAACCTCTCGATCCGCTATCGCAAGGATTATTGATGCGCGTGGCATTCCTCTTGGTTGCGCTTCTCTCCGTCGGTGCCTGCAAGGATGAGCCCGATTTCGAGACGCGCTACGAAAGGGCCGTGAAGGAGGTCGATGCGAGGGCGAAGGCGATGGACGCCGACATCGCCGAGGCCGAGCGAGCGGCAAAGGCCGCAGGGGTAGATCCATCGGTCCCGGCCGAGCTCGGCGAACGAGGCGAACCACTTCCACAATAGCCGGAGCTCGCGGGGCTTGCCTTGCGCCGATCCGCCGTCTAACGCCTCCCCGTCATCTGGGGAGTAGCCAGCCGCCCGTTCGGGGCGGGCCGCCGCGTCAACATGCTCGGCCGAGAGGTCGTGGTGCGGTGGAAGCGGGTCACCGCTTGGGCGAGACCAATGGCGTCGACCTTTCGTCCGGGCCGGGCGGCGGGTTCGATAGCCGTTGGAATCGCGCTGCCGCCCGGCCCCGAGGTTTGTTCATGGAAGCCATTCTGACGTCGACCGCCGTCGTCGCCCTCGCCGAGATCGGCGACAAGACGCAGCTGCTCGCCATTCTTCTTGCGACGCGCTTCAATCGTCCCCTTCCGATCATCTTCGGCATTCTGGTTGCGACCCTCGCGAACCATGCACTCGCCGCGCTGCTGGGGGCGCAGGCCGCTGCCTTCCTTGACAGCCATGTCTTTCGCTATGCGGTTGGCGCCTCGTTCCTTGCGATGGCGGTGTGGACGCTCATTCCTGACAAGCTCGACGACGAGGAAGCACCCAAGCCGCGCTTCGGCGCCTTCCTGACGACGCTTGTTGCCTTCTTCCTCGTCGAGATGGGCGACAAGACGCAGGTGGCGACGATCGCGCTTGGCGCGCAATATCAAAGCGTTCTCTGGGTCACGGCCGGGACCACGCTCGGCATGATGATCGCCAACGTCCCGGCGATTTTCCTTGGCAATGAGCTACTGAAGCGCGTGAACCTGGCCACCGTGAGACGGATCACGGCGGCGCTTTTCCTGGTGATCGGTCTATGGGTGATTGCGCAGACGGCGGGCTGGCTCTGATCCATGGCGTAAGGCGTCTGCTCATCGCCAGGATCGATCGTTTACGGTGAGTCCGTCCGGAGCGCGGCAATATGCTCGCGACAAATCGTCTCGACGAGACCTTCGAGCATGGCGACGCGCTCGCCGATCCAGCTCAGCTCCTCGACGCTGATCTTGAATTGAGGCGAGTACCTAGCCTGGACATACGCGAGACGCAGCAGCTCGAAGCAGCGGCGGCTGAACTTGTCCTCGCGTGGCCAGGCCTCGACGAGCGCCGGCGCGATCTGTTCGCACTGCGAGCGCAGGAAATTGAGGCGGTGCGACTTGGGACTGTATAGGAACAGAACGAGAAGGGTGCAGTGATAGAGCCGTTCTGTGGCCTGATGGAAGTCGAACGCAGCTTCGTTTAAGTATCCTCTTAAGAGGGCCGTTTGGGCAAGCTCGGCGCGCCGCGCAGCGCTTCGGAACCAGCTTTCAAAGTGCTTCTCAGCCTCGACCCGCGCTTCCTCGGGCGGCAGGTTGCGCGGCTGCGCAAACTCGAACCCCTCGGCCTCGTAGAGCGCGATGCCTTGCTGCGCGATATCGACGAAGAAGGGGCGACCGCGCTCAAGTTGCGCGTTCACGTCCTTGAGCGAATGGACGATGAAGCTCACCGGCGCGGTCCGCGTCTTCGCGATCGTGACCTCGCGCATCAGGCGATCCTCGGCCGCCGACCAATGCTCGAACTCGGTGAGCCGGTCGTAGTTGACCACGACCAGTATGTCATAGTCAGAGTGATATCCGCCAATCGGATCATCGACCCAGTCGCCGCGCGCATAGCTCCCATAGAGGATGACCTTGAGGATGCGGCCCTTGCGGTTCCAGTCGGCATTGCCGCGCGCATGCGCGGTCTCAAACTCCTCGAACAGGATGCGCACGACCTCGGCAAGCTCGCGCTGTTTGGCTGGCGGGAGATGATCAAGGCCGGTTTGCAT
>Ga0182735_1000204_pt1 | contig 64856 bp, 54 predicted proteins | sample eDN5th30CKraftMG_FD_128524 | JGI IMG/M metagenome (GOLD analysis project Ga0182735, IMG submission 128524) | Enriched Miracle-Growth compost microbial communities from Emeryville, California, USA - eDNA 5th pass 30_C Kraft MG (version 2) (version 2) ... | reverse complement strand
GGCGTTCGCATCAAATTGCCTGCCTTCCGAACAAACCGGTCGGCCGCAATGTCAGCACCAGCACCATCGGCAGGAACAGGATCACATAAGCCAGGTCTGGAAACAGCGCCTGCCCGTAGCTGTAGATGAAGCCGATAATGAGACTGCCGACAAACGCGCCGAGCAGACTGCCGACTCCGCCCAGGATCACCACCACCAGCGCGAGCGGCAGCATGTCGGTATCGAGGCCAGGATAGACCGACAGGATCGGCCCTGCCAGCACGCCGCCCGCGCCCGCCAGCGCAGAGCCGAGGCAGAACACCACCGAGAACAACAGCGAGGTGCGGATTCCCATGGCGCGCGCCATGGTCAGATCATCGACACCGGCGCGGATCATCGCACCAAGACGGCTGCGCTCGAGCAGAAACCAGAGCGCGGCTGCGAGTGCGAACGCAACCCCGATCACGAAAAGGCGATAGATCGGAAACGCGAAGTGCGCGACGCGGAATGCGCCGACCAGTTCCGAGGGCATCGGGACCCGTCGCGGATCGCCAGTCCAGATCCAGACGCAGGTGTCGGCAATGATGAATGCGATGCCGAGCGTGACCAGCACCTGCGCCAGCGGCTGCCCATTCAGCCGGCGCAGAATGAACCGCTCGATCAGCATGCCAAGAATGCTGATCGCTACACCACCAAACAGAATGGCAACCCAGAAATTGACACCCGCCTCGATCGCAGACAGGCCGACATAGGCGCCGAGCATGAAATAAGCGCCGTGCGAGAGATTGACGATCCGCATGAGGCCGAAGATCAACGAAAAACCGGACGCCAGAATGAACAGGAGAGATCCGAATGCCAGACCGTTCAGTCCCTGAATGATCCAGAAATTCATGCGGACCCCTCCCGACGGCGCGAATTACTTCGCCGGCTTCCAGTCGCGTGAATAGACCGGGTTCTTGAGGAATTCCTCCGCGCCATAGGTCCAGAACTGGCTTACGGCCGGATAGGTTTTGAGGACGACGTTCTGCAGCCGGCCGTCCTTCTTCTCGACCTTGCGAATCGTGATGTCGAGAAGCGGCTGGCCGTATTTGTCGATCTTCACGGGCCCATACGGGCTGTCAGTGATATTGACGTCGCGCAAGGCCTTCATGAAGGCATCCTTGTTCGACGTATCGCCCTTCACCTGTTCAAGCGCGTTGTTGAGGAACTGACAAGCCATGTACGCGCCAGCGGAATAATAGCCTGGATCGGCGCCATAGGCCTTGCGCATCGCCGCAGCGAATTTCTTGTTGGTCGGCGTATCGGTGGCCGCGCTGTACCAGCCTGCAGAAATGACTCCAAGAGCCTCATCACCCATACGCTTGAGGATGCCTTCGTCCACCGTCGTCATGGAGCCCAGGACCGGCTTCTGCATGCCGTAATTCTTGTACTCGCTGAGGAACTTGATGCCATTGCCGCCGGCGAAGGCTGCGAAAACCGCATCAACGCTCGGATCGATCTGCGTGATGTAGGTGCCATACTCCGCGGTGTTGAGCGGAGACCACAACTTCTGAACGACCTTGCCGCCGTTCTCTTCGAACGTCCGCTGGAAGCCCGTCGCAATCTCATGACCGAATGCGAAGTCATCGGCGATGATCGCGATCTTCTTGTAGTGCAATTCCTTGGCGGCATACTCGCCGAACGGATGATACGGCTGTGCCGATGTGCCGACCGCGCGCACGAACCATGGATTGGGCTTGCGCTGGGTCAGGTCTTCCGCGGCGGCCGAAGGCGAGATGATCGGTGTTTTGGTCTGCCGGATGTAATCGTCAATCGCGAGCGCCTCGAATGCTGCAAGCGGGCCGATCAGAACTTGAGCGCCATCGCGCTCGACCAGTTCCTGCGCCTTGGTCTTGGTAACGGCGGGTTGCCCGGCTGTATCGGCCGTAATCACCTCGATCTTGCGACCGGCCATTTCGCCGTGATGCTCGTCGATGCAGAGCTTGAGTCCCTCTTCCATCTGACGGCCGCCGGCGGCCAGCGCACCTGACCGCACCGTCAGGAAGCCGACCTTGAGCGGACCAGTATCCGCAGCCTCGACCGGCAAAGTGCACACCAGAAGGGCCGCCACAGCCGTTGAAACCAGAACGCTTGACCGCATCATCGTTTTCTCTCCCGACTACTCTGACGTATCACATTTTAATTTTTTTGATTTTGTAAGATGTCACTTCGTTTGGAAATGAGTCAAGATCAAAGCATCTGCTTGCCTTGATTTATTTGTTGGATATAAATTTTATATTATATATCAAAGCTATATACGATGCTTATTGTTAGCGACCGCTCCAGATCCATCAAGCCAAAATCTCTTTACGGCAATCTTGTAATATCTTAGAAGTCTGAATATGAGCGAGCAAACCCTGACCCCAGCCGTCATGCACGGCACCCGAATCTACGATGAGCTGAAGCGCTGCATCCTCACCTGCGAGCTGCCGCCGGGCACCGATTTGCGGGAGCAGGAGCTCGCGCAGCGGTTCGAGGTCAGCAAATCGCCCGTCCGCGAGGCACTTCAGCATCTCGTGCGCGACGGATTCGTGACTGTGATGCCGCGTCAGGGTTATCGCGTGTCACCAATCTCCCTGACGGATGCGCGCGACATGTTTGCATTTCGCTGCGCACTCGAAGTGGCATGCATCGTCGAGGCTGCAAAGAACGCCAGCGATGAACAACTCAAGGCCCTGGATCAATTCCGTCATTTCCGCGGCAAGTCCGAAGGCGAGTTCATCACCTACAACCGCGACTTTCACTGCGCACTTGCACGATGCTCCGGCAACGGCCGCATGACACGCGCAACCTGTGACCTGATCGAGGAAGCCGACCGCCTCACCCGGATGAGCGTCGCATCCTTGCGCGGGCATAACCCTGACAAGCTTGTCGAAGAGCACGGCGCCATCATCACCGCGCTGCAGGCGCGAAACTCACGTGTTGCCGCCAACTTGCTGAAAAAGCACGTCACCGCGGCAGTGAAGCGTTTCAGCACAGCTCTCGAATGGGCTGTGCTGCAAGCATAGTGCGTACCATCGGAGGTTACATGTCTGCCCAAGCGAACCCACAGTCCACAAAAAAACCTGAAACACACGGACATTTCATCGATGGCCGCGAAGTGGCCGGCGAGGCTTCCGGGACGATCCCTGTCCATAATCCGGCAACCGGTGAAATCATCGCGGAGATCGCGAACGGCACGGCAGGCGATGTCGATCGCGCCATGAAAAGCGCGCGCCGCGCTTTTGAAGGAAAAGACTGGGCCAGCATGCCGATCCGCACCCGCGCCCGGCTTGTGAACAAGCTCGCCGATGCGTTCGAAGCCAATCTCGACGAACTCTATCAGCTTGAGACGATCAACAACGGCAGGCCGGTCACAGAGACGCGCGCCCAACTGCGCCGCGTGCCCGATTTCTTCCGCTACAATGCCGGTCTCGCGCTCGCGCGGCGCGACGCGGTGATCCCGGTCGAGGGCGAGTATCTCAATTACACACTGCGGAAACCGGTCGGCGTTGTCGCCAACTGCACGCCCTTCAATCACCCGCTGATGATTCTGTGCAAGAGTCTGGCTCCTGTTTTCGCATCAGGCTGCACCACGGTGGTCAAGCCTTCGGAATACACCCCGCTGACCACGCTGGCGCTGGCGCGCATCTTCACCGAAGCCGGCCTGCCCGATGGTGTGTTCAACATCGTCACCGGCCTTGGTCCGACCACGGGCAAGGCGCTTTGCGAGCATCCCGATTACAACAAGCTGGTTCTGACTGGCGGCACCGAAGCCGGGCAAATTGCAGGCGCGCATGCCGGCCGCATCTTCGCTCACCAGACACTCGAGCTCGGCGGCAAGACGCCGGTGCTGACCTTCTCCGACTTCGACGTCGATCGTGCCGTCAACTATGCCGCGTTCGGTGCATTCATTGGAGCCGGCCAGACATGCGTCTGCGGCAGCCGCCAGATCGTCCATAAAGACGTCTATGACGAGTTCGTCGATAAGCTGGCGAAAAAAGCAAAATCCATCCGCATCGGCGATCCCACCGAAACCACCACGCAGCTTGGACCGGTGATCTCGGAAAAGCAGCGCCAGCGTGTGCTGAATTATGTGAAGTACGGCCTCGACGAGGGCGCGCGCCTTGTCGCGGGTGGTGCTGTGCCAAAGCACATGTCGAACAGTGGCGGCTACTTCGTGGAGCCAACCGTGTTTGCGGACGTCACCGCAAAAATGCGCATTTTCCAGGAAGAGGTCTTCGGTCCCTTCACGTCGGTCACACCGTTTTCAAGCGAAGAAGAAGCCATCGCGCTGGCAAACGACTCGCCCTTCGGACTTGCCGCTGCGATCCGCACCAAGGATGTCTCGCGTGCTCATCGCGTCGCCGGCGCGTTGCATTGTGGCATCGTCTGGATCAACGACCATCACCGGCTCGACCCGGCCTCTCCGTGGGGTGGCGTCAAGCTTTCGGGCGTCGGTCAGGAATTCGGCCCTGAATCCTTCGACAATCACTTCGAGGTCAAGAGCGTGATGGTGAACATGACCGACCAGCCGTTTGACTGGTACGAACAGACAGCGCAACAGCGATTGAATTGAGCCACGCGCGCCTTTCCCTTTAGAGGCTACGGCAATACGGCCTAGATAGAGCGATTGAGGAAGCCTGACCTTCCTCGATCGCATTTTCTGTCACGATCCTGATCGCGCTCTCGCGTCAAATAATACAATTGCCAGCTCCACGACCAACGGACCGTCAGCTATGAGAAACAATACGGTTACGCCCCCGCACTGACGCTGTTCGCGGTTTTATTCTGAATGGTGGCAAAATGGCGCGCCATTCCGAATAAAACCGCGAACTCTTATATAATTGATATTGCTATATAATTTCAGACAACGGCCCGCTTGTTAGAGAGCACTGGTACGGGTTCTTAGGAAGCTACACAAGTTCGGTGCTCGGCTTCATTCCAATGGCGGTGGCCGCCGTCTCTTCGGCGACCAAGGCCGCCAGGCGTCTCGTCAAGCAGGGTTTTGAGCGCGACGCCGTCCGCCGCCACATCCACAAACTCATCGAGCGCCATGAGGACAGCTGGAATTTCCAGCGCAAACCAGACACTTTTGCGAATACCTGCTTACTTGATCTTCTTCCACAGCCAACTGCCATGCATATAACGCACGATGGCGTCACAACTTTGGCCTGACGTGTAGGTTTTTCCTGCAACAGGCTCGCAATGGGGACTTCCCGCCCAGATCGAAAGAGCCATCAGTTGCAGCACGTTTTGCTCACTCAAGCTAATGAACTTCCGGCTGACATGTTCATCAAAGATTGACCGCCATGTGCGGCGATCAATTTGCTTCCATATCTGGAGGTCGCAACCGCGATTGCTACAATTACCCCCTGGAATCCAGGTCGTGCATAACCGTTCTGCATCAACCATCAGATCCTTCGAGCCATGACCATCAAGATCAATGAGAGAGATACCCTGCATGCGGTCCTTCGGCTGCGAGTTCTCATCATTCTCCTTGCAGTGCCGATGAATGTCATCGACATATTTTCTCAGATCGACGGGTAATTGTTCGTAGCGAATGCGCGAATCTTCGGCCATCGCGAAGTGAGTGCTGGCAAAGGTGACTTGAACGACCGCCGACAGAACCAAACTGCAATTCGACAGCAATCGAACAAAGCCCACGAAGTCCGAAGCAATGAGCCTATTCATTTCGGTTCCCTTCACGAAATCGACCAATGACCTGAGATATTTAGATTCGCAAATCTCGATGTTTCAACCGCGGCTCCAGGCGGATCTCAATATCGCTCTCCCTATTGTCGCGGCCAAACAGGGTACAAAGAACCTCATAGATCGACCAGTTCACGGCCGCTGCACGAGGAACGTGCGCGACAGGAGAACATGACCTTTTTGTCCTAAGGTCATCACCCATTCACCGTCCAGCCGTGGATCGGTCTCTTCCTTGAGGTTGGAATACCAATACCAGGGATCGAACGTTGGCCGTTCGAGAAATGGCACTTTAAAGACCTGGGTCTTTCTCTTAACGGACCCATCCTCGAGAATTTCGGGTCGTATAGCCGTTTCCTCGATTTCCACGCGCTCGCCCTTGGGCGGAGTCGGATAGTGGATCTGGAACCCGAACGTCGCCCATGGCACGGCCTTGATATTAAGGCGGCGCTCCATTCTGCTGACGTCAAAGCGTTGAGCGTAAAGAGCACTGCCATCTCTGTCATGACCGCGAACGAACTTGTGGGCATTCGATTTGAAAATGAGTCCCCAATTTTCGACTGTCATCGTCAACGGCGTGCCTTCGTCGGTGAAGAGAAGGAGTTCCACCTTCCCATCGCGGCGCTTCCAACCTTCGATGTCGATGGCTGCTTCTCGTGCCCGCTGCAGCACAAAGCCGTTGACGCCGGGCATCACTCCCATTTTGTTTGCGAAGGAAGCAGCCTGTCGTTGCGTCAGCGCTGTTGGTGCGCCCGTAGGCTCGCCGACTTCAAAACCCAACTGATCAAGCCGGAATTGGAGCTCAAAAATCTCGTTGCGGGAAAGCCGCGGCGTCTTTTCCAGGGTTCGCTGGGCGCGATCGGGTACGCTGCCAGCCGCGTTCTGCGGCGACCGGTCATAGCGAATGCTCAGACTGTCGAAAGGTGCATCGCGTCCGGTGCAACGGCCTGTTCCGTCGATGGAAAACGCCTGGGTGCGGCCCTTCCCCGTCGCCACAATCGTAAGATCACAACCGTTGTGTTGATAACGAAATACATCGCTGGGGCGCTTGCGCCATACCGACAATTCAACGTCATGTATGATGAGCGTCAGCCTCTGCCCGTCATTGACCGGGACTTCCTCGACGAGCAGCGTGCTGCCATCATTCGCAGTATAAATTCCATTGAGCGTTCCGACGGTAACGGCAATAGCCCCAACGGACAGGAATGCGGATGCGGCAACCGCCGCAGCAGAAATGGCTGCTTTCTTCAAAACTGACATGCACCCCCCAGCAAGATCACGTGAAGAAATTTTATTTTTAAGCACGGTGCCGCAACAACACGCCGATGGCGTCACCGTTTTCAAATTAGGCGCATCTACAAACCTAGCGCACTTATATACTCTTAAATATTCGATCGCCTGAATGTCCGTCGGGCTCGGGCTTCCACGTCGGTTATATCGTTCTGGCTCCCTACATCATCGACCACCCTCCATCCGAATTTTGGACGACAGGTGCTGAAATATACGTTTCGACCTCATTGCTCAACTGACTACTGTTGGGGTGGAGAGCAACTGCGAATATCGGCATTGGCTATCATACGCCTCCGCTCCGCTTGATCGAGATGCGGAATTTCTCAGGCCTTGCCGCGCGCATCAACTGTCCGATGTTGATGTCATAACTCAGCTTTTGAGCGGTGAAGGTGAGATGATCTTCCGCATCCTGGACGTCCGCGACCGAAAAGATCGTGTTGGCACCACGCAAGACTTTCAACGTGATTTTCTGACCGATCTTGGTCTCCAACCTGTAACAAACAATATCGTTTGCGGGCGCAAGACCATCAATGATGGCGCTGTCCTGACCTTCTGGGAATTTTACGGAAGCACAGTTGTCTTGAGCGAAGACCGATGGAGCAAAAGCGATACCTGCCAATGCAACAGCGATAAATATGCCGCTCGTCGAAAAATACTTCTTCATTCCAGCCCCCCCCGGAATGGTTTCCAATTCATAAAGTTCATTCTGAAATCGCTCCTGTCAACCCAAGGAATGATGTCATTGAACATCTCGCGACTGCACAAACGGCAAGCAGTTCAACTCAGGACACCGAAGCTACAGTCCGAATGACTGTCGCCAAAGAGGACTATGGCCTTGATAGCCCGTTAATCTTTCGCCGGAAGCACAGCAGTCCATCATTTTGATTGGACCGCTCGGTACACGAGATCGAGCCGTCCCGACCGCGCGTTGCGGTCTTCCCCAACGTCCATTGCTTTCGATTGCGATTCCTTCCTTCGTGAATAAACTGTAGACGCCGGAACGTGATGAGGCCTCATTATGCCGAGGTGTTTCTTCCATCTCGTTGACTACGTGTCTGGTGGCGATCCAATCCGAGTCCTTTGACGACGCCCACTGCTATTTCAGAAATTGAGGAGATATTTATGCGCGGATTCTACGTAGGATTATTTATTATCGCCATTTGCTTCGCCGCAGGTCCCGTCAGATCGGAGATTGTCATTGTAGGTGGACCAGGTGGAATTATTCTTCACGAACTTGATCAGGTGGGGAGCAGCATCGCGGACTACAGAGCGAATGCGGCGGTGCGTGCCGGACGCATTCAAGCGCTCCAGCAACGGCTAAACGAATGCGCAACATGTTCAGACAGGACAAAAATCGAAAGCGAACTAAATTACTGAAAAAATCTGAACGCAAGAATCGACAACATGACCGCACGCATTCAGAAGTCGATGGGGCGTGGCCCAAATGAGGACATCCGCAATCTCATCGATCCCACGCGGCCTCAAAGAGAGGCGGCCAAATATGAAGCAGGGGAAGAACTCCGCAAGCAGCTCTATACGTATTGCCGCGAAATACTGAATAAACGCGATGAGAATGATTTCTCTGCCTGCATCAAACAATACAACGAAAATTACCTCAACGCGATGGACGATCTGGTGCGGCCGCGATGTATCGCTTACGCGACCGCGGCGCTTGGATTGTCCCACCCGCTGCGGCGCCCAGAGCTAGGAAATATCTCCGACCCGGAAAGTGTCAGGCAGTTTCAGATTGCCCGGAAGGCGTATCAGGAATTTGGCGCCAAGTTTGACGCGTGCAATAACAAATACAATCCAATGGAGATGGTTAGGCAAAAGGGTGGGAAATTCCTGCGCGCCCAAGAGAAAGCGAAGGCGGCACATTCTCTGCCTCCCTCTTTTGTAAAGAATATCAGAACGGAATTATTCCAATATTGCCAGTACAAGGTGGTCGACGAAGTAGATCGGACTCACAACAATAATGCATCGTCCAATGCTTGCATGAAATCTTTTGACATAGAGATGCTCGTAAGAAAAAGAAGGGCAGCACAACTCAAATGTGGGAAGGATACGAGGCGTCAATATGGGGTCGCTGAATATCAACCCGGCGTAAAGTAGAAAATTCCAGATGGCTTTATCCATGCGTACAACGATTGCATCGAGTCGGCCGACCCGCTCGCAGATCAGATGAAAGATTTGGCGGAGTGGCGGAAAAAGTATAAGGCAAAGTACAGAATGCAATTCTGACAGCTTTGGTCAAAGCGACGGCGGCGCCGCCAGCTCCGGAAATGCCACTTTCCCAGCCAGCTAAAGCGCGCGCGCTCAATCAGCCTCATACTTGCTGGCTGCGAAGAAATTTCTGCATTGCTGTAGAAGAGATCACGGATGTCACTGAGAGCATCCGTTATGTCCGCCATCTGCCGCGCTGCGAAAGAGAGGCACCGTCTTATCGCGACACGGGATAACTAGTTGTCCACATCTTAGGATCGAATCGAAAAAATCCCGACGGCACAGAGTTGGAACTGAAACGCCGGAAATGGTACGCAAGGAAACTTCACCTCGGTAAGAGGTGATAACGACGAGGAGCTATTCCAAATAACTCTCGCTTAAACGTTGATTTAGGAGACGGCATGGAAATCAAAAGGCATATGAAAATCGTGGGGCAAGACGGCAAGCACGTTGGCATCGTTGACCGTATCGAAGGGGATCGCATTAAGCTCACTAGGCCGGACGCTCCGAAAGATTGGGAGGGCCGCCACTACTACATCGACAAGGGCTTGGTGGACTCGGTCGGAGGTGATCTCGTTATGCTTTCCGTTGACGCCGACTCAGTTCCAACTACAGCAAATCCACAGTGATGCCCTGTACTCAATAGTGTTCTTCTACAAGCTGACTGGCTCAATATAAACAATCTCAGTTTCGATGGCGCATGGGATCCTGAGGATTTGTCCGGCATTTTGCTGGGAGCAAAAAACCGCAGATACTGGTGAACTTACCGTTCTTCACTCTTGGCTACAACAAGCACAGTGGTCACGATATCATCGTGAAAGGTGGTAGTGATATCCGGTATCAGATTGTCATCCCTTAAAGACGGAACAGGAATCATTCTGATAATGATGCAGTAGAAGGTGGGTACGGTTTCGAGAACAGCAATTCTGCGATTCTCCTCGTCTTTTAATCCTCGCTAAAGGCCGGCAGCTTAATGGTGAAACAGGCTCCGCCGCCGACATTCGCTGCAGTCACAGTGCCTCCCATATCTCCGATAATCCCATAACTAATGGAAAGACCAAGACCTACTCCTTCTCCCACCTCCTTTGTCGTCAGAAAAGGCTCGAATACCCGATCAAGAATTTCATCTTTTATACCACCGGCATTATCGATGACTTGCACTTCTATAAGGCCTTCATCAAGTCTAGCAGTAACATTCAAGTCGGCGATCTCAGCGCGCTCTCTACCATATTTGAATTTGAGAGCGTCCCGCACGTTCAAAAACAAATTGACAAATACCTGTTCCATTAGCGTGAGATGGCCCAGTATCGGCGGGAGATCTGCTTCTATATCAACGCCAATCTGAATGCCGAGCACATCAAACTGGTGCTCGACCAAAACAAGAGCACCACTCACAGCATCTTCTATTTGGAATGGCTGCGCAGGTGCTGAGGGTCCACGCCCGAATATCCGCATATGAGAAATGAGACTAGCCGCCCGGTCCGTCTGTCGAATAATACGATTGACTCCATTCTCGCAGCTTTCTCTATCCAAAAGATCTTTTTCCAACCTCGTCTTAATGTTGAAGGCTGCAATTTTGATAGTGTTGAGCGGTTGGTTGAGTTCGTGCGCCATGCTGGTAGCCATTTCCCCCAAATTGGCCATTCTTGCTGCTCTCAGATGCTGCAGATATGTATCTTTGCGATCGGTGACATCCAATAACATTCCTGTTCCTGACCAATTCCCATCACCGTCTAGCACTGGTACGAACGTATCCTCGAGCCATATGCATTTTCCAGACTTCGAGGAAAAACGATATTCGTGTTTAACTGGGATACCTAGAGATAAAGAGCTGAACTTTGTCTCAAGCTCACGCAAATCGTTTGAATGGACATTTCGTTTCCACCAATCACCCTCCATCACCTCTTCCAAAGAATACCCTAGCACACGCGTGACGGAATCACTGATGGAAATAACTGTGCCGCGCGCACCGTTTTGGATTGTAGTTCTATAACCAACTATCGGAGCATGAGATAAGAAGGCTGCCAAATGTTCGTGCCCAACTCTAAATTCTTTTAGAGCATGTCTTAAAGATGATCCCACTTCTTCAAGTCCGGTATCAAAATCACGAACTTCCTGCACAATATGGGGCAGAAACGACCATCCAGTTACAAACTCTCCATTTTCAATGCGTCTTGTTGCTCGCTCAAAAGACTTAGAGAGCGCTTGCGAAATAAGATACGCAAGCGCGATACTTATCGCAGTAGCGGTTAGGGCGACTGTCAAAGTAGTCAGTTGAAGCGCCCTAAGATTTCCCACCTTTTTTCTTGGAGAATATAGAACAAGCCCCGTCCAATTTGAGTTAGACCCAACATTGAACGTCTGTGCCCACATAGCACGCTTCATCTCCAACATTTTTGGTACGCCAAATCCATGATCCAAAAGCGCCTCTGGCTTTCGCCCTTCTCCACTTCGAATTTTTTTTCTAATCAGCTGCATTACCGCACCATCTGGGCGGCCGGCGGAACTAAGAACAAGGTTCTCATTTCCATCAAGCAAAATTACATTTAGATATGGACTTGAACTTAGGTGATGAAAAATATTCTGGAATGTCTCTACGCTGATTTTGTCCACAATCCGACAGATCGAGCCCTCGGCATTCTCAAGTGAGGATGATATATTAAATCTCTTATTCGTATGTGATACGGAAAATTCGAAATCTTTGTGATCTGAGCGATTCAAAAACTGTGTCGCCAACGGCGTCCAATCAACACGGCCGGAGCATTCAATTCGAGCATCCGATTTTCGGTACTTGTCCGACGCAAGCATATCCAAATCGTTGACCGAAGAACCAGCATCCCTTGTAATACTCTCCGTGGCTCGGGTCTGAATATTTGAAACAAGCCTAGCTAGCGATGCTGAAATCTGAATCCTTATTAAATCAGTCAATTTGCTTTTGACTTGAACAGTAGTGTCAGAAATTGTTTTCTCGATACTTCCGAATAACGGAGCCTCCTTTATTTGCATTTGAATAACATAGATAAGCAAAGCAGGGATGATGCTGAAAGCAACCAGGAGGGCGGTCACAAAAGAACTAGTAGACATCGGCGGTAAGCGCAGGTAGCGCTTTATCGCCTGATTTCTCAAAAAACAGACATATAGCCCTTCTGCTAAAACTACATTCAGTAAGCCATTAGCTATCTGTTTTGCGATCACAGCCTTCAGCGAAATAGGATCGACTTTCATCCACACCCCGTAGAAAACAATCAAAAGGGGCGCACCTAAGAAAATCCAAAATATACAATCCGAGATCAACAGCGAATTTCGTTTCAGAAAAGCTGCTAAAAATATCCCCTCCATTGTCCAGACAACCCAGGACCAAGGGTGATTCCAAACATCTATTGTTGCGACAGCTGCTATTGATACGGCGATAATGCCCGCTGCACCACCGAACAACCGCAACGACAGGAGCGCAAATGCTCCGCCTAACATTATGTGTCCGGATATATCGAGAGAAGCTAGCGCTCGATTCGTAGCCCAACCAATCAGCCCCAGTCCAATCCCGCAGAATAAGCGGAAGAACTTCCCCTCCATCCAGCGACGGACGAAACTAAAAAAAAACATTTCAATCCGTCAAGCAGGCACGCAACGCATTCTCGAGTGCGTTTAGATCAATTGGCTTTTCAAAAAATGCAAATACTCCAAGCTGATCTGCCATCTCATAATCATTGGCGGACGGGTGTCCGGTAATGATCACGTATCTCAAATTACGTCCGGTAGGCAAACGATGCTCAATAAACGGAATAAGATCAAAGCCGCTCATTTTTGACATATGACCATCGAGTATAACGATCTCAATTGACTCATTGTTAGCAATGAGAGTAAGGGCGTCGATCGGCCTTGTTGCAGCAACATAACCGATTTGCTTGAGTTCAAGCCATTCGCCGAGCTCCACGACGGCATCGACCTCGTTTTCAACAATGAGAACCCGGCAATTTGTCGGGAGTGCCTCTCCTTGCCGACACATATCTGCTGGTCCCCCGCTAGACATCATTGTCGACACTGGATCAATGCTTGGTGCAAATACCCGCCTCTCCAACTTCATTTCCATCCCCACAGATCGGCCGTTACGGCTCTTCAGATCTCAATATACCCTTTTGATAGTGTATTAGGTTTGGTCTTCAATCTCGCTTTACCTAAGAAGCGATCACGGCGCATCTAAACTGAGCTTTGCCATGCTCCCAGAGGTCTTCCGCCATTTGGTGCTGATCTCTTGAGAATCGCGAAAAAGCTAATTACGCCAGCCATATTTCTACTTAACGACTTCAATCGTTAACGTGGCTCCTTGTTTTTCGACAAGTGCGAGCGGCATAGTCACACTTTGCGAAGTAAACAACGTTCGGTGGACACAAACTAAAAAGTTAAAATGCCGGAGGCCAAATAACCTCCTATTCCTACATAACACCCCCGTTCCGCAGCGCCAGCAAGACATTAAATTATTATGAACGGCACGAGATCAAAACTCAAAACCGCGACATCTGTTAATCAGTCTAAATCAAAGTGCGAGATAAGCAGTCCATGGAAAGCCAAATATCTGAAAAATAATAATCCACCAGCTAGGCAATAGCGCAGATAGACCGTCCCCGAACACATTGAGTGGCGGTCGTATTTCTCTCTTTCCGAGCCGCAATCGCGCATACCACCATTTGTGTCAGAGCGTTTATGATTAATTCCGATACGCCACAAATCCAATCGCCGAAGCAACAAACAGGAGAACAATAAAATTTACATGGATGATCATCGTTCTATGTCGGCGACTCATTTCATCCCGATTTATCCGCGCACGAATTTCAGAGATGATTTCCCAAGGCATTCCAGCGGAGCGATTATCGCTAACGCGGAAATCGCGCATAAGCGACATCTCATCTGACCTCACTTTGTCTCCATCCATAGCACAACCTCATTGGCGACCGCTTTAAATGATTATCCTGCGCCAGATGTCGAGCGAACTTCTAGGAATTTTCGAACTCCGATCCGACTGATGTTGGCTCATACGATATCCGAAATTTTTCTATCTTCGCTCCACCATCTTTACCCGGCTTCCTTTCGGAACGAAAATCAGTCGACGAAAATGAACCAGTTATGACCGCCCCTTTTTCAAGTTGAAGCTCGCCATAGGACACAGATCCTTCCACACGTCCTGTTACCCGCACAATCAGCAATTGTTTTACTTCGAGATTTTCGCTGACCGTCCCTTGGACATCTGCTTCAGTCGCTACGATGTTTCCTTTTAGCGCACCAGACGGGCCAACCTTGATCGACCGCGCGCTTAAATCCCCCTCGACCACTCCATCTATGACGATCGAATCCGGAACCTGAAGAACACCTTTGAAAACACATCCTTCACCAATATAGGCCACGTTCTGCTCGCCGTGGCTAAATTCCAGATCGCTTTTCACCGCTTGATAGTTCATGTGGCACTTAGCTCCTCATACAATTGATGTAGTTTTGCTTCCGCATGCGATATTGCTGCATGCTTATTTGAATGGCTTCACCATGCGCAGCCAGAATTCCAAGTCGCTCACAATGTATCCAGAGGACGCGCGATAGATGAGCTTCTTCTCTTCCAATCTAACAAGTCGACGCCGAACAGTTTCTCTCGACATTCTCAAATAATCTGCAATCGACGATTGGTTGGCGAATTGGATAAGAATTGCATTCTGCCTACTCGCCCCAAAGTTGATAACTCCACACGCGAGAAAGATTGCGGTATCGCAGAAATCAACCTTCAACTTTCTTGACACTGTTTCAAATCCAGAAACCGTGCGTTGAGCCCTTTCAATTAAAGAGGATAGATCATGAAGTTCGGAGAAGGCGAGATTGGCGTTAAGTCCATGACCTGCCGGACCGCGATTATACAAATCAGGAGGTATCTCTATCTGTGAAAGGACATCTAGATCGCCTTCATGAATTCGCGCGCAACTTTTCAATTCTGCTTTTAGATCTAAGCTCATCGCCCCCCCTCCCATTGGCTCAAAATCTGCGCTCGACCTCACATTTGCACAACAGATTTCGCTTTCACATTCGATCCAATATGCAACCAATGTGAGAGCAATCGTTCTACTTGCGATCTGGGCCAGATGGATGGCTAGAAGATCAAGTGTGGCCAACTCAAGTCTAGGCGCGGCACCATCAGCATGGATAAAGTGATCTGCCAAATTACTGACGTGGGGTGAGCCACCTTGGAAGAGTAATCTCTTCCGCAGCAGCATTTAGTGCTGCAATCTGGATTATCGGACCGTCCTGATTTTCGTGATAAAGGTCCGCCTGAACCAAACATTCATCGCGGCTTTCAGTCACTGGAGAAGACCAATACGCTTCATGCCTCAGATATTGAGATCTAATGATTGCCCGTTTCAAATTGTGCAAATCACACACGACTTCATCGGCTCCTGCCGAGATCAATGCACCGGCTAGCCAAGTTGGTGAAGAAGAACTTCCAAGAAAACCAATCGCCCTCATTCCTAAGGATTTCCCAGCTTGGATTTCTGCCGGAGACCCGCTTACGATTATGCAGCGCGATAAGTCAGAAATAAATGACTTGGTAATATCTGCAAACGCGGACACGAGATCATCATGACTCTCGTGGCTCACGGAATAGATGAAGTGTGAATCGGCTGGCAGGACAACTCCCGCTCGGAATAATCTCGTCGTCACAGGTTCTCGCTCTATCGCAGATATGATCGACGACGGCCGAGGAAGCCATGATAAGAATTCGGTCGCATACTTGACGGGACGCAAATCGAGACAATTCCAGGAAATTTTCAACTGCTCGAGAATTTCAAATATGCTGTTCGGAAGCAGATGGCTGAAATGCCGGTCGATTAATCGAATAGCGGCATCGTCGCTCACGTCGCACAAGCATTCAAATATTTCTTCTTCATTGACGTTTAAGCCATAACGATTCAGCGCTTTCGATATCATTTCAGCGCGAACAGTCTCGGTCTCAATAACTACACAATCAGCTTGCAGCACAATCATGATTCGCCCCCTCAATGCTGAGCGATAGCGTGAGGGGGATAGGTCACTTACTACGGGCGGGGCTGCTCAAGATGAGCATGAGGCACTCTTTGTCCCCAGTTGGAGAGCTTGTTTGGAAGTTGAGTGAATTCAGAATGAGCACACGTCTGTATTTTAGACAGGCGCAAAGGAAGCAAAACCTTCTCGCGAGCCAATAAATTGATGTACTGTGAAACAGTGTGACAGCCTGTCACCTGCCCGGTCTCATCTTGCCGATTCAGCTTTTCGATCAATTCCAGCGGCTACAAAACGCAGTGAGGATACCTTATCGGCATCTCTACTCTCCATTGCCTCTTGCTGTCGTCGCGGCTCGAATCTTCGCCCACCTCCGACAAACTCATTCAGCTTGACGCGGTCATATTCGGCCCATATTTCGCCAAGCCAATGGCGTGCATAACCCCTCAATACAAATGAGAACTCTGCATTATGTCCGTTCGCATCTTTATTCGAGATAAACGACGTAAACGGTACCGATGCCAGATCGATTTGCTCAAATGCCATCTCATTCAATTTCGGCGACACTATCTCATTCGCGCTCGGAGCTTCTCCAAAGTACGATTTGTAGGTTTTATAATCCCAGTCAAAGAAACGCGTGTCGTTTACGTAATTCTTAACGAGATAATATTGTCCGTTTGTTAAAAACGGAGCGATGTATCCTATTTCATTGAGCGAGGCGATCGATGACCCAACAACGTGCACAAGGGCAAACGCCGCTTGGTCACGTTTCACTAACTCAAAAAATCCCATGTCTCTCAATGAGCTCAACATACTTGAGAGCAAACCAGCTCTCACATCGATCAGCGTTACACTCTTTTCGTTTAGCGAATCAAAAACCTTCATCTGATCTGAGACCGATGTCATATCAACGATAGTGCACGTTTTTGGATAAAAGCGCTTTAGCGTGCCTTGAGGATATTCAGTGTCAAACGCCCGGATCGACACCTGCAAGGCATCAATGTAGTCGACAATAGTTCTTGAGAGAGTGGTCTTCCCGACTCCTCCCTTGTCAGCCCCTACAACGATCAACGTCGGTTTCTGCAATGCCTCTGCTCCATCCGAAAGCCTCACTCACAATCGCAAGATCACTCTAGGTGATGAAGCTCCCGCGCTACAATGCAAGGGATGCTCATAATGGGCCAAAATTTCGAACCGACAGATGACTGATCACCCCCATCATAGGGGCTACCGTCACATTCACTTTATCGACGAGAATGCATTCTCGCCCATTTTGGGTGGATCCCGCATATTTTGCGCAATTATGCCGACACTGTGAAATAAGCCCGCGACACTCTCTTTTCATGATTGATCGATTCGACATCGAGAATTTTGACATGTGTGATTTTGGGAGCTCCGGCTATTACATAGCTCAAGGCACTGCGTGGAAGATGATGGATCTGTTGGGATCGCTACATGGCACAGAGAAATTATCGATCGAGAATCTTATTACTCTCATTGCATGCTATGCTCTGAATTTTACGCATGAGAATGGCATTTGCCGACTTAAGCTTGCAGATCGCACTGATATTGAAGGGTGCGTTCTCAAATTTGGTATCAATGCCAACGACACGTTGGATGCTCTTGTTGAGCAAGGGCATCTTATCAATATTCGCCAAGGTTACATCGTGATCTGCCATCAGCTCATGAATGCGATGCTGCATCTCTCCAGCCCTGCTCAAATCCAGCCTTCGGCCGCGCATTAAGATTTGCGCCCTCTCCTTACTAGGAAGCCATTTGTGAAAATTTCACAATTGAGATTTTGTGTCGCAATCCTTGGCCTTTTGACATCCATAAATGTGACAGTTCTAGCTCTCAGAACCTTTCTGGATGACGGAAAGTCGAAGGCAGACACATTGCAACTTGCTGTCAGTGAGAAAATTTCGACAATTGACAGACCACCGAGCAGCGAAACTACCGTTACGTACTATGGAACGACTCCTGCGATAGCATCATCGATAAACGACCTGAGAAAAATACATTACTATATCGGCAGCATTCTAACGCCACCGATCGAAAAGCAGTGCGCCGTTATCGGATTGGATTCTGGCTCCACGCTACCGGGAGCACCCCATGTCACTTCTCCCTCAAAATTTCATTTTGATGCAAATCGCTATTTTAAACGAAAGTGGAGCTATTCATCCGACGTCAGTATATCTTGGCTAGGATCTAATTTTAGAAATCGGTTCCTTGAAAAAGTCGAAGAGAATGAAGGCTACAGCGAGTTAAAAATTTATCGCCTCAAGGTAGAGGCAACAAGTTTAGAAATTATTCAAGCGTTAAACAGTGGTCGCTTAACGAGCCTAACAGATCTGGGCTGCCTATTACGACTACAACCGCATGGAGAAAGCGGAACTCTTCTCGTCAACGGCGCGCGAAATATCTTTTTTTTAAAAGACGCCCAAAACAAACTCTGGACAGTTGATGTCCTGTGGGGCGGTGCAGGCTGGGAAATTGGGGCCAGCTTACCGACTAGCGGGTTTTTGTGGCAACGCGACTCACAAATTATCGGTCGATCTGCAGAACAAGCTCTTTAGGCTCTACGCACAAAATGCTGAACCACTTAGCTCGCAGAACAAACCATATTATAGCTTGACTTATTTACCTACTTAAACTGCACCTGAAGCCAATTCGATTTTTGTCATTTCGATCTTAGAGAGCCGATTATCTGCAAGTGCTCTCGTACAAAATCCCGCCCCTTGCTAGACAAAGAGATCAGTACGCGTCTGCTGTCTAATGCGTCCTTGCTCCTACTCAAGAAGCCGTCCGCCTCAAGATCAATTAATCGTCGCGTAGAGGTCGACAATGGAACGCCTGCATCAATTGAAAGATTGCTCGCAGAAATAACCTCGTTTCTAAAATCTGCGAGGAAAAGTGCGAGCATTAGGGTCCAGCTCGGATCACCAAATAGATTCCGCGTGGACATTCGCCCTTTTGTCATCTCGAATTCAAGAAACTGCGCTGCCAGGCTGCGAAGATGTTCGTCAATAGATGGATTCGCCTGAGAAGCTGTTTCGGGATCCATTGTAGCCAAATCTTTATTGTGCCCACCTCGTAGTATGGCGCGGCCAATCGTCTTTATAAGCTCGGAGCCGGAAAGAGGCTTATTTAAAAAATCTATTGCCCCCAGTCGGAGCGCTTCAATAGCGAGCTCCATATCCCCATGACCTGTTATAAAAATAAACTGTGGCTTCCTCCTAAGTGTGAGTTCATCGCGGAGCATGCCAATGATCTCGATACCCGACATTCCTGGAAGGTTTATGTCGCAAATCACCACATCGACATCGCTGTGGTTCATAAACTCAAGCAACTCTCGAGAATTGGTTGCGTGGGAGACCTCGTAGCCGTGCAGGTTGCAAAGTTCAATAATCTCCAGCGCGGCCTCTTGGTCATCCTCTACCAAAAGAATCCGACAAGCATCGCTATTTATAGGTCTAAAATCTTCCATTCAGAATCTAAATGCTGGAATTCTCAGATAACTGTTTCTCTTGGCGTCACAGCGCATCCATGGCGAATTCACCAGACAAATTTTCATCCTAAGAATCCGGGTCTACGTTAGAAAAACACGCATATCCCAACGACGCCCTATTCGCTCGCATAAAGAGGGATAGCATTAATCCAAAGTTCTAGATTGATTAAAACAACAGTTCAACGGTGAGAGTTACAGTGAGCGGCCACTACAAAGCTACATGCAATTCAATAAATTCAACTGATGCCAAGTCATTCTTGCAGCATTTCGAGTGAACTACCGAAAGAGCTAGGTTTTAGATGAGCTAACTAGAAATAGTATGCTTGCGTACGACATCAACGGCTTAGAGCGATACATGGCGGCTACTCCCGCCTTGTAAAGCCCTCGCACTGTATATACGCGCCAATGACAACCAACGATATATGTGAGAAGCGGCTGGGGTCCAAACCACAGGAATTATTCGAGGAATAATTGCCTATTCCTCCCCGGTATTTATTCCTCCCCTGTATTGTTGGGCGATGCATTTTTAAGCGAAAGCATCTTGGCGCAAATAACGTTTGGAATGTTACTCGTTCAAGCAAGAATCAAAAATCTAATGGATTCCCTTCTCATTATGAGCAGCCGAACAATTGACTGCCTCTTCCCGAAGATTAGAAAGAGGCTCTCTAAATAATTTTTGGAGCTCAAATATGAAAAAGTCGTACACCAAACCGGTCTTGTCAAAGCGAGAACTACTTTCAGCAGTTACGGCAGAACCAGCAAGTTCACATCCTGCTCCAGCATAACTAGGAGCGGCAGCACCCAAATCGTTCATTTGCTTGCTGGAACGAAGCGTCGCGAGAACAATTTCGCGTCGCTTTTTCTTCTCATCGTGGACAGAGCGCATAGGAGGTATCTTGATTGACGCTCAAACTGTTCTTAGACGAGCCCAGAACACCTGTGTTCAACCACTTTGTGGTGGCTCCGTCATTCTAAGAACGGATACCGGCCAGTTGTACTCAACTAACGAGACTGGCGATTCATTCTTGTCGCACGTGAATGGTCAACGCGCCATCACGGATATAGCACATCTTATGAAGGATGAGTTTGATATTGAGTCTGCAATCCTATTCTCGGACATTCTTGCACTCGCGGAAGAACTCTGCGCAGAAGGAATTTTAGAGTGTGCTCAATAAAGTTCGGAAAAAGTTCTCTTCAGAGCTTTTGGCTTAGAATTCTGCTGGAATATGAAGCAAAGTCTTTGCCCTTCCGGATCAGATTTTTCTCCCTAGCAACCCTTATGGAATTTGCTGATAGTCCTATTATTGTTCATCCAAAACTTTTTGGCTTGCATCCAAGCGACATTATTTCTCGGATTCTTAGAACCACCCGCCATCCTTGGCTAATGAAAGATCGGACATGCTTGCGACAAGGCTTACTTGCTTATCGCTTTCTACGGGCGGCTGGCTTTCAACCTGAACTCCATTTTGGAATAGACAGCGAGAGTCTTCACGCTTCCGTACTTCGAGCTCATTGCTGGGTCGTTATGGACGGCAAGATCGTGGTAAACCCTCCCACCGCAAAAATGGTCCGGATATTTCGTTATCCTTTCGAGCATTCGCGCGTTGCCAAACAAATTAACTGACATGCCGGTAGCGCAGTTTAATTTTGCCGGAGACGTTTTTGCGATCAGTTATGCAAATAAAACTCTACTTACACCATTTCACAAGGCTTTAGCTGCCTTTGCTGTTTCGACAGATGCGCCAACAACTGTCTCTTGCACAGTTTCCCATGGACAACCTTTACTGCCGGCGTCTCATGACCAACTGCTCTATGCTGGCCCCCTACCTTTCTCGAATGCTTACTGTGTTTATAATGGTTCAGGAGGCCACTATTTTCTTGTTGTTCCGGGACAAGTCTCCGTTGAGATAAAATTTCGAGAACAATCGATTCAACTCATCGCCGTGCCAAACGTCGAGGATAGTACCTTCGCAACCGTGGTGATGCTCGTTATTGAAGCTGCGCTAAGTATGACATCTCAGTACTTAGTACATGGAGCTGCTCTCGCCAGCCCAGACAATTCCTTTGGCTTTCTTTTGTTTGCTCCGAGTGGGGCCGGCAAGACGACAACCTCATTGGCTTTAGTTCATCAGAGCTTTAAGCTGTTATCTGACGATACCGGAGTGATCGTATCTAGAGCAAAGGGCTTTGAATTATGGGGATTGCCACGGTCTCCAAAAATCCATCACAACACAGTAGAAATATTACATTGGTTGAAGCCTTACGTCAGCAACCGATGGGATTGTAATGGAGAGCAACTACTTTCAATAGAGAGCCTTTCAGGGCTCAGCATCGGACATTTGGTGCCATTGAACGCAATAGTTCGGCTTCGATCGAGGATTTCTGGATCAACTCGGATTAAATCAGCCAACAAAGTCGACCTTATGATTGCCCTCGCTGCGGACAACTTACGTCGGGGCGCGAGCGGCATTCCTGATTACCAGCTCAAGCGATTTGAATTTCTTTCTCAAGTTGCAAATTCTCTTCCCACCTTTGATCTTCGCGTCGGTGATGACCTATCGCTGGCAGGCCCCAAAATTATGGCTGCTTTGAGGGGGGCGTAGCCGTGTCTTTATCTCACAGCCTCCTACCCGTTTTCCTTTCACTATCCGATCCAGAGGCATCTCCTACGCACCTGATAGTCTCAGAGCCATCTCAGTTAGCAACGATAATTGCAACTGCCAGACGTCATTCTGTGCTTCCCATAGTATGGCGCAAGATTAGAGAACGAAATTTCTTTAATTTAATTGATGACCCAGCATTCGCTTCGCAAATCAAAAAAATAGACGACTCACTCGCTATTGCTGCCGGGCAATCCATGTTGCTTAGTCATCATGCAAAACTCATCGCACGATACTTGCAAGATACCAATATTCCATTTGCCATCGTTAAAGGTCCGGTTTTCGCCGAAAATCTTTACCCATTCCCATCCGATCGACAATTTACCGACATAGATTTTCTTGTCCCACTAGACAAAATTGATGCGGCAAATGCCGTTCTAGCTAAAACCGGATTCGTTTCCACCCACGCTACCGACAACGGCCGATCTCTGGTTTACCGGGAATATAAATGGCTACATCCGGCCAATAACTCAATATTAATTGAACTTCACGGGGACTTGGTTCACCTACCCCGACTTCGTCAGCGCATCACATTCGGATATACGAATCTTATCGATGCAAGCGACGGCAGTTTAGCAACGCCAGGAGCATTCCTGATAACAGCGATTTTGCATGCCTGCTGCGGTCACAAACTCCACAATCTGCGCCTTTTAATCGACATTATGCAGGCAGCACGCAAAATCCCACGGGATAAGATCGAACAACTCGTGCTTACGATCCGCAAGCTGAACATTGAGTTTGAAGCTACGACCGTACTGGATATCATCACATGCTGTTTTCATGACACGCAAATCCAAGCGTTAGCAAAGAGCTTTCAATCTGGCGTATCACGCACGGTGTCCCGTCGATTGCTAAATATGAGATCAATCATCGACGCGCCAAACCGAAACTACAACTCGCGCGTACGGCGGGACATCTTCAGATTGATTCAATACGTAAAATAACGAGCTTACTTAAATGACTACAGCGGCCTCTTGCTGTAATTCTGAAACCCGTGTTCGAAGTCGATATCCGCCTATAGCAGCGCGAATATTATGTAACGCTGGGCGGGCACCTGTTGCTATAGACGATGCTTGCCGACATTGCAGCTACGTTGCGTTTAACGACGTAATGAATATCCTTACAGCCCATATGTTGATTTGGTAGATACTAATATTTCAAATTAAATCCGAGACGGACAATATCAGTGCCATCGTTATTGAATTTTGCAGCTAAGCCTGGAGCAGGTGACCCTGTAGACTGAACGAATCTCATATTTACGTTCTGATCTCCAAAATCAAGATGGAGATATTCGGCTTTGAAGCTGACATTCGCTGAAACCGCCCATTCTACACCGCCGCCGAGCACAACCCCCGTCACAATTCTTGACTGACTCCCTAGAGCACAAGGAGCGAAAGGCGGACAAGATATGGAGGTTCCACCACCCGAAAACGTAAAATTGACGACACTACTTTGCCCGGTCGATGCCATCTCTCGAACATCACCAATGGCAAGGCCCCCTGTACCATAGATCAAAAGATGCTCGACCGGGAGAAAGCCGAGTCTGGCGCGTAAGGTGCTGAACCCTCGGAGTTTCTGTTCTGAATTAGTTTGCCATGAAAGACCTGGGAATGGCGTTACGATTCTAACACCCTTGCCGCTAATGTCGGAAAGAACAATATCTCCCTCAATGCCAGCAACCCAGCCCTTATACTGCCAATTGTAGCCTGCCTGAAGGCCTATCAATCCGCCTGATCGATCAAAGGAAGCTGATGGTGCAAGACCGCTAGCCAGCGCTGTCACGCTAGCGCGACCGCCCGCTGGGAGAAAAGCCACAGCTTGGCCACTCCATCCATAACCGGCATTCAACCCCCAATAGCCCCCTGTCCAGTTGTGCGCCGTCCCAGTTTTATCGAGAGTTGAACCTTCAGTAGCTTTGTTGTGAAGGGTTGCTGCATTATCGGTCCCTGCGAAGGCTTTCAACGGAAAGATAGCAAGGGTAGCTAGCATCAATGTTAGCTTCGAAATGCGAGCACGAATGATGAATGCTCGAAGGAAGACATCAAATAAGAACCCCAGCGCTACGAGCGCTATAACTATTCCTTCCATTCTATCAGACCTTACATTTCACTACTCACGTTAAGGCTACGCGATTTTCTTCACCAACATGCGTGGCGATGCCCAAAATGGGCACGACAGAGAGTACTCATGCGCGATTAAGTCGCGCTGCTCAGATTGAGCCTCTACGCCCACCTTTGAATTTTATTGGGAACAATACTCACATCACACGGGCATAAGGGGCGTGAACACTCAAGGCAACGATCGTGCCGTCGGCAGCCTAAGTTTCAACGATGCAAGATCGAAGGAGAATACTATGCTGAGATATACCGCGATGGGCGCAATGCTGATCGCATCGATCGGAGGATCTGCACTAGCTTCAGATTTACCGGTCAAGGCGTATCCTCACGCGAAGGCCCCATCAGTGGAGGCTCCGTTGAGTTGGACTGGTTTCTATGCTGGCGGTCAGGTTGGAGGAGCCGATGGTACGTGGAATAACTCACCCTTGAGTGCGGGTATCGGCCCATTCACTACGGGAGTTCCCCTTGGTAAAGCTGGCAATAGCGGAATCGCCGGTGGCTTACATGCTGGCTATAATTATCAGATGGCAAATATCGTTGTCGGTATCGAAGCTGATTACAATTGGACAGGCGTAAGCACGTACAACACTCATCTGGTAACTACTGGGCCAGGTCTTGCTTTTGACGTTATGCGAAAGCTCAATAACTACGGTACCATTCGTGGCAGACTTGGGGTGGTCGCTCAGGAGAGTATGTTGCTTTATGCGACCGGCGGATGGGCCTATGGATCATCTAAATCGAATGTTGCAGGTGTCGGAAATCTAGGTGGGCCATTTTCTGACAACGGATCAAGCAGCCATACTGGTTGGACAGCCGGAGTCGGGGCCGACTACATGGTAACTCAGCATTGGATAGCGGGCATCGAGTATAAGCACGTTGATCTTGGCAGTAAGGCCTATAGCTACAATTTCCCGCTCGCAACGGTTACGGGATCTAGCAATCTGAAATTGGATGAGTTGACAGCGAGGGTAAGCTATAAATTCTAAGTACCGTCAGCGACCGGCCTGAAAAGACGAGTTTAAAACGCCCTCCTAACAAGTTAGTGGGGCGTTTTTTATTCTTTAAGCGATCGATTGGATGGGCTCGACCTAACGAATGTCGCCTTAGGTTATCAACGCGAAATGTCTTTGCAGAAATGGGAAATCAAGAAAAAATGTATATCGGCTGATTTCGGTGTCATGCCTACGGCAAGCACTCCGTCCGGGTTACGGCTCGGATCAAGTTGTGGTGGCTGTCAGTGAGCTTTCAAAGGAAGACCATTGGATCGACCAGGACTTGATCGGCAGTTAAAGAGACACATTTCACAAAACGGCAGGCTGCCTCTTGGCCGAAGTCTGCAATGGATTCAGACCATCATTCTACGCTAACCCGACAGGACGCAACAATATACCCTGATTTATTCCGAAAATTCGACGGTTGAGCGCAAGGCTCTTCATTTCAGATGACGCTTCAATTGAGATTCTAGGAGCTTGGCACCCCCTTTTTGATATCTGGCCCGCGAGGCGCCGCGTTGAGACCGTTGTAAGGTCAACCTTTCCTCCGATGAAGGAACCCGCATGATCAACCCACGGCGAGCTCTCTCCCATATCAGAGTAGAACGAGTTTATATCATAAGAATATTTTAAAGTTGCGAAAGAGCAATTGATAGCGCACTCCGCGCCTCGTCGTTCAAGATGCCATCATGCATTGTTGTCTGCACTTCAGACAATCTCAACCACAAAAACTGATCCTCTCCTGTGATCGTTTCGATCTCAACGATTCGGTAGTCTGCGGTCGAGCGATAGAATCTACCCCCTTCATCAGATTGGCGCACACGGGCGCGAGGCAGGCGCAACGCCGCATGAGATCATGTCCATCACCGGCCACCAGACGCTTGAGGAAGTCGAGAGGTACACTAGGGAGGCGCAGCGGCGGAAGCTGGCAGATGCCGCAATGGCGAAGCTAGGCCGTCACGCGGAAGCCGGATCAAATCCCGAACGCACTTTGTCCCACCGCGAGAACAAGCGGGACAATTCGAGAAAAAAGACGAAGGAAATCAAGCGCGATGTGCGGACATGGCGCGCCATTCAGAATAAAACTGCGAACTCTTACATTATTGAAATATCGATATAATTTTCGCTACCGAGATCCGACTGCACTACTAGCTGCACCTTCCCAAGGAAGTCATCATGGAGATCCTCCCAGCAAGAACCTCATCAGCGAAACGTCATCGATACCGGACAGTAGGTCGCCTTGATCGTCTCCGCTCATTCTGAATGTCTCCGTCGGAGCCTTGCGAAGATAGTTGTGTCCTTGCGCTTCACCCAGAGACGGGAGGTACCGGCAAAGTGTCGGAGGTGTAAAGCGGGCTCTTTCCATCATGCGCCTTGAGCCACCGCTCATAGCTGGCGATCTCCGGTTCTCCCATGTTGATCGCGAACTCTTCCCCAAAGATGCACACGATCGCATGGAGGTTGAGGTGGCCGGGCTCCGGCAACAACTCGCACAAGATCGTGAACTCATGGAGAACCTGATAGCCGTCGCCGCCCTCTTGCTGCACGTCCTCCTCGCCATAAATCCGACGGCGGGAGAACGGCCACTTATCCGGGCGGTCACCGATCCGGGCGAAATGCCGAAGCGGATCGAGAGCTGCCTTGTCCACGATTTCTTCATTCCAGCCTTCGACGCGGATAACGCGCTCGACAAGAACCTCAAGAGCGACCTTCGCCAAGAAGCGGGACATCAGGCGTTGGTCGATTGCCTCGATGACCGGGATATAGACGGACCGGGCGCGGCCGGCCTGGATGGCTTCGGTGAGAGCTCGGTGCTCCGTTTCGTTGCGCCCGACGAGGGTCAGGTTGTTTCCATCCAGCCATACATCGGCGTTCATGCGCGCTCCCGGCACAAGGCCGCCCATCGGGGGGGTCAAGCCCCGCTTGTTCGAAATCCATTGCCGCGAACGGGCATGGCGAAACCAGGGTGTCGCCAGCAACGGGCCTTCGACCTTGCGCGCAAAATAGTTGTTGCAGGTATCGCAGACCGCCCCGCGCGGAAGGACATGCTCCCTATTTCCAAGGGACTCTGGAATGATATGCTCTACACTCCTACTTCTGGTTGAGTCAGATTTGCAGAAGATGCAGCGCATAGACCTGCCCAATGACTTTGTTGCCGCCCGAGTTATTGCCGATGAGCCATGACGGTATAACGCAGAAGCCAACGCCTCGCTTTATTTATCGCACCGAGACCGATCCAGCCGCAGTATTGCAATATCTTACGGCCGTTCGTGCCTTGGCCGACAGCGCCAAAGAAGCACTTGGGTTCTTGCCGGAGGCGGCGTACCGCGATGCCATCGCACAGAAGCGGTTATGGGCGATGCTGGCGCGGGCGAACGGCACATCGCAGCTTGCCGGGTTTATCCTGTTCAGCGGCGTCTTCCCCAATGCCCGCATACAGGCTGTCGCGGTCAGCCCCGAGCACCGCCGCAGCGGTGTCGCCTCGGCGCTGGTTGGCGGGCTCGTCTCGCACCTTGAGACCCGTGGCTATATTGCGATAACCGCGGCTGTCGCCTCCGACCTCGCGGATGCACAAGCATTCTACGAAAGCCGCGGTTTCGTAGCCCGGCATGTTCGCGACGGCGGCCAGACTCGCCAGCGCAAAATCGTGCTCCGCTCACGGGAGCTCGATACGGCGAACTTCTTCACATTACTGGCGCCGCCGGCCGTCTCGGGTCAGGGCGCGGTGAATCTTGGCCTTCGCCCGCGCAGCGCCTTTGAAGCGCCCTTGTACATCATCGATCTCAACGTCCTGTTCGACCTAGTCAAGGAACGGGCAAGGTCGGCCATCGCCAACCGTCTTTTCGGAGCGGGGCTTGCGCATCTGGTTCGTCTAGCGGTCGCGCCGGAATTCATCGTTGAGCTCGAACGTAGCTCGACCGATCCGTCGAACGACACGCCCCTGAAGCTTGCGCGGCAACTACCCAAGCTGCCTGCCTTCCCGAAAGAAGACGTGGAGCCGCTGGCCGCCGCGATCCACGAGACCGTGTTCGTGAGTACGAACCACGCGCAAGCCGGAACGCGTCAGGCGTTGAGCGACGCGCGGCACCTTGCCGAAGCGGCCCTGATCCGGGCGTCCGGCTACATCACCAGCGACAAGGCTCTGCTGAACGCCCGCGACGATCTGCTCAGGCTCATTGGCGTGGACATTGCCGGCCTGGACGAATTCGTGGAGCTCTTGCCAGCGGACGAACCGAACCGAGAGTATGGCCCGCTCAAGGGGACAAAATGCGAAACCAAGACCGTCACGGTCGCCGAGGCAAAAGCCTATCTTGCCTCGCAGAACGTCGGCGATGTGCTGGTCGCCGAGTATCTTCCCTCGGCGGCTGCCTTGCAGCGGGCAAGCGCACACGGCGTCTTCGAAGATGGGGAAATCGTTGCTGTGGGGATTTACCGGGTGCCGGCGAGTGTCGATGCGCCTGCCCGCATGCTGGTTCATGTCCGGCCAGATCACGTGTCCTGCGAGACCTTCGCCGAGCATCTCCTCGACGAAGCCATCCGGGAATCCTGCCACTCTGGCCCGATCACGATTGAGCTTAGGGCCATCCCGGGACAGTCAACCGTCAACCGTGCCGCCAAGCTGCGCGGCTTTTTGCCCGCAGCGAATTTCGACATCCTGATCAAGGTGGCATTGGGGCGTCCCCTTACCCCGACCACCTGGACCGCCATCGCACGGCAGACACGCCGACGAACCGGGCTTGCCTTACCCGAAACCGTGCCGACGGCCGCGGCGGTTCAATCCGGCCTTTCCGTGCGCGGTCCAGATGGAAGCAACATCACGGTTCAGTTGGCGGCACTCGAAGCGGCGCTGGCGCCGACCTTGATCGTTTGGCCGGGCCGGGATGGTGTTATCGTTCCTATTGCAAAATCATTCGCCGACGACCTGCTCGGCACGGCCGACCAGCTTTATATGTTTGGCCGTCCTAACGCGGCCTTCGTCGGACTTCGCACCTATTTTAACAGCCCGCGCACCGCCCCGCTGATGCGGCCCGGCGTCCCCATCCTTTTCTATGAGTCCAAGCGCTCCGGGGGCCGTGGTGCCATTGTGGCGGGCGGGCGGATCGTGGACGCGACCATTGTGCCCAAAGGGCGTGTGTCGGACGAGCTCCTGCAGCGCGCCGTGGTCGAGGACCTAGAGCCCTTGACGACATCATCCGACGTACTGGCGACGTCGTTCGACAGCCTAATTCGGTTCCCGAATCCCGTCACACTCGATACACTTCGGCAGCTCGGCGCCGCCGGATCGTCGAACCTTCAAACCACAACTCTGCTGCCCAACGCCCAGTTGGCGGCAATTCTCGATTCTGGATGGTCAAGTGCCTAACGCAAGCGACGCAATCATTTCGATCCATCCCGGTTATGCGGATGCGATCTTGGACGGAACGAAGACGATTGAATTGCGGCGCCGGATTCCTGAACTTGCCACTGGTACACGGCTCTGGATTTACGCGACGCGCCCGACGGCCGCCGTAGTCGGGGTCGCGACCATCCGCGACGTCAACCGGGCGCATCCGCGCACGATCTGGCAGAAACATCGGGACGGTGCCGGCGTCGACCACGCCTCCTTCATGGAGTATTTTAACGGTGCGCAAGAGGCCGTGGCGATCCTGCTGGCAGCTGTCAAGCGGGTCGGCCCGATCACGATTGAAGAACTCCGGGAAATCCGGGACCGCTTTCATCCCCCGCAGGTTTTGCTCCGTCTGACCAACGCGGAAGCCAAGGCCCTCCAGCGTCTCGCCAAGAAATGACCGCCGGCAACGCCGCCACTGACCTCAAGGCGCTGCGCATCGGCGTAATCTCGCCGAATCTTGCTTATGGCCTCGATTGGTTTCCCGACACCGAGCACGGCGGCGCGGTATGGCCTCTCGAAAGTGTGGCCAAAAAAGTCGCGCTTCTCTTTGATCGAATCTACCTCACCCATGATCTGGACGTGACGTGTGAGCTGGTGGGCGGGTATGCCGAGAATACGGAAACGACCACCTTACGCTACCTTGCCGCACAGCGATTGCTCTTTACCCCAACAGAACTGGGTTATGATTCCGGCGAGGCTTTTATCGCGGCATATACGACCGGCGCGGCGGCCACGCTGCACCGGCGTCTGATCCGGGTGGGCAACCCCTGGAGCGACGAAGAACCCGGCGACATGAAATATATCGGCCAGCCCGATATCGGCGACATTGATGCACAAAACGGCTGGCATCCGCGATCCCGCGTCGGCTGGAATGACCCGAAGATCACGACGCGCAAGATGCTCTACGAGAACCTGCTCATGCGCCGCAATGTTGCGATGCTCCGTGCCGCGGGGTGTGAGAATGTCGCGATCGTGGGGCGACAGTATGAAAATCTTCCACCCGCCAAGCGCTCGCATCCGGTGTGGAGCGTGGTGCTCAAGGAGCTTCCACAACTCGATGTTCGCGCGCCATGGGAAGATGTCTTTGGTTTTCGTGAGGAGGAGCGTACCCAGCACTTCGTCCGTAGCCTGCGGCGCTGGGTACGGAAGACCGTGGCGGAGAACTGTAATGCGGTCGAGTTGGAGGATGAGATCAAGGAATTGGTTTATCAATACGAGCGGCACATGCGCGCATCGAAAATGTCAGGCGCCAAGGAGGCGCTTGAGATCGTGATAACCGGCGCCGCCGAACTTGTCGAAGACATCGTTAAGCTGCGGCTTGGAAAACTTGCCAGGCTCGCGACTGCCGTGCTCAATCAACGCGCTACCCGTCTTCGAGACGAATCCACGGCGCCAGGCCATGAACTGGCGCTCATCCCCGAGACGCGGCGCGCGTTCACGTCTAACCGGATTCGCTCCTGAACGACGAGCCCTTCACCGGCCAAAAACAAGGCCTCGGCGGAGGCGAGGGTTTGCGACCATGGCTGTGTACCATCGGATCGGCCGATTCGGCGCTGAATGTCGGACCTTTCGGGGCATCTGGAGGAACGACGATCCACTGTCCGATCCCCGCATGACCCTTCAGCCATCGGCTCGGAATGCTGCGGCATGTGGATCGTTCCTACCGTTCGCTCATCCGACATCGCAGACGCTTAGCGCCGGCTCCGTGCGCGGATTAGGGATGAAACACTTATTTGTAACCGTAAACGATCTCGTATTCCGGAGCGTTCGAAAGTCCTAATGGCACGCTCGACCTCTGTTCCGGCAATCTTGGGAGAGCCCCACCGACCGCAACGGCAATCTGCGGATAGGGTTTGACCAGATCTGGATAAACCTCTCCCAAGCCAGGCGGCGATGGCTCCCGCCAAGTGAAGCTGATACGCCTGCCATCGCAATCAACGCCCTGTTCTGCGATTTCGCGGATCATCGGCAACTTCGCGCCCCCGCCGGTGGCCACCATGACAATGCGGCTCTGATCGCCTGCGATCGCCGCAGATGCATCGGTGACAAGCTTCTTCAAGCTGTCGGTGAACCTCCGCACCACTGGAAAGTCGATGAAGTCCTCTAAACCGATGTCGACGAACTCGCCGGTCGGAAGTTCGGCGAGCAAACGCCCATCATCGAAAAGCCGCTCCTTGAACGATCGCTTGGCGCGATTGAGAAAGGAAGTCGCGGCGCGGTACTCGGCCGAACCTTCGACAAGACCGGATTTCTCGAGAATGAGCCGGGTGAGAGCGTTGTCCAGCACGTTCCCCGCGCTCTTGATCGCTTTAGCGGCGCCCTCCACCTCGAACACGCGGGGGCGATCCCAGTCCGGATTGTTCACGCAGTAGCATCCCGCCACGTCCGTCGTGCCGGCGCCGATATCAACGATGATGTGCGCCTCACGCCTGTTCTCGCGGACACCCAGAAGAGCCCCTGCTCCGGCGGCGGTCGCCTCCCTCACCGGCTCTGCGATGAGATTCATAGGCAAATCCTTCATGTTCTTGAGCTGATCGAGCAGCTCGCGCGCGGTGCGCGTCGGAATGTTGTCGAGCAGGCGATCACCCAGGGTCCGCGCGAGGACGATCGCGGCCGACATCATCGTCGTCATCTCCGCCTGGTTGCTCTGGCGATGCTCGTCCGTCCACGCCGGATGAGCGAAGCGGCGTCTTACGTTCCCAGACAGACCTCGCTCCTCCAGCGCCTTCTCGGTCAGACGCGTGAGGTGGGCGAGATAGAGTACGAGCATGTCGCGTTGGTAGAAGCGTTGATCGGGATCCTTGTCCACGTCGACCCGAATCTTGCTGAGATTGCCGACGTTCGCTCCCAGCGTCATGTACTGCTTCATGGAGTCGATCAGACGCTCGTTCGTAGCTTCCGAATCGTCAAACAGCTTGCGCGCGAAGCCGCCGAAATAGATGTTGCCACCATCGATGAGCATCTCGGACGGAGTAACGAGAGGGTGGCTGCCGCCGCCATATGTGCCGATCGGCAGATCGATGACTTCAGGTAGGTCGCCCTGGCCGTCAATGCAGGCGAAGGCTTTCGAGAAGGACGTGCCGAAATCGATGCAAAGCATCGCGTCGGCCACGATGTCGATCTCGTCGACAAGCACGGGCTCAAGAAGAAGCGTGTGGTCGGTAGCGGAGGCTGGCGCAGGGAGCATAACTCCACCGGTTCCGCCCAGAAGGACCGAAACAGCCTCGATTTCCCGCGACGTGATGTACATCCTGCCGCCTGCCTCGGCCGCGCGCTCGAGCAAATTCTCCAGCAGAGCGATTGCTGCATCCTTGTTCATCTTTCCCCCCAGTCGCAGTTTATGGTTTTCCGACACGTCCCTTGAGGACGATCCGCGACGGCCGTCCTTCCATTTCCTTGACCACGCCCGGCATCTGGATTCGGACGCGGGCCGAGATCGGCACCTCGTCGCCCGACTCGTGGATGGCCGGATCGAACGGTACGACATCACCTCGCTCGCCCAGCAATGAAAGCTTGCGCCTCGAGGCGATCGAGTTGGCCCACTGAGCCACAACCTTCGCCCGCATCGTTGCGGCCTTCAATGTCGCCGCATGCGCCGGATCGAGCAACACCAGATCGTCGGCGATTAATTCAAGTGACTGCGGACCCCCCTCTTGATTTTCGACGGCGAGCAGGAGACGGGCCACAAGTTCGTCAAGATCCTGTTCGGCGATGTACCGGACGGCGGCGTTCGATCTGCTGGCGGGAAGATCCCGCCCCTCCGCAAGCCATCTCGCCAAGGCAGGATCGAGACTGGGATCCCGACGGGCGATCTCCGCACCGACTTGATCTACGACGTCTGCTCCGACGGCGTTCGACAGAGCCCGCCGCACGGCCTCCTGCGAAACCCCTTGCCGGGCCAACATATGGAGGGACGCCATCGCGATGTCGGCAATCCGTTCGGTCAGAGCGCGGACCTCCTCCGAGGGCCGGGCCGGCTTCCACCATCCGGTCACGATTCCTGCGGCGACGTATATCTCGGGGTCGAGCGTGCTCGCGAATTTGAGGCGGAGCATCTCGATCAAGAAATCCAGCACACCGACTGCGGTTTCCGCTCGAAGATCCCGATCAATTGGACCTTTGCGTCCCACGGCATCCAGAACAAGCAACGTGAAGGCGGAGCCGACTCCATCGCCAACCGGCTTGTCTGCGACCGGTAGACGCGTTCTCAGGACACCACATGTCCGGACGAGCTTCCGGGCGGCCTTATCCGGAGATCGGCCGCCCGCGTCCCGGTCCGAGAGCAAGGCGGCTGCCACCGCCCGCAGCACGCTAGACAGATCCCGCGCCCGGTCGACCGCGATCGCGCTCCAGATCTCACGCGACTTTCGTTCGGCGGCGTCCGCGCGAGCCAGTTCGGCGGCTGCGTAAGGAGCGACCCATTCCGCGGGCGACACCGACAATCCCTTGGCGAGGTAGTATCGATCCTCGGCCGTACCCCATTCTCCGATCTCGGGCATCGGCAAGATCAAGGCCTGTTCGATGAAGGGCAGCGCTACCGTTGCGATAGGCTTCGATACCTCCGAGGCCTTGCCGAGCAAAGCAATGGCCTCAAGTCGGTCAGCGTCCCTTCCAGTTGCGGCTGCGCGACCGACGACGTCGAAGGCCTGCACGACCTGCTTGTCGGTCAGCGCTTCCTTCGAGAGCGATCTCTCCGCGATCATCGCTCTTATCAAGGCGCTCGCGGAGGCAAGATCCTTATCCCTAATATCGAAGCTCTCATCCATAACTCTATGTGTCCAGTTGCGACCGCTTTGCCAAGCGGATTCGGTGCCAGATGTTGGACGGGCGGCTCGAGAATTACGGAGCAGATACCCTTCTAAATTGCTCAGATTAGCATTTCTGCTGGAAAATCCAGCCGACCGCCCCGGCTTTGCGGAGGCTCCAACTCCTGAGAGGATGGAGCCATGACAAGCAAGACAACGAACAAGTTTTCACCGGGGGTTCGGGCCCGTGCGGGTCGAATGATTTCGGATCACGGCTGCGAGTATCATCAGCCGGCAGATATACGGCCGCGCCAAGATTGATCTCCTCTACCTCATCGGTGCTATTCAGGTTGAGCTGCAGCGAGCGAGAATGCGTCAACCAAATTTGTATCCCGAATGCCCCTTACGGGTTCTCGATATAGGTCACATAGAAGCCGCGGATCATACGGTGCTCCTGCATCCGTTCTCCCAGTGAAAAACCGTTCATCTTGCGGGGGGTCGGCTGAAAAATATCCAACCCACGGTCCAGAACTATCTTCCAGCCGGTATCCGTTGTGATGTCGCGTGCATGGATCGTTCCGGTTCCATTAAAGGCCCACGTGAAATCGACGCCGGTGCCGGTGCAAGCCTCAGCAATCCCATCTAGGCATTCCCGCTGTTCCTGAATATTCCCATCGTCCTGAGCGGTGACGAGATGCACGGCGACCTGATCTTCGGGCTGTTTGCGCCGGATCAGCATCTCGATCAGTTCCATCACGTTGCGCGCCTGATGGAATTTCCGGATATAAGGATCGGTGATGACAATCCTCGTCGCTCCATCTGTCCAGGGACCAAATATCTTGTCGAAGCTTATCCCTTTGCGGTTTTCCGTGAAAACAACGTGTCCAGGCTTCGGGACAAACGCAGGGGCAACGGCGACAGCAGACGCTGTAGAAGGAGCCGCCGTTGAAGCCGACGCTGCCGAAATTGGCACGATCTCAGATTGAGCCGCACTGTCATCCCCATCGCCGGTCGATCGGCGATGGTAGAACTGGGGAAACTCTTCTTCCTCTAGCGTGGTGACGGCGCGTTTAGCGCCATCTAACGCGATGTAGTGGAAATCCGCACTCTCAAAGGTGCTGTCGATCCGCAAGAGCTGGTCTTTCACCCGCTTGCGGCATTCTATCGCAAAGCGCAAAAGCTCTTCGACTTCAGCTTCCGTCTCGCCTCCATTCGGGAAAATCAGCTTCAGCAGACCCGACATGGTCTTGTTGATCGCCGCGCGATCCCGGATATGGGTCTGAACGGGAACGGTGAAGAACCGATCTGGCCTGTGCGAGAAGTCCTCGGCGCGCAGATGACGCAAGATTTCGGCCAGATAATCAACGATGAACCCATAGCCAGACGTGAACATCTCGCCCCGGATGATATCGACCTCCCATCCGGGCAGATAAGCATGAAGACGATCGATAAATGCGCTGTCGTGAAACTGCGGCGGCAGCGCCTCGAACAGGTCCGTATTCTTCAGCATCCAAGGGACGTTATGGTCAGTGTTACCGACGAAGGCGAAACTGGCCTCAGCGCCCATCGGATTTACCCCGCGCGAGAACTGTTTATTCGCCATGTAGTTCTTCATAATGTCAACAAGCGCCTTGTTGGCCGTCTTCTCGCGGCCTGCAAACTCGTCAAAGGCCACGACATCCCAATAGCCAACTAGCCCAATCCGCCCGTTGGAGTTGTTCACGAAGAGCTTGGGAACCGTAACTTCGCCGCCAGAGATCAACTGACCGTGGGGTGAAAACTCGGAATAAATATGCGATTTTCCCGTCCCCTTAGGGCCAAGCTCAATGAGGTTGTAGTTGCGTTCGACGAAGGGGATCAGTCGCAACAGTTGCAAAAGTTTCGACCTGCGCCCGAACATAGATGGATCAAAGCCGATGCTCTGCATCAGAAGATCAATCCATTCCTCGGTAGTGAACTTGTCACGCGTCTCACGATAGCCATCATAGTCAACGCGGGCGATCTGGATCGGCTTCAGCGTATCGATAATCCAGGGAGAGATTCGGCTGTCTTCCGAAAACTCGTACTGCACCTCGGCGATGCACCAGATGCCGGTCACCAGCAGTTTCGGGTGCGCCTTGACTGTGGCGCCGTCGATCGCAACCCGTTTTATCCCAAGATTTTCGAACACAGCCTCATAGGCATCGGTCTTTTCATTCAGCGCCACGCTGACCTGATCGATGACCTTGTAGCGACCGCGCTCCTTGATCGTCGACTGGACCAGCCCCGCTTCAGAACGGTGGACATAATGTTTCCGCAGAATGTCCTTGACCGTCTCGATGCCAGTCGCAATCGAAGCTTCATCGTCGGTCGCGCAGTATTGCCCGAGCAGGTATTCGAGCACATAAGTGGGGACAATGGCATTCCCCTTCACCGCCTTCACCAGGTCCTTGCGAACCACGAACCCGGAAAAATGCTCGTTGATCTTGTCATCAAGGATCGACATCGGCACCTCAGAAATCGAAATCTGTGCTGATCCCACGCTTCAGCAACAATGGCTGTGAAGCGTGATCTTCGAAATGGCTGGTCTTGCCAATGCGCGTACGCAGCTTCAGGAAGACCGTCTGATTGTTGTAGGCTTCTGCAACTCGGGACAGGAGGAAGTTGCGTGACTGCTCGCGCTCGCGCGGGTTCTCGGACGCGAAATCGAAGTCCAGCTCAGCTTCGTCGGATATGAGCGTTTCATCCCCGGCAAAGATTGCTGCATAGACCTTGCGAGGTTGCTGTTTTTCAGTAATTGGCTCTGCCTGATAGAATGTGATCTGGATCTGGCCCGTGGTGATCTGGGCACGGACCGGGGGAATGATCTGCACCGATACCTGCCCGACATCCTCCTTGCGCTGCTTGCCCACACGCAGAACCGGCAGAACGATCTCCTGCAGGCTTGCGCCGCCGTGGACAAAGCGGCTGCCTGATCCTTTTACGCGCAGGCGGTTGATCGAGTTCGGTATCAGGATGTCCTGATCACCATCCAGACCAAGCTGAGTGGCCGTGAACTTCTTCATACCACCGCTGCTACTAAGGCCCCGTCCGATCACATACCGCCGGTTGCGTGTAACGATGTCGCCTTCCGGCTCACTCAGCGCAAAGCCGCTCTCTTCCAATGCCTTATGCTGCCACAGGAATCCATGATCGGCCGTGATCAGAATATTCGAGAAATTGGCCGAGGTCAGCTTGCGCACCAACTTCACCAGATCCTCAATGGCCGTTTCTGCCGCCGCAGGAACATTTTCTTCGGTGGCGAGCTTGTCGCCAATAGCGTCGATCTGATTGTGGTAAAGATAGAGAATGTCATGATCCCGGAAGAGGTCTTTGCCCTCTGATGAGCCGAGATTCATGAAATCCTTCGCCGCCAAAACCTTTACTCGATCCCCTGCCCTGCCAGCAGCCAGCGCCTTTTCCCGGGCGGCCGCACCCATAGTGCTTTCACCATCCAGCAGCACCAGATCGTTGTCATCGCGGATGGCCAGCTGTCGATGCGGCAAGAGCGCCGCCATGCCAAGCTGGGTATAGCTGGGCAAGGCCCCGATCATCGGCTTCAACTCGGCATCAAACCGGTTGAGCTTACGGATCTCGCGCAGCGCCTCTTCGGCTACCTCGTAGCGCAGCGCGTCCGAGATGATGACGACGACTTTCTGGTCTTTGCGGCGGTATTCGGCGGCCTGCTCCCGATAGAAATCCACTTGGCGCGGGAAGCCCGGCACCGCCCAATCCGTCAGGCGGGTGACCTGATCCTGCCAAGCGTCGTTCAGCTTCAGCACGAAATTCGTGGTGTAGCGGTTCTCGACCGCCTCGTAGAGCGCGAACAATAGCCCCGACTGCCCGCTTTTTTGCATGTGATAGATGAACTTGCGATACAGCTGATCCAGCCGGAACCAGCTTGCGGAATAGCGTTTCACGCCATCGGACAGGCTGGTCATCGTCAGGTCGGCCTCGGCCAAAGCCTGTTGAAATTCGGTCGCGTAACCGATGGCCTGATAGACATCGGCGTAGCGGCCATACCAATGGCTCTGGCGGCGATCGCGCACCCACTTCAGCACATCTGTAGCCGCAAGGCTCTGCTGCGCCAGCCCTTCAACCATGGCGACGACGATCCGCCGGTCCACTTCTTCGAAATGGTCATGCGGGATCAACTTACGAAAATCGCGGGACGCCAGATCGTCCCTGATCTTCAGCACATCCTGATAATCGCCCGACAGTTTCTCGAACGCCTCACTCCACCGGCGCGAGGCGCTCCAGCGGCGGAACATCAGCGCGGCATCGCTGTTCAGCTGCCCTTCCTCTCCCATCGCGCGCACCCAGGCGCTGGAAAACAGCGTGATGGCGAAATCCTGAAAATCCGGCTCAGCAGCCACATAGCCATAGCGGGCGGAAACCTCTTTCCAGAAGAATTCCGCCAGCCCGGCCCGGTCCATCAAGCGCAGCGCATCGTCATGGCTATCGGCGAGGTCCGCCAGCAACGCCTCGATCACCGTATCCAGATCGCCATCCGCACCAGCGCAGACCGCCAGCATCTTGCGGCGGACGTCGTTTGCGCTTTGCGACGGACGCTCGAGCTCGAAAGCACGTAGTGCTTCCAGCCGCTTTCCGGAGCGGAAGAACTCGGCATGCTCGCGCACGGCGGCTTCATGTTTTGCGGGGATGCCCAGATCCGCCACCCAGATCGCCGCCTGGTCGGCGCGAAAGACAGCAGTGGCCAGTTGCACATCCAGCAACCAGTTTTCTGCCATCGGCGGCTCAGGGCCATCCTTGTAGAGCAGGAACCGCGCTTTTGGCTCCTGCCGTAGCATGCGGTATTTCAGGCCGAATTCGTTGTTGGCGATCTCTACCTTGGTGACGCCGGGCAGGTCCACCGCTTCAAACTCTCCCCTCAGATCGCGAGCGGCGTCATACCAGAAGACGATACGATGCCCCTGATCCTCATAGAGCCGCATCAGGCCGGCGGCAATACGGTCAGTCATCCGCAGCCTCCAGCCCCTTGATCGGCTTCAACGCGCCGGCGAACAGCTGATAGTTGCGCTTTACCCCGTCATCCAGATCGATGGCGATTTTCTGCTGCGCCATCGGGTAAACGACTTCGCGTTCCCATTCGGTCAGCTCGGCGAGCTGCTTGATGACCGTAGCCGTTTCCTTCTGCGCCTGTGTTTGCTGGGCGGGCGTAGCGGCAGGATCCACGGCCAGCTTTTCCAGCCGGGCGCGTTCGACCTCCAGCTTGTGGATGAACTCGCGCAGATACTGGTTCAGCACGACCGAGACGGTGTCGGGCCGATAGCGGTGCAAATAGATCAGCGCGTTGAAGCTATCCTTGGGGCTGGAGAACATCCAGTAGATCGGGCGCTTCTTGTAGCGACGTACATGATAGTCGAAGAAATCCTTCGTGAACCACTTGCGCAGATCCTTGCCGAGCGCGGCTTCGATGAAGGCGAGGTTTTCACGGAGCTTCGCCTCACCAAAGGTGACGCGCAGGAAATCTCGTGCGCGGCTGACGATGTCATCGGCGAACCAGTCGGCATCCGGCATCGGGATAACATTATCGCGGTCGGGGGCGAAGCTGGCCTCGGGCACGCGGGCCAGATACTCCTCCACTCCGTCGCCCTGATTAGCGAGGATCAGACCGGGCGCATCGAGGCTGTAGCGCCCGAACATACAGCCCACGGCATAGTGGAGAAATTCGGCCACCGTATCCTCGCGCAGCCGCGCCTCACGGTCTTCTTCCGAGGACTTCACACCATAGCGATAGGCCGGGTTACAGGTGAGGGTGATTTCCTCGATCGGCACCTCGGGGGTGAGTTCGTCTTGCAGACCATAAGCGTCGATGAAAATGCGGTTATTCTCTTCCTCCAGCCGCTGCATTTTGTCCGTCATACCCTGCCAATGGGCGCGGAGGTTGGCATAGGTATCCGCCAGCGTTTCGTCCCGGTGATCGGGCGATAGCAGCGGGAGTGTGGAGAAATCCCACGAGGTTTCGTATGCGTCCCAGTCGGATTTCGAAATTTGTACAATGTCCTTGACGCAGTCCTCTAACGCACCACGCCTCAACTCTTTCACAGCTGGTATTTTTGAAATGTCGCCGGGTTGAAATTCGACGGTCGGGTTCAACGCAGCCAAAACACTAGTTGCTGGCTTTGAAGCAAGAAGCCCCAATATCGGTAAGGTCAAGTCTGGACTCGTGAAGTACGAAGACCCCTTGTTGTCAAAAAGAAACCCTCTGGGAGAATACCTTATGCCAAAATAAGACGAGCTTGTTGCAGTGAAGGTCAGGCATGGTTTGAAAACATAATCGAGATTGAAGTTATGGGCCCAAACTCTCCTTCCTGACGGATGGAGTGTGTTCCTGAGCAGGTACCCGTCGTTCTCCCAATTCACCAAAAAGATGTTATTTCCGTACCAACGCCTAAACGGGCCTCCCTTGTTGTATGGAAACCACTTTTTTGTCGACGACAAAGCAGCCTCACGGCTTTCGAGGTTGAACCCCGTTTTCGATAGGTCAACTTCCGACCAATTTCTCAGATAGACGTCATTGTTTCCAGTCGCCATACCCAACCTGGCTTCGCCAATATCGCAAAGCGCCTCGTTAGTTTGGAATGCCTCTCTGAATTTTTCTGAAACCCAATATGCGATTGGGTGGCCTGGTAGATATCGGAAGTCCGAAGATTTTGCCTGATGACGTCGAATGTCAGCCGGATCGGCAATAACAGACCTGACTTCAGGTTCCATCGCCGCCGCGCCGCCACGAACATCTACCAAACGAATAAACTGTGCAGAGCCGGGTTGCTCTTCGGAGACTCGGAAATTGTATGCGCAGATTTGGACGGTTGCGCCGTCAAAACCGGTCAGAGGTAGTTCAACCAAGTTTGTGAGATGTGCAGAGGAGGTGAGCATATCGCGAAGACCCAAGTGGGATGAAATGAACATCCAGACATTTGGGGACATTACTCCCACGTATCCGCTTGCTGTGACGAGCGCGCGACACCGCGATACAAAACAAGAGAACAAATCCGACTTGAAGAGAGGAAATCTATCTTCCATCCAAGCCGCCAGTTTCTCGTTAAGATCCTGTTTCTTCTTGTACGGTGGGTTGGCCACCACCACATGATACTTCGGCGACAGCGCCTCGGCCATGCGCAGCACAGCAACGACCCGCTCCTGCACCTCCTTCAGCAACAGGTCGGAGCCGAAGTCCCGAGCCTCCACCACCCGCAGCGTCTCGGCCGGATCGCGCAGCTTCGGCACGATCAGCGAGCCGAAGTTCTTCGCCTGCTCGAACTGCCCCAGCGTCTCGCGCAGCTCATCGGTGAACAGGTCTTTGCCCACCACGGCAGCCACGTCTTGCATCTCGGCGGGGGTGAAGCTGACATTTTGCAAGACCACGATATCGGGCCGCGCTTCCATCCGCAGGAACCGCCGCCGTCCCAGCCGTGCCGCCGCCTTCATCGACAGCGCAAAGGCAGCCAGGGCGCCAGCGCGGTCGTCAATCTCGATCCCGGTCAGATTGTGCTTCAGGATCAGGCCGGGAATCTCGGCCGCGTCATGGCCCTCCTCGGCATAGATTTCATAGAGCAGGTCAAAGGCATAGGTCAGCATATGGCCCGAGCCACAGGCCGGATCGCAGATGCGAATATCTTCGGGCCGGGTGATGCGCAGGAAATCCGTCTCGGGCTCTTCCGGCGCGATGTAGTAATCCATCTTTGCCGCAAGTTTCGATTGCGGCCGGTTGAGCAACCACAGCCGCCCCAGCGAGTTCTCCACCAGATAGCGGACGATCCAATGCGGGGTGAACAGCTGCGTCGCGGCGGGGATGTTTTCCGCCGTGATCTTCACGTTCTTCTTCAGGCCCGCAAAAACCTGATCCTTCTTTTCCGAGATGTAGAACTGGTAAAGCCAGCCGATGATCTCGACATCCTGGCAGGCGTCATCGGTCATCACCTCGCGCAGGCGGGCCAGAATGCTATCCGGCGACAGAAGATCGTCGGGTATCAGCAGTTCGGTATAATCCTCTGCCCGGTCGAGCATATCGGCGCGCTCGAACATATAGGGCATCGCCCCGTGCCATTCGTTGCAGGTATGGATCAGCAGCAGCCGATAGGCTTCGGCCTGCCCATCATGGGCCGGGCGGGTGCCGTTCAGATATTCAGCAATCTCTGGCCGGGCGCGATCTGGCAGGTTGCCGGCCATCGCCTCGGCCAGAATCTCGGGCCGGGTAGCGCCGTCTGCGGGCGATACAATGCGCGGGTTGGGCAGGCCCATAACATCCATGAAGCGCAGCGCGATGAAGCGGTTGAACCATGTGTAAGCCGCTTGCTCGATCACATGGGTGCGGTTGCTGTTCGCGGCGGCTTCCAGCTTCGCAATCGCCTTGGGATGTTCGCGGCGAGCCGCTGCGCCCTCGGCCAGCACCATATGCAGCCGGGCCGTGACCTGATCAATCAGCAGGTTGCGCGCGCTTTGCGCAAATTTCTTCAGGGCATTGGTATCCATCAGACAATCACTTTCTTGCCCGCGCCGATCTCGGCCAACAGGGTCTTCTTCATCTCATCAAGGTAGCGGATCACATCGTCCTCATCTTCGAGATAGGTTTTTGCGAAGGGGACGGTGATCGACTGGGCCTTGATATATTGGGGCTTCGCCGGTGCCGGCGGCACGTATGGCGCAGCCGGGGCTTCAGCCACGCCACCGGCAGGTTCGGGCTGGGATGCGGGTGTTGGCGTAGGTGCAGGCGTCAGTTCGGCGATCCGGGTCAGCGTATCGGCCAGAAGACTTGAGCGCACCTCGGTCGCGCGATTACGCAAAGCCGGGATCAGGTTTTGTGTGGCGAGGCTGGCTTTCTGTTCGGCAAACCCTCCGCGGATGCGCGCCTGTTGTTCTGGCGGCAACCCGGCGAACTCCGAGGTCTGGGCGATTTTTCCGCCAACCTCGTCGATCGCAGCTATGACGGCGTTGCGCTCGGCCAGAACCGTTTGTTCGATGCGTTCTTTAAGGGCGTAGAAATCCGCCTTCAGCTCCTGAATTGTATTGCCCTTGAAGCACTGCGGATCGGTAAGAACCTGACGCAGCTTGTCGGCGGCAGAATCTTCGACAAAGCTAAAATTCTGATCCTGTGCAGTCAGAAACGAATGCACCTCGTCATAGATGCCCTTCTGCGGCCCGGACATGAAGCTGCGGACCTTGTCGAGGATATCCTCCTTGGCATCCAGAAGCTGATCCTCCTGGCCCACTGGGCCGGTAATGAACCAGGTCGTCGACTGGTCGCGCATCCCATCCAGCATAGTGCACAGGGGATCGAGGGCGGCGGCAAAGGGATAGCCTGCAATGGTCCGACTCTCTTTCTCAATATCACCGATCAGCTTGCGCAGCTGCACCTGCCACTCCGCACCCAGACTGCGAGCGTCATTCCCAGAGGCGGGAATATCGAATAGCTCCTGGAATAGTTCGCGGGATTTGCGAATCTGGGGCGCCGTGAATTCAATCTGCGGCGAGAGGAGAATGTTGCCAAGAGCATGGCTGTTGCGCAGCCCCTGCACCAAGGAATCGCCTTCCAGCACGCTGCTATCGACTCGGGCCTCAAGCTTGCCGCGTGCGACGAGGCTTGCAATTAGGCAAAGAACTGCAATGGAAGGCCAGCCATAAGGTTTGGCGCCGAACTTCTCGACCAAAGCCTTGGCCGAGACCCGCGTTCCAAGACGCATCTGGGCCTGAGCATGATTTAGCACGTCCTGCTCAGCTTCGGTCGCGCCACTGCCTTCGCCACCGAAAAGTTCGCTATCGTTTTTGCCTGCGCGCGCGAGATCGGCTTCAGTATAAGTGGCACCGCGCAAAACCGGCAGGCTGGTATAGACCTTGTCCACTAGGACCTGGAAACCTTTGACCAGCCGCTCTTGCGGGTCTTCCCCGCCGATTTCCAGTTCGGCTCCGCGCACGAACAACCGCGCGTCTGCGATCAGACTACGGAGCCGCTGCACCAGATCTTTTTCACGCCGTGTATTCTGATCACGCTTTTCCGCGATGATACGATCACGACCGGGTTGGGCATCCCCGCTAGTGACCTGACGGGCAAATTTTACAGTCTGGAGCCATAGGATAAGATCGCGCGTAAAGCGCACATCCCGTCCCAGCATGACAACCATCTCATCGCTTGCCATGCTGTTCGAACGAACCACATCCGGCGTGTCGGAATCATCGCAGAAGGGCGAGATGATATTCACCGCAAGCTCATATTCCTTGTTCAGGCTGTGCCCATCGAGCTTGCGGGTAAAAGAATAGTCGCCCCCTGTGCCCGCATGCTTGATCTTGCCGTGACGCAGGATCGCACCGAAAGCCAGTTCGTCGAGCTGCCGCTCGATCTCGGCGGGATCAACTGCAATCGCCTTGATCTCGGCCTCAACGTCTTTTTCTTCATTGGTGAGAAATTCGTAGATCTCGCCATTGCGCTGGATCAGCGTCTGGCGCTCCAGAAGCGACAAAGCCTCTTCGATGTTACGGCGCTGCTCAATCTGGTCCGCTTCGAACCGGGACAAGAGAAGGATCGAGATATTGCGCGCTGTCGGTTTAAATTCCTTGACGTATTTCACAAGGAACAGCACTTTCAAAACCCGCACGGCAAAATCATCGCCAAGGTTTTTTTCGGCCAGTTGAATCGACTGCTGAACCGATGATTTCAGGGCGGTACGAATTCCTTCGAACATCATATCAAAGGTCGCAAGGCCTCCAACCGGCATATCTGACAGCCGTTTTGCCACCTCCTGAAACACCCCCAACATCGAGCGTTCGCCGACCGAGCTGTGCTTGCCCTCAAACGCGTTATGCTGCGAGAGCCCCATGATCGCACGCTGGAATAGATCATACTGGTAGTTCGGGAACGGATAGCTCGCGACGAACTGACCTTTCCCGGAGAAATTCTTGAACTTGAACGAATTATCGCCAAAATCGAACAGAGTGCGCAGGTTGTTCTCCTCGGCATCGTAAAGATTGCCAAGGGTAATCTGACCAGCCTCAGTCTTGGCCAGCAAACGGCGCTGGATGACTTCGGCCACATCCTGAGAATTCAACGGCATCCGGTTAGCGAAGCGCGCCTGGATTTTCGAGAAATCATTCTCCTGCTGCGCCGTCAAATCACCGATAACCGAACCCATGTCCTGCTGAGCGGTGACAACAATCCAGGCCTGCCCCTTGGACTTCGTATTCAGGCTTTCGGCGATGGTCTGGAGGTTCGTCATCAGTTTGACGTTGTCGGCGATATACTGCCCCACCTCATCGACGAAAAAATTCAGTCGAAACTTTGGTCCCTGCGCATCGATCCACGATTTCACCATATTGGCGAAGTCTTCGATCGAGACCTTCGTATCCTTGCGATATTGGCCAAGAATATCCTTGACCTCATCGCCCGTAACCTGCGCGAAGGCTACAGTAATGTATTTTCCTTCCATCAGCGCCTGTTCGCGCCCACGCTCCCAAGACTTGCCCGATGACTGCGCGAAGGCGGCCTTGAAGGCATCAAGCTTGCCGCGACTGTCCAGATCCCGCTCGAACTGCGCGATATGCGGGAGCTTGCCATAGTAGCCGCACATCTCGTCAAAGACCTTCTGGAAGACCGCCAGAAGAGCATCGACATCTGTCTTCGAGATTACATCTGCCTTCTGGTCGATATTGAACAATATCGACCGGGACGGAATCGATGCCGCTTTGCGCAGGGCCCCCGCCAGCATCGGATTGTCCCCGAGCTTACGTTCAAAGATTTCGACGGCGCACTGCCCTTCGACCTCGTCGTTCTCCAGCAGAAGAGCGAGCATCTTCAGCAGGTGAGACTTACCTGACCCGAAGAAGCCCGAAATCCACACGCCGTTGGCGGTATCATAATTGTTGTAGGCGTCGAGGAATTGCTCCAACCGGGCGCCGATCTCGTTGGTGATGACATATTCATCAAGCTCGGTCAGGAGGCTTGCCTTGTCATCAGCCTTAATCACCCCATCGATCGAACGGTCGACCGGTTTGGCAAAGATATCACGTAGAAGAGCAGCCATCGGTCAGACCTCATAATTCATGATATTGAACGCGCGGTAGTATTTGTCGTCATGCAGCAAGCTGAACAATTCCAGCGATGCTCCTGTCGCCAGCGCATGCGTGTATTTTCCCGGAAAGAACATGACCGTTGGGCGGTCCTTCGCGGTGCTTTGCAGGTTGTTGAGCACGTTGTGCGACCGTAGGTAGGGGTAAACCTCGCCTACGCCTGACAAGAAGATCACATCGTGTGGGACTTCTTCAATGCGTCGCGCGATCTCTGGAATGAGATGTGCCTGCGGGTCCAGAACGCCCTGCAACAGCTCCCTGAGCTCCGTCTTCTCCGTCTCGGCTTCAACCTCAAGAATCTCCTCAAAGATTCCCCGATCCTCGAGGATCTCGAGTGAAAGGTCATAGAGATCGATGTCAAGCACCCGCACACCAGCGTGGCCCAGCCGGGCGATCAGATCCTCGCGATCCTCGCCCAGGCTCAGCCCGTCTTCGGCATCAAAAGCGCAGATGAAAAAGGGTACCTCGTTTCCCAGCCCTTGCTTTCGCAAGAACCGTTCACTGGAAATCACCCTGAATAGGTGCTCGGCACGGGCGCGCCGATCAGTTCTCGTGCTCACACTTACCCCCATTTCCAGGAAAGATTCGCAAATCCGCCGGATTACTTTCCTCAATCAGCCGCTTCATGCGCCCCGACAACCAAATCGGCTGAATTCTACCCTCGACACTTCTCAAACCAGCTTCACGCAATATCCGAAACAGGACCTGACGCAATTTCACACACGTGGATGGTGAGAGCTCAGCGAGGCTAGGATCACTCTCAACTTTCTCTGCGAGGAAGCGGTCAAAAACCTCATAACCCAGATCAAGCCGCCAAGATTCGTAGCGCTCGTTGATCACCTCGACAGCGAATTCGTGAACAAAGCGATAGGACCGGCAGACCGCCAGCCACATCATCGCCTGTTGTTCAGCGCGGTCAGCCTCTGCCGACAGGAAATGTCGTTCGACATCGGATAGATGGCCTATCCGGTCATACACTTCACGCAACGCGCGGGTTTGCGAAGCTAATTTGGGCAAGGAAGACGTGCCTTGAGCGAGCAAGCGATCACGAGCACAAGCCCAAGTCTCGTCGGCTTGATAAGTCTGGACGATCGCAAGGCTCTCGTTGAGCATGAGCCCGCCCACACTGAACGACATCCTGTATTTCGACGCGGAGAAGATCATCGAGGCGCGGCCTCGCGTGCTATACTAGCCTCGTCGAACTCATGCTGCGCACGCTCAAGGGCGGCGGCAACCTCACTCTCGTTAGCGGCGACGATGTGCTGTGTGTGGGGATCACGTGTTCGCGCCCCTTGAAGAAGTCCTAGCCGCTTGAGCACATAAAACAACATGGCGTAGCGAACTGTTAGCACGGCGCGCCCATCGACCATGTCGTAGTCTTTCGCGACCACCGCCTGCTGGCCGGCCGACAACTCGGGATGCGGCACAATGATGATGTCGAATGTTTCTTGCCACAGCCTGTCCTGCGCCGCACCAGCGCCCGGCTCACCGAGTTCGCCGTAATCAAGGATGCGCGAAAGAAGGAAATCCTCGAACCGCTGCGTCTCATGACACCAAGCCCGAACGTGCCAACGCAGGCCATCAAAGCCAAAGGCATGCGGGGTGACTCGCCGCCAAGCCGGATCGGGCCGAGCTTGGTTCATCGATTGGTAGTGCAGGTCAAGCGATCTTTCCTCACGCACTGCCGCCAGAACTGAACGCAGAACTCCGGTATCGACCTTACGGCGCAAAGTAATCGCGATATCCATATCAGGGGGGGCAGCGAGCCAGTTCGAGCCCGCCTCGGCGAACCCTTCCGCCATCGAGCGTAGTCGCATGAAATAGGCATCCGGATCCGGATCCAGGAATACCGGCCGAAATTCCGGACCGGCTACGTAGCGGCGAGCGCTTTTGTCATAGACCGCGTTCTGCGGCGCCCGCTCCTGATAATGGGTCAAATCCTTTGATGCCTGCGGAACCGAAACGCCAAACGTATCGATCAGGTCAGAGCGATTGACGCCCCCCTCCCAGAACAGGCGGAATTCGATGAACTCCAGCCGCCTCTCGACACCCCATTTCAACATTGCTCGTTACGCCGCCATCATGAGGATATAAAATATATAGACAGTTTTTAGATTCCTGTATACTTTCTATCCCCATATGCTTCCAACCGTCAAGCCTGAGGAAGATCTAATGCGGATCCTACACACTGCTGACTGGCACATCGGACAAACCCTGAACGGGTGGTCGCGCGAGTATGAGCATCAGGTCTTTTGTGAAGCTCTGCGCAATGTGATTGTTACAGAGGGCGTCGACGCGCTCCTGATTGCCGGCGATGTGTTCGATGGCATCAATCCGTCAGGTGAAGCGCAGCGTTTGCTTTATGCCGCCATCGCAGGGTTTTTGCGTGCCAATCCCCGGCTGCAAATCGTGATAACGGCAGGCAACCATGATCCGGCGCAGCGGCTAGAGGCACCCGAGGCCGTCCTGAACGAGCTTGGCGTACATGTGCTCGGCACGTTGCGGCGCGATACTGCAGGTGTGGATTTGCACCGCCATCTCATCCCGTTGAGTGACAGCACTGGCACGGTCCACGCGCATGTGCTGGCTGTGCCCTTCCTGCGACAGGCCGACTTACCGGGGCTGCAGCTCGGGGCAACCGGTGGAGCTGAGTCCGCAGTTACCGCTGCGGTCCGCGCATTGCATCTGGCGATGTCAGATGCCGCAGAGGCCCACGCCGGCGGACTACCAATCATTGCCATGGGACATCTTACCTGTTCGGGCGGCCTCGAATCCGAAGGGTCTGAACGACGCATCCTCATCGGCGGCGAACATGCAGTACCACCCGACATATTCCCGCCCGCTCTGTCCTATGTTGCTCTTGGTCATTTGCACCGGCCGCAATCGCTTGACGGTGGAAGGGTGCGTTATTGCGGTTCACCCTTCCCAATGTCCGCAGCCGAAATCGGCTATGATCACGGCGTAACGCTGCTCGATCTCGACGATGGGTTCACGCCCCGACACATCCCGTTGCCTCGGCCCGTACCAATGCACCGCCTGCCAGCCACCGGTGTCGCACCGCTGGCGGAAATTGCCTCAGCCCTGAATGCTTTAGACCTGCCATCCGAGACACCTCGCGACGCACAACCTTTCATCTATCTCTCGCTTATTGCAGACAGACCAGTAACCCAGATTGCCGCCGAGGCCGAAGCGCTGATCGAGGCGCTTCCCGTCCGACTTGCTGGCCTGTCGATTGCGCGATCTGAGGCAGCAGCCACGCCCGAAACTCCGCCACCGAACCTATCCGACACCTCGCCAGAGGATCTATTTCTGATGGCTTTCAACCAATCTCATGGTGTCAACCCGGAAGCAGCGCATCTAGCCGCCTTCCGCGATGCCCTGTCCGAAATCTGAAGTTGAGTTCTGATCCATGCGCATCGTTTCCATCTCGGGCCAGAACATCGCAAGCCTTGCCCAGCCGTTCGCCATCGACTTCACCGCAGCACCATTGGCGGGCACAGGCCTCTTCGTCATCACCGGCGAGACGGGAGCGGGCAAATCCTCGATCCTCGACGCAATGTGCCTGGCGCTTTACGGCGATGCCCCGCGCCTAGCCGGATCCGCGAACGACGAAGTCCCGGACCCGTCCGGCAAGGCCATCAAGGCGCGCGATTCCCGTGCCATCCTGCGTCGGGGCACCACGCAAGGTTGGGCAGAGGTCCGTTTCACCGCTCGCGACGGACAGGATTATATCGCTCGTTGGCAGGCGCGGCGGGCCCGCGATAAGGTCGAGGGGCAGTTACAAAACGTCTCGCGCTCGCTGGCCCGCGTCTCGGACGGGCAGGTACTTGCCAGCCAGATCACAATCGTCAGCGACCAAATCGCCTCGCTGACCGGTTTTTCGTACGACGAATTCCGCCGCGCGGTCTTGCTCGCACAAGGCGATTTCGATGCTTTTCTTCGCGCCGACACCAATGATCGTGCGGGCCTGTTGGAGAAAGTGACCGGCACCGGACTTTACCGAGCGGTATCATCGCGCATCTATGAACGCACCGAAGCGACGCGTCAGGCGCATGGGGTGCTGGTCCAGCGACGCGAGGGCCACCACATATTGACGGATGAGGACCGTGCATCACTGGAGGCCGAACGGCTTGTCGTAACCCTGGCCAACCAGGCAGCAGGTGCAGAGGCCAAGACCCTTCAGGAAGCGTTGGCACGCCATACCCGACATGCCGAAACCTCTCGGCACGTCGCCCTCGCCGAAACCGCATTCGAACAGGCCTTGACCAGCCAAACTAATGCCCGTGTTGACCGCGCACAACTTGCCCGCATTGACCAGGCAACACCGCTGCGTGCTCAGTGGCAAGCCGTGCAGAGTGCCAGAGACCGAGTAAAAAATGCCACCGGCTCAATAGCGGCAACCACCGTTCTCTCCAACGAGACTGCCGCGAAAGCCGATGCGCTGCGGGAAGTGACCAAGCAAGCAGAGGCCGAACACACAGCGCGCGAGGATGAGTTCAAGGTATTTGGCCCGCTCTGGGACAAAGCCGCCGCGCTCGACAACCGCATCAGCTCGGCCACGACAGAGCTGGAAACCTCCCGTTCGCAAGCTGAGACGTTGGAACAAGAAGCAAATGAGGCTCGAACTGCATTCCAGGTCTTGCAACAAGAAGATGCCAAAGCCCGCAAAACCCTGCAGACGACCGAAGAAGAACTTGCCGAACGTTCCTCTGATTGCGCATTGGCTGACAACTGGTTGCAAACCTGCCAGCACATTGAGGAGCATGCCGAAGCGCAGTCTGCCCTAACGCGCGCAAAGATCGACAGCGCCACCCATAGGGCTGAGGTTCAGCGGTTGACCGTCGCACAGGCCGAACTCGCCACTCAGACGGAGAACGATACGGCAGGTGAGACAAAGCTGGCCGACGAAGCCGCCAACCTAGCCGACCGACTCAGCGCCATCGAGGCTACGCATCCGCCAGGAAGAAGAAGCGAACTTCAGACGCTTGCCACAGCCCTTGCAGATATGCGCCGCGCCGAACAAGAGCACAGTTCCGCCCGGTCGGATCTTACGGCGGCCGAAAAAAACGCCGAAGATGCAAAAGAGGCGATGGCCATTGCCAAAGCCGAAGCAGGCTCGGCCGCTAAGACCATGGCAGCCGCGAACGCGCAGGCCAACGCCCTCACCGCCCCCGCCGAGCGCGCCGATATGGCGGCGTCAGATGCCGCACGAGAACTGCGCTTGCGTCTGGAGCCTAGAGAAGCCTGCCCTGTTTGCGGATCCCTCGAGCATCCAACGCATGCCGACACCGCACTTGCCGAACTCGCCGCCGACCTCCGCACAGGTCTTTCGTCTGCACGAGCCGCGGCTGAGGATGCACGCAACAAACAGGCTGAAGCCCTGCGCGCTCAGGATCGTGCACAGGGAGAGCTGAAACAAGCCGGAACGAATGCGCAGACAGCCGAAGCGAAGATCACCACCGCGCGGGCTCATTGGCAGGATGCATACAACCGGGCCATACCGGTACCAAATTGCCCCGCCCTGCCCAAACAATTCGGCGAAGATCCAACGAAGCTCGACACTCTGCTGACTGCGATAAATTCCGCACAGCAGGCCGAAGCTGCTGCTCAAATCGAATTGGCCGGACTGCGGCAAACACTGGCAGCCACCACCACTCGGCGCGAAGACCTACGCAAAATCATTACCAGTCACGCTGCCGCGCGGGAAAGCCTGAACAGCGAACTTGCCGGCGCCATCAGCCATCAGGCGCTTAGCGTGCGTGCGGCCGAGATCGCCGAGGCGCAGACCGCTCGCCTTGCAGCTGCACTTTCTCCGATGCTGAAACAGCTGGGCGAAACGCTGACTGATCCCGGCTTATCTGATCAACTGAAAAGCCGGGTCATGAAAATCGCCGAGCTACGCAAAGCCCGCGACAGTACCGCGACTACGCTTGTCGCTCTGGCGCCCCGAATCGCAAAGGCTGAAAGCCGAGCAGAGAGCACCGCAAAACACTTCGAGGCAGCGCAGAAGGCTGTCGCCACCCGCTTGAACGCGCTGCAAACGCTACAGTCAGAACGTCTGCCTCTTTTAGGGGGCGAAGCCACTGCCACGCACCGTACTCGCCACAACGAAGCACGCAAAGGTGCCGCCGCCGCGCTAGATACCGCCCGCAATGCTCTGGCGGAAGCCACGAATGCCTGGGCGGCTGCCCGCGCCAAGGCCGAGACCGCCGCCACCGAATTGAATGGCGCAAAGCAGGCGCTCGAAACCGCAGAAGCGGCTATCGCCGATGCATTGGCCGGCACGGAGTTGGTCCAGGATGATCTGGACTCCCTTTTTACCCTTCCGAGAACAGAGATCGACGCGCTGCGTCAACGGCTTCGTGAGCTCGACGATGCCGTCACCTCAGCTCGCGCCGCTCTGGATTCGCGGTACAAAGACCACGCCGAGGCAGAAGCTGCTGGCCTACCCGAAGATCCGCCCGAAGCTCTGACAGACGCACTTTCCGTGCTGGATACAGCCAACCAAACGCGCGCGGAAAGAGTCGGCGCAATCGACGCCGAACTCCAACGCGATATTGCAGCACGGACTGCCCTTGCCGGTCTGGAGGCGGAAATTACACAAGCCCGCTCCGAACTGGATATCTGGGAGGCGGTGAATCACACGGTGGGTTCTCGCAGTGGGGACAAATTCGCCAAGATCGCGCAATCTATCACGCTGGACGTGTTGGTTGATCACGCCAATCACCACCTGGCGGACCTCAATCCGCGTTACCGCCTGCGCCGCGCGGCCGATCTCGCGCTGCAGGTCGAAGATTGCGACATGGGCGGCGAAGCCCGTGCCACGCGCAGCCTTTCGGGCGGAGAGCGATTTCTGGTGTCGCTCGCCCTTGCGCTCGCCCTTTCGCGAATGGGCGGTAAGGGTGGCCTCGCGGGAACATTATTCATCGACGAGGGCTTCGGGTCACTCGATGCCGGCAGTCTGGATCTGGCTATTAACGCGCTGGAGAGCCTGCAATCACAGGGCCGTCAGGTTGGTGTCATAAGTCATGTCGAAGCGATGAAGGAGCGCATCCCAACCCGTATCACCGTGCTCAAACAAGGGGGCGGGAAAAGTGCCATCGAGGTCTGCCAAGGTTAATGTGTGCAGCAGCAGCAAGAACGAGCGGATGAGGATGCTCCAACTAACAGAGTTCAGACCGCACTTGCGTTGAAGTAGATAGCAGACACCAATCCCTCGCATTTTATTCTAACTGCACCAATGATGATGCACAGGTGTGGTAGAAACCTTCTGAAGCAAATCGAAACATTTTGAAGCGTTTCGGTTTGTTTCGAATTGCTTCGATTTTTTTCTGACTTGAGAAAATATTGACTTCTAAATTCCTTGGTATGGCGAGGAATGAGATTAAGAACTGGGCGACACAGTTCGCGCGCGACCTAGGCGAAGGAAACACCCGCATTCTGTTTGAGCGGGTTCTGGCGCGGCATGTGCCAACGATCGCCGCACTCCGCGCTACCGGACTGTCCTGGCCGAGCATTTCCTCCATTCTCACGCAGGAAGGTGTCCGGCGCGCCGATGGACGCCATATCTCCTCCGACCAACTTCGCGCTGCATATTCCCGCGTTCATGCAAAAGAACAGCGTCAATTGCGTGCAGTGCGGGGTTCGAAATCCGATCTTCCCCCTTCGCACCGCGACGACAAGCGTCCGACGCACAAAAATGCGCGTCGCCCCCAACCGTCATCGACTGGAATACACCTTCAGCTCACGCACCATCCCAAGCGCGATGACACATCATCGTCGCCGAACCGCCTTCGTGGCGATCGCCTCCGAACCACGATGCAGCGTGCACAGATGCTGCGGAGTGACCCTACCGACGAATAGCCCCCTCGAAAACCATCTTGATAACTGGAGCCTGCTTCAATGCTCGACCTTGCGCGCTTGCGTCAGAACCAAATCGAGAACGGTGAAGACGACGAACAACTGTTCGTCGAATTTCCCAGCCGCTTGTACTTCGAGCTTCAGGCCCAAAGAAACGGAGGGACTTCCCGCCACGCGAACGAACTGGCTATTGCTCGCGACCCCTACGCGAGGCTTCGACGACCGTTGCTTATATTCAACAGAGCATGCGGTCCGCTTGATCGTATTGGCGACATCCCCGAGATCGACGATCTCCCTAAAACCGAGGTCGCAGGACTAGCTGAGCGTTGGGATGTTGCGGGGTTGACTGAATTCGAGGTCGACAGCCGCTGCATACCTTTCGATGCCCACGCATGGGATGTTTTCCGGCGAGGCGGCCAGGTTTTGTGGGTTTGGGATCCGGATCAAAAATTACCTGACAGCGGGCAAGAAGATTCCTTGCTGATAGAACGGATGAAGACCGGCCTAGCTGCAAGAATGCTTATCGCTGAACTTATGATCGGGAAGGTCCGAAGCAAACTCGAACCGGAGCGTAAGGGAGGGTCTACGCATAACTCAGACAAATTCGTAGAAGGCTATTACAAGCATGTAATAGAAGAGAAACCCGACGCGAACGGCAAATACAAAACGCCGATGGAACAATATGAAGGTAGGCATGACAAGTTTCGCAAATTCTACGGCTTGTCCTCGAAACAGGCTGGCAAGAGCATTCCGTCCGAAGCGGATCTCTACGGCTATTTTTATGATGGTTCGGATCGATGGGCGGAAATCCCTCGACTTGAGCAAGTAGAAAAGCGCGAATTCGCCATCCTGAAGGCGCTTCGAGGCGGCCTCTTGCGTGCAGAGGCCATTCAACGCGCAAATGCCGACATCAGAAGGAACGCAGCCCAGCATTTGGGCGGATCTGACCCGCATAAGCAATTGAAGGAACATCATGAGCAACTCATCAGAGGCAGCACGGATCATTACGATCTCTCTCTGATTGATTATTTCGCCATCGCTCTCTACTGCGGCTTCAATCCACTATTTCTTCGGCCCGATCTGATTCATATTTCGTACTATCTCGATGTTGCGGTATGGATCGGAAGATTGGGGAGAGCCGACCGCCTGACACTTCTCCCGGAACTGTGCGAGGCATTTCAGGACGTCCTTCTTGAGCGGGTGCCGGATTCTCTATTGAACAACGATCTCGATTTTATTTTTCGTTGGTTGCGTCAATCCGCAGAATACATGACCGACATCTCTCAGTTGACCGAAGCCATCAATGACGCACTAACCGATGGCAAGTCAGTTGAGATCGAGCGCGAAGTTTTTGGGCATATCGTTCGCCGGAAACGCAAGGGTACAACGTCGCGATTGCCAGATGGCGTCACGTTGCTCACTTTTTCCAGCATTGGAGTTAAGTATCGCCCAGCTGATTCCGAGCCGGGTTCGACGAAGAAGCCACTGCTGCTGAAGGCATGGCTTCCAGCGGATGATAGCCAATCCAATGGTGATGAGCTCACCATTCGGCCATTCATTCCCTGGGCATGGTGATGCACGGAATATTATAAACACCGAACCAGTAAAAAGGGGGCCATCGGCCCCCTATTTTTATCTGCAAAGACAGCTCTCTCAGTTCTTCTAGGCCAGTTACCAAAACTTACAGATCAAATCGCCCTAGACCTTTCAGCTGCACCGACAATCCCGCGGGCAGCAAAGAAAGGATTAACTGGGTGATTATCCAGAAGAGCTCTCCCACAAGAACGATCCCACAAACGTCGTCGCTATGCAATGTCCGCAAGCGGCACACCGGTAGACGTGCCAAGGCGTCGCATCGAGCACCACGTGGCATCGATCGCAAAACAATCAACGTCCTCAGCCTTTGCTCCGGCATGGCAAGTGAAGCGGCAGCATTCGAGCTTGCCGATATTCCCCACAAGCTTGTCGCAGTCGCTGAAATCGATCCCGCAGCCTGCGCGGTTCTTTCCCATAAATTTCCCGAGACTCCGAATCTCGGCGACCTCAATCGCGCGTACTGGAGTGCACTTCATGACCAAGAAATCGACATCCTTACCGCCGGATTCCCGTGCCAGCCGCACTCGGCGGCGGGGCACCGGAAGGGTCTCAATGATCCGCGTGAATGCAGCGCAGGCGTGCTCCGCGTTATTGCCAAGGTACACCCCGACTGGATCTTGCTCGAAAACGTCCCGGGGTTCGTCTCGTCGAGCGGTGGCCGCGCGTACCGGCGCTTGCTCGCGCGGCTCCGCCGGCAGGGCTACCGCTGCGAAGCAAAAATCATCGACGCAATCGACGTTCTGCCGCAACGCCGTCGTCGGGTGTGGATTCTCGGGCATCGCGGAACCTCCGGGCCCTCACCTGCTGAAGTATTCGCTGTCGCCGCAGGCGGCGGCGGGCGTGATGCGCCGCGCAAGGAAAAACCGGTACACCATGCCGCCCCGATTGCGCAGCGCCCTGACATCCACCATCCGCGCACGCTCCCGACGTTGATGGCGAGTGGCTCCGGCGTCATCAAGGCCGGATTGCGCAGCACCGAACTCGATTTTCTGATCGTTCAGGATATCGAAGGACACGGCACCATCGTCCGGCGCCCGACCTCGCTGGAAATCATCCGTGCGCAAGGTTTCCCCGATGATTGGCTGGAGGGCGTGATGTGGCGCAACAGGCCCCTCAGTCGCACCCAGACTACGAGATTGGTAGGCAACGCCTGGCCGGTTGTCATCCCCGCGCTGATCTTTGCCGCGATCAGCAAGCTCAACGGATGGAAGCGATCCTGAGGGATCCACCTCTTTCTCAAGTGAAGACGCCGGGCAAGTCCTGCGTCTTTCGCGATCACTCTTACAAGCCGACGAACTGCATCATCATGGAATGCGATTTTGGCCAGTTACCAAAACTTACAAGCAGCACCGTGAGATGAAGATGAACCCATCAACATAGGAGACAACGATGGCCACTATCTTTGAAGAAGTCCAACCGACCAACGGCCCCGAAATCGGAAAGCCTTTCGTTCTGATCCACGATCCGGATTCGTCCGAGGACGTTGCCGTTCCCGAATCCGTGACTACGGTGTTCGGCCCGCTCAATGATCGCAATGTGATTCACACGACCGTCGATCGACTCGTCGCCGACATTCCTCATCTCTCCACGCGGCAGGTGAACGATTTCGTGTTTGGAAAACCTATCATCGCGATGTTGGTGCCGATGCCGATCGAGTTTGACCTCGATATGTTCAAAAGGAAGTGGCGTGAACACGAACAGGTGTTGCGCAAGGCGCTCGCGGTGAATGTCGTTACGTCGGTGCAACGGCTGGTCGGATTCGCCGGTGATTGCGACCATGCACCCGTTCTTCAGGAACTGGCGAAAGCCGTTTGGACGCCGCGCGTGAATCGCGGCGAAAAAGAACCGCCCGCGTCTGTCCGCCAACACTCGCTGGAAAAGCTCTACGGCGAAGGCCTCGATGCGATTTCGACCTGGTATCCGGGGCAACCGTCCTTCGATGATATCAAAGCGGCGCTGAATGTCGAGGGAGCACGCCTTACGAATTCCTCGAAGAGCCGCGGTGGCGCATTTCTGGTTGCGCAATTCGAGATCGTTGCAACGTTCTTTCGCCTGTACCGCAGGGCGCAGAACGTGACCGATCTGCTTGACCAAGCGGATGCGGCGAAGGCGGAAGGGCGCAAAGGAATCTACGGTGTGTTCAACCGTCTGCTCCAACCGCCCTTCACGAAGCGCGACCTGATCGTCGCCGCCTATAACGGCGACTTCGATCCGACGGAATTGAGCCCGCGCCATCTCTTTTGCCGTCGCGAGTTCGAAGAGACGCGCAAGCTCGGACAACAACATCGCGCCGCTGTCCTCAGCGGTTCTGATCAGTTCGAAACCGACTAGGCGATCCAACCCTGACCTGGAGGTGCGGCCACTGCCGCGCCTCCATATCCAGAGCATCCACAGCGCTTATCCACACTCAACCGCGCGCAAAATGCGCGCAACACGGAGGCACGACATGACCAAGAACACCTCTTCTTCTCAAGTGGCGACCGGCCAACAACTTCTGGCTGGCGTCGTTCTGTCCGGCATCGGCGGATCCGGCAAGTCCACCTTTACGTTGACGGTGGCCGACCTCGCCGAGGTATCCGGACTTTCCCTCGACATTATTCAGTTCGACCACCAGTCGAAGCTGAGCGAAACGCTCGGGCGCGACATCATTACGCTGGATTCCGCTATCGCGCGCAAGTCGCGTAGCAATCCCGACGCGATCGTGGAACTGTTCGAACCGTTCACTGACCGCCTTGCCAGCCTTCGTGACACCAAGCGCGGCCTGCTGATGGAAGTCGGCGGCGGACTGACGCCGATCTTTCACGACCATAACCGGTTGGTCGACCTCAACGAGGACCTTGTCGATCTCGGCGTGCACCTCACTGTGTTCCTGGTCGTTCTTGCGACGCCCGAAGCGATCGGACAGGCGACGATCGAACTCGACCGGTTGAAGGAAATTCTGCCAGACGCCCGTGTGGTCGTGGTGGAGAACCGCTGGCGCGGTGCGGTCTTCGAGATGATGCCCTACCTCGACGATCCCGTGCGCAAGCGCACCAAGCGGATGCTGGCGGATTACCCGGTCCTCGTCATGCCGCGCGTCGAAGGAACCAGCCTGCGTCACGCGGAGCGCGTTCATGCCCGCCTGATCGACATCATCGATTGGGATCTCGCGACCGTGATGGAGAAGACCGGCCTCAAGCGGGGCGCCGCCCGCCTGATGCGCGGCGACGTCGCCGCCTATCTGGCTGCGATGGAGAGCGGCCTCGCCAACGTCCTGCCGATGCTGGGCTCGGGTGGTGGCCATGAATGAGATCAAGCAGCACCATCGGAATCGCGACCGTGCACTCCTGGAGCGCACGGAGACCATCGAGGAATTTATGGCTCGCTGTCGGAAGATGACACCGCAGCAGTTTGCACAGCTACCCCAGAAATTGCTCCAGCGCCTGACGCCGGATCAACGTGCGAACATTGCTGTGAGCCTGGTTTCTCCGGCCGGCGATCCTGTTGACCCAGGCGCCGACGCAGAAAGGACGATGCCGCCGACGTCACGAAAACCGCGACCGATCTGGCTCCAGATGGTCATCACCTCATTCGGCTGGGGTACAGCCCTAAGCCTGATCGTGATCGGATTTTTTGTACTCTCACCCCTGCTTCACAGGGGTGGACAAATCGAACGTCCTCATGAGTCCACACACTGGCCAAGGTGCGAGCGACTGACGCCGAAAGCCGACGGATGTGTTTACCGGGTCTCTCGCGCCATTTCGTGGCGCGACGCAGCCAGCCTGTTGAATATGCAGGAACCTTATTTGCGCACCATCAACCGCGCCCCGGACAGCCTCTCTCTGACCGCTGGCCAGCCAATCGTCGTCTGGCGTGGCCACGGCCGTCTCATTCCATAGGAGAAAATCATGACCTTCAGACCTGAATACGAAATCCGCTCCAAAGTCCCTACCGTCTTTTGCACCCTCCTGTTCGGCATGCTGTTCGCCTGCATCGCAAGCGGGATTCTGCTTGGTGCGTTACCATGGGCAGGATGGCGGCAGGATATGCCGGTCACACTGACCGGTCTTGAAATTCTCCGCTTTGCTGCCTGGCGCTGGGATTCAATTCTGTGGGCGATTGACGTCCATAACCTGCAATATCCCCTGCTAGCGCGCGGTGCCGCGATCGCAGCTGGGAGTGTTGGCGCGGGGGTTGCAGCGGGATGGATCGCCTGGAATGCAACGCCGTTCGTCGATACGCGCCGCCATTACGAGGGTATTCGTCGCCTGAAAGGCAAAGCCGCTATCGCCGCGGCCAACCACGCCATGCAAAAAGAAATCGTCGATGCCGGTCGCGCGTATGAGTTTGCTCCCGGCGTATGGCTTTCGCAATTGAGAGCCCTTGTGAACGTGCTTATCCTCGGGGCGCCGGGGTCGGGCAAAACACGGATCGTTCTTTATTTGATCGAACAAATCCTCGATGGGTTCGGTTCGCTACGCAACAAATCCCAAGGCCTTCTCGTCCACGACACGACCGGCGAGATTCGACGTGGCTTTCCACGTGACCACTCGCATATCGCCAGCGTCGGCCTCGAAGGCAAGGACGTCTGGGCCTGGGCGATTGGAGAAGACGTATTGACAATCGACGATGCAAACGAGGTCGCACGCAGGCTTCTCGGAGAGCGGCCAGGGCCAAAGCATAGCAACTCCGTATTCGACTCGGGAGGCGCCACTATTCTCGCCGGATGTATCGTCATCTGCCAGAAGACCTACGGACGAAAATGGGGCGCTGAGGAACTTCTGAATGTCGTCTTGCTTGATGGCACGAAGTTGTATCAAGAACTCCGGGAAGCCGGCTCACCCGCGACCGCATTGCTGGAAATGGATCCGGATGGGAACTCCCTGTCAAAGACGTCGGCAAGTTTCGTGCTTACCTATCGTGCACATGTCCTGCGCGTGTTGGAGCCTTTAGCTCGTCATTGGCGCGACGTGTCACCCAACCGCCGGTTTTCATTTGTTCGCTGGATGAATGGTGACCACAAGCAGCCTCGTATCGTTCTCTTGCAACGCTCGTCCCGTCACAGCGAGCTCAGTTCTGCATGGATTGGAGCCGTGATCGATCTGATTGCCGCATACGCGACCGACGCGGCGTTCAATCCGGAAAAGAAACGGCGCCTTCATCTGGTTCTCGACGAATTTCACCAGCTAGGCCCACTTGGTCGGTTCCAGGAACTGCTGGACGTTGGCCGCAACAAGAATGTTTCGGTGATTGCAACCCTGCAGGACCTGAACCAGCTGCGGCTGAGCTACAATAAGGACGGCGCCAACAACATGATCGGTCGCTTTGCCACGGTCATTATTGGCCGCATGCGACCAGGTCAGCCATCTACTGAAGTATCCAAATACATGATCGGTCCGCGCACCATCGTCGATATCCCGGAGAAACCCCACAAATCTGACGCGTCGTCGCCATCCCCAAAGCGAGAAATTCCTCTCGTACGCCCCGAGCAATTGAGCCAGGAGCTTGGCGTATTCGATGACAAAGTTCATGCGCTCGTTACCGGATTTGGTGACGTCCTTGAACTGACATGGCCGGTGACTGTCTGGCCTCCCCGACATTGACAGGCCGGTCCTTTCCTTCTCCCAATCAGGCGCGCACCTTGAAATACTGGTACGCGCCTGATTGCCTGAGTAGTTGCGTCCCATACTCTTGATGTCTCGCGCATCCTGGAAATTGAACCCAGTTACCAAAACTAGCGAGATCAAGTGCGATAGATGAAAGGCCTCTCATCGGGAGGCCATTATGGTCGCATCTTTCGCCATCATCCATCGTGCAGACTATTATACGCGCGACAGCAGCAGCTATTATCTGTCTGACCGCGAACCCGATGGCCGCTGGCTGACCGGAAGCGAGCGTCTTGGCATCGACGCCGGGACGAATGTTGAAGCGAATATCTTCGAAAATCTCTGCGCCGGCATCGATCAGAACGGCCAGACCTTGATCAAGTACGCGGGCGCGGGACGGCATACCGCTGGCGTCGATCTCACCTTCAGTTGTCCCAAGGGTGTTTCGGTTCTCTGGGCTCTGGGCGATGGCGATCTCAGGCACGTCATTGAGGCGGCCGAATCCAAAGCAGTAGCGGCGACCATCACTTTCCTCGAACAGGAGTTGGCGCTCGGACGCCGTGGCCATAACGGTACCCGGCGCGAACAGGTCCAGTTGGTCGCCGCCGCGTTTGCTCACGGCGAAGCTCGCCCCGAACGTCATGCCGATGGCGTCGTCGCACCAGATCCGCAACGCCACACCCACGTCACCATTCTCAACGTCGCCGAGCGCGCCGACGGCTCGTTCGGCGCCATCGATACCGTGCAAGTGCGCCAATGGAAGAAGGCGCTCGGCGTCCATTTCCGGGTCGGGCTTGCCACGCGCCTGCAACGCGCCGGATTCGCATTGGGGCCGGTCAGCGCGGACGGTCTGTTCGATGTCGCGGGCGTTCCATCCGAAGTCACCGCTTATTTCAGCGCACGTCGCGCGACGATCGAGGAGCAATTGGCCGTGGCAGGTACGACGTCCGCCGCCGCGCCTGCCCTCGCGGCCAGCGTGACCCGCACCACCCGGCGGGACAAGGAATCTCAACCGGAGGGAGATCGGCATCAACGCTGGCAGGCCGCAACTCGCCAACTTGGCTACGAGCCGGAGAGCATCATCCAGACCGCACGAAGTCTTGGCATGGAAGCTCAATTCGGCGTCGCGGTCGCGGCAAAGCAGATCGCAGAACGTTTGGCACAGGTTCCCGATTTTCTGACGGCGACGCAATCGGTGTTCGAGCGCCACCGCCTGTTCGAGGCGGTTGGTGCAGCACTGGTCGGGGCCGCTGTTGAACCGGATCGGATCAAGGTTGAAGTCGATCGTTTGCTTGCCGATGGTTCTATCGTCGAGCTTGGCCGCGACCGCACTGGTGCCCCCCGTTATTCCACGCCGGAGATGATCGCGATCGAGCGCGCGCTGGTCGATGCCGCCGGACGGCTGGCCTTCGATATCCGGCGCGGTCCCGCAAGCAAGGTCGTTGCACGAGCGGTTTGCGCGGCAGGATTGACGAATGAGCAGCGTGCTGCCGTCGATCTTGCAACCTCCGGCGCGCGGCTCGCCGTTATCCAGGGAACCGCCGGAACGGGCAAATCCCACACTCTGGCCGTTGTTGCACGCACCTGGGAGGCCGCCAACCATCGTGTCCTTGGCGCCTCCATCGCGTGGAAGGCCGCCAATACTCTTGGCAATGATCTTGCCGTCCCCTCGCGCTCGATCGATTCCTGGCTCACAAAGATCGAAACCGGAAGCGCGGTGCTGGATTCGTCGACGCTGCTGATTGTCGACGAAGCCGGTCTGATGTCGAGTCGCCAGATGCAGCGTCTTCTGGCTCACGTCGAGGAGGCACGGGCGTCTGTTCTTCTGGTCGGAGACAGTCGGCAGCTTCAACCCATCGGGCCGGGTGCCGCGCTTCGCCTTGTCAACGATACTGTGACCGGGGTGCGCCTCGACACGATCGTCCGCCAGCAACACGAATGGGCGCGTGATGCCGTACATGCTTTCGCTCGCGGCGATGCCGGTGCCGGGCTGTCGGCCTATTCCATCCGTGGATTGCTCGTGGAAGCAGATGGCGGAGCCGCCGCGGTCACCGCCCTGGTCGATGCGTGGGAAGCAACCCGCCGCACCTCGCCTGAAACCTCAATTCTCGCGGTCGCCAAAACCAACACCGAAGTGCGGGCGATCTGTAATGCCATCCGATCCCGGTTGAAGGCAGAAGGAACGCTCGACAACAGCGATGTCAGCATCCGCGCCGTAACGCCTTCCGGTCAGGGCTATGATCTGCCGCTCGCCATTGGCGATCGTGTTCGCTTCCTGCATCGCTTCGACCGGTTCAAGGTGGTCAACGGCACCGAAGCCGAAGTCACCGGCATCGCCACTTCGCGCGATGGCGCGGTCACGATCAAAACCCGCATCGACCAGCGCGAGATCCGCTTCACCGCTGCGGACATCGCCGACGAACAGGGACGCTCTCTCATTGCCCATGCCTGGGCCTCGACGATCTTCCAGGCGCAGGGCGCAACCGTCGACCGCGTGTTTGTGCTCGGCACAAGCAGGTTCGACCGTCACGACGCCTACGTCGCCATGAGCCGCGCCCGCCAGGAAGCGAAACTCTTCATCGATTGGCGCGCACTCGATACCGAAATCCGCGCCAACGATCCCGATCACAATATCACCATCGACCAGGACCGGCGTCTCGCGCACCTGGCCAACTGTCTTTCCCGCGAGAACCCGAAATACAGCACGCTCGATCCGCTGGTTCATGTCGCGGGCGAAATCCCGCTGCAGCCCGACCACAGCTCCGTGCCGAAGCATGAACTTGCACAGGAGCTGTCATAATGACGAAACGCTCCGAAGCAGCAGCGCCCCGGCGCCGCCCGTTGGCACGTCGTCCGGAAACCCGGTCGTCTGCGCGCCGGAATGGCGGCCGGACACGCCGTCTCGACAGGGACCGCGTCTGGGTCGTGTCGGACGAGTTGCCGTCCAAAATTCCCGTACTTCCAGCCGAAATCGAGGTGATCGAGACCTATTTCGGTGCCCTCCTCGACGAACTTCTGGCCGACCACAAAGGCGGCCGGCCCGGATTGCCGGTCGCCCCCAGCTCCGG
>Ga0182735_1000203_pt1 | contig 65041 bp, 70 predicted proteins | sample eDN5th30CKraftMG_FD_128524 | JGI IMG/M metagenome (GOLD analysis project Ga0182735, IMG submission 128524) | Enriched Miracle-Growth compost microbial communities from Emeryville, California, USA - eDNA 5th pass 30_C Kraft MG (version 2) (version 2) ... | reverse complement strand
ATCCGCTTGCCGCTCGACAGGCGCTCCATCGCCTGCGACTGCATGCGGTTCGCAACGCGCGAATTATTCTGGGCGCGCAGCGCGCTCACATTCGTGTTGATGACAGTCATGGTCTTCCTTTCCAGCCCCCCAAAGGGCCATTCCCGTAGTGTGAGGGCTCACTGAGCGTTCACGAGAGCCTGTAACGGCGCGGCGCGCGGACGTTTAAGCCCGGTGTGTCAAAAAATTGCCGAGCGACCGTTCTTCCTCATTCCCGATCCAATCATCCTGTTGAAATACAGGGATAAACTTTTTTGGCACACGCTTTGCATACTTCTTTGGGCGCGCGGCGACCCGCCGCGCCCAGGACGGATGAGAGAGATGAGCACGATCGACCAGAGCCGACTGCTGCAGATGCGCAGTTCGATCCTCAGCCAGAACCAGGCGCTGCAACGCGCCGCGGGCCGCGGCGCTGCGGCCAGCGGCATCGATGGCAGCGGGGAAACGCCCGATTTCGGTTCGGCGATCTCGGCCGCGCTGCAGCAGGTCAACGCGCAGCAGGCACGCGCAAGCGACCTTAGCGAGGCTTATGAGCGCGGCGACACCCATGACATCGTCAGCGTGATGATCGAGCGCCAGAAGGCTTCGCTCGGTTTCGAGACGACGCTTCAGGTGCGCAACAAGCTGCTCTCCGCCTACCGCGACATCATGAACATGCCGGTGTAAACGATGGCCGATACCCAGATCCTCGCGCCCGTTCCCAACGCCGGCCGCTTTCCGGTCCCCGCCCTTGCGGACCGCATCGAACCGCTTCGCCAGTTCGTCAGCCAACCTGCCGTCCAGCGCGCGCTCCCCGCCATTGCGATGAGCGCAGCAATCGGAATGGCCGCGCTCGCCTATTTCACGATGCAGGCCGCTCCGCAGACGCAGCTGTTCGCGGGGCTGGACGATGCCGACAAGGCGGCGGTCGCCGAGGCGCTGCAGTCGCAAGGTATTGGTCATACGATCGACCCTGTTACCGGCGCGCTCACCGTTGATGCCGACAAGCTCTATCAGGCGCGCATCGCGCTCGCAGGCCAGGGCCTCCCCAAGGCGCAGCCGAGCGGCGACAGTCTGATCGCGGCGCTGCCGATGGGATCGAGCCGTGCGATCGAGGGAGAGACGCTGCGCGCCGCGCGCGAGGCCGACCTTGCGCGCACGATCGAGGCAATTGATGCGGTGAAGAGCGCGCGCATCCATATCGCCGCCCCCGAGCCCAGCCTGTTCGTCCGCGAGGACAAGCCCGCAACGGCTTCCGTCATGCTGACGCTGCAGAACGGTCGCTCGCTATCCGACGGGCAGGTTCAAGCCATCCGCTTCCTCGTCGCTTCCTCGGTGCCTGGCATGAATGCCGATCGGGTATCGGTAATCGACCAGCGCGGCGCCTTGCTGTCCGATGCTGCCACGTCGAGCGACATGCAGGCCTTCCAGCTCCAGACGCAGATGGAGGACCGCTTCCGCCGCGCCCTCGATACCCTGCTCGGCCCGATCTTCGGCGCCGGCAATTATACCGTCGAGGTCCACGCTGACGTCGACATGTCCGAAAGCCAGGCCACGCGTGAAAGCTTCCCCGAGAATGACCGGGCGCTGACGAGCGAACAGATAACCAAATCGGTCAGCGGGCAAGGGACCGCACCCGCGGTCGGCATTCCCGGCGCCTTGTCGAACCAGCCGCCGCCGGCAACCAGCCTGTCGCAAACGCCCACCCCCGCCAGTACTGCCGCAGGTCCAGGCACGGAAAGCAACGAACGCGCCGCGCGATCTTATGAGGTCGGACGGGAGATTTCGGTGACCCATCAGCCGCAGGGGCGCCTGCGCCGCGTGTCGGTTGCGGTCGCTCTCAATCAGGGCGCGAAGGCGCTGGGGCAGGCCGACCTTGCCAAGATCGACAATCTGGTAAAGGGCGCGATCGGCTTCGACGCAGCCCGGGGCGATCAGGTCGCGATCGGCCAGCGTCCCTTCGCCAAGATTGAAGACACAAGCCCCGCTTTCTGGGATCAGGGCTGGTTCCTGCCGCTGGTGAAGCAGCTCGGCGCGATCCTTGCTGCGGTCCTCGCCTACCTATTTGTCGGCCGGCCGCTGATCAAGTCTGCAAAGGAGCGGGCCGCAACACGCGCCGAGCGCGACGCCGCGCTCGAAGAATCTCTCCTCGCGGCGACCGACGCACCGCCCGCGCTCGCGGGCCGCCGGGCGGGACGCGAAATCACGCTCGAAATGATCGAAGCCGCGCCGAGCTACGAGGCGCGCGCCAATCTGGTCCGCGAATTCGTCCGCCAGGATTCGGCCCGCGCTGCGCTCGTGGTGCGCCAACTGATGCAGGAGGGCGCCCGTGGCTGAGCTCGATCCCGCCCTCGGCGTTGCTCCGGCCCAGCCAGTGGACGGCTCGGCGGCTGCTGCCATCCTCCTCATGCTGCTCGACGAAAGCGAGGCGGCCGCAATCCTCAAGCACCTTGGTCCTGACGAGGTCCGCCAGCTCGCCAAGGCGATGTTCGACACTGCGAGTGCGACCGAGAGCGAGATCGACCAAGCGCTCGACCGCTTTGTCACCCGCAGCCGCTCGGTGAGCGCGCTCGCGGTCGGTGCCGATACGCGAATCCGCACGGTGATCAATCAGGCGGTCGGCAATGTCCGCGCGGACAATATTCTTGCCGCGGTTGCCCCGCAGTCGAGCGCGGCATCACTCGAGATGCTGCGCTGGATGGATGTCGATGCGATCAGCGCGCTGCTCGCAAGCGAGCATCCGCAGGTCGGCGCGCTCATCCTCTCGGTGCTCGTTCCCGACGTCGCCGCGCGTGCAATCGAAACGCTCGACGAAGGCCTGCAAGCCGATCTCGTGTTGCGAGCCGCGATGCTGAATGCTGTCCCTGCTGCCGCGATCGAAGACCTTGAAGCCGTCCTCGCCGCCGCCAATGTTGGCGGACAGCGCGTCGCGAAGCAGCCGATCGGCGGCCCAAGCGACGTGGCCAAGATCATGAAAGTGATGCCGCGCCATCTGTCCGAACGGACTATCCGGGCGCTCAAGAAGCACGACCGCCAGCTCGCCCAGACGATCGAGGAAGAGATGTTCGTCTTCGACAATCTGCGCGACCTCGACATGCGCAGCCTCGGCACGGTGCTGCGCGCGGTCGACGCCGCACAGCTGGCGCTGGCGCTCAAGGGCGCCGACGATGCGATGGCCGACCTGTGCCTCTCGACGATGTCGAAGCGTGCCTCGGAGACGATCCGCGACGAGATGGCCGAAATGACGATGGTCAAGCGTGCCGATGTCGACGAGGCGCAGAAGAGCATCATGCAAGTCGTTCGGCAGATGGCAGCAGCGGGTGAAATCGTCATCGGCGGCGGAGCTGACGACTATGTCTGACCGCAGCGCCGAAACCGGCTTTGCCCCGATCGCGCTCACCGCTGCCATGGCGCGCACCACCGGCTTCCGACCGCGCTTGTTCGAGCCCGTTGCGCCGGCGGTCGAGGTTCGGCCCGAGGTCTGCGAGCCCGCCGAAAGCGAACCCGCACAAGACCCTTTCGCGCTCGGCCTGGCCGAGGGCCAGCGCCTCGCCGAAGCCGCCTTCGCCGCCGAGCGCCACCAACTGCTAGCGCTCGTTGCCGCGGCCGAGGCGCTGCAGGACGAACCGAGCGAGGAGCTCGCGCAGATGATCGCCGAGACCGTGGAACGGCTCGTCCGCCAGATCGTCGCCGCCGCGCCGATCGACGCTGCCTGGCTCGCGGCGCAGGCGGAAACCGCGGCATCGATGATCGCTGAATGCGACAAGGCACGCACCTTGTGGGTTCATCCCGCCGACGCGGCCCTGCTTGTCGACTGCCCTCTGACGCTCCCCGTCGAGGCCGATGCTTCCATGATGCGGGGCACCGTCCGCATCGAGACGTCCGCGGGGTGGATCGAGCATGGCAGGTCGGTCTATCTCGACGAGCTACGCGCTGCCCTTGGCCGCGAGGAAGAGCGCGCGTGACGCGGCGTCTCGCCATGACCGCGCAGCAGCTGCTCGCGCCGATCGATCTCGCCAAGGCGAGTCCGCGCCGTATCGGCACGCTCGTCGCTCACGAGGGGATCATGCTTGAAGTCTCGGGCTTTCCGCAGCCGCTCGGCAGCAATGTCCGCATCAAGTCGGCGAGCGGAGATTATGTGAATGGCGAGGTCGTCGGCTTTCGAGGCCACCGCAGCCTGGTTCTCCCCTTCGACACCAACCAGCCGCTCGTCACCGGCGCACCGGTCGAACCGCATGGGGCATCGAGCATGGTGCCCGTCGGCAAGGCTCTTCTGGGCCGCATCATGGATGCGCAGGGCAATCCGCTCGACGGCCGCCCGCCGGTCAAATCGCAATTCCAGTGGCCGCTCGCCGGACGCAAGGTCAATCCGCTGCGCCGCGGCCGGGTGACAAGGCCGCTCAACATGGGGGTGCGCGCCATCAACGGGCTGCTCACCGTCGGGGAAGGCCAGCGCGTCGCGATCGTCGCCGGATCAGGCGTGGGCAAATCGGTGCTGATGGGTCAGATGATCGCGGGTACCGAATGCGACGTCATCGTTGTCGGGCTCATCGGCGAGCGTAGTCGCGAGGTCAGCGATTTCGTCGAGACCAAGCTGCCGCCCGCTGTGCGCAAGAAATCGGTCGTCGTCGCCGTCCCGGCTGATCATCCGCCGCTGCTTCGTCTTCGCGCCGCGATGCGCGCGACCGCGATCGCCGAGGCCTTTCGCCACGAAGGAAAGAAGGTTTTGCTGCTGATCGACAGCCTGACCCGCGTTGCGCATGCGCAGCGCGAAATCGGGCTGACGCTCGGCGAGCCGCCGACGATGAAGGGCTATCCGCCGTCGGTGTTCGCGCTCATCCCCTCGCTCTGCGAGCGTGCAGGCATCGACCGCGAAACGGGCGGCTCAGTCACGGCGCTTTACACCGTGCTGGCCGACGGCGGCGACATCGAGGATCCGGTGGTCGACTCCGCGCGCGCGATCGTCGACGGGCATATCATCCTGTCGCGCACCCTCGCCGAGCAGGGGGTCTATCCCGCGATCGACGTCGCACGCTCGCTCTCTCGCACCATGGCGGATTCGGTCGACGCGGCGCATCTCGCAGCCGCCGCGCGCTTTCGCCAGCTTTGGTCGGCTTATGAAGAAAATCGCGACCTGATGCTGATGGGGGCATATGTCGCCGGCGGCGATCCCGTGCTCGACGAAGCCATCGCCCGCCATGCCGACCAGCTCGCCTTTGTCACCCAGCCTGCCGGAACGCAGGTCGATTTCGCCACGTCTCGCCAATCTCTCATCGAAGGATATCCTGCATGACTACCCGCACCGCACGCCGCAAACGTATCATTCGCGTGCGTTCCGTCGAGCATCAGATGGCAGAGGCCAATCTGGCGCGGGCCAATGGCGAGCTTGCCAATCTGGTCGAGCTTGCGAAGCGGCTCGAAACGCTGCGCGTGGACCTCGCGATGGCCAAGGGCGAGGTCGCCGGCCGCGCGCTCAATTCGATCGGCGAGCTCGCGATGCGGCTCGACATGGCCAAGGAAAATCTCACCGCGCCGCTGAGCCACGCAAGCGCGCGCCGCGACCAGCTGGGCGCGCTTGCTCGCCGCGCGATGGCGAGGGAGGAATCCGCGGTGCGCCTCTATGAGCGCGGCCGCAAGTCGGCCGAACAGGAATTGGAGCGCCGCAGCGACGCCGATCGTCCGCACCGGCCCCGCGGCGGCATGCAGCTGCGCCTGATCGAAGGTGGCATCGCATGATGAGCGCGCTGCCCCAGGCGCCCGCGCAGGCAGGGATTTCCGCGATTCTCGCCACTGTGGGTGGCGGGCGGCCGGGCGAGTCCGGTAGCGGCTTCAACCAGCTGTTCGCGGGGCTTCCCGCCGAGCAGCCAATCGACGCCGCACCCACGCTGCCAAATGGCGAACTGCCGCTCGAGATCGCGGGCGATCCCGGGCAGGCGAAAGACGCGCTTGCGTCGCAGCTCGCCCTCTTGTCAGAACCGGCGGCCGCTGCCGCGCCAGGCAAGCCGCATTCGGCCCCTGGCGCGAGCGCGGCGGCGGCGCTGCTTTCCGTCCTCGATCAGGGCCTTTCTGTCGCCCAGTCGCCCGCCGCCGCGTCGGGAACGATCGCGGGAGCAAGGGCAACCCCCCTCATCGACGTCGCCAACGGAGCTGCGGTGGAGGAGGACACGTCTGCTTCGCCCGATGCCTCCCCTGATGTGCCGGCACTGCTCGCTGCAATCCTGCCCTCTGACGCCGCACCGGCCGCACCGCAGGCGGCCGAGCCCGTCCTGCAGATTGCCACCGCGGCTAAGAGCGCCACGTCGATTGTCCCCGATACCGGCGCGTCGATGGCTGTCATCTTCGCGCAGCCTGCCACGCACGCGGCCCCCGCGGTCCTTCCGGCCGCCAGCGCAGCGCCCATCGCTGAGCGCGTGCTCGATCTCGCTTCGGACGATGCGTGGATAGCACAGCTCGCCTCGGACATTGCGGCGACGAAGTCCCAGACCGGCGACATCAGCTTTCGCCTGATGCCGCGTCACCTCGGCCGGCTCGATGTCGCAATGACCAGCGATGATGCCGGCGTCTCCGTAAAGCTCGACACCCAGCATGAGGCGACCGCGACGATTGTTCACGCGGCGCAGGGCAAGCTTGTCGACGACCTGCGCCAGCAAGGCGTCCGCGTCGTCGGCGCCGAGGTGACCTGCACGCCGGGTGAGACCGGTCGCCAGTCGCAGGGTCAGGGCCGCGCGCCCGCAAACGACCCCGCGCACCTCATCGAAACCGCCGGCGAGCACGCCGAACCGCATCGCGAAGACCGCACCGCCTCGCGCCGCGGCCGCTTCGCCTGAACTGAAAGGGTCGAGCCATGACGAAGGACAAAGCCGAAAGCCCGAAGAAGGGCGGCAAGATGAAAAAGCTGCTCCTGCTCACGCTGGGTAGCACGATGCTGATCGGCGCGGGGGCCGGCGCAGGCATCTATATGGGCGGCGGTTTTGCCGCCGAAGCCTCAAAGCCGGAGGACCTTTATCCCAAGCTCGTTCTGCGCAGCAAAAGCGGCGAGGCGGCACCCGCCAGCGAAGCGGGCAAGGAGGAGGCACCGCTGAAGGTTGGCACGGTGTCGGTGCCCAACGACCGCTTCAAGGTCGATCCGCGCAAATATGAAATCACCTACATCCCGGTCGATCAGGCCTTCACCACGAACCTCGCCGACGGGTCAGGCTTCTTGCAGGTCGGAATCAGCCTCGCGACCTTCTATGACGGCAAGCTCGTCTCCAATGTCCGGCGCCAGATGGTGCCGATCCGTTCGGCGGTGCTGATGGTACTCGCCGAGCAGGACCCGGCGCTGCTTTCCACCTCGCATGGCAAGCAGCAGCTCCAGCGGCGTCTGACCGGCGCGATCAACGCAGTGCTGCGCGAGAAGGAAGGCTTCGGCGGCATCGACAACGTCTATTTCACGAGCCTGGTGATCCAGTGACCGCGCGCGCCAAGCCTGCCCGTCATGACGCCAAGGCGTCACTACTGCTGCGCAAGGCGGAGGATGATTATGCCTTTCCCGCGGTCGACGGCATCGCAAATCGCCTGACGCGATCGCTGCGTGATCTCGTGCGCGCGCTCGGCGCACCGGCCGTGCAGGTCGAGCGCGGGACCGCGGAGCAGATGCGCTTTGAGGACTGGTGCGCGTCTGCTGCGCCGGCAATCTTCTGGCGCTATCACGCCCCGCCGCTCAAGGGTCCGGTGCTCATCGCCGCCGACCGTTCGTTGCTCCTGCAGCTCGTCGACGTCTTCTATGGCGGAAAGGGCCAGCTTGTGAGCGCGCGCGAGGAGTTGACCGACGCCGAGGAGCGATTTGCCGCCCGCCTCGGCCGCGACCTCGGCGAACAGCTCGCCGCCGCCTGGGCCGATGTCATGGCGATCGAGCCGCAGCTCGACTGCGTCACCTGGGATTCAGCGAAACTCCAGGCGGTCCGCGCCGACGATGAGCTTCACGTCCAGCGCTTTACCCTGCGCGGTGCACCTTTCGAGGGGCGGACGATATTGTGCGCCTATCCGCTCGCAGCCCTGCGCGGGATCAGCGGTGCCGAACCGATGCCCGCCACTGCCGACGAGCCTGCAGGCGACCCTGCGTGGACGATGGCCCTCTCGCGCGCGCTCAAGGACGTGCGCCTGCCGGTACGCTCGGTTCTCGCCCGCCCCGAGGTCCCGCTCACAAAACTTCTGTCTTTAGAGGTCGGCGATATCATTCCGTTAACCATACCGCGTCATGTCCCGATAACCGTCTCCGGCCGCAATTTTGCTTCCGGCAGTATCGGTGAAGCGAATGGAAACGCGGCCATCTTGATTGATCGCATCGAAAAAGGACCGGATCATGAGTGACATCAGCGAAGCCCCGAAAGCTGCGCGCGACCGCCGCGAGGGCAAGAGCATCGCCGCCGCGCCCAATTTCGACCTGCTCGCGGGCGTCTCGCTGCGCGTCTCGGTCGAGGTCGGGTCGACGTCGATGGCGCTCGCCGACCTGCTGACGCTCGGCGAAGGCAGCGTGGTCGAACTCGACCGCTCGGCGAACGACCTGCTCGACATCTATGCCAATGGCACGCTGATCGCGCGGGGCGAGATCGTCAATGTCGACGGCCGCTACGGCATCCAGGTCGCTGAAGTCGTCGCGCCCGACCGCGCTCTGGCAGGCTTCGAGCGGAGGGCCTGATGCTCGAATATATCCTGCGCCTCCTGATCCTGCTGCCGATCGTCGGCGGCATGGCCTGGGGCAGCCTGTGGCTTTGGAAGCGCGTCCAGATGGGCGGGCCGCTCGGCCTGCAAAAGCAGGAACGCCCGGTTGAAATGGTTGGCGTGCTGCCGCTTGGCCCCGGGACCAAGCTTGCCGTCGTCGAATTTGCGGGTCAGCAGATCCTGCTCTCGGTCTCGCGCAACGGCGTGACCCGCCTTGCCGATAATAGCCAGGGCGATTTTCATGTCGACTGACATTCGCCACCGCTGGCTGGGTGCCGCCGCCCTTGCGGGCGGCCTCGCGCTCGCCGCGTTCGCGCCCGCGGCGCATGCGCAGGCAGCCGATGGCCTGTCACGCGCGGTGAGCGAGATCGGCGGCGATGGCCGTCCGCTGTCGCTATCGCTCCAGATTCTGGTCCTCATGAGCTTGCTGACGGTTCTGCCGTCGCTGCTCCTCATGATGACCAGCTTCACGCGCATCATCATCGTGCTCTCGATCTTGCGCCACGCACTGGGGCTTCAGCAGACCCCGCCGAATCAGGTGCTCGTGGGCCTCAGCCTCTTCCTGTCGCTGTTTGTAATGCAGCCGGTGATTAGCGAGGTGAACCGCGTTGCGATCGAACCCTATGGCCAGGAACAGATTGATATCGGGGAAGCGATGGTCCGCTCGGGCGACGCGCTGCATGGCTTCATGATGACACAAACGCGCAAGACCGATCTGATGATGTTCGCGAAGATCGCGAAGGCACCGGCCTACGCAAGGCCCAGGGACGTCCCCTTCTCGATCCTTCTGCCCGCATTCGTCACCAGCGAGCTTAAGACCGCCTTCCAGATCGGATTTCTGATTTTCCTGCCTTTTCTCGTGATCGACCTGATCGTCGCATCGGCGCTCATGTCGCTCGGCATGATGATGCTGTCGCCCACGGTGATCTCGATGCCCTTCAAGCTGCTCCTCTTCGTCCTCGTCGACGGCTGGGCGCTGACGATGGGCTCGCTCGCCTCCTCCTTCGGAACCTAGCGCCTATGGAAGCCGATTATTTCATAGGCGTCGCCCAGCAGTCGCTGTGGATTCTCGCGCTCGCCTCGGCGCCAATCCTGATCCCGGTGCTCGTGGTCGGCGTGCTGCTCGGCATGGTGCAGGCGGCGACATCGATCAATGAACAGACTTTGAGTTTCGTGCCCAAGCTGATCGTCACCGCGATATGCCTCGCGATCTTCGGGGGCAGCATTCTCGTGCTGCTCACCGATTTCACCCGCGATCTGTTTGCGCAGATTCCGGCGCTGGTGCGCTGACCATCCGCGCATGAACCCCGCCGACATCCCCAATGTGGAAGCGATGCTCCAGCTCTGGATGCTGGGGATGATCCGCCCGGGCGCCGCCTTTGTCGCAGCACCGGTGTTCGGCGCGGCCAATGTGCCCGTGCAGCTGCGTCTCGTCATCGCGCTCGCGGTCGGTGTGCCTGCGGTGGCCGCCTCGGGCCTGGTGCTGCCCGCAGACGGGCTGGTGTCGTGGCCCGGCTTCATCCTCATAATCGGTGAGGTCGTCGTCGGGCTCGCGATCGGTTTCGTGCTTCAGATGGGTCTCGCCGCTGCGCTGCTCGGCGGGGAGGCGATCAGCAACGCGATGGGCCTCGGCTTTGCGTCGATGATCGATCCGCTAAGTGGCACCGCGAGTTCGGCGATCGGCCAGTTTCTCTCGATGCTCGCGACGGCGCTCTTCCTCGCCGCCGACGGGCATCTCGTCCTCATCGACATCATCGTCGACAGCTACAGCGCGCTCCCCCCCGGAAACGCCTTCCCTTCGTTCGGCGCGATCGGCGGCATCATCCGCTTTGGCAGCCTGATGTTCGCAGCCGGGCTCACGATCGCGCTGCCGGTTGGCTTTGTCCTCCTTCTCGTCCAGCTGATCATGGGCGTCATCGGTCGGTCGGCACCCGCCATGAACCTGTTCGCGGTCGGCCTGCCCGCGACACTGCTCGCCGGTGTCGTGCTGCTCGGCATGGCGACCCCGGTGATGGCCGAAACGCTCGCGCGGTTTCTCTCGGATGCGCTCGATATGGCGCGGCTGGTAGCGACAGCCTGATCCGATGGCGGGCACCAGCGACAAGGACCAGAAGACCGAAAAGCCGACGCCCAAGAAGCGCGCCGATGCGGCCCGCGAGGGCGATGTGCTGATGTCGCGCGAACTCGCCACGGCATTGATGATGCTCGCGGGAGCCGGCTGGCTGTTCGCTGCGGGCGGCTGGCTGGTCCAGTCGGCGGGGGACCTTTTGAGGCGCGGCTTGACCCTCGGCCCCGACGATGTTGCCCATTTCGCGCCAGGCGAAGCGCTGCTGCGCAACGGCGCCGAGATTCTGCTGCCGCTCGCCAGCCTGTTCGCACTGGCGCTCCTCGCCGGCATCGCGGGGCCCGCGATGCTCGGCTCGCTTGGCTGGCGCGGCAAGGCGCTCGCCTTCAAGGGCAACCGCATCAACCCGTTGAACGGGATCAAGCGCATTTTCGGAATGCAGGGCCTGATCGAGCTGCTGAAGTCGATCGCCAAGGTGCTCCTTTTGGGGAGCATCGGTTATTGGCTCGTCGCGCGCAGCCTGCCTGCGGTAATGACAATGGCCTCGGCGGACCTCAATGCGGGAATCGGGCTTGCTGGCCGCGCGATCGGCCAGGCGATGCTCGCGCTCGCAGGCGGTCTGGTGGTCATCGCGCTGATCGACGTGCCTGCGCAATTGTTTCAGCGCAACAAGCGGCTGATGATGACCAAGCAGGAAGTGAAGGAGGAAATGCGCCAGTCCGAAGGCGCCCCCGAACTCAAGCAGGCGCAGCGCCAGCGCGCCCAGGAGATCCTCAGCGGCTCGGCGCGCAAGGCGGTGTCGGAAGCCACCGTAATCTTGACCAACCCGACCCATTTCTCGGTCGCCTTGCGCTATCGTCCCGGAATCGACGCCGCGCCGGTCGTCGTCGCGCGCGGCCGCGGCGACGTCGCGCTCGCGATCCGCGAGCTTGCCCGCAGCGCCGATGTACCGCTGCTCGAATATCCGCAGCTCACCCGCGCCATCTATTTTACAGCGCGCGCAGGACGAATGATCCCGCAGGAGCTGTTCGTCGCCGTCGCGACCGTGCTTGCCTTTGTCTTCCAGCTCGAACGCGCGGCGGCCGAAGGCCGCGCACAGCCGGTAGTCGACGTGCCGGCGTCGCACCGCTTCGACCCCGACGGCCGCCGCGAGAATCCGGCTTAATGTCGTCCCCGTGCCGCCGTTAAGAGGTCAAAGGATAGTGCGATGACCACGAATATTATCAACAGTCTCGGCATGGGATCGGGGATCAACATCCCGCAGCTCGTCACCGACCTCGCCAACGCCTCGCGGGCGCCGAAGGTCGAGCGGCTGAGCCAGCTCAGCCAGCAGAACCAGGCCCGTATCAGCGCGGTCGCGCAGGCCAAGTCGGACCTCGACGGTTTCGCCGATTCGCTGAGTTTGATGGTCAGCGACGGCACACTGCGCAGTACCCCGACCGTTTCGGACGACAGCGTGCTCTCTGCCACGGCGCGCGCCGGTCTGGCGGCCGACAGCTATTCGGCGACGATCGAAGTGACACAGCTCGCGCGTGCCCAGACCGCCTACTCTGGCGTGGTCGCCGATCGCACTTCGGCAATCGGGCAGGGCACGATGACGCTGAGCATCGGCGGCGCAGACCACGCGATCACCATCGACGCCTCGAACGACAGCCTCGACGGGCTGGCAGCTGCAATCAATGCCAGCGATGCGGGCGTCAGCGCCTCGATCATCGCCGACGAGGGGGGTTATCGCCTTATCGTCAAGGGTGCGACCGGCGAAGCGAACGCCTTCACCCTGACCGCCGACGCGGGTGCCGATCCTGGTCTCGCCGCCTTCGGCTATGGCGCGGGCGGGAGCATGACGCTCGGCCAGGCGGCCAGCGATGCCCAGTTCACGATCGATGGCGTCGCCTTCAGCCGCGCGACCAATATTATCGACGATGTGGTTCCCGGCATGTCGCTGACACTCAAGAAGGCAGCGCCCGGCCAGCCGATCGACATTGGCGCGAGCCGGCCGCTCGACATGATCAAGCAGACCGTCGGCGATTTCGTGGCAGTCTATAATCAGGTCAAGCAGAGCCTGGCAGCAGCAGCCGACATGTCAGGCGCCACGCGTTCGCTCCGCCAGCTCGAAAGCCAGCTCGCCGACCTCGTGGGCAAAATGCTGACCAGCGATCCCGCGATCAACAAGCTGACCGACATCGGCATTTCCACCACCAAGGAGGGGCTCCTCTCGCTCGACAGCGCCAAGCTCGAAAAGGCGCTCGCGACCAATGCGGGCGCGGTCGAGGCCTTGTTCAATCCGCGGCGCGATGCGACGCACAGCGAAACCACCGATCCGGGCATTGCCGCGGCGCTGGACGCGATCCGCGACGCGGCGGTCGCCGCCGACGGCGTAATTGACCGTGTCTCGAAATCGCTGAGCGCGAAGAGCGAAACGCTCGCAGAACAGCTTGAGAAGGTGGAGCAGCGCGAGGACGCCTATCGCGCGCGGCTCGAGAAGCAATATGGGACGCTCGATGCCCGCCTCGCCGCCTTCAAGGCGACGCAATCCTATCTCGAACAGCAGATCGAGATGTGGACCAACCAGAAGAACAGATAAGAGCCTCCCTCCGTGCCACCGACCGCCTCGTCTGTCCGCGCAACCGGCCTTTATCGCCGGTTGCAGCACGAAAGCCGCGCCGCCGCCGCCGACCCTGTCGAGCTGGTCCAGATGCTCTATGACGAACTGGAGATTGCAGTGGGCGTCCTCGCCGCGATGGTACGGCAGGGGCAGCGGGTGTCGGCAACCGAGCCCGCGCACCGCGCGCGCGCGATCCTCATCGGCCTCGACGCCGGGCTTGACCGCGAGGCGGGCGCTGATGTCGCCGAGGCGCTCTCGCGCGTGTACCGGAGCATGCGGCGCAAGCTTGATGATGCGGTCGCCGCGAATAGCGCCGAAGGGTTCGGGGAGCTGCTTGACGGGATCGTCACGATCAGTTCGGCGTGGCGGCAGCTGCGATAGAGCCGGGCGCTGGCGACGAAATTCGGGGCCTCGGCAAAAAGCGGTGCGCCCGGCCGTCCAGAGTGGGGACGGACGGCCGGGCGGCTGCAGGGGATTTGGACCAGTGCGACCCCCTTGTTAAACGGACTGAATCGGGCGCGGCGGGTCAGGCCGCCTGCTGCTGAACCCCATATTTGCGCATCTTTTCGATCAGCGTCGTGCGCTTGAGGGTCAGCAGACGCGCGGCCTCCGAGATGATACCATCGGCAAGGTCCAGCGCGACGTGGATCTGCTCGAGCTCGATCGTTTCGATTTCGCGCTTGAGGTCGATGGGACGCCCGGGCGCGGGCGTCTTTGCAACGGCGTGCAGCGGCAGCTCGTCATTGCTGTGCTGCGCTGGTGCAACTGGCCTGGGCGCGGTGGGATTGAGGAGCAGCGCGACATCGTCCGCGCCGAGATTTTCGCCCCCATGAAGCACACTCGCGCGCTCGACGAAGTTGCGAAGTTCGCGGACATTGCCCGGCCAGTCGTGACGCATCAGCAGCGCGAGCGCCGCCTCGTCAAAGCGGCATTTAGCCTCCGCATGCATCCCGCTTTGAAAGTGGCGGATCAGCGCCGGAATATCCTCGACGCGGTCGGCAAGGCTGGGAACCTGCAGCACGACGACCCCCAGACGGAAGAACAGATCTTCGCGAAACTTGCCCTCGGCGATTGCAGCGCCGAGGTCCTGGTGTGTCGCCGAAATGACGCGGACATCGACGCGGCGCGCCTCGCTGCTGCCGACGCGGACGATCGTCCGGTCCTCGAGTACGCGAAGCAGCTTGACCTGCATGTCGAAGCGCATGTCGCCGATTTCGTCGAGGAAGAGCGTGCCGCCCTCGCTCGCTTCGAAATGGCCGATGCGGCGCGCGGTAGCGCCGGTAAAGCTGCCCTTCTCATGGCCGAAAAGTTCGGATTCGATAAGGTCGGCAGGGATCGCGCCACAGTTGATCGCCGAGAAGGGCTGGCCGGCGCGGGCACCCTCCTCGTGGATCGCGCGGGCCACGAGCTCCTTGCCCGACCCCGAGGGACCGCAAAGCATCACCGAGGCGTTCGACCGTGCCACCCGGAGGATCATTTCGCGAAGCCGACGGATCGCCGGGCTGTGACCGATGATCGCCGTTTCAAGCCTTGCAAGACCGTTGTCGTTCTGCCCCACCTTGGTCATCTTCATCTCCATCGCGCCCTTTCGAGGCGCCCCCTTCGACGGACGAAGAAATTGAAGAAAATGGTAAACAAGCCGTTTACCAGAACCAGGCAACTCTTTCTAAAACAAGGATTATTGCCATTTTGGCAGCAAGAGGAGCGCAATTGCGTCGTTACGATTTTGGCAATGACGCCAACTTGGCGCTAATTCTCGCCCCCTGCCCAGCCGAGGGTGATCGAGATGCGGCGGTTGCGCGGGTCGAAATGATTTGAGGGCACATAGGGTTCCCGGTCGGCGACCCCCTCGATGCGCGAAAACCGGTTGGAGGCGATACCGCGGTATTCAAGATATTGGCGCGCCACTTCGGCGCGCTCGACCGACAGGCGCCAGTTGTTCGTCCCCGCCTTCGCCGACCAGGGTGCAGCGTCGGTGTGGCCGCGAATCATGAGCTGGTTCGGAATCCCGGCAACCAGCTGCGCGATCTGGGCAAAGAGACGCGAGGCATCAGGCGTGAGCTCGTTGGTGCCGAGCACGAACATCGAAAAATCGGCGTCGTCGACAATGTCGATGCGCATCCCTTCGCGCGTCTCGGTGAAGCGGATATTCCGCGCCAGGCGGCGAAGTTCCGCCTTCGCCTCAACCTCGCGCATCAGATCCTTGGCGATCTGCTGAAACTTGGCGCGCTCGTTCTGACGCCCCATGGCCTCGCGCGGGCCGCCCGTCGCATCGCGCGGGATTGTCATCGCCTTGGTGCCCGTCTGCCCCGCCTCGTGCGGATATTTGTCGACATCGACGAGCGACGACCCGCCGAAAAGCCCTGTCGAGCCCGCGGTGTCCTGCTTGGTCTGGACGATCGTTGGCGCAAAATAGTCCGCAAGCGCCTTTCGCTGCTTCTCCGTCGTCGCGCCGAGCAACCACATCAGCAGGAAGAAGGCCATCATTGCAGTGACGAAGTCGGCATAAGCGACTTTCCACGCCCCGCCATGATGCGCGGCGTGACCCGACTCGACCACCTTCTTGACGATGATCGGACGCAGCGGGGTATTTGGGCGCGCGGCCATTAGCGACCGCGCATTCCGTCGAAGACCTCGGCAAAGCTCGGCTGGTTGCTGCGGTCGACCCCCGAGCGTGCGGCCTCGATCACGAGAGGCTGCGGATGGCCGTGGAGCGATGCGATGATGAGCTGTTTCACCGTGTGATAGATTGCAGCATCGCTTTCGATCACCGTGCGCGCGCGGGCCGCAAACGGACCCACCAGGCCATAGGCGAGCAGCACGCCCAGGAAGGTGCCCACGAGCGCCGAACCGATCATCGCCCCCAGAATCTCGGGGGGTTTGTCGATCGAGCCCATCGTCTTGACCACCCCGAGGACCGCCGCGACGATTCCGAGCGCAGGGAGCGCGTCGGCGAGGCTCTGAAGCCCGTCGGCGGGCTTGATCGCGTGGTGGTGGTGGTTCTTCACCGCATTGTCCATCACCTCTTCGACCGCATGAGGGTCGAGCGTGCCGGAGGAGACAACAACCAGGCGCAGCGTGTCGCAGATCAGATGGACGAGCGTCTGGTCCTTGAGCAGCTTGGGATATTGCTGGAAGAGCGGGGAGTTTGCCGGATCTTCGATATGCGGCTCTACCGCGACCGGCCCCTCGGTTCGCATCATCTTCATGAGCGTGGAAACAAGCAGAATGCAGTCGAGATAGTCGGACTTCTTGTAGGTCGGCCCCTTGAAGACCTTGCCGAGCCCGCCGCCAAGTGCCTTGAGGTCGCGGCCCGAATTGCCAATGATCAGCGAGCCGATCGCGGCGCCGCCGATGATCAACATCTCGTGCGGGAGCGCGTGCAGAACGGGTTCCAGATTACCCCCGGTCAGCGCGAAACCCCCGAAGACCAGCAGGATCAGAACGACGATGCCGATGACGGGAAACATGCAGGCTTCACTCCGGTCGGGGTCGGAACCCCAAAAAAACAGGCAGGCGTTTCGATGAGTAACGACAGCGCGCGCGAAAACTTGAGGGCATCAGCCCAAAATATCGAACAAGGTCTGGCGGTTGATCCGTGCAAAGGAGGCCTGGGCCGCCTCGAGCGTCAGATTCGTCGCGTGGAGCTGGGCAATCGCGACCGAGAGGTCGGTATCCTCGATCGTCGAGCGCTCGTCGGCAAGCACGATGTCGCGCGCTGCGAGCCCGTCGCCGATCCGTTCGAGCCGCCCGCCGGCAAGACCGACCGCCGCGCGCTGATCCGCCACATGCGTGATGCTGGCCGCCAGCGTACCGAGCGCGGCGTTGATCGCGCCCATATCCCCCGAAGCGATCGCCGCCGCGGCATCGCGCAGCCCGGTCGAGAGCGGGTTGCCGCCGACAACGAACGCCTCCGCGGCCGAGGGTACCGGCGCGAAGCTGATGTCGGCGTCGAAGCGCACGACCTTCGCAGCGCCCGGGGCAAACAGCGCCTCGCCGTTCGCATCGCGGCTTGCAGCGAGTCCGTCGATCTCGTCGGCAATTCCCGCAAGCTCGGACGCGACGCTGGCGCGGTCCGCAGAGTTCATCGTCCCGCTCGCGGCCGAGAGGGCGAGTTCACGCGCGCGCACGAGCAGATTGCTGACCGAACCCAGCGCAGCATCGGCCTGCGACACCTGCGCGCTCGCGCTTGCAACATTGGCGGCCCAGGTCGTCGCGCTCGCCTGCGCGATCCCGATCGTGGCGATGCGGCGTGCCGCGACGGGATCGTCCGAGGCGCGCTGAAGGCGCTTGCCACTCGACACCTGGATCTGAAGATCGTTGATCCTGTCGGCAAGTTGCGACTGGCGTGCAATTTCGCGCGTCATGCGATTGCCCGTGGCGTTGATCATGGGAGTCGCCTTTCCTTTAGATCGCGTTGAGCAGGGTTTGCATGGTCTCGCGCGCGACCTGGATCGTGCGTGCCGCGGCTGAATAAGCCTGCTGGAAGCGCAGCAGGTCGCCCGCTTCGCGATCGAGATCGATCTCGCTGACGGCCGAGCGAGCGGCGTTTGCAGCATCGGCGCGGGTTGCAGCGGCGGCATCCTGCGCACGCGCCGAGGCCGTTGCCTGTGCCTGCGTGGCGAGGAACCCCGACCATCTGGCCTCGGGGTCGTTCGCTCCCCGCATGGCGCCGAGCGCAAGCATATTACCATTGCTGCCCGCCGCGTCCGCGGCGGCGACCTGATCAGGGGACAGCGCCGTGATGGCGAGGGTCGCGGCCGTGGCGCCGGTGAAGAGCGGCTCGCCGGAATTGCCGTTGGCGTCGATCCCTGCCTGATGCGCGGCGTTGAGCTGCCCCGCAAAATCGACTGCCATCGAGTCGAGTGCGACGCGCTGGTCGGCGACATGATTCGCCGCCTCGCTAAGCCCCGCAAGCGACCCCGTGGCAGTGTCGAGGGTCGCGCCGCCCTCAACGCTGAACGAGAGCCGGCCGTCAGCGCCGGTGGTCACCGCAATCCGGTGCACCTCGCCGCCTCCAACCAAGAGTTCGCCGCTCCCGGAGACGCGCAGCGTCGCCGCGCCGCGGTCGTCGAAACTCACAGAAACCCCGGCGTGGGCCGAGAGGGTGTCGAGCAGCCGGTCGCGTTCGTCGAGCAGGCTCGCCTCACCGGTCGAGCCGGGGCGCGCCTTGCGTAGACCGATATTGATCGCCTCCAGCGCGTCCAGATTGGCATTGAAGGTCTCGACTTCGCTTGCCGCGGCCCCGGCAATGCCGTCTGCCATATTGGAAAGCTGGCCCGCCGCCGTGCGAAAACCCGACGCGATATCGTCGGCGGCCTGCAGGAACTGGCTGCGCAGCGTCCGGTTCGCGGGGTCGGCTGTCAGCTGGTCGGCCGTCGTAAAAAGGCTGGTCAGCCCCGAGGCGATGCCGTTGGTATCATCGCTGAGCGCACTTTCGACCCGGTCCATCCAGGCGAGCCGCGCTGCTGTTCGCTCCGCACCGCCTGAAGAGATTCGCGCATCCTCGATCAGCCAGGCGTCGACCGAGCGACTGATGCCGTTGATGTCGACACCGCCGGGGCGAATGTTCCCTCTGACGAAAGGGGTGTCGCCGCCGGCCACCTGCGCCGCGCGCAATTGCAGCGTGCGCCGCGCATAGCCCGGCGATTGCGCATTGCCGATATTGTCGCCGATCGTCGCAAGCGCGGCCGAATAGGCGCGCAGCCCGCTGGCGCCGATGCCGAGCAGGTCGCTCATTGCACGCCCCCGCCTCGACCGGATGCGCTGCTCGGCGCGACCCGGGCGCGGAACTGCGCCTCGACCATCGAAGCGATTCCGAACTGGCGCATCGACGCGATCGAATCGGCGGTGCGCGCATCGGCCATTTCCCGAAAATTCTCGGTCGCGCTCGACCCGAAGATATCATCTCCAAGCTTCGCCTGGCGCATCGACGCCATCAGCTGGCGGAGAATTACCGCTTCGAAGGCTTCGGCTGCCTTGCGCAGGCCATCCCCGCCGCCACCGGCAAGCTGGGGCGTGGCCGCGGCCGGAACGGCAGATAGCACGGGCTTTGAAATGGAGGTCGTCATCATATGATCACCAGTTCGGCTGTGAGCGCGCCCGCTTGGGACAGCGCTTCGAGAATGGCAACGAGGTCGCCCGGCGGAACGCCCATGCGATTGATCGCATCAACGAGCTCGGCAAGCGAGGCGGTGGGCTTCATCAGGAAGGCGGGGCGGTATTCCTCCGACGCCTGGATGTCGCTCGAGGGCTCGATCGCCGTCTGGCCGCGGCTGAAGGGGGCAGGCTGCACCACCGTCGGCGATTCCTTGATCGACACGGTGAGCTTGCCCTGCGTGACGGCAGCCGTGCCGACGCGGACCGCGCCGTTGATCACGACGGTACCGGTCCGCGCGTTCACAATCACGCGCGCAGGCGGGTCGGCACGCACAACGTCGAGATTCTCGACGAGCGAGACGAGCCGCATGCGGTCGTCCCCGCTGCCGCCGGCGCGGATCGATATGCTCGCGCCGTCGACCATCGTCGCAGCGCCTGGTCCGAGCGCGCCATTGATCGCGTCGGTGACGCGCTTCGCATTGGTTGCGTCGAACTGATGAAGGTTGAAGATCAGCCGGTCGCCATAGGCAAAGCCGGTATCGACCGCGCGCTCGATCGTCGCGCCGTTCGCGATGCGACCGCTCGAGGGCACGTTGACCGTCAGTTTCGACCCGTCGGACGCGTCGACGCCGAGTCCCCCGATGACGAGGTTGCCCTGTGCCATCGCATAAATCTGTCCGTCGGCACCATAGAGCGGCGCGAGAACGAGCGTCCCGCCGCGCAGGCTCTTTGCCTTGCCGATCGCCGAGACAGTGACGTCGAGCCGTTGACCGGGCTTTGCGAACGCGGGCAGCTCGGCGGTAATCATGACCGCGGCTGCGTTCTTGAGCGCAGGATTGACCCCTGGCGGCAGCGTAAGACCGAAGCGCGAAACTGCGCCCTTCATTCCGAGCGTCGAATAATCGAGGCTGTCGTCGCCCGTGCCCGCAAGCCCGACGACGATGCCGTACCCGGTAAGCTGGTTCGAACGCATGCCCTGGAACTGGCCCATATCCTTGATCCGCGCCGCCGAGGCGGGGGCGGTCAGGCCGAGGCCCGCGACGAGGAGGGCAAGAAGGGCGAGAAGGATGGAACGCTGGGTCACGATATCGGTCCTCGAAAGCGTCAGAAGGGGCTGATGATGGAGAAGAAGCGCTGCAGCCATCCCTGGCGGCTGGCACGAGCGATCTCACCCTTGCCGACGTACCGGATGTTGGCATCGGCGACGCGCGTCGAAGCGACCCGATTATCGGGGCCGATATCGATCGCGCGGATCAGTCCCGAGATCTGGACACGTTCATCGCCGCGGTTGAGAGTGAGCAGCTTCTCGCCCTTCACCAGCATCGTGCCATTCGGATAGACTTCGGCTATCGTCACGCTGATCTCGCCAGCAAGCTGGTTCGACTGCGAGGCTTCGCCCTTCCCCTTGAATTGGTTGCTGCCACCCATGCCGATGTCGCTGGGCGAGAAAAGCGAGAGGGGGCCTGTGCTCGGCGGGGTGAGACCAAGGCTGCCCCCGCGCTGCGTACCAGCCGCATTGCTTTTCGATGCAACGGTGCGCTCGACGAGCTGGATGGTGACAATGTCGCCGACCCGCCCGGCGCGGCCGCCCGAGGTGAGCGCGACATAACCCCCCTGGAAGATCGCCCCGTTCGGCGGCGGCGGCGCCGCTGGAGCTGGCGCGGTCGCTGCGAAGGCGTCCTCGGGGATCTTGTCCTTGGCGCCTGCACCATGCGGCGCGGCGGTGAGCGCGAGGATCAGCGCGCTAGAGAGTCTGCGTCGCATTTTTCATCATCTCGTCAGTGGCCTGGATCATCTTCGAATTGACCTCATAGGCGCGCTGGGTCTCGATCATGTCGACGAGCTCCTCGACGACGTTGACATTCGATCCCTCGAGCATCCCGCCGCGCAGGAAGCCGCGCCCTTCCTCGCCGGCGGCGCCGACCTGCGGCGCACCCGAGGCGGCGGTCTCGACGAGCAGATTGTCGCCGATCGCCTGCATGCCCGAAGGATTGGCAAAGCGTGCAAGCTCGATACGGCCAAGTTCGACCGCGTCGCCCTGACCCGGCACCATCGCCGAAACGGTACCGTCGGTGCCGACCGAAATTGCGGTTGCATCCTCGGGAACCTGGATCTGCGGGATCAGCGGCTTGCCGTCCGACGTCACGATCGTCCCGTCGGGCGCGCGGTTGAAGTTGCCCGCCCGGGTGTAACCGATACGCCCGTCGGGCATCTGGACCTGAAAGAAGCCCGCGCCGTCGATCGCCATGTCGAGCGCATTTCCGGTCGTGGCGAAGCTGCCCTGCGTGTCGACGCGCGACGTGCCGGCGAGTTCGACGCCCGTGCCGAGGTTGAGGCCCGTTGCATAGCGGTTGTCGGCCGCCGAGGTCGCGCCTGGCTGGGTCATCATCTGATACGACAGGGTTTCGAAATTGGCGCGATCGCGCTTGAAGCCAGTCGTATTCACGTTGGCGAGGTTGTTCGCGATCACCTGCATCCGGAAGCTCTGGGCATCCAGTCCGGTTCGCGCGACATGTAGGGCACCGAAGCTCATTCATTGTCTCCTTAACGGGGAAGCTGCATCAGATTGGCGGTCGCGCTATCCATGTCGCGCGCGTCACTGATCAGCTTGAGCTGTGAATCCCAGCTCTTGCTCGCCTCGATCATCTCGACGAGCGCAGTCGTCGCGGTGACGTTCGAGCCTTCAAGCGAGCCCGTGACGAGCCGCGCTTCGGGATCGTCGGGCAGGATGCCGCCGTTCCGCACGCGAAACAGCCCGTCGAGGCCCTTGACGATGTCCGAGCCTGCGGGGCTCGCGATACGCAGCCGGTCGACCTGCTGCGGATTTTCAGGATCGCCGCCCGCGGGCACGACCCAGACGCGCCCCTCTTCGTCGATCTTGACCGCATCGGCGGCGGGAATCGTGATCGGCCCCTGCGCCCCCTGAACCGGGTGGCCGTCGCCGGTGGCGAGAAGGCCCGACGCCCCGATCATCAGATCGCCGCGCCGCGTATAGCTCTCTTCGCCGTTCGGCGCCTGGACGACCAGCATCGCGTCGCCGCGCAGCGCGACGTCGAGATCGCGCCCGGTCGCGGCGATCGTGCCGGCACGCATGTCGGCGCCGACCACTTCTTCCGACGACACCGCGCGCCCGCCGATCCCGCTGCCCTGCAACCAGATCGTCTGCGCCTCCGCGATTTCGCCGCGAAAGCCCGGCGTGTTGACGTTGGCAAGATTGTTGGCGATCGCCGTCTGCCGGGCCATGCTGCCCCGCATCGCGGTAAGGCTGGTATAGATGACGCGGTCCATGATCGGGCTCCGGGCAGACGGCTAGATGCCGGTCAATTCATGTTGATGACGGTCTTGGTCAGCGCCGAGGCGCCTTCGATCGCCTTCGCGTTGGCCTGGAAATTGCGCTGCGCGGCGATCAGCATCACCAGCTCCTCGGTGATATCGACGTTCGACCGCTCGATGGCGCCCGAGCGCACCGCGCCCATCGAGCCGCTGCCCGGCGAATCGATCACCGGCTGGCCGCTTTCGCCCGTCGACTGCCAGTGCGCGTCGCCAATGGGACGCAGCCCTTCGGTGGCCGGAAAGGACGCCATTGCGACCTTGCCCAGCGTCTGTTCCGATCCGTCGGCGAAGGTCGCGGTGACGAGGCCGTCGGTCCCAACCGAAACGTTGACCAGCGCGGCATCGGGATTGTCGGGCGATGCCTTCGGAATCACCAGGTCATAGGCTGCGCCGAGGGTGCGGTCGGTAACATTGCCGTCGGCGTCAACCGGCAGCAGCTGCAGCGTCGATCCGATCGTGTCGACGACGCGCCCATCCTCGAGCGGCGTAAAGGCGCCGTTGCGCGAATAGGTGACCGCGTTCGAGGGGGGTGCACCCTTGACGACGAAAAAGCCCTCACCCACGATCGCCATGTCGAGGGTCTTCTCGCTCGTTTCGTACGAGCCCTGCGTGAACTGCTGGGTAATGCCGTTGAGGCGCGTGCCCTGTCCCGCGACGGTCCGGGTCGACTGGTTCGGCGAGGAGGCAAAAATGTCGCCGAACTGGGCAGCGCTGCGCTTGAAACCGATCGAGCCGGCATTGGCGATATTGTTCGAGATGACCGACATTTCGGTCTGGGCGCCCTTGAGGCCCGAAAGCGACGTATAGAATGACATGGTCTTATCCTTCCTGGGTGGATGCGGGGGCCGGCGCGGCCGGGGTATTTGCGCGAATTTCCTCGAGCAGCGCGGTCTGCGCCCGAAGCTGGTCGGAAATCTGCTGAAGCGTCGCATTGGTCTCCGAAATGCCCGCGAGGCTGGAGAATTGCGCCATCTGCGCGACCATCTGCTGGTTATCGACCGGGTTGAACGGGTCCTGCTGCGAAAGCTGCGCGGTCATCAGGCGCAGGAAATCGCTCTGCCCCATCTGCTGCACGCTCGTGGTCGTCGGTGCGGGCGAGCCGCCGATTATCGCGTTTATTGCCATGATTATTGCCCCAACCGCAGCGTTTCGTTGATCAGGCTCTTTGCGGTGTCGAGGACCTGAACATTGTTCTGATACTGGCGCGAGGTTTCGACCATCTCGACCAGCTCGGCAGCGCTATCGACCGCGGCTTCCCAGACGTTTCCCTCGGCATCGGCAAGCGGATTGTCGGGATCGTGCCGCTTCGATGGCGCCATCTTCGACGTCACCACCTGGTCGACCGCAACGGTTGCGCGGCCAGCCCCGTCCATCACGGTGCGAAACACGGGCTTCATCGAGCGATAGGCGCCTGCCTCGCTGCCCGCGACGGTACCGGCGTTGGCCAGGTTCGAGGCGGTGGTGTTGAGGCGGACGAGCTGCGCGGACATGGCGCGGCCGCTGATGTCGAAGATCGAGAGGTTCGCCATCGTCACTCTCCCTTGAGCGCGCGCGTCAATGTGCCGATGCGTCCCTGCAGAAAGGCGAGGCTGGAGCGATAGGCGAGCGCATTTTCAGCAAAGGCTGTCTGTTCGGTCGCCATTTCGACCGTATTGCCGTCGAGCGATGACTGGACCGGGACGCGATACTGGATCGCGGCCTCGGTCGATGCCCCATCCTGCGCAAGATCGAGCGCTTTCGCAAAATCGAGGTCGCGGGCCTTGTAATTGGGCGTGGCGGCATTGGCGATGTTCGAGGCGAGCATCATCATGCGCTGGTTGCGCAGCTGGAGCGCCGTCGCATGCAGGCCGAAGAGCTTTTCGGATGCCATTGTCCATTCCTTCCTTTCGCCGCTGCTTGCGGCCGGCGGCTGCCGGCGCGAGGCACGCGGAAAAATCACGGGGGACGTGATGCAATCGCCATGCCAAATTGGCTTAGCGACGGATTTCTTTGCCTTTCCGGCCGGCGCGAGGGGGTCCTTGCAACGCCCCCACACGCCCTCGTCAAAAGATTGACAATGCCCGTTCCGCGACCTCGTCCGCCCCGCCGGAAACCGGGATTGGCACGCATCCTGCAGCCCTCTCGGCGACCATTTGGGCCACAGGAGATGAAAACCATGACAATCCGGCTCTTTGCCGGCCTTGCCGCTATTGCGCTCTGCATTCCTGCCGCGCATGCCCAGCAAGCCATGGAGGACTGGCAGGCGATCGACGCGCAAACCGCGACGGTTGCCGCTGCGATGGGACGCACGGCCGCCCCGATCGACCGCCGCATCAAACTTCAGCGTTGCCCCGAAAAAGCCTCGATCACTGCGATCGACGCGCAGACGCTCGCTGTCCGCTGCGCCTCGCTCGGCTGGCGCGTGCGCGTTGCGATGATGGGCGGCGCGGGTGGCGCGCCCGGGTTCGCCCCCGCAAGCTATGCGAAACCCGCCGCCCCGGTGATCCGCCGCGGCGACAATGTCCGCGTCTCGATCGAGAGTGAAAATTTCGCCATCCACTATAGCGCCGTTGCGGCGGAAGACGGCCGCGTTGGCGAGACGATCGCGCTAAGGGGCGATGGCAATCGCAGCCTGAGCGCGACGGTCACTGGTCCTGGCCGCGCCTTGCTCCAGGATTGAGACCGTATCGCGTTCCCCGCAATAGCGCCGTGCGATCTTGCTCAACTGCCAAGGCTGCAGCCTTTGCTTGGAGAGAAAATGGGCCGCTCGCGGCGCTCCTCTCCCCGGGAAGAGCCGGCAGGTGTGACTGTCGGCTTTCCGACGCCTCCATTTTGCCGCCAAAATTTTCAGCGCCGACCGCTTAATCGCCGCGCTGGACCGCCGTTAAACCCCATCATAGGCGTCCGTCGCTTTTCGGACGGCGCAAGGATGGAGGCCCAGCATGGCGGGTGACAGCAAGATCGGACCGCAGGTTGCAGGCGTGATGCGCCCCGCGGCCGTGCGCAAGATCGGCGCCGGATCGGCGGGCGCCGCGCGCACTGCCCCCGTGATGCCGCCAGCCAGCGAAACCGAACCCGTCGGCCGATTGGTCGGCCTGACCCGCGCAATCATCGAGGAGGGTCCGCCGCTCGACACGGCGCGCGTCGCGAGCCTGCGTACCGCGATCGCGTCGGGAAGCTACCGCGTCGACGCTGATGCCACGGCGCGCGCGATGCTCGACTTTTACCGGGGAAGCCCCGCATGCTGATGCACATCGACGAAATGCACGTGCGGCTCGGCGCGCTCGTCGGCGCGCTCGATGGGCAGGACCCCGGGGCGATCATCGCCGCATCCGAAGCGCTCGCAACCGCTGTCATTCTGTTCCGCAGCGCACCCATCCCGGCGGGCAGCGAAGGGGAGGCACGCGTGCTGATTGCAGACGTGCTGAAGCAACTCGAAGCCGCGGCGATCCGCGTCAACCTTCTCAAGGACTGGACCCGTCAGCGGATTGACAGAAACCATGCGCTGCGCGGGTCGGCACCCCGCGGCATGGCACTAAGCTACTGAAAACCAGCTATTAAATTAATCATTCAAGAAGTGGCACGATGATTGCTTTTGGTTTCGCGAACCAGCGGAACCATGCAAATGATGTCGATCAATCCTCTCGTGCCCCAGGCCTCCGGCGCCAACACCGTGTTGGCGGCGGTGCAGGATGCGTCGTCGCGTACGGGCATCGACTTTGACTATCTGATCGATGTCGCGCGCGTCGAAAGCCGCTTCAACCCAACGGCGCAGGCACCAACCTCGTCCGCGCGCGGCCTGTTTCAGTTCACCCGTCAGACCTGGCTTGCGACGCTGCAGCGTCACGGCACGGCGCACGGACTTGGCTGGGCCGCCGACGCGATCGGCCGCGACGCATCGGGCCGGTTATCGGTCGCAGACCCGGCGCTGCGCGCACAGATTCTCGCGCTTCGCGACGATCCCGGCGCGGCCTCGAGCATGGCGGCGGCGCTGACCGCCGATAATCGGGCCGCGCTCGAAAGTCGCTTCGGCCGCGCGATGGAACCGGTCGATCTTTACCTCGCGCATTTTCTCGGCAGCAGCGGTGCGACCCGCTTCCTCTCGGCATGGGAGGCAAACCCCGATCAGCCCGGCGCTGCGATGCTGCCCGAGGCGGCGGCGGCGAACCGCTCGATATTCTACGCCGCCGACGGCAGCATGCGCAGCCTCGGCGAAATCCGCGCGCGCTTTGCCGCGAAGCTTTCCGAGGACGGTGACACAATCGACCTCGCTCCCTACCAGCCCGCCGCCCCAAGCCGCTGGCACGCACAGACGGCGAGCGCCGCCGCTGCGGGTGGCGGCGCTCGCCCACCGCTCCAGATGATGGAAATACAGCCGATGCCAAAGAAACTGTCGATGGGCTTTGCCGCCCAGGCCTATCAGCGGCTCGCGTCGCTGGGAGGCGCGGCATGACGCCCTCGCTCGCCCTCCGTCAGATTGGCCGCGTCGCCGGGGCCGCCGCACTGCCCGTGGGGATGCTGATCCTGGTCGCGCTGATGGTGATCCCGGTTTCGCCGACGATTCTCGATATCAGCTTCATCGGCAACATCATGATCAGCCTCGCGATCCTCATGGTCGCCCTCTCGGCGTCGAAACCGCTCGACTTTTCGGCCTTTCCGACCGTGCTTCTCCTCGCGACGCTTTTCCGCCTTGCGCTCAATGTCGCCTCGACGCGCGTCGTCCTCGTCCACGGTCACGAGGGCACCGCGTCCGCGGGCCATGTCATCGAGGCGTTCGGCCAGGTGCTGATCGGCGGCGACTATGTCGTGGGTCTGTTCGTCTTTGTCGTGCTGATGATCATCAACCTCGTCGTTATCACCAAGGGCGCCGGGCGCGTGTCCGAAGTGTCGGCGCGTTTCACGCTCGATGCGCTGCCGGGGAAGCAGATGGCGATCGACGCCGACCTCAACGCCGGCCTGCTGACCCCTGAGGAAGCAAAGGCGCGGCGCCAGGAAGTCGCCACCGAGGCCGACTTCTATGGCTCGATGGACGGTGCCTCGAAATTCGTGAAGGGCGACGCGGTCGCTGGCCTCTTGATTCTGTTCGTCAACATCGTGGGCGGGCTGATTCTCGGGATGGCGAGCCACGGCCTCTCCTTCTCCCAGGCCGGGAGCACCTACGTGACGCTCGCGATCGGCGACGCGCTCGTCGCGCAGATCCCCGCGCTGCTGCTGTCGATCGCCGCGGCTGCGATCGTCACCCGGGTCAATTCTCCGCTCGATCTCTCGGGCCAGATCGGCAGCCAGTTCGCCTCCCCCCAGGTGTGGATGGCGGTGGGCGGCATTCTCTTTATCCTTGGCCTTGTCCCGGCGATGCCGCAGATGCTGATCCTGCCCGCGGCTGCGCTCGCGCTCGCGCTGGGTTGGCAGATGCGGCGGGCGGCCGCCGTCGCGGACGCTGCTCCGCCGCCCGCCCTTCCCGCAGCCGATCCGCACCATATCGAATGGGCCGACGTCAGCGAGGCGAGCCCGTGCCAGCTCGAAATCGGCTATGCACTCGTCGCGCTGGTCGACGAACGCAAAGGCGCGCCGCTGATGGGACGCATCACCGGCATTCGCAAGCAACTGTCGAAGGAACTCGGTTTCGTCATCCCTGCGGTCAAGGTCGCGGACGATCTGTCGCTGCCCGGCAATGCCTATCGTATCTCGGTCGCCGGAGTGATCGTCGGTGAGGACGAAATATTCCCGAACGAACTGCTCGCACTCGACTCCGGCGATCTCGTCACCCAGGTCAGCGGACGTCCGTGCAAGGACCCGACCTTCGGTCTTGACGCGTTGTGGATTCCCAAGAGCAGCCAGAATGACGCGATCGCCGCAGGCTACACCGTCGTCGATCCCGCGACCGTGGTGGCCACACATCTCAACAACAGCATCATCGCCTCGGCGTCCGAACTGTTCGGGCTCGACGATGCGCAGGCGCTGATCGATCATTTGAAGCTCCACTATCCGCAGCTCGCGCAGAATCTCAGCCCGCAAAGCTATGCGCTGCCGCGCGTCGCGGGACTTTGCCGGGCCCTGCTCGAGGAGCGGGTGCCGCTGCGCGATTTCCGCAAGATCGCCGAGGCGATGGTGACGCTTGCAGGGCAACAGCTCGGCGACGTCGAACTGGTCGAGGCGGTGCGCCAGCGCATCGGTGCGCTGATCATCCAGACAATCGTGCCCGCGCGCATGCCGCTTCCCGTCGTCACCTTCAACCCCGAGGTCGAGATGCTGCTCAACCAGGCGGTGCGCGCCAATCCGGGCGCCGAGTGGCCGTTCGAACATGGCATGGCCATGAAGATTCTTGGCGAGATCGGGCAGGCAGTCGAACCCTTGCTGCTCTCGACGCGCAGCTTTGCGCTCGTCGCCTCACCGATCTGCCGCTCGGCCCTGTCGCGGCTCGTGCGCGCGACTTTCCCCGATGTCGCGGTGATCTCCTACCTCGAGATTCCGGCGAACAAGGCCACCGAAATCGTCGCGACGATCGGCGCCGAGCCCGCGCGCCTGGGCCATGACGACGCCGATGAGATGAAGGATGAACCTCATGAGATTTGAGCCCTCCGAACAATTCGGCGCGGGGGCTGCCGCCCTTCACGCCGCGCAGGCCCTGAAGACGCACGGCTATGGTGAGAGCGTCGAGTCGCTGGTCGAGGAATATGCGCCGCTGGTGCGCAAGATCGCGTGGCAGATTTTCTCGCGCGTGGCGCGCACGAACGAGCTCGACGACCTGATCCAGATCGGCCTGATCGCGCTGATCGAGGCGAGCCGTCATTATGAAGAACGCGGATACGCCTTTGCCACCTATGCCTCGACACGGATTCGCGGCGCGATGATCGACCAGCTACGGCGCGAAGCCGACGTGGGTCGCTCGGCGATTGCGGCAGGCAAGCGGCTGCAATCGGTGCGCCGCATGCTTGAGCAGCAGCTGATGCGCGCGCCGACCACCGCCGAAATGGCGGAAGCCTTCGCCATGTCGGCAGAGGAATATTTCGCTTTCGAACGGAACGCGACCCACGGCCGCTCGACCTCGCTCGACGACTTGACGGAGGGCGGTGCCTTTCTGATCGCCGACGAAGCGAATGCGAGCGAGACCTGCGAGCAGGAGAGCACGCTCGCAGCGCTGCGAGCGTGCATCACCGCGCTTCCCGAACGCGAGCAGCTTGTACTTCAGCTCTATTTCTTCGAGGAGCTCAATCTGCAGGAGATCGGCGTCACCCTCGACGTCAGTGCGGCGCGCGTGTGCCAGATCAAGCGCGACGCCATGACGCGCATCGAAGCCATGATGCGCGCGATGACCGAATGAAGATGTGCGGTTATGCCGCGCGACGCTGCCGATCGAGCCAGGCGTTGGTTACAGCATCAAAAAAGGCCGTCATCCGCGAGACGCCCTCGTCGGTCAGCCGCACGATCGAGCGTCGGCGATCCCTCTCGTCAAGCGTACGCTGGACATAGCCTTGTTGCTCGAGAGCCGCGATCATGCGGAGACCTGAGGACAGGGGAACCTCGGCGCCCGTCGCGAGGTCGCTTGCGCTGAGCTGGCGCCCGTTGACGCGCGCGAGCATGAGGTCGAGCATCATGTCCCAGTTCGCCCCCGCCATTTGAGCCCCAGGAAAATGGCCTCGGCGCAGTCGCCGCATCTCTATGTTGAACGCGATCCGTTCGACCATGTCGGGGGGTGTGGGGATAGCCCTGGAATCGCGCTCGGCCGGCGCCGCGGTGCGGCTGACAAGCAACTGCTGGATTTGGTCGATCCGCGACTTGATCTCGGAAATCTCGAGATTCGAAAATTGCTGCATATAAGACCCCTCAGGCGCGTTGGATTCCGCTCCAGCGCCGCCCCCATTGCCCCACCGAACGCGATCCATAGAGGATAACGCGCCCAATTGTGAAAGAAATATGCATCAAGATGAATGCATAACTTCAATCCAATATTTTTCACCCTCAGTCCTGAGAAGCATCTCACGATCGTGAGATCTGCCGGTCGGTGATCGATAGGCGCAGAAATGCTATGGCCGAAACGCGGCCAGGCCGCGATCGCGAGGCGCCCTCCTTTCGTTCGATCGGCGCGGCGTGAACGCGCCAGAGACTATTGTGAGGATCGCCCGGGCCTGCGGCACCGGCTATCGGGACCAAGGCAGGTGCAAACATGATTCGGATGCGAAGAATGCCAATTGCAAGGCTAATGGTCGGCGCGCAATCGCGGCAGCAAGGCAGGACCGGGCAAACGACTTTGCGCGGCGAGGCCCTGTCTTTCGCAATGGCCCGGCTCGCGTGACGCGCCTTGCCGCGATCCTCGCCGGCGGACAATCGCGCCGCTTTGGCAGCGACAAGGCGCTCGCGGTCTGGGAGGGACAGCCGCTGATCGTCCATGCCGCGGCCGTCCTCGCGCGGCATAGCGACGAGGTGATCGTCTGCGGCCGCAGCCACAGTCCCTTGACGCTGCCCCATCTGCGCGACCGTCCGGCGCCGGGACTGGGCCCGCTCGGCGGCCTCTGCGCTGCGCTTCACTACGCTGCCGAGGCCGGACATGACGCCGTGCTGTCGCTGGGCTGTGACATGCCGCGACTTGATGCCAGGCTGCTCGATCGTCTCTGTCGTCCAGGTCCTGGCCGCTACTTGGTCGAAGCGCCCATCATCGGCTGCTGGCCCGCGGCGCTCGCTGGGCCCCTGGCGGACTATCTGCTCGAGGGTCGCGATCGGGCCGTGTGGCGCTGGGCAGCCCAGGCAGGAATGGAAGGCATCGAAGCAGGCGTGCCGCTCGCCAACCTCAACACGCCGGCCGACCTTTCAGCGCTGCGGTGAAGCTGATCAGCGTTCCGGTCCCCAGGCGCGATAGAAGGTGTCGAGCGCCGCGTCGATCTCGGCCTCGATCCGGTCGCTGCCGATGCGGCGCGCCTCGGCGAGGTTGAGCAGCGTAAACTGGAAGAGTCCCGACTGGCAAAGCCCGGCGAGGTGATAGACCGCTTGCAGTGGATCCCCGCGACGCAGCTCGCCGCGGTCCATTTTCGCGGTGATCCACACAGCGAGCCGCGCCTTTCCGCGTCGGGGGCCCCGATCATAGAAGGTCTGGGCCAAATGGGGGAAGCGGCGCGCCTCGCCAATGACAAGCTGGTAGAGCGCGAGCAGCGGGTCGGAGGTCAGCGTCGTGACGAGCACCCTGCAAAAGCGGCGAAGAACGGGAAGCACATCTTCGTCGACCGGCAATTCGACCTGAAGCGCCGCGCCATAATATTGGACGATATCATCGACAACCGCCTCGAACAGCGCCTCCTTTGAGGGGAAGTAGGTCCACAATGTTGTCTTCGACCCACCGACCTTTCCCGCGATCGACGACATGGTGGTCCCCGCGTAGCCGTTCGCAAAGAATGCCTCGCGGGCCGCATCGACAAAGGCCTTGCGCCGCGCCGCGGTCGCATCGTCGCTTGAAACCGTACTGACTGGTATCATTTTGATTGACAACCCCACTCCTGCCGTTAATGGGCGCATGATACCAGCTAGTATCGTTGGATGCCATGCCTCGTTTCATTTTGACGACAACCGCGCTTTTCGGCCTGCTGGCAGGCTGCTCAGCGCCCGACCTCGGCCCCAGGCCGGTACCGGCGGCGCCCGAGTCGCTCGCATCCGATAAGTCCTTTGCCGATGCAGCGGGCGTGTGGCCCGTCGAGGACTGGTGGCAAGAATGGGGCGATAGCCAGCTCGACACGCTGATCGCCGAAGGGCTCGCGGGTTCGCCCGACATCGCAGCAGCCGCCGCGCGCGTTCGCGCCGCCGATGCGCTCGCGCAGCAGGCGGGCGCCGCGCTCATGCCGCGCCTCGGCGCCGAAGCGAGCGCCGGGGGCGTCCAGCAGAGCAAGACGATGGGTATTCCGCCGCAGTTTGTCCCCGACGGCATTCAGGATACTGGTCACGTCGCTGCGACCTTTTCCTTTGATCTCGACCTTTGGGGCCGGAACCGGGCCGCGCTTGCCGCCGCAACCTCCGAGGCCGAAGCGGCGCGCGTCGATGCGGCGCAGGCACGCCTGATCCTGACGACCGGCGTCGCCGCGGCCTACGCCGACCTTGCAGGACAATATGCAGCGCTCGACGTCGCGCGCGAGGCGCTGCGCGTGCGCAGTGCGAGCGCGCAGCTGTCCGCCAACCGCACGCGCGCAGGGCTCGACAATCAGGCAAGCGCCAGCCAGGCCGACAGCCGCGTCGCTTCGGCGCGCGCCGACATTGCTGCGCTGGAGGAAGCGATCGCGCTGACCCGCAACCGGATCGCCGCGCTCGTTGGCGCTGGACCCGACCGCGGCCGGACGATCGACCGCCCGAAGCTCGCCGCCCCCACGGTCGACTTGCCCGCAGGGGCCGGGATCGAGCTGATCGGGCGGCGTCCCGATATCGTCGCGGCGCGGCTCCGCGCCGAAGCCGCGGCAAAGCGTATCGATGTTGCACGCGCCGATTTCTACCCGAATATCAGCCTCACGGCGCTCGTCGGCTTTCAATCGCTCGGGCTCGGCAACCTGTTCGCCGCGGGATCCAAATATGGCAGCGGCGGTGCCGCGATCACGCTGCCGATCTTCGAGGGCGGGCGTATCGAGGGTCGCTACCGCGGTGCACGCGCCGACTATGACGCCGCCGTTGCACGTTATGACGGCACGCTTGTCGCGGCACTGCGCGACGTTGCCGACATCGTCGCGAGCCGGGCCGCGACAGCGCGGCAGCTTGCCGACCGCCGGGCTGCGCTCGCGGCTGCCGCGACCGCCGCCAATCTCGCCGGACTTCGCTATCGCGCGGGTCTCGACAATCAGCTCGTCCAGCTGACCGCTGAGGATAGCATGGTTGCGCTGAGCCGTTCGGTCGCCGACCTCGAAGCGCGCCAGCGGACACTCGACATCGCCCTCATCCGCGCCCTTGGCGGCGGCTACCGGGCCCCGACCGCTACAGGAGAATGACGATGGCCGACGACACGGCTACGGACGCAGCCGCTCCCCTCCCTGAAGTCAGTGAACATGACGAGGCGAAGGAAGCGAGGCTGGCGAAGCGCAAGAAGCTGCTCCGCATCCTCGCCATCGCCGTCGTCACGATCGCCGCGCTATGGGGTCTGTGGTACTTTCTGACCCAGGCCGGCCGCGTCTCTACAGACAACGCCTATGTCGGCGCCGACAGCGCGACGGTGACGGCCCTCGTCTCCGGACCGGTCAAAGAGGTCCGCGTCAGCGGCACCCAGACGGTACGTAAGGGCGACATCCTCGTCATTCTCGACGACGCAGACCAGCGCATCGCGCTAGCCGATGCCGAAGCCACGCTGCGACAAGCGCGCCAGCGTTACGGTCAAGCCGACGCGACGGCTGATGCTGCGCGTTCGCGGGTCGCAGCGCGCGGCGCGGAAATCGCACAAGCGCGGGCACGACTGCGCGACGCCGAGGCGACCGTCGAGCGTGCTCGCGCTGAACTGGCGCGGCGCGAGAGCATAGCCGGGACCGGAGCGGTATCGAGCGAAGAACTGACCGCGGCGCGTGCGGCTCTAAAGCAGGCTCAGGCGGCCCGCGACCTCGCAGCCGCGGGCGTCACCTCGGCGCAGGCGACGCGCGGTTCCGCCGCGGGCGACCTCGGAGCAGCGGAGGCGGTCGTGCGCGGCACGACGATCGACACCGCCCCGGACGTCGCGGCGGCACAGGCGCGCGTTGAAAAGGCTCAGCTCGACCTTGCGCGGACCGTGATCCGGGCGCCGGTGGATGGCATCGTCACGAACAAGCAAGTGCAGGTCGGCCAGCGGATCGCCGCGGGTGCGCCGATCATGGTGATCGTGCCGATCGACGCCGCCTATGTCGACGCCAATTACAAGGAAAGCCAGTTCAAGAAGATCCGCCTCGGCCAACCGGTCGAACTGACCTCTGATTATTATGGCGGCGACGTCGTCTATCACGGCAAGGTCGTTGGGATCGCCGGCGGAACCGGCGCAGCCTTCTCCCTTATCCCGGCCCAGAATGCGACGGGAAACTGGGTGAAGGTGGTGCAACGTCTGCCGGTGCGCATTGCGCTCGATCCCAGGGAACTGAAGGCGCATCCGCTGCGCGTCGGCCTGTCGATGGAAGCAACCATCGACACGCGCGGCCGGTAACACGCAATGGCCAGCACCGCCGCCCCGACCCTTCCGGCGGAGCCGCAACCGCTCTCGGGCGTACGGCTGATCGCCGCGGCCGTCGCGCTTGCGCTCGCCAATTTCGTCGTGGTGCTCGACACGACCATTGCCAATGTATCGGTGCCGCACATCGCGGGGGGTCTTGCGGTGTCGCCGACGCAGGGAACCTGGGTGATAACGAGCTATGCCGTCGCCGATGCCATCAGTGTCCCGCTTACCGGCTGGCTCGCCGCGCGCTTTGGCACGGTTCGCTGGTTCCTGATCTCGATCGCAGGCTTCGGCCTCTTCTCCTTCCTCTGCGGCGTGTCGCGCACGCTCGATGCGCTGATTCTGTTCCGCGTCCTCCAGGGCCTGTCAGGCGGACCGCTGATGCCGCTATCGCAAATCCTGCTTCTGCGTATCTTTCCCAAAGAGAAGGCCGGGGTCGGCCTTGCCATCTGGGCCATGACCACGACCACGGCGCCGATTCTCGGGCCGATCCTGGGCGGCGTGATCAGCGACAATTGGAGCTGGCCGTGGATCTTCTTCATCAACCTCCCCGTCGTCGCAGTCTGTGCCTTCGGTGTTGGCAGCATGCTCGGCGGGTTCGAGACCAAGCGGGTCAAGGCGCGCATCGATACCATTGGGCTCATCCTCCTCGTCCTCTCGGTCGGTGCCTTTCAGATCATGCTCGACACCGGGCGCGAGCATGACTGGTTTGGCTCGACCTGGATCGTCGGCCTCGCGATCGTGGCCGCGATCAGCTTCATCGCCTTTGTCATCTGGGAACTGACCGACGCCAATCCGGTCGTCGATCTGCGCGTCTTCCGCTTCCGCGGTTTCAGCTTCGCGACGATCGCCATATCACTCGGTTTCGGCGCTTTTTTTGCGCAGGTCGTGCTGACCCCTTTGTGGCTGCAGCAGGTCGCAGGCTATACCGCGACCGACACCGGCTTCGTCGTCGCCTGGCTCGGGGTATTTGCCGTGCTTCTGTCACCTGTTGCGGCGGGGTCGATCGGCAGGATCGACATTCGCATAACGATCAGTGCCGGCATATTGTGGATGGCTTTCATCTCGACCCTGCGCGCGGGTTGGACCGCCGATGTCGATTACTGGACGCTCGCCTGGCCGCACATATTGCAAGGGATTGGGATGCCCTTTTTCTTCGTTGGGCTGACCGCGCTTGCGCTATCGAGCGTGCCGATGAAGGACCAGACCAGTGCGGCGGGGCTGATGAGCTTTCTGCGCACCCTGAGCGGCGCGATCGGCACCGCTATCGCGACCACCGCTTGGGACGATTCGACCGCCAGCGCGCGTGCGCAGCTCGTTGCCACCATGAACGATGCCGGCGGCGCGATGGACCAGCTCCAGCAGGCGGGGCTGACGCTCGAACAGGCACGCGCCGCAGTCACCCGCATGGTCGAGGTCCAGGCCTCGACGCTGGGGGTCCTTCATCTCTTCCTCGCCGCAGGAGTGGTCTTCCTCATCGCCGCGGCCGCCGTATGGTGTGCGCCGCGTCCCAAGCAGATATCGATGGGTGCTGCACATTAAGGCTTGGGAGCGGACGGATACTGCCCGCCCCCAAGCGTTCAGAAGTTGAATTTCGCCGTCACGCCGTAACTCGGGCTGCGGCCCGGGAAGCGTACGGCCGTGTTCGCATTGGTCGCCGCCGACATCCAGTAATAGGTGTCGGTGATATTCTTGCCCCAGATCGACACGTCCCATTTTCGGTCCTGGCTGTAGAGGCCGAGGCTGGCGTTGAGAATGCCATAGCCCTTGATCTGGAGGGGTTCGAAATCCTCGATCGTGCTGCCCGTCCTCGACTGGTAGCGGCCGTTGAGGATCGCGCGGATCCCGAGCCTGTCGCCGACCGGTGCGTCATAGGTGAGCGTCGCCGCACCTGAGAATTTGGGGCTGTAAGGGAAGGCGAAACCGTCGAAGTCGAACGGCTGGCCAGCCGCGTTAATCCCGACATAGCCCTGGATTTCGGTCTTGAGCCAGGTCGCTGCCACGCTGAGGTTCAGGCTGTCGGTGACATCGATGCTGAGATCGCCGTCGAGGCCATAGGCGCGCGACTCGGGGATGTTATCGAGCCGAAGCAGCGTCGTGTAGATCGGGTCGGCGAAATAGACTGCAAGCTGCTTGTCGCGATAATCGTAATAGAAGGCCGCGAGATTGAGGTGCATGCGCCGGTCGGCAAGGCCAAGCTTGGTGCCGACTTCATAGGCCGTGAGCTGTTCCTGACGCGCCGGGCGGTTCTGCGTCGCGATATTGGCCGCGTTGACCGGGGTCGAGCCCGATTTGTAGCCCCGCGATACCGAGGCGTAGAGCAGCGCATCGTCCCCCGCATCCCAGGTCAGCGCGCCGCGCCACGCGACATTATCCTCTTTCAGCGTCGAGGTGACCGCGCCGAAACGACCGGTGTCGACATCGAAGGTGTTGCACTGGTTCGCAGCAATGGGTGGCGTGAAGACGCCGTAGACCTGGAAGAAGAAAGCGCGGTTGAACAGGTTGACGTTGGGCAGCATCGAATCGCCAATCGAGCGCGAGCATCCTTCATATTCCTGCCGGTCCTTCGTGTAGCGAATGCCCGTGGTGAGCTTCAGCGTTTCGCTGAGCTGCCAGTCGGCGCTTGCGAACAGGCTCCACGTTTCGGTGTCGAACGCCGCCTGATCGCGATAGGTGCGGAAGGATTGCGCAACGTCGAGAGCAGTGTAGCCGGGCGAGTTGAACGGTGTGTTCAAGAGGTCGAGCTGGAGAATCAACGCGCGGATCGCGCCGACATTGGCATTCTGGCCGAGAAGCGTCTGGTTGGTGTCGGAGAGCGTGTCATTGGCGTAATAGCCGCCGATCACCCAGTCGGCGGGACCCGTCGATCCCTGGAAGCGGAGTTCCTGGGAGATACTCTCGATGCGGCCTTCGGCGTGCTGGATGAGGATCTCGTAGGGGGCGCCGCTCCAGTCATATTTGGCGTTGCGCTTCACGCGGTTGTAGCCGGTGAGCGAAATGAAACTCAGATCGTCGGTGAGATCGAACTGGATGAGCCCGCGCAATCCGACGAAATCGCTGTCCTCCTTCAAGGGGCCGTCGATCCCGGGGCCGATGCCGATATCCCCGCCCCGCACCGAGCGCGGCGCCCAGTCGGCACTGTTCGAATCCCAGCGGGCTGCGTTGTCCGCGACAAATTGCGGCAGGCCGGGTGCATTGAAGAGGCTGAAAATGGTACCGCTGGCGGGGTTGGTGTTGGGCGTGAAGCCCACCGCCTGCCCCGCAAGGGTGTCGGACTTGTTGACCCACACATTCGCCCCGATCTCGATCTTCATGCCGTCGGTGGGTTCGGCGGTGACCGTCAGCCGCCCGCCATAGCGATGCACCTCGCCCAGCTTTTCGTCCCGCGAAATGCTGTGCTGCCACCCCTCCCAACTGTCCTCGGTGCGGAATGCGAAGCGCGCCGCGACCGCGTCGCCGATCGGGATGTTGAGGAAGGCTTCGCTGTTGAGCGTTTGCTGGCTGCCGCCCTCGACCGTGACGCCGCCGGAAAACTCGCCGAACTTTGGCTTGGCTGTAATGAAGTTCACGAGGCCGCCGGTGGTGTTGCGTCCGTAGAGCGTGCCTTGCGGTCCTTTGAGCACCTCGACGCGTTCAAGGTCGTAGACCGGGCCGCTGTTCATGAAGGGATAGGCGAGTGCGACTTCGTCCTGATAGGTTCCAACAGTCGACGTCGCCGACAGGTTGATCGTGTTGAAGCCGATCCCGCGCAGCGTATAGATGGGAATCCCCTGATAACCGCGCGAGACGTTGAGGCTGGGCACCACGGCCTGAAGATCCTCGGTCGAGGTCACGCGCAGATTTTCGAGCGTGTCGCCTGAGAAGGCCTGGATCGCGAGGCCAATGTCGTTGATCGCCTCGGCGCGGCGCTGCGCGGTCACGACGATCACTCCGTCGTCCGCGGTCACCGCCTCGTTTCTTTCCGCATCCTGCGCCTGGGCGGGCGCCGTCGCAAGCGCTGCAATCCCGATTCCCGCCAACAGAAGCGACCGTCCCGTCATGCCCATCAAACCCTCCCATTTACGATTCTTATCAGGCGTGATAGTTATCATTGCTGATAGATATTGCAACAGCAATTGCAATTTCGGGCGAGGGATGGTCTTTCGAGCCCCAAGGAGCTGAGATGGCAAGCGCAAGCGAGAAAACCGAAAGCCGGACGCGCGGATCGATCCGAGAAGCCCTGCTTGATGCGGCGAGCGCCCTGATGCGCGAGCAGGACAAGATCGACGTCGGCATCGTCGACATCGCGGCGCGCGCGGGCGTGAATCACGGGATGATCCGCTATTATTTCGGCGACAAGGAAGGGATGCTCGCCGCCCTGCTCGACCGCGACGTCATGCGGGCGATCCGCCAGCTCGACGCCCTGTTCCGGCTGAACGTGACCGCGACCGAACGCATGCGCATTCACCTCGAGGGCATCCTCGATACCTATTACCGCATTCCCTACCTGAACCGACTGATCCAATATATGGTCCGTGACGCCGAGCCCCAACGGGTGCGGCACATTGGCGACGAGCTGCTAAAGAAGATCGCAGGCGCACAGGCACGCATCATCGAGGAGGGCATCGCCGCCGGCGAGTTTCGCAAGGTCGACCCCAAACTCTTCTACTTCAATACGATCGGTGCGGCCGACGGCCTCTACTCGAACCGGCTGACGCTGCAGGTGGTGTTCGAGGGCAAGCCCCACGCCGACGATGACTTGCACGCCCGCTACCGGAAACACACCGTCGAGACGCTGCTGGCCGGACTGGTGAAGGATTATCAGGCTTGATAATTTATCCCTCTGTCCGCATAGGCGGGGGATGGATCTGGAATTTAGTGAGGAAGAGCGACTGCTGCGCGATTCGCTCGCGCGCTTTCTGACGCAGCGGTTTCCCTTCGAGAAGCGGCGGGGCTTGCGCGGCGCCGAGGCGCAGCTCGCTGCGTGGCGCGAAATCGACGCAGCCATCGGGGTCGGGGCCGCCCCGCTTCCCGAACATGTCGGCGGCTTCGGCGGCGGACGCGTCGCAGCGATGATCGTCGCCGAGGAACTGGGCGCGGCGCTTGCCGTCACACCCTTCATCGACTGCCATGTCCTGTCGGCGACGCTGCTGCTTGCGCTGGGCGAGGATGCGCGCGCGAGAGCGATCGCGCGCGGCGACGCGCTGGTGATCACCGCAATCGAAGAACCGCAAACCCGCGGCGACATTGCCGCAACCCGTGCGCGCGCCATGGCTGCGCCGGGCGGCTGGGCGCTCATCGGCCGGAAGATCGCGGTCCCCTTCGCCGCCGAGGCGAGCGACATCTTGCTTCCCGCACGCGACGAGGGCGGGCAGCTGCGCATCTTTCAGCTTCGCCCGGCGTCCCTGTGCGACAAGCTCCACGCGTATCGGACGATCGACGATGCACCCGCCGCCGACCTGCTCCTCGACGGGGTGCGGGTCGATACGGCGAGCGAGATCGGACGCGGGCGCGACGCCGAGGCGGCGCTACATGCCGCGGTCGAGGCCGCGGTTGCCGCGCTGTGCGCCGAGGCCGCGGGGCTCGCGCGGGTTCTCCTCGACGATACGCTTGCCTATACCCGCCAGCGCCGACAGTTCGGACAGCCACTCTCGAGCTTCCAGGCGCTCCAGCACCGCATGGTTGACATGCTGCTGCTGCGCGAGGAGATCTCGGCAGCCGCGCTGCTTGCGGCCCTGAAGACTCGCGACGCGCGCGCGAGCGCCGGGGCCAAGGCGACCGTGAATGAAGCGATCCGCAAGATCGCACAGGAAGCGGTACAGCTGCATGGCGCGATGGGGATGACCGAAGAGCTGCGCGTCGGCCATTATTTCAAGCGCGCGACCGCCATCGAACAGCGGCTGGGGACGAGCGATGCGCATGTCGCACGCTATGCAGCGGCGATGCAGCGCGCGGGCTGACGTCCGACGCGGGCGCGAGGAGCGGCGCAGGATGGAGGGCAGTGCGCCATGGTTGCGACAATCCGAAGAGACCGCACCTTTCTCGAGAGGGCAAGTCCTCAAATTTCACAGTCTCGCTCGTCGAGAGAGGCGCCGTCAGAGGCCGAGCACGGCCTTTGCAAGAATGTTGCGCTGAATTTCATTCGATCCGGCGTAGATCGACCCCGCGCGCTCGTTGAAATAGCGCAGCGGCGCAATGGCCTGCCAGGGCGCGCCGGTCAGATGGCCGTCCGCGGGCGGGACATGCGAGGGCACAGCGGCGCCCGGATGGCCCGCATGCGGCTGAAAGGCCGTACCCGCAGGACCCGCAGCCTCATAGTCCAGCTCGGTGATATGCTGCGCGAGTTCGGTCGCCATGATCTTCAGCAGCGACGCCATCACTCCGACGCTTTTCCCTTGTCCCGCCGAGGACAGAAGGCGCAGCTCGATCATCTCCAATATATCGACGCGGATGCGCGCGCGGGCAATCTTGTGTGCAAAGACAGGATCGTCGCCCAGCATCCCTTCGCCTGCGGGGGTTTGGGCGGCGCGGCGTGCGAGCGCGTCGACCCGCATTGCGAGCCCCGGCGCATGCGCCGACCCGCCGCGTTCGAACTCGAGCAGATATTTGGCAACGGTCCAGCCACGATCCACCGCGCCAATCACATTGGCCTTCGATGACCGGGCGTTATCGAAAAAGACCTCGGCCTGGATCGTTTCTCCCGAGATCATCGTCAGCGGGCGAACCGTGACCCCGGGCTGATCCATTGGGACGAGCAGAAAAGTTATCCCCTGCTGCGGCCGCTCGCCTTTCGAGGTTCGGACGAGGCAGAAGATCCAGTTGGCCTCCTCTGCGTGCGTGGTCCAGATTTTCGATCCGTTGAGGACGAAATCGTCTCCGTCGGCGACTGCGCTCATCTGAAGGGCCGCAAGATCGGACCCCGCGCCCGGCTCTGAATAGCCCTGGCAGAAGAAGATTTCGCCCGACAGGATGCGCGGCAGGAACCGGTTCTTCTGCTCCTCGGTCCCAAAGGCTGCGATGACATGGGCGACCATGTGGATCCCCATCGGCGAGAGCGGGGGCGCGCCGGAGCGGGCGCGTTCGCGCGCCCATAAGTAGAATTGAGCCGCGCTCCAGTCGCGCCCGCCATGCTCGGGTAGCCAGTGCGGCGCTGCGAGACCATGCGCATGGAGTTTCGACTGCCAGGCCATCGACACGCCATGATCGGCATAGACGCTGGTCATACCCGCCGCGCCGGCGCGCAGCTCCGCCGTCAGTTCGCGCTCGAGCAAGGCCCGCATCTCGCACGCGAATTCGGCGTCGGCATCGCTCCACTCGAGGTTCATCATTCCACCTGTTGCCATTAATTATCACATCTGATAACGATTATATCCCGAAGGTCAATCGCCACGCGGATGCGCCAATGAAGCCGATGCTCCGTCCTCCCGCCGCGATGGCGATCGATTTCACCAGTCCCGTGGGGGAACCCGCGCTTCTCGCGCCCAATTCGGTCCAGTGGCGAGTGTTCAAAAATCCCGTCGCGCTTGCCATCGGGGGGGTTGCGGCCGTGCTGCTCGAATTTGCCGACGCCCGCATCCGGTCGGGAGTCTGGGACCATTCGACTTACAAGACCGACCCGATCGGCCGCTCGCAGCGCACGGCGATGGCGGCGATGGCCGGCGTCTACGGCCCCGCCAGCACCGCACGGCGGGTGATCGGCGGGGTGGGGCGCATGCACGCCAAAGTGTCGGGAACCACCCCGGGGGGCGAGACTTATTCCGCACTCGACCCCGTGTTGCTCAACTGGGTTTATACAACCGCCCAATATGGCTTTCTCAATGCCTATCACCGCTTCGTGGCGCCGCTCTCGGTCGCCGATCAGGCGCGCTTCTGGCGCGAGGGCGAGCGCGTCGCCCTACTCTATGGCGTGACCCGAACCCCGAAGTCAGAGGCCGACTTCATAACGATGATGGGGGAATTGCTGCCACGTTTCGAGCCGCATCCGATCCTCACCGAATTTCTCGATATCATCGAGTCGGGCCGCGCCGCGCCCTCGGTGCCGTCTTTTCTGCACAAGTCGCTTGCGCGCGCTTCCGTTTCGCTATTGCCCCCCGCAGTGCGCGCGCGCCTCGAGCTCGGGCGGCGCTACGATCTTGGCCGGCGCGACCGACTGATGGTCGCCGCGATGGCAAAACTTGCCGATCGCATCAAGGATCGCGGATCCCCGGCGTGGCAGGCAGCCGAGCGACTCGGCCTTGCCGGCGACACGGCCTGGCGCTGAGGCTTGCCCCCACCGAGGGAGCGTGAGAGATTCGGCTGGGTCGCAGCAGGAGACAAGGCATGGGCAAGGGGACCGCACGCATCGGCAAGGACCGCTATCGTACCGAGATCGAGGTCGGCGGCCACAAGCTAATATCCGACGAGCCCCCCGGCCTGGGCGGGGGCGCGGCCGGCCCCGCCCCCTATGACCTGCTCCTCGCCAGCCTCGGTGCATGCACCGCGATCACGCTGCGCATGTACGCGGACCGCAAGCAATGGCCCCTCGAATCGGTCGAGGTTGGCCTTCGCCTTTCGGGCGGACCCGATGCGATGCACATCGACCGCACGCTCGCCATTGCGGGCCTCGACGATGTACAAAAATCCCGTCTCGCCGACATCGCCGAGCGCACCCCGGTCACCCTGACACTGAAAGGCGGACTGCCCATCACGACGAGGCTCGCCTGATCCGTACCAGGCGAGCCGTCTGCCCGCAGTCGGACGCTCGGCACCGCATGGATGGGAACAGGCGCATCTTTGTCCGTCGGCGCGGGCTGTTGCAGCGGACGGGCGACTTGCAACGCTGCCGGTCAGACGGGCGCCGAAACCCGGTGAGATGTTGTCGTCCTCGCGTCGCTCGCGGCCGCAGGTTGGGCGGACGAGCTTGCTGCAATGAGCCACGCCATGACCGCGAAGGCCAGGCATGCAGAAACAAGCCAGCCGCGCCAGTTGCGCTCGGTGAATGCGAACAGGAGGCTGTAAAGGCCTACGATCCCCGCAACGAGGACAAGTCCCAATATCTCCTCAAGCGTATAGGCCCAGCTCAGCGACAGGCCTGCCAGATTGGACATTTTCGAATTCCATCCTTTCATGATGCGGCGCGCAATATTGTTCCCACGAGCCAGCACGTGGCTGCGAAAATCACGCAAAAGGCGATGATGAGAAGCAGCCGGCTGCGACATCGAAGATTGAAGGGCCGGGCTTCCGGCCGCTGCGGCATGCGGCTCATGGGCCCGCCTCCTGCCTCTCTGGGGTCTTTGTGCGAGCACAGCGTTCATGGAGGGCGCTCACAAGCGCGAGCATCTCGCGCCGGACGGTGACGGGCGCCCCAATCCTGGGATCACACCACAGATCACAATAAAGATCTGCATAGGCTTCGAGAGTCTCGAACGCCCTGCTTGCGTCCCGATCGAGAGGTTCTTCCATTGCCTCGGCAGTCTTGCGAGCGGGTTCGATCGCGAGCGGCTGCCCCTTCCCATTTTGAAAGACGGCGCGTCGCTGCGCCTCCACCGCGAGCCGACCAGGAGGGGTCGCAAAGAGATTATCGAGCGCAGCCTCGATCGCGCACGGCGCCGCCGGCCCAGCGGTCCGCCGCAGGGCGAGTGCCAGCAGTTGATCCTCGACAAGGACAGAATGTTCCAGCCGTTCGATTTCGGTCATCCCGCAATCCGAAGGGGACCGAACGCGCGAGGCACCCAGGGGATCAGCGAGCATCGCGCTTGCACGCAAGGCAGCCTTTCGGATCAAATGGCCAAACAGCGACTGCTGCGCCAAAAATATGTTCACGCAATGTCTCCTTGTCCGGTGGCGGACGGTCTCTTGAAAGGCGGCCGAACCCCCTACGAAAAGGGGCGAAGCTTCTGAGGTCCGAGCCCGGTGCTGCGGGGTGGGTTCTTCGATCGGATCGGCGCCGCCTTCGGCCCCAAGCCAGGTCGGACCCTCTTTCGGCTGGCCCTTCAGGACGCGGCGCCGAAACGACGTGGTCCACCTCCGATGAGCGGCTTGGGCGTCAGGCCGGCTCGAGCACCGAGGCGGCGCTCCGCCAATAGGCATCGACACAGCGCGAGAGAAAACCGACGGGCGGTTCACCGACAATGTCCTTGAGCAGCGGCACAAGATTGTCGCCGAAGACGATAAAGGCCTTGCGCGGCAGCGCCTCGACCTCGCTGGAGGGGGCTGGCGAGCCTTCGTAGGCGGCGATCATCATTTGCAGCAATGTCGATGCGATTTGCGCGGCATCGTCGGGGGAGACCATCCCGGCCAATGCCGGGGCAGCCGCGTTGACGAAATGCGCGCGGCGCGTTTGCAAAATACCGAAGGCTTCAGCCTCGGATACCAAATGGCTCATGGGAACTCCGGGCGCACAGGCGCCATTTCCGACCCGCAGGGCTGCGGGCCTCAGTCTATCGATTGTGCGAAAGGCCGGGAGAGCTGCCCGGCGAGAGCCTCGGGGTCAGCGTCGCCCTGCGGGTCAGGCAGGGCGCCGCCGCGCCGAGGCCGAACCACGCGTGAGCAGGCTGCCAGCATGAGCCAGGAAACGAAGTGCCGAAAAACACGTCATGGATCATCCCATAGCATGCGCCGGCGAAACGGCCAAATTGCAGCGGATATCGCATAGCGGCGCGGCAAGCTGCGTTTGACTTCTCTCCAGCCAGACCCCAACGTGCCGGCATGCAAGCCCCCTCTCCCCAGCTCTGCATGGCTCCCGGCCCGGGATTTTCAGGGGGGCGCTATCGATTATGCCGCAGGCCGGCCCATTTCCTTCATGAACAGACGGGGAACCTCCCCGCGTCGCGAGGAATAGGCGGCCATATGGACGACAAAGGATGGACATGAGCGATCAGCCCCCGGCACAGCCGAAAGTCATTCTTCTCGCCACCGACCTTGGTTGCCAAAGCGACCGAGCGCTCGACCGCGCGGTCGCGCTGGCGGGCGAATGGAACGCCCGTTTGATCGCGGCGACCATCGTCGAGCCGGACGCCGCGCAGATGCTCGAGCCAAAGGGACGAAGACGCATCACGACGCCGCTCGAGCGCGCGCGCCGGACGCTGGAGTCGCACCTGGCAGCGAGCGGCGGCTCGGCGGAGATCCTCGTAACGACCGGCGATCCAGCCGCCGAACTTCAGTCGATCGCGATGAAGGAAAGCTGCGACCTGGTCGTTGTGGGTGGCGGCCGGAATGACATGCTCGGCGGTCTCCTGCTCGGGGGGACCGCAAAGCGGTTGATCCGGACTCTTTCGGTTCCCCTTCTGGTCGTGCACGATCGTCCCGCCGGTCCTTACGGCAACATCGTCGTTGCAACCGATCGTTCGCCGGGAGCGCGAGAGGCGCTGCTTGCCTCGGCAAGCTTTTTCCCCCGCGCGCGCCTTACGCTGTTCCATGCCCACGATGTTCCGTCTGCGGCAGCCCCCGCGCACTCCGAAACCGATTATGATCTGCGCTCGCACATGCTCGCCGAGGTCCTCGCAGACCCGCGCGTAAGCGACGATCTTGCAACGCGCCTTGATCTCGTGGTCGAGACCGGCGCTGTCGAACGCCTGATCAGTGAATTTGCCGAAGACCATTTCGCGGACCTCACGGTCGTTGGAAGCCATGGCCACGGCATCCTCTTTGAAGCTATCATCGGCAGCACCGAAAGGAAGTTGCTCGAAACCCATTCGGGCGACCTCCTGATTGTCGGCAGCGCTGACAAATAGAAGAGCCGAGACCGCGCGCGCACGCCGGCGACGCGCGGTCTTGCCTTGGCGCGGTGCGGCTCTCTAAGACGAAAAATATCTCGCGAGCCTCAGGAGCCTATCACCCCCGATGAATGACCCGCGCTACCTTTTGGCGGTGGTGAGCCTTCCCTTTCTCGGCAGCATCATTGCGGCCGCCCTGCCGCAGGCGGGGCGGAACTGGGCTTCGGCCCTCGCCGGCACAATCGCCCTCGCCGGAGTCGGGCTGCTTGCCACCTTTTATCCCGCTATTGCGGGAGGCGAGATCGTGCGTCTCGAAGCCGCCTGGCTTCCTTCGCTCGGCCTCCAATTCACGTTGCGGCTCGACGGTTTTACGTGGCTTTTCGCCTTGCTCGTACTCAGCATGGGCGCGCTGGTGATCCTCTATGCCCGTTACTACATGTCGCCGAAGGATCCCGTTCCGCGCTTCTTCGCCTTTCTCCAGGCTTTCATGGGCGCGATGCTCGGCATCGTCCTCTCGGGCAATCTCATCCAGCTGGCTTTTTTCTGGGAGCTGACCAGCCTCTTTTCCTTCTTGCTCATTGGATATTGGCATCACAATCAGGCCGCTCGCGATGGCGCTCGAATGGCCCTGATCGTGACCAGCCTCGGCGGTGTCTGCATGCTCATCGGCTTCCTGCTGCTCGGCCGGATCACGGGCAGCTATGACGTCGACACCGTGCTTGCGGCGGGATCGACCATCCGGGCGCACGGCGCCTATCTGCCGGTGCTGATCCTTATTCTGCTCGGGGCGTTCACGAAGAGCGCGCAGGTTCCGTTCCACTTCTGGCTGCCGCACGCGATGGCCGCACCGACGCCGGTCTCGGCCTATCTTCACTCGGCGACGATGGTGAAAGCGGGCATTTTTCTTCTCATCCTCCTGTGGCCCGTTCTTTCGGGAACCGAAAGCTGGTATCTGATCGTCACGACGGCAGGCCTTGCAACCTTGCTCGTGGGGGCATGGTCCGCGATCTTTCAGCAGGACCTCAAAGGCCTCCTCGCCTATTCGACGATCAGCCATCTCGGGCTCATCACCCTTCTACTGGGATTGGGCAGTCCGCTCGCCGCGGTCGCTGCCATTTTCCACACGCTCAACCATGCGACCTTCAAGGCTTCGCTCTTCATGGCAGCCGGCATCATCGACCATGAAACCGGGACACGCGACCTCAGGCGCCTCAGCGGTCTCGCCCGCTTCATGCCGATCACGGCCACGCTCGCGATGGTCGCCGCAGCTGCCATGGCGGGTGTCCCGCTGCTCAACGGATTCCTGTCGAAGGAAATGTTCCTCGCCGAAGCTCTCGAGGCGCACAGCGGGACGATACTCGATGCCGCCCTTCCCATTTTGGCTACCCTCGCAAGCGCGTTCAGCGTCTTTTATTCGATCCGCTTCATTCACCAGGCATTCTTCGGGCCGCCGCCCGTGGACCTTCCCCATTCCCCCCACGAGGCGCCCCACTGGATGCGCTTTCCGATCGAGATACTCGTGCTTGCCTGCCTGCTCGTGGGCATCCTGCCAGGCCTCACGATCGGGCCCCTCCTCGCACACGCGGTTGGTGCCGTCTTGGGCGAACACGCGCCGGCCTATAGCCTCGCGGTCTGGCACGGGTTCAACCCGCCGCTGCTCATGAGTCTCATCGCCCTGGTCGGGGGAGCGCTTGCTTATGGGCGCTACGGCGCGCGCCTTAATGCTGTGGAGCGCTCCCCCCTGATCGGCCGACTGAAAGCCCGGCGCACCTTCGAAGCGGCGCTGGCGGCCATCATCGAGTGGGCACGCGCGCTTCAGGATTTGCTCGGCACGACAAAATTGCAGGTCCAGTTGCGCCTTCTGATCGGAACGGCCGTTCTTGTCGGAACCTTGCCGTTTCTTTTCCTCGGCTACCGCCCGGGCTCGCAACCGGTGGCCCTGATCGATCCGGTTTTTGCCCTGCTGTGGATCATCGGCTGCCTCTGCGCCGTCGGCGCAGCATGGCAAGCGAAATTCCACCGCCTCGTCGCGCTGTCGCTGATCGGCGGGGCGGGCCTCGCCACGTGCATCAGCTTCATCTGGCTTTCCGCGCCCGACCTTGGTCTTACGCAATTGCTGGTGGAGATCATCACCCTCGTGCTCCTCTTGCTCGGTCTTCGATGGCTGCCGCTACGCCAGCCCGATATCTGGCCCGAGGCGCGCACCCCCTGGAGCGTACATCTGCGCCGCAGCCGCGACCTGCTGCTCGCGGTCTCGGGCGGCATCGGAATGGCTGCACTCTCCTATGCGATGATGACGCGGCCGAGCGCCCCGAGCATTTCGCGCTTTTTTGTCGAGAACGCGTACCCGGGCGGCGGCGGAGCCAATGTGGTCAACGTCATTCTCGTGGATTTTCGCGGCTTCGACACGCTTGGCGAAATCACCGTGCTCGCCATTGTCGCGCTCACGGTGTTCACACTTCTCAGGCGTTTCAGGCCGGCGCCGGAGAGCGTCGAGCTGCCGCATCAGCAGCAGCGCCAGAACGACTTCGACCGCGACGATGAGGAGCGCTCGCATGGCGACACGCTTGCGCACTACCTCCTCGTTCCGAGAATCATCATGCAGTGGCTGTTCCCCGTGATCCTGACCTTTGCCATCTACCTGCTGATGCGCGGGCACGACCTGCCGGGCGGCGGCTTTGCAGGCGGGGTGACCGCCTCGATCGCCATTCTCCTCCTCTATATGGCAGGCGGGACGCGATGGGTCGAAGCCCACCTCGACATCCGCCCGCTTCGCTGGATCAGCTTCGGCTTGCTGCTCGCGGTCGGAACCGGCATCGCGGCATGGATCGGCGGTTACCCCTTCCTCACCAGCCATTTCGGCTACCTCAGCATCCCACTGATCGGCGACATCCCGATCGCCAGCGCTCTGCTTTTCGACATTGGCGTTTTCGCCGTCGTCGTCGGCACAACCGTCCTGATCCTGATCGCGCTCGCGCACCAGTCGATCCGGTCTCCCCTCAAGAGGAAGGTCGTGGCCGGGACGCAGCCCTCACCTGCGGAAGGGACGGCCTGATGGAAGTCGTCCTCTCGCTTGCCATCGGCATCCTCACCGCGTCGGGGCTCTGGCTCTTGTTCCGCCCGCGCACCTTCCAGGTGATCCTCGGACTCTCTCTGCTGTCCTATGCCGTCAATCTCTTCATCATGGCGGCTGGACGGCTGCGCACCGACGCCCCGCCGATCGTGGGCAAAGGCACAGCGGATCCCGCGGCCTATGCCGATCCCGTGCCCCAGGCGCTGGTGCTGACCGCGATCGTCATCTCGTTCGCCACAACCGCGCTGCTTCTCGTCGTGCTGATGGCCTCGCGCGGTTTGACGGGCACTGACCATGTCGATGGGGAGGATGGGGAGGCGTGACGGGCTGGCTTGCACATCTGGTCGTCGTCCCCATCCTGCTACCGCTGGTGGCGAGCGCGCTCATGCTCTCGATGGACGAACGCCGCCGAACCGCCAAACGGGTCTTGAGCCTCGGTGTCTCCGCACTTTTGGTCGGGGTTGCCGCCCTTCTTTTATGGTCTGTGCGCGAAAGCGGACCTGTGGCCTACCGGATCGGTGATTGGCCGTCCCCTTTCGCGATCACGCTGGTCGCGGATCGCCTGTCGACGATGATGTTGCTGCTGACCAGCATCCTCGGCTTCACATCCCTCTTCTATGCCACCGCGCGCTGGGATCGATCGGGGCCGCGCTTCCACGCGCTGTTCCTGTTGCTCCTGATGGGAATCAACGGCGCGTTCCTCACCGGCGACATCTTCAATCTTTTCGTCTTTTTCGAAGTCCTGCTCGCTGCCTCCTATGGTCTCATCCTGCATGGATCGGGCACCGAGCGGACCAGCGCCAGTCTCCATTATATCGCGATCAACATCGCCGCCTCGCTGCTGTTCCTCGTTGGCGTTGCGCTCCTTTATTCGGTCAACGGTACCCTCAACATGGCTGACCTTGCGGTCAGCCTCAGTTCGGCGGCCGAGGAGAATCTGGCCCTGTTGGAAGCTGGCGCCGCGATCCTCGGTGTGGCCTTTCTCGTCAAAGCGGGCATCTGGCCCCTCTGCTTCTGGCTGCCGCGGACCTATGCGGCCGCCTCGCCTCCGGTCGCCGCCGTGTTCGCCATCATGACCAAGGTTGGCATCTACATCATCCTGCGCCTGTCCTTCCTGCTCTTCGGGAAGGATTCGGGAGGCGCTGCAGGCTTTGCAAACGACGCACTGCTCTATGCAGGGCTCGCGACCATGGTATTCGGCATCGTCGGCATCCTCGCCGCGCGTCACTTGACCCGCATTGCGGGCCATTATGTTCTCGTGTCGTCGGGCATCCTGCTATCCGCGATCGGTATTGGCGGCGAAGCGCTTACAGCCGCGCTGCTCTTCTATCTCGTCAGTTCGACGCTCGCGGTCAGCGCACTCTACCTCCTTATCGAACCGGTGGAGCGCCACGCCGACGAAGCGGATATAATCGAGGGCATCTCCGAGCCCGTCTTCGACGACGAATATGTCGGTGCCATCGAGGAGGAGGAAACCGAAGAGGGCGTCGTCATACCAGGAACAATCGCGATTTTGGGTGGCGGGTTCATTTTCTGCGCCTTGCTTCTTGCCGGGCTCCCCCCCTTGTCGGGGTTCATCGCCAAATTCGCACTCATCGATGCCCTGTTCCGTCATGTCACCATCGCTCTTTCGCATTGGGCATTGATTGCCCTCATCATCCTGTCAGGACTGGCGACGACGATTGCCATGACGCGTGCCGGGATTGATCGCCTCTGGACGCCCGGCGAGGATTCTCCGGCACGCCTCAGTCTTGTCGAGGTGACGCCGATCGGTCTCCTTCTCACAGTGTGCCTGACGTTGATGCTCGCGGCCGGCCCCGTCATGGATTTCATGCAAGCGACCGCCGGCGCGCTTCATGACCCCGGCAGCTATATCGAGGCAGCGGGACCTGCCACAGAGGGGGGCGGCGTAAGATGAGCCGTCTCTTTCCCTATCCTGCGCTGACCCTGGCGCTCTTTGTCATGTGGATCCTGCTCACCGGCTTTTCGCCGGGCCATGTGCTCCTCGGCGGCCTGGTCGCGGCGTTGGTCTCGCGCACGATGCTCTCGCTCAAGCCCGAACCCACCGGTTTTCGGCCGAGTTCGGCGGTCTTCCGCCTTGCAGCCCTGGTCCTGGCGGACATCGTGCGGTCAAACTTTGCAGTTGCCCGGATCATATTGTTCAAGCCCCCCGAGCGCCACTCGGGCTTTCTTCACCTGCCGGTGGAACTTCGCAATCCTTATGCGCTTGCCGTACTGGCGATCATCATCACGGCGACACCCGGCACGCTGTGGGTACAGCATGACGCGCGGCGGCACGTCATTCTCATCCATGTTCTTGATCTGATCGACGAGGAGACATGGATAAGGTTCATCAAGGATCGTTACGAACGGCTGCTTCTGGAGATTTTCGAATGAGCACGCTGTTTCTCGCGCTTGTCATCACCGCCTCGCAGATCCTCCTTGGTCTTTCGATGCTGTGCGCCGCCTATCGCATGGCGCGCGGACCGCGAGCACAAGACCGTGTGCTCGGCCTCGATGCGCTTTATCTGGGGGCGATGCTGCTTCTCGTTACCTACGGGATCCAGACCGGGAGAAGCCTCTATTTCGAAGCCGCGCTGGCCATTGGCCTCTTGGGATTTGCAGGGACGGTCGCGCTCGCCAAGTTTCTGATGCGGGGAGAAGTGATCGAATGATTCAGGGACCGGACCTTCCGACCTGGGCAGCGGTGATCGTCGGGCTCCTCCTGCTGACAGGAGCTGCGACGACACTCATCGGAACCTTGGGCTTACTGCAGCTGAAGAGCTTTTACGAACGAGTGCACGCTCCGACACTCGGAACCACGCTCGGCGCCGCCCTCATCCTCGCCGCATCTATGGTGAGTTTCTCGGTCCTCCAATCGCGCCCCGTCATTCACGAAATCCTGATTGGCGTTTTCGTCACGCTGACAACGCCTGTCACCCTCATGCTTCTGGCACGTGCTGCGATCTACCGCGATCGAAGCGAGGGGGCCTCGCGCGTCCCCACGGACGGGCCGCGCAGGACACCGCGCGCATAACAGCATGTGCCGGCGACCGGAACACCAACAGGTCTCGCCTTGCACTCGTTCACTGGCTGCCCGGGTGGCTGCAGGACGGGGTCGGCGGGACTGGCTTTCAGGAAGCAGGAGCAGTGACACCAATGTCGTCCATCTCTCGACCAGACCGGACATCCACGGGCTCATCGCGTCGGACCCTTTGGCTGCATGACGAGTTCGCGCTGAGGCTCCGACGGTAAATGCGCGAGTGCCGCGAGGCCTAGGGCAAAGACGGACAGCACTGCGGCAGAATCGATCCCCATTTTGAAGATCGTCCGATTCCGGTGCTCGAGAAGCCCCGCCAGGAAGAAGCCGATCAGAATTGCGCCAAGGAGCGCCGACACGACTTCGAAAGCGCCAAGCGTGTTCAGCACGGGACCGCCCGCATAGATGATATCGCCGATGGGCAGGAGCGCGAGATTGACAAAGTTGGTTCCCAGCACCTGCCCAAAGGCCATCTCGGGCCTGTTGAGTTTCAGCGCAACGAATATCGTGACCAGTTCCGGCAGCGAAGTGGCCGTGCCGATCAGCGCAAATCCTACAATCCCGCTGGTGAGACCAAGTTGCTCGGCAAGCGCGTCGCCAACCTGAGACAGGGTATAGCCCGCGGCGAACAGCACAGCGCCGTAAAGCGCGACCTCGATACATAGCCTCTTGATCGGACGGCCGGTCTTGTCTGGCTTGGGCGCGTCGGCCCGCCGATCCTCATCATCCTTCACCGACCAGGGGGATCGTTCGTCATGACCCGCCGAGATCCAGAAGAAAACGACACTGGCAATCCCGATTACCAGGCTGCCGATCCCTAGCGGTCCGATCGCCACATCGCCCAGCGTTATCCCAGCCGCGATCGCGATCAGCACGATCATCCCGAGCGCACCCATCAACATCGTGGAGGGCAGCGCGACGATAGACGTGACAGCCTGTCGCCCGACCAGGGCATCCGCGACGGCCAGCAGCACGATGTTGATGGCGGCAGATCCCAGCAGGTTGTTGATGGCAAGGGCAGGGTTCCCCGAGGCGGACGCCGTTGTCACATTCGCCAGCTCGGGCAGCGAGGTAATTCCCCCAAGCAGCAGCATCCCGACAAAGACGTGGCCCAGCCCCGTCTTCGCCGCGAGGACATCGAGCGTGCGGGTGAGGCGCGTTCCTGCCACCCAGATGACGGCCCCCGCGATCAGGAAGAGCACACAGTTGAGCCAGAGGGGGTAGGATGCGGCGTCGGCGAGAGGCATTGTCCTCCAACGACAGCCCCTCCCGTCCGTTCCCCCGAGCTGTCAGATCAGCAAGGCAGGCAGTCCCTGCCAAAGGATTGCCACCGCGGAGACGCCGAGGCCGACCAGCGATATCGATCTCACCCAGCGGTCCATGGCGGTCTCGGGAAGGTAACGTCTCGCACGGACCAGGAACATTGCGATCGCGCCAGTGCAAAGCAGCGTGAGCGCCAAGGTCAGCGCGCGTGCAAGGGGAGTCGTCAACCAGATGCTTCCCACGATGTAGAGCGCGAAGAAATGCACCGTCCAGATGACGAGGCCAGCGAGCAGGAGCGCCCAAGTGCGCACCTTCAGGCCCCCACCAGGCGCGTCAGCACCCCAGTCATTGACCCCTGCGCGGCGGCATAGACCACCCAGAGCACGCAAAGGTCCAAGCTGTTGTTGCGGGGCCGCACGATCATCCCCCGACTGTTCCTCGCACAGAGATAGCATGCCATCAATACGCCGACGCCAACGAGCAAGACTTCCAGGCTGAGCAGAGCGTAAACGGTCGCGCCCTGCCCACTAGCTTCCGGCACCAGGCCCGACCCGATCCAGCTCCACATGTCGGCGCCAACTCCGGCTGCCAGCGCCGCCGCCGCGCACAGGTATAACACCCCGGGCGTCCAGTGCTCCGTCTTCTCACGCGCCAGCATGCGCCGAGACAGGAGCGCCAGGCCGGCCGCGGCGAGATAGGCAGGCAGGATGATCGCCAAATGTCCCGCCGGAGCCGGAGCCTGCCAAAATTGCGACTGGACCCCGAAAAGATAGAAGAAGCTGAACAGCGCCATCACGAAGATCATTCCAACCACGATCAGCAGGATGATCATCGCCCACCAGCCGTGCGTGGATGGACCCGTGACATAGGTGGGCAGCCGAACACCCGCACCTGCATCCACCGTCACCTCCTTTACTCGCCGGTCCGTGTCCCAAAGCCAGCGCAGCACGCAAACGACGGCCAACACACCGCATGTGAAGGACGGCGTGTACGCCTGGATCGTGAGCAGGATGAAAAAGCCAGCGGTGAATATGGCTGCGAGGAAGGGCCAGACCGACGGGCCGGGCATGATCTGGAGATATTGGGGCTCGGCGAGGAGCGGACTGGTGACGATTGTCTCGCGCAACCCCGTCGCAGAGCCTGGGAGCAGGTAGCGGCCTGCCTTAACGTCCTCGGCAAGGCCGGGATCCTCCCAAAGCGGCTCCCGGCTTTTGACAACGGGGATGCTGCGCGCGGAATAGAGTCCTGTCGGCAGCCATTCCAGCGTGCCGCCGTCATAGATGTTTCCGGCGTCATGATCGGTGGTGAATCGGAAGCTGCGTGCGACATCGATCAGAAATAGCAGCACGCCTGCAGCAAGCATGAAGGCGCCGACACTCGAGATCATGTTGGTGACCTCCCACTCGCGGCCGGGCAAATAGGTGTATACACGCCGCGGCATGCCCATGAGGCCCGTCAGGTGCATGGGCCAGAACGTCACCTGCATCCCGGCGAACATCAGCCAAAACGCCCATTTACCAAGCCGCTCCGACAATGGATGACGGCTCGTCATCGGCGTCCAGTAATAGAAAGCGGCGAACATCGGGAACACCATGCCGCCAAGCAGGACATAGTGGAGGTGCGCGACGATGAAGTAGCTGTCGTGCGCCTGCCAGTCGAATGGCACCATTGCAACCATCACTCCGGTCAACCCGCCGACAACGAATGTCACGATCCCGCCGAGGAGAAACAGCGTCGGCGCGTTGAAGCGTGGACGGCCCACCGCGAAAGTCGCGATCCACGAGAATATCTGTATGCCGGCGGGCACACTCACCGCCATGCTGGCCGCGGAAAAGAAGCCGATCGACAGGTTTGGCAGACCGGTGGTAAACATGTGGTGCGCCCACACCCCGAAACTGATGAATCCCGTCGCCAGGAAGGCCAGCACGATGAGATTGTGGCCGACCAGAGGGGTGCGCGCCATCGCTGCGACCATCATAGACACAAGGCCCGAGGCCGGCAGAAAGATAATGTAGACTTCGGGATGGCCGAAGAACCAGAAGAGATGCTGCCACAACAGCGCGTCGCCGCCGCGCGTGGGGTCGAAGAAGGGCCAGTTGAAGGCCCGTTCCAGCTCCAAGAGCAAAGTGCCCAGTATCACCGAGGGAAAGGCGATGATGATCATCACGCCGAGCACCAGCATAGCCCAGGCGTAGACCGGCATCTTGTCCAGTGTCATGCCCGGCGCTCGGGTGCGCAGCACACCGACGATGATCTCTATTGCCCCGGCAATTGCGCTGATCTCGATAAAGCCGATACCGAGCAGCCAAAAGTCGGCGTTGATGCCGGGTGAATAGGTCAGACTGGTATAAGGGGGGTACATGAACCAGCCGCCGTCCGGCGCGAGCCCGAAGAACAGCGAAGCGAAGAAGCACAGACCGCCAACGAAATAGGCCCAGAAGGCATAGGCCGACAGCCGTGGAAACGGCAGATCTCGCGCTGCGAGCATCTGGGGCAACAGCAGAACCCCAATCGCCTCGACCATCGGCACGGCGAACAGAAACATCATCACCGTGCCGTGCATGGTGAAGAACTGGTTGTACGTTTCCTGCGGAAGGATGCCCTGGAGCGGCAGCGCGAGCTGGACGCGCATAACAAGCGCCAGAATGCCCGCGAGCAGGAAGAAGAGAAAAGCCGCGCCGACGTAGAAGATGCCTATGTAATTATTGTTGACCGCCGTCAGCAGCTGCCACCCCTTCGGCGCGCACCAGATCCGCTCGAGCTCTTCCAATTCGCCTTCGGGACGTGGATCGCTGGTCGGGAAGCGATCGTAAAGCGAATGGTCGAAGCCGGTCTCCGTCCTCACCTTTGCGCCTCGAGATAAGAAGCGATCGCTTCGAGTTCGGCCGCGGACAACATTTTGTATGGCGGCATGCGGTTGCCGGGCTTGATCGCCTGGCTGTCGCCAATCCAACCCATCAGCGTGCCCCGATTGTTCGGCAGGATGCCAGCGCCGAGCGAGCGGCGCGTGCCGACATGCGTGAGGTCCGGTCCGGCCGTGCCATTGGCCTTTGTCCCTGCGATGCGGTGGCATGCGGCGCACCCGGTCCGTTGGAAGAGCTCTGCGCCCGTTCCGAGGACAGGTGTACGAGACGCACGGCGCTCGGTCATCATCCGATCGAAGTCGGCTGGTTCGTGCGCAATTACCACGAACCCCATTAGCGCATGTGGCCCCCCGCAATATTCGGCGCACTGGCCGGAGAACACGCCTGGCGCGTCCGCCTGGATGGGCATTGTGTTGCGGCGGCCCGGAACCATATCGAGTTTGCCCGACAGCTGCGGCACCCAGAAGCTATGGATGACGTCGTTCGATTCCAGCTCCAGCAGCACTGGCCGGCCGGCGGGGATATGCAGTTCGTTGGCGTCAATCATAAACGCCTGGCCGGTCTCGTCCAGATATGCGACCCGCCACCACCACATCTCTCCGGTGATGCGGACCCGCATCGTTTCGGCGGGGACCGGCGCCGTCAGGTTGCGCGTCAGGCTGAGACCATAGACCAGCAACACCGTCAGGATGACCACAGGGACGCCGATCCCACCGATCCAGATCGTCCGGGACCCGCCAAGCCTCGATTTCAATCTGTCGCTTCCGGCAAAGGCAATCCACAGCGCAGCGATCACTATCGCCAGCACGGCTGTCGCCATCGCAATCAACAACCATGCCAGCATCGTGATCGATCCCGCGTAGGGGCCGGCAGGAGTCAGCACAGGGATCAGCGAGTCCCCGCTCATCGGCGCGCACTCGCCGCGTAGAGATAGGCTGCGATATCGCGGGCCTCCGCCGGGGTCAGTGGCATCCGGGGCATCGTCGTACCTGGCAGTGTCGCCGGAGCATTGCGCACATAGGCCGCCAGCAGGTCGGGCCGGTTCGGCAGCCGACCCGCGATCATTCCCTGATCACCAAAGCCCTGGAGCGATGGACCTGCCTGTCCCTTCGGCCAGCGAATGCCGGGAATGTCGTGGCACGCCCCGCACCCGGCGCGCTCGATTGCAAGCTTGCCGCGCACGGCATCTGCCTGGGCCATATGTTGCGATTTGCCCGGCGATGCCTCGCACCCGGCCGTCAGCATGAGAGGCAGCAATGCGCGGACTATCTGCACCCATCTCCCTCTCGCACCAGCCGACGTTTCATTGGGAACCGTTACGGGGCACAACAGTTCCCATGGCAATGGTCATGCGCACGGCCGGCACGGTCGCACTCCTAGCCTGGAGCCTCAGCGCCTGCGAACCGGTCGAACGGGGCGCAGCGGACGGGTTCACCTCGACCGGCGAGCTGATTGCCCTGAGCGGAGGCGACGCCGGCGCGGCGAATGCGTGCATTGCCTGTCACGGCGTGGACGGCACCGGCAACGGTGACGGCGCGCCCCGGATCGCTGGGCTCGACCGAGGCTACCTGAACGCGCAGCTTCAGGCTTATGCAGACGGGCGCCGCCGCCATCCTGAAATGGAGGCCATCGCGCGCAAGCTTACCCCGCTTCACCGGGACGCTGTTTCTGCTTATTATGCGGCCCTGTCCTTTGCACCGTCCCCACCCCTGCGGCCGGCAGGATCGGCCGCCTCCACGCGCGCGGGCGCCCTCTACCACTACGGGGATCCTGCGCGGAACCTTGCCCCATGCGCCCATTGTCACGGCAGTCGCGGCGAGGGGCTTGGGCCGGCCAATCCACCCCTGGGGGGCCAGCCCGCCCCCTATCTGGCAGAGCAGCTTGATCAGTGGCGCCGGGGAGCCCGGCGCAGTGACCCGGAGAATGTGATGCTGCGGATCGCGCGAGCGATTACGCCTGCGGAATCCGCGGCACTCGCGGTCTACGCGAGCTTGCTTCCCGCGGGTCCTCCGCATCCGGGATCTCCGGCAGCATTCCGCGTAGAACATCGTGCCGATCCCAGAAATGGTGCTTCAGCGCCGCCCCTGCGTGCATCGGAACGATGATGAGCAACATGATGACCAGCGCGAGATGGATGTCCTCTGCCCAGTCCAAGATCCGCCAGCGCAGGGTCAGCGACAGCTGGTCGAACGGCAGCTGGGGCCAGGGAAGGACACCGCCGAGGTAAAGCGGGCCAGGTTCAGCCACCGACGACCACATCGCCCAACCGCTCAGCGGCAGACCAAAAAAAGCGACGTAAAAGAGATAATGGAAAGCATAGGCGACTTGGGTCGGCCACCCCTGCCGGTCGGCGTCGTTCTCGGGACCGGGGATCATCAATCGCCATCCGAAACGCGCGATTGCCAGCAGCAGGATCGGCAGTCCGACCGAACTGTGAACCTGATAGGCGAAGAGCTTGTCGCCCCCAGCGGGCAGCCAGCTCGTATAATAGCCCCAACCGAGCTGGAACAAGACCAGAAAGGCCATCACCCAATGAAATGCAATCCCCACTGGCGTGTAGCGACTGCGCTCGCTGTGGGTGCGCGCCCATGCACGCAGCGCGCGGATCATCGGGCAAGCGCCGAGCGCTGCTCGCGTAGTAACCAGCGCGAAAGCAGGAGCAGCGCAGCCGCGAGGTAAAGGCCCGCGCCGGGCGCCCACATGGTGAGGCCGGCGAGCTGCTGGTCCTCGAGCGGCGTCAGGCCCCAGCGCGTCGTGGCCAGATAATGCGGCGCGTAGAGGGCAGTGCCGGTGAACGTCAGCAGTGCGCCGAGCAACCCCATCTGAACCATCGTTGCAAGGAGCGATCCGATCGCCGCCGGGACGGACGCTGACCGGATCGCGCACCACATTGCCAGCGCACTGATCAACAGGCTGGCCTGCATAAGCCAATAGGCCGCGGTGCTCGAGAGCGCTGCCTCGTAGGCAGCCGGCGCATGCCATGCCCAGAAGGTCAAAGCGTGAAGGAGAGTCCATATCGCAACGCCGCCAGCCATGCGGCGCGCAGGCCATGCGAAAGCGAGCATGGGGGCAAGGACCACGGTGAGCGCCAAATGATGGACGGTCCGTGCGAGAAACAGCGCAGAGGTTAGCGCACAAAAGGGCGACACAAACAGAGCGAAGGCCAATGTCATCGCAATGGCGAAAGGCGGCTTTTGGAACCTTGGTTGCCGCGAGGAACGCCAGCCTACGGCGGCGGCGAGCAGCAAGAAGACAATCAGCAGCGGGTCGAGGTTCCATTGGGCCCACAGTTCGGCGGGCCCTGGCGCAGGCCCACAATAGGGCATCCAGATTATCGGCTGGACCACGCGCATCCTTCGAAATTCGTCGGTTGTTTTGGAACTGCTCGCGACCAGCTTGGTTCCCTTATGAAAGGGGATCGCCCGTGACATATGCCAACGCCCCGTTCGCCCGCAAGCGATCAATCTGGACGACGATCCTCGGCGCACTGCTCGGGCTAATCTCCATCGTCCTCGTCGTGGGGGGTACATGGCTCCTCATACTTGGAGGGTCTCCCTATTATCTGCTTGCTGGTCTGGGCCTTGGGGTCTCAGGGCTATTGCTGGTTCGCCAGCGAGGGTCTGGCGTCTGGGTCTATGTGGCAACCTGGCTCATGTCCCTTGTCTGGGGTTTTGCGGAGGCGGGCCTCGATGGATGGGGCCTGATACCCTTTACAGTCGGTCCAACGATCATTCTCGTCCTCGTGCTCACCGCGCTTCCGCTGCTGGGCAGAGCCCCGTGGCGACTTCCCCTGCTCCTGGGCGCTATTGCCTTACTGGCGCTCGTAACGGGGGGCTTCACCATCTCGCTGGCAAACCGGCAGGGCGCCGGACCGCTTCCAAGCCCTTTCGCCTCGGCGGTAGCGGACCCGTCGCTCATGCGCCCCGGTACGGACTGGCCGGCCTATGGCGGCAGCCATGCCGCGCAACGCTATTCACCGCTCGGTCAGATCACGCCGGCGAATGTCGTGAATTTGCGTCGGGCTTGGGTCTATCACACCGGAGACATGCCGAAGGGTGATCCGAAGGAGAGCAATTACGGCGCCGAGACAACACCGCTGAAAGTCGGGGACACCCTCTATCTTTGCTCGGCCAAGAACATTCTGATTGCGCTCGACCCGGCCACGGGCCGGCAGCGCTGGCGCTACGATCCGGGTGTATCGGACGCGTGGATCCCCTACACCGCGGCATGCCGTGGGGTAGCTTATTACGCCCTATCAGACGCACCAAGTGACGGCCCCTGCGCCACGCGAATCATTGAGGGGACTCTCGACGCGCGCCTCATCGCGGTCGATGCTCGCACCGGGCGGCCATGCGCGGGTTTCGGAGTACGAGGCGCGGTCGACATCAAGCTCGGCATGGGCGATGTCGCGCCCGGGATGGTTTCGATCACCTCACCGCCGACCATCGTGCGGGGCGTGATCGTCACCGGCCACCAGGTCCTCGATGGGCAGGAGCGCAGCGCTCCTTCGGGCGTCATCCAGGGCTTCGACGCGGTGACAGGTGAGAAACGTTGGGCGTGGGACATGGTCAACCCGGAATGGACCCCCGATCCCCCCGAAGGGCAGGAATATGCGCGCGGAACGCCAAATATGTGGACAATCGCAAGTGGGGACGAAGCGCTCGGGCTGGTCTACCTTCCCATGGGAAATTCAGCGGTTGATTACTGGAGCGGTAGTCGCTCACCGAATGAGAACGCTTTTTCCACCTCGCTGGTCGCGCTCGACGTCGCGACCGGCAAGCCACGGTGGCGCTTCCAGACGGTCCGTCGCGACGTGTGGGATTATGATCTGGGTGCGCAGGCGACGCTGGTCGACTTTCCCAGTGGCGGCGGGGCGGTACCCGCGCTTGTCCTTCCGAGTAAGCAGGGCGACATTTACGTTCTCGACCGACGTACCGGACAGCCTCTATTTCCTGTGCAGGAGCGGAGCGTGCCGCGCTCGGGCGTTGAGCCCCAGCTGCGTTCGCCGAAGCAGCCCTTCTCACGCTTTCACACGCTTGCTTTCCCGGATCTGACGGAAGCGGACATGTGGGGAATGTCGCCGGTCGACCAGATGGTCTGTCGCATTCAGTTCCGCCGCGCGGCCTATCAGGGCATCTACACGCCCCCCACTGCCGATCGGCGCTTCATCCAGTATCCCGGATACAATGGTGGCACCGATTGGGGCGGTATCGCGATCGATCCGGTCCGCGGCATCATCGTCGCCAATTACAACGACATGCCCAACTACAACCGGCTCGTTCCCCGGGCAGAAGCCGAACGGATCGGCTTTCCGGCGCCACGCAGCCAGGCGCGCGGCGGCGATATGGGCAGTGGCGGGCACGGTTCGCAAGATCCGCAGGCGGGCACGCCTTATGCCATCGCGGTCAATCCCGGCTGGCGTCTTCCGCTAACCGGCCTGCTTTGCAAACGGCCGCCCTACGGCGGCATTCGCGCGATCGATCTTAGGACTGGCCGGACGATCTGGGATCGCCCACTCGGCACCGCCCGGCGCAACGGACCGTGGAATATTCCGTCGATGCTTCCGATCAATATCGGCACGCCAAACAATGGCGGCGCCGTTGTCACCGCGGGAGGGCTCGTGTTCATCGCGGCTGCAACTGACAACCTGATCCGCGCGATCGATATCCATACCGGCAAGACAGTCTGGCAGGATACGTTGCCCGCCGGCGGGCAGGCAACGCCGGCAGCGTATGAGGTTAATGGCAAACAATATATCGTGATAATGGCGGGCGGCCACCATTTCATGGAAACTCCGATCGGCGACGCTATGATCGCCTATGCGTTGCCCTGAGCGCCGGAAGGAGCAGCGGGTTTCAACTTTTTCAGCAGAAGTCAAAAGACAGCCACAAGGCGTGGTAGGACGCGCGCATCGCCCGGCAGGAGGCAATCGACGCCTCGATCGCCCGTGCGGCCGATGTCGAGTATCTCCACGACAAGCCCTACGCCGATCCGGGCCGCGTGCGCGTCGCCGGGTCGTTCACGGTCGAGAGCCTCTCGCCGCATCGCATCGTCCCGCCGACGACGAGCTGATCCACCAGATCGACGCAGCCGAGTACAACCTGCGGCGCGACGCCGCCCCGGCGCCGGCGATACCATAGCCGCAGCCCTCGAAGCGGCGCAGACCGCCTCGCAAAAGGGTTTGGGCCTGAAAGTGGCGCTACCGGTAGAACCGATATTCATGATTCTTTCGTAGAAGAACCTTTTTTCATGTGTTAGAATCAAAATTCAGGGAGAACGCCTCTCCGGACCGGTAAACAATGAACTGAGCACGGTATTCATGGCTTCAGCCGCGGGGAATCGATTTTCAGGGCCCGTGACCGTTTTTCAGGAAAAACGGCTGCCCGAGACCGCGACCCCGGCCGGCTATAGCGCCCTGATCGACACCTACGGCCTCGAAGCGCCGCTGCCGCGCATGCTGAGCGCAACCGGCGAACATCATCGCATCCTGGAGCGGGACGGCTGGCGGATCATGACCCCCCGCCACGCTCCCGAAGCAACCCTCGAAGGCCATCTGACCTTCGCTCTTAAATATGAAGGGCTCGACCTTGCGGTCCTGAAACGCCTGTTCCTTGCGACCGGCCCCGCCTCGATCGAGGCGATCGTTCGCGACAAGCCGACGGGCACCTATGCCCGCCGAGTCTGGTTTCTCTATGAATGGCTTACCGGCCAGAGGCTGGACCTGCCGGACGCAAAGACCGGCCGCTATGTGCCGGTGCTCGACCCGTCCCTGCAGTGGGGCATCGATGGTCAAACCGCCCCGCGCTACAGGCTGAAGAACAACCTGCCCGGCACCCCTGAATTCTGCCCGCTGGTCTTCCGCACAGAAACGCTTGATCAGCTCATCGCCTTGGACCTGCCGCAGCGCGCCAAGGAGATCGTCGCGAACGTCCCGCGCGACGTGCTCGCCCGCACAGCTGCCTTTCTGCTGCTGAAAGACTCAAAATCCAGCTACGCCATCGAAGGCGAAAGCCCGCCCCAGCACCGTATACAGCGCTGGGGCCGCGCCATCGGCGGAGCCGGCCGCCAGCCGCTTGACACGGACGAACTGCTGCGCCTCCAGCGTATCGTCATCGGCGATGATCGCTTTGTCACGCTCGGCTTCCGCACCGAAGGTGGCTTCGTCGGCGAACATGACCGCGAAACCCATATGCCGCTTCCGCATCATATCAGCGCCCGGCCCGAAGACCTGCCTCGTCTCACCGAAGGCATGATCGCCTTCGACCGCGGCCCCGCGCAGAGCATGGACGCCGTCATCGCCGCTGCCATCCTCGCCTTCGGCTTCGTGTATGTACACCCGTTCGAGGATGGCAACGGCCGCCTGCACCGCTATCTCATCCACCACGTTCTGGCCGAGCGCGGCTACAATCCTCCCGGCGTGGTCTTCCCAGTTTCCGCCGCCATCCTGGAGAGAATCGACCGCTACCGGGAAACCCTGGAAACCTATTCGGAACGCCTGCTTCCGGTCATAAGGTGGGAACCGACCGAGAAGTTCAACGTCCGGGTCCTGAACGATACGCACGACTTCTACCGCTTCTTCGACGCCACCCCGCACGCCGAATTTCTATACGAATGCGTCCGCCAGACTATCGAGCATGACCTGCCCTACGAGACCGATTTCCTCAGACGCTACGATGAATTCCGCAGGCGCATCGAAGCCATGATCGACATGCCGGAACGCGTTATCGACCTGCTGTTCCGCTTCCTCAAACAGAACGGTGGCACCCTCTCAAATCGAGCCCGAGAGAAGGAATTTGCGGCGCTGACGGAGGCGGAAGTGCAGCAGATTGAAGAGGCTTACAAATCGGCTTTCGATATTCATACACCAGCCTGAAGCGGAAATGCGAAATCACAGATCGCAAATGCTGGCTACTAATATGCAATGCAAAACCGAAAGCTGCCGAAAATTTCTTTCGTACCACCAACGTGTCAGGGGTCATCAATAGGATCGGCTCTCCCCGCACCAGAAGGTGATCGACGTGTTCGCGCGGTCGTTTCTGGTCGGCTGTGCCCCAGCCTTCAGCAACGCCAGGTTGCGTCCGTCAAGGTGGTGTAATTTCGGCTGTGGCCGTGGGCCATCGTCAGGCGGCTTTGGCGGTGATGTGTAGGGGCTGATTTTCCTCCTCGATCATGGGTTGGTTGAGTTCGGCCATGCCTT